>Ga0247736_10000080_pt1 | contig 39583 bp, 30 predicted proteins | sample UWRJL193509B2_FD_180935 | JGI IMG/M metagenome (GOLD analysis project Ga0247736, IMG submission 180935) | Plant litter microbial communities from Arlington Agricultural Research Station in Wisconsin, United States - UWRJ-L193-509B-2 | ecosystem: Environmental > Terrestrial > Plant litter >...
GCAATTTCCGACCAGAGGCATCTATGCGAAGCGGCCGCAGAATGAAGCCCTCGACACCATGGGTCGTGACCAACCGAAGTGGGCGCCTCGCACGCGTTTATCAACTGCGCGTTGCTACCCCCATTCGACGCCTGCGTAGTTTTCGTCGTTGAGGATTCGAACTACATCCGCCCGAGTTACGCCTGCAAACGAACGAGCGTCTACATCCGCAGGATTGTTCGCATAAAGTCTGCCGATACTTTGCATGTTGGATTGTATTTTCTCGAAAGTGCCCTGCCATGACGGGTCCGGCGTCGTCACATCCATCTGTGTTGCAACATAAGCGGTATAGGAACAATCCTCGGCCGTCGGATTAGCGGACGAAGACTTTGCCAAGGCCCCAACGGCCAAGCTGAGGTTGGATAAGGCACCGGAGTAGTCAACTGCGGGCACCGGGGCAGAGACTTCTGTTTCTTCCGGAACGTTCACGGTGATGCAGCCGCTGAGAGTTGCGCCCAAGACCGCCGCCATCGCAGCGCTGGCTAACTTATTAAATTTCACGTGCGAATCCTATTCCGTGGGCCCATCTCACCTGCTTGCGGAGCGTACCAACGCAACAAGCGCAAGCAGAAGACGGTCGCAAGTCGAGAGTCTTTCGGCGAGACGCCGCCTGACTGATCCATAGTCACGCCGGCGCGATCGCGAATTCTCCGTAGCGATAATCGTTCGCCTCAGTAACACACGAGATCGAAACGCAGCCCTCGGAACGACGCACCCTGCATCCCCGTCCCGCGTGTGATTCAACCCGGCAGGTACACGTTGGACTACCACCAAACTCCGCATCTATCCCGCAAATTCAGAGACAACCAGTAAAAGCAGCTAGCAGCGAAATGCATTGCTGACCAGGGACGATCGAAGAAACTAACACCCCGCAACAACCCCTAACAGGTCCGTACTCTTACTCGAAAGGTCACCGGATCGACGCCGGTCGGGGCCACTCGGCCATTCTCGCGGCTTCTACGCGGGGGTGGCCGTTTTTTTATGCCTATTTGCGGCTGTAGCGCGCGGGCAGGTCGCACCGGCCTTTCGCACCAGCCCCTCGTGCCTCCCGCCCTGTCGCACCAGTCCGCCACAATCGCCGGCCGCGCTGGCTGAGCTGTATTCCACCGGACTTCGTGGGGGCGTTCGCCGGTACTCTTCATAGATGGAACTCGGCATCTACGGCGTCATCGGAATCGCCGTGATGGTCGCCGCAGCCGCGTTCTCCAAACGCCTCGGAGTAGCCGCACCCATCCTTCTCGTCGCCGCGGGCGTGGCCTTCTCTTACCTGCCAGGGGTTCCCGAAATCGAGGTTCCCGGCGAGTTGGTTCTCGACGTCCTTCTCCCGCCCATCCTGTACGCGGCGGCGATCAGCGTGCCCGTCGTCGACTTCCGCCGCAACCTCCGCACTATTACGAGCCTTTCTGTGGTGCTCGTTATTGTGACCGCGTTCGGCGCGGGCACCCTGCTGTTTTTTCTGCTTCCCGATCTGAATTTCGCGGCCGCAGTGGCGCTCGGCGCAATCATCAGCCCGCCGGATGCCGTGGCTGCCACTTCCATCGGCCGGCGGCTCGGCCTCCCGCCACGCATCCTGACTCTCCTTGAAGGGGAGGGGCTCGTGAACGATGCCACGGCACTGGTTCTCCTGCGCTCGGCACTCGCCGTCGCCGCGGGCGGCATTATCAGTCCGTGGGCAGGTGTTGTGGACTTCGGCTACGCCGTCGTTGTCGCCATAGGTGTGGGACTTGTCGCCGGTTTTGCCACCGTCTGGGTTCGCACGAAGCTCAACGACCCGGTGCTCGACACCGCGGTCTCGCTGGCAGTCCCCTTCGTCGCGTTTATGCCCGCACAGGCGCTCGACGCTTCGGGAGTCCTCGCCGTGGTTGTTGCCGGTCTCTACACCGGGCATGCCAGCCCCAGCCTGTTTGCCGCGCAGTCGCGCATCAGCGATCGCATCAACTGGCGCACCGTGCAGTTCCTGCTGGAGAACGGTGTCTTCCTCCTCATCGGGCTCGAAATCCGCACCCTGATCAACAACGTCGACAACAGCGTGCTCGGGGCGGGCGACGCCGTAATGATTGGCCTCGTCGCAACGGTCGCGCTGATGGTTCTCCGATTCCTGTGGGTCGGTCCCATGGTCTACAGCCTCCAGCGGCACGCCATGCGCGAGGAGAAAACGACCTATCGGATGCATCTCGCGTTGGAGTACTTCCGGACCCACCCCAGCCCGAGTGTGCGCCAGACCCGACGGCATCGACGTGCCGAGCGCCTCTACGATCGACGACGTGCAGACCTTACCCAGCTGAGGCGCGAAGGCATCGACTGGCGCGGCGGTATGGTGATCAGCTGGTCAGGGATGCGTGGAGTGGTCACCCTGGCCGCGGCACAATCTCTGCCAGAGGAGGGCATCCCCTACCGCGAGCAGTTGATCCTCATCGCCTTCACCGTCGCTGTGGTCACCCTCGTCGTCCAGGGTGGAACTCTGCCCTGGCTCATCCGGCTCCTTGGCATCCAGGGCATCGACGCGAAGGAAGACCGTCGCGAACTAGCGACATTGCTCGACGAAATCAGCTTCTCGGGACTGACAGTGCTCGATGATCCCGAGGGCGCCGTGAACAGTTCCGAGCCCATCGATCCCGATGTGGTCGAGCGGGTGAGGCAGTCGTCGTTCCTCCGGGCGGAATCCGCATGGGAACGCGCACAGGAGATGGGCGCGTCCAGCGGTGAAACCCCGCACCGCCTCTACCGTGAATTGCGCCTCGCGGTGGTGCAGTCCGAGCGGGAAAGCCTGCTCGAGGCCCGCCGTCGTGGTGCGTATCCATCTCGAATTCTCGCTCAGGCGCAGGCCATGCTCGACCTCGAAGAGACACGGTTACGGCCCCCACGGGCGGACCACTAACACCATAGACACGAACGCCGGCAGCGCCGCTAAGAGCCACATGTCGGTTATCGTTTAGTGTCATGCCGATACGCGGGTCTGCGCTAATCGAGCGTCGAATCGCTTCCGCACCAGCACAAATATGTATAGAGTATTACTCAGCATTGGTCGATGCACGCGGCCGACAACTAATTACCGGATGAACACGGGGCAATATGAGGTGGCTACGCAAGGCACTTCACCACGCCCTTGTCGCGAGTCATCCGCGTAACCGCTTCTGTCTCTGGTGCGGCCGCGAGGTCAGCCGCGACGAAGGGCACCGCTTACCGCACGGGGCGTACTGCGATGAGACCCATGCCGCCAAAGACCGGGACTTCCGACACCCGAAGGCGTAGTCCGCCTGCGGCCGTGGCCTCGCTGGGCTGGTCGCAACACTAGTCGCGTGCAGCCACACCCCAGCGGTCTCGGGACGCAGCATGGATGATCTCCAGCAGCGAGTACCGCACCAGCTCGGGGTTACCCACCGCGGGAAACACCTCGGCCTCCAGCGCACGCGTCGCCTCGAGGGCCCGGTCGCCAGCTTCCGTGCGCGCCACGTAGCGGCGGCGCCGATCGGCAGGGTGGCTGGTCCGTTCGACAAACCCGGCGCGTTCCAGCCGGTCGACCGTGCGCGACATGGTCTGTGCTTCGACCCGCGCTTGGTGAGCGAGGTCCGTCTGGTCGAGCTCACCAGCATCGAGCAGGTGTAGGGCGATCAACCCCGCGTGTGTGAGGTCGCGCTGCTCCAGTGCCTCCTGCCAGGCGTGCTCGACGAGTCGCGCCGCAGTAGAGAGGAGTCGACCGATAGGCCAGGACTCGATCGGGTCGGATGCGCCAATGGGAGTGGCAGCCGCATTCGCAGTCGGATCAGCAGCCAGATTGGCAGCCAGATTGGCAGTCACAGTCAGATCAGCAGTCAGATCGGCAGCGGGAGCGGCGGCGGGATCAGCAGCGCCGCGATCCACTATTGGGTCTGTCATCGAGGTCCCGTCCGGTGATACGGTGAAATAGTCAGCTAGCTGATAGTAAACCAAGAAAGGTAGTTTTATGAGCACCTCGCGCGACATCATCCGCCAGATCACCGTGCTGGTGAGCGCCGTCCTTGGCATCATCGGAGTGGCCATCGGGTCGGGCGCCCTCGGCGGCACACCCACCAGCGAGGTCGCCGGCGGTGCACTCAGCGCCGACGCAACACCCATCGCCCCGGCCGGGCCCGCGTTCTCCATCTGGTCCGTTATCTACGTCGGTCTCATCGCCTACACAATCTGGCAGATGCTGCCCAAACAGCGCGCGGACGAACGTCAGCGCCGCCTCGGCTACCCCATCGCCGCCTCCCTGCTCCTCAACGCGGCATGGCTGCTCAGCACCCAGGCCGACCTGCTCGCCCTCAGCGTGCCGATCATTGTGGTGCTGCTCGCCGTCCTGGTCTGGATCTTCCGCATTTGTCGCGCCATGCCTCCGCGGATGGTCATCGAAGCGATTGTTGTCGACGGCACGATGGGCCTCTACCTCGGTTGGGTGAGCATCGCCACCGCCGCAAATATTGCTGCTGTTCTCACGGCATCCGGATTCACCGGCTTCGGCATCAGCCAGGACATCTGGGCCGTTATTGTGCTCGCTGTCGCCGGCGCGGTCGGCGTGCTGATCGCGATCTACGGCAGCGGCCGGTTCGCCCCCACCGTGGCGCTCTGCTGGGGCCTCGCCTGGGTTGTTGTCGGTCGACTGACTGGTGACCTCATCTCGGTTCCCGCCGCGGTCACCGCAGTCGTCGCCATCGTTGCGGTGGTCGGCGTCACGGTCATTCGCCGTGCGGGTGTGAGGGCATCAGCTATGGCCCGCGTATAGCGACTGTCCGATCCGCAGCATCCACCCATCACCGTCAGCTGCGGGATGCGCTGGCGCAACGTCCGGAAGTGCAATGCCAGAGCTTCGGCATCACCCTCATCGGGACCGCCCGCCGCCTCGATTTCGGCGTGACTGCGGGTGGACGCATTCGCCCGCAACCCCCGGATGCGGTGGACCCAGGCATCGTGCGCGTCGAGATCGGCGGGCAGGTGCGAGGGGTGGGCGCAGTTGACCATGTAGTACTCGGGGTACACATCGGTCTCGCGGTCGACGGCGTAAATCGCCTGGCGCAGGCTCTCCCCGCTGGCGAGCAGGCCGTCCGTCTCGACCGTGAACGAGATCACCACGGGCATGGCGGCGGCTTCGGCGGCGCGGGCCAGGCCGATCGCCTCGTCGCTGTAGGTGAACGTGAGTCCCGATACGTAGTCGGCCTCAGTGTCAGCAAACACCGCCACCTGCCGGAAGTGGTACTCGGCCGCCTCCGCCGCGGACTGCCGGGCACGCGGGTGGAACCCATCGCCGCGCGGGCCGACCACCCCTGCGATCACCACGGGCGTCTCGGGAGTTTCGTAGCGCAGCCGCACCTCCTCCGCCAGGCGGATGCCTTCCCGGTTGACCTCTTCGAACTCGTCCCGTGAGTAACCGAGGCGGGTGGACCAGTCGGGATTCGCGCGCCAGGTCGGGGAATCCACGTTGAACGGAAGACCCGCCTCCTGCGCGATCGCGGCATTTTCGTCGAAGTAGTCGAGGAGAACGCGCCAGCCGTGTTCGGAGCGGAGAAGTTCGCACGCGGCGAAGTGGGGAAGTTCGATTCCGTCACGGTAGATCAGGGTGGTTTCCAGACCGCCGTCCGTCAACATCGTCACGCCGTCTATCATCTGTGGCAATGCGTTGCGGTATCTCGCCACGCCGCCCCCTCGGGTTGTCTTGACGGTCGATGACTCGTCGTTGGGCCACCGAATTGGGCCACCCTAGCCCCCTCTTTGGGGGCGCAGCAAGAGCTCTTTTTTCGCTATGAACCTTCATGCTGTTCAGCCCCCACGAATTAATTCTGCGCAGGGCGGGCATCTCCCAGCGATCGCTCATAGGCTTGTCAGATGCCTACCATCAACCTGACCACCGATGACTTCGAAAAGACTGTCCTCGACTCTGGAATCGTCCTTGTGGACTTCTGGGCCGAGTGGTGCGGTCCGTGCAAGCAGTTCGGCCCGATTTACGAAGACGCCAGCAACAACAACCCCGACATCACGTTCGGCAAAATCGACACCGAGGCCGAGCAGCAGCTCGCGAGTGCCGCCGGGATCACCTCCATCCCCACACTGATGGCGTTCCGCGACGGTGTGCTGGTGTTCGCCCAGCCGGGAGCACTTCCGGCCCCCGCCCTTACCCAGGTGATCGATGCCGTTCGCGGACTCGACATGGACAAGGTGCGTGAAGATATCGAGGCGCAGCGCAACGCTGCACCCGAGGCGCAGTCCGAGGTTCAGTAGCTCGTTCGAGCGCTGGCTGGTTCCAGCAGTAGCCGATTCGAGCACTGGCTGGTTCCAGCAGTAGCCGATTCGAGCGCTGGCTGAATCCAGCAGCAGCTGATTCCAGCAGTAGCTAGTCCTGCAGCGGCTCGCTTATGAGCCGCACCTGGCCCGTCAACCAGAAATGCGGCCGTGACCCCTTCGCAGTGAAGGGGACACGGCCGCATTTGGTCGTTCTGGGGGGCTCGACGCCGGCGTTCTCGGCAATGCCGTTACCCGGCTGCGCCAATGCCCAAACGCGGCGTTACCCGCGCCAGCCATGTCCTACGAGTGGCTTAGTCCTCGTCGGTGATGAGGTTCAGCGTGACGGGGATGTTGCCGAGCGTTGCACGCGAGTAGGGGCACACCTTGTGGGCGGCTTCGAGAAGCTGCTGGCCCACGGTCGGGTCGATGCCGGGCACCTGGGCGTTGATGGTGACCTGGAAGTCGAAGCCGGCTGCCATTCCTCCAACTACGTTGACCTCGAGGGTCACGGCGGAGTCGGTCATGTCGACCTTCTGCGAGCGCGCGATGGCCTTCATGGCGTTGTGGAAACATGCGGCCCAGCCGCTGGCGAAGAGCTGCTCGGGGTTGGTGCCCGCTGCGCCGTTTCCGCCCATTTCCTTGGGGATGGAGAGATCGAGGTTGAGGCGGTCATCGCTCGTGACAACCTTGCCTTCGCGTCCGCCCCAAGAGGTGGCGCTTGCGGTGTAGATGACGTCGGTCATGATGAACTTCTTCCTTGTGGTGAGTGTGGTGAGTCGTCCGTTGTGCGGTCGACGTGTTCCACGCTACATGCTTCGTATTTGAAACAACTGGGAAGAAGGTCCCGTCCCGTCATTCCGCCGAGGCGACAACCTCGAGCAGCTGTTCGCCATACATGTCGAGCTTCTTCTCACCCACACCACTGATGCCACCGAGCTCAGCGATGGACTCCGGCCGCGACAGCGCGATCCCCCGCAGGGTGGCGTCGCCGAAGATAATGTAGGCCGGAACCGCCTGCTCGCGTGCGGCAGCCGCACGCCACGCGCGCAGCTTTTCGAACAGACCGGTCGCTTCGGCGGGCAGGTCCGAGGGCGCCGCCGACTTGCGCGACGACCGTAGCGTCTTCTCTGGCTCACGACGCAATAGCACCTTGCGGGACCCGTCGAGCACCCCGCTGCTGGTCTCGGTGAGCACAAGGGTGCCGTAGCCGTCACCGTGCACGGCGAGGAATCCCTGCGCCAGGAGCTGACGCACCACCCCGCGCCACTCGGTGTCGCTGAGGTCGGCGCCGATGCCGAAGGTGCTCAGCGTGTTGTGTTTCTGTTCCACAATGCGCGGGGTCTGTTTGCCGCTGAGGATGTCGATGAGGTGGCCCGCGCCGAAACGCTGGTTGCGCTCGCGCTGCAGGCGCACCACGGTGGAGAGGAACTTCTGGGCGGGAATCGTGCCGTCCCATGCTTCGGGCGGACGCAGGCAGGTGTCACAGTTGCCGCAGGGCTCAGACTTCTCGCCGAAGTAGGCGAGCAACTGCACGCGACGGCACTGAAGCGTTTCGCACAGCGCGAGCATGGCGTCGAGGTGCTGGCCGAGTCGCTGGCGATGAGCACGGTCGCCCTCGCTCTGGTCGATCATCCGGCGCTGCTGAACCACGTCCTGTAGTCCATACGCGAGCCAGGCGGTGGCGGGGAGTCCGTCTCGACCGGCACGACCGGTCTCCTGGTAGTAGCCCTCGACGCTTTTCGGCAGGTCGAGGTGAGCGACGAACCGCACGTCGGGTTTGTCGATGCCCATTCCGAAAGCGATGGTCGCCACCATCACAATTCCGTCCTCACGGAGGAAGCGCGACTGGTTACGCGAGCGCACGGCGGCGTCGAGACCGGCGTGGTACGGCAGTGCCGGGATGCCCTGCTCCACCAAAAATTGTGCGGTCTTCTCCACCGAGGCGCGAGACAGGCAATAGACGATGCCCGCGTCCCCGGCATGCTCGCCCCGCAGCATGGCGAGGAGCTGCTGCAGCGGTTGGTTTTTTGTCTCGATGCGGTACTGGATGTTCGGTCGGTCAAAGCTCGAGACGAAGTGCCGGGCGGACCCGAGGTCAAGACGCTCGGTGATCTCGTGGTGGGTGACCTCGGTTGCTGTTGCGGTCAGCGCGATACGCGGGACAGCGGGCCACCGGTTGTGCAGCATGGAGAGCTGCAGGTAGTCGGGACGGAAGTCGTGCCCCCACTGCGACACACAGTGGGCCTCGTCGATCGCGAACAGCGCGATCGTGCCGCGATCGAGGAGCTCGGCGGTCGACTCGATCCGCAACCGCTCGGGGGCGAGGTACAGCAGGTCGAGTTCACCGGCGACGTAGGCGGATTCAACACGCCTGCGCTCGGTGGGGTCTTGGGTCGAGTTGAGGAAGCCGGCCCGCACGCCCACTGCGGTGAGCGCATCCACCTGGTCCTGCATCAGCGCGATGAGCGGAGAAATCACCACACCGGTGCCCTCGCGGACGAGTGCGGGGATCTGGTAACACAGCGATTTGCCGCCACCGGTCGGCATCAGCACAAGGGCGTCGCCGCCAGCGATGACCTGCTCGATGATCTCTGCCTGGGATCCCCGAAAGGAGTCGTAGCCGAACGTTTTCTCGAGTACTGAAAGCGCCGGGGTCATAACTGACGAGTTTACGAGGTGCCGCCGACAGCTGGTGGCGTAGTGGGGTCGACCTGGGGAGAATTGCTGCCGGTCACGGGCTGGGTGGTGTTGCCGGTCACAGGCTGGGTGGTGCTGGCGGTCGAGTCGGGCTGGGTGGTGCTGGCGGTCGAGTCGGGCTGGGGGGTGCTGGGGATCGGTATGGATGCCGCGGGAGGGGCTGTGCCGGGCGGGGGGACGTCGCGCGTCCGAGCATCCACCACGGGTTGCACCGGGCTGACAACGGGGAGGGTGCGCGACAGACCCGAGCGGCGGAACAACACGTCGATCCCCCACGCGTAGAGCGGCAGGAGGATTGCGGCGGCCAGCAGACCTTCGGGCGAGCCATTGGACTCGGTCACGTTCTCGAATCCGAGCGCGGGAATCGAGAAGGCGAGCACATTGGTGAGGATGTGCACACCGATAGCCGCCTCGAGCCCCCCGGTGCGGAGGGTGACCCAGGCGGCCACGAGGGCGAAGACGAGCACTTCGAGGAGTCCCCAGGCGTTGTAGATGTGGCCGAGGACAAAGGGGATGGTCGACGCAACGAGAGCGATGGCGGGCCAGCGCAGCCAACCACCCACGGCCTGCATCACAAAGCCGCGGAAGACGTACTCTTCGGCGCTCGCCTGCAGCGGCACCAACAGGAGAATCACGGTGAGCGACAGCGCGAAGGTGCCCGCCGAGACCGTCGCCGCGCCGAGCGGCTCACTGTCGACGAAGGGTGCGATCCCGTATCCGATGACACCCTGCACACCGATGTAGGCGACGGCGGGGAGTAGAGCGACCCCGAACCAGCGCCAGCGGATCCGGCCAGCGACCGACGACAGGTGGCCGAGGCCGCCGAGGCCCAGGGCGCGGCGAACGATGACGAGTGCGGGCGTCATCAGCAGCACGCTGATGAGGAGCGCGGCGATCGCCAGCGGGCTCGTGAGCACAGTATTCGGGGAAAGGAGCTGGCGGGTGTACTCGATGTACTCCGCGTCCGACAGCAGTGCCGAGGCAACAAAACCCACTACTCGCAAGATCAGTAAAGCGATGACGAAGTACAGCGCGAATCCGGCGGCGGCGACAACCAGGGGCTTCCACCACCGGTAGTTGGGGTTGGCGCGTGCCAGCCGGTGATAGCCAAGGGGCGCAGAGGAGGATGTCACGCGCCGATCCTAACGACGCCCACTGAAACTAGGCCGCTGACACTGGTCGGGATGTGCCGCTCAGTACATCACCACCCCGGCCGGCCAACTGGTCGAGGCTCCGAGGTGGTCGTCACCAGCAAATCGAGCGGTGAGGAGGTGGACTCCTCGTCCCAGCGTGGGCAGGGTCACCGCGACTCGACCGCCATCCGCTTCGGTAAGGGTTGCGGAGGCGATCTGCCAGCCACCGTCGTAGATGGCCACATCACCCACCGGCACCACGTCGTTGTCGCCGGCGACACGAATTGTGTAGACCACCGCGTCGGAGGTGGGCAACACCAGCCGGTCGGGTGACGCGTTGGTTGTGGAGTCAAGCCGGCGAATCGATTTGGACGGGCTCGTCGACACCGCGTCGGCGTATCCCGGCGCGGTCGCCGTGACAACCACGGCGACTTCGGATCCGGCATCAGCGGGCTGCACCTGGTAGACCACATCGACTGCACCGGCTATCGGTTCGCCGTTGCGCGTCCACTGGTAAAACAGCGACGGATTCTCGACGGCGAACTGTGCCTCGGCGGCCGTGAGGTCTTTGCCCACTCGGGGCGCACCATGGATCGCCGGCGGGCTGATCACCGTGATGGGTTCGGCGGGCTGCGCGGTTTCCAGCGGCAGGGTGAGGGACGTGCCCGTGGTGGGCACTGTCACCGTCAGTGTGGTGGTTCCCGTGAGCTCATCAGGCAGGCGTACGGTGACCGTCGCGCGGCCGGATTCGTCAGTCGTGTCGATGATCGTGGGGTCGATGGGGGCGGATGTCGGCTCGACGGGGTCCTCGGCCGCGCCCTGGGCGGTGCCGTCCTGGTCAGCGCTGTCTTCGCCGGTGCCGTCCTGGTCAGCGCTGTCTTGGCCGGCGCTCTCCTGTTCAGCATTTACGCTCACCACCACCAGTGTGTCCGCCGTCGTCCGGTCTGTACTGAGGAGCAGGGACGACAGACCCACGGTCACTTCTTCGCCACCCTCGTAGGGGCCGGGCGGAGTGAGGCTCACACCCACCGCGCGCTGCGCAGTGGTGGGGCTGACCTCGCCGACCTCAGCGAAATAGCCGACCATACTCTGCAGGTCGACTCGGCCGGAGTCTGCTCGATCAGTGCCGTCGGCGAGAGCGCTGAAGTTGTCCCCGCCAGAAGCCAGGAACGAGTTGACCGTGGCACGCACGGTGTCGCCGTCGGCGACGGGCTCACCGTTGAGCACGATTGTGCCGATGTGCTGCCCGGCAGGGGCCGCGGGGTCGTAGGTGTACTGCAGCTCCTGCGAGACCCCGAGCTTGAGGAACGGACGGCTCGCGGTCGCGGGCTGCCACTGTTGTTCAAGCACCTGGCGCAGCTGCACGCCGGTGAGGGTCAGAGTCAGGAGGGTGTTGGCAAACGGCTGCACACTCGCCGCCTCGCGGTAGGTGACGGTGCCGTCGGGATCCTCCGGCGAACTCGACGCGTACAGCAGGTCGGCACGGAGTCCTCCCGGGTTCATCAGGGCGAACTGGCTGCCCGTGTCGACGGTCGCGGCTTGCTGGACGTCCGCAACAAAGTTGCCGAGGGTCGACTCGCCTCCACGGTTCTCCGTGACTCCATCGGACTGACGTGCCCGGGTGAGGTCAGCGGTGATCCGCCCCACCGGGACCGCACCCTCAACGTCGGCCACCGCCACGGCATCCGCCACAATCGCTTCGACGCCGGCATCCGGCGAGTAGGCACCGAAGAGGGGAAGCACCTCGCCCGTGATGTTCACGAGGTCTCCGGCGGCATCAACTCCGACGGTGAGTCGACCAAGCGACTCCCCGTACTGCCCGGCCTGGAGCACCGGTCGAGGGATGCTCGCGCCCGGAGCGGGAATGTTGTGGACGTAGGTCTGATGGGTGTGAGCCGACACAATGGCGTCGACCGAAGCATCCACCCCGGTCACCACCGTGCCAAACGCCGACGCATCGGTCGACGCCGCCAGATCGGGCGACGCTGCACCCTCGTGCACCAGCAGGATCAGAACGTCGGCCTCGCCGTTGGCAGTATCGCCATCGCTTAGCTGCAGGGCCACCCGGTTGACGGCGGGCACAATCGCGCCGACTTCGATGTCGGTGATGCCGGCCGGGCTCACCAACGACGGCAGCTCCTCGGTAACGGCCCCGATGAATCCCACGGTTGTTTGGCCAACCTCCTGAAGGGAGTACTCCTCAAATGCCGGATCGCTGGTGCCCGCCTTGTAGACGTTGACTGCGAGATAGGGGAATGCGGCGGCGGGCAGAATGCGGTCGCGCAGGTCGGCCGTTCCGGTGTCGAACTCGTGATTGCCGAGGGCGCTCGCGTCGAGTCCGATGGAGTTGAGGGCATCCAGCGTCGGCTGGTCTTGCTGGATAAACGAAGTAAACGTCGAGGCCCCGATGGAATCGCCCGCCGACACAACCAGGGTTTCGCCGCTCGCTTCGAAGGACCGCACGGCGCCCGCGAGAACGGCAGCGCCCGCCGCGGGGTCCGCCGCCTCGAGCCGACCGTGGAAGTCGTTGATGGTGAGGATGGTGAATGTGGAGGCCGGTGCGGGGTCCGGGGGGATGGGGGCGTCGGGCACTGCGCCAAGGGGAACCGCGGCAGCCGGCGCAGCCACCAGCAACGGCACACCCAGGGCCAGCACGGCAGAGGCAGCTAGGGCACGGGCCGAAATCGCTCTCGGTATACAAGTCCACATATGAACGTCTCCTTCAGCGCAGACATCCCCCACGAACACCCTTCCGGGATACTTTTCAGCGTAAGCATCACCACCGACAAATGTCGAGGAGTGGTCCGCTCCCTGTGGACAACCCTCCGTACTCCCCCGCTGTGCACCAACACCGATGCACGGGAAGGCACGAATGATCGCGGTACTCATCGGAATCACAAGCGCCCTGGTGTTCGGCGCCGCCGATTTTCTCGGCGGTCTCGGCGCGGCTCGCATCAGTCCGCTGCGGGTGACTGCCATATCCGCGGCATCCGGCCTCGTGATTCTGCTCGGCGCAACAACCCTTATCGACGGCACCGTGTCGTCTGAGGCGGTGGCCCTTGGCGCGCTGTCGGGAGTGACCGGCGCGATTGCGATCTCCCTGCTTTACGCGTGCCTCGCGATTGGCCCGATGAGCATTCTGTCGCCGCTGACCGCCGTCGTGTCGGCGATTGTTCCGCTGACCGTGGGGCTCGCGCAGGGTGAACGCCTGCGTCCGATCGGGTACGTCGCGATTGTGCTCGCGCTGGTCGCCGTGGTGCTGGTGGGATTTGTGCGCGAGAAAAATGCCGTGCGGCCGAGTCTGACCGCGCTGCTGATGGCAATTGGATCCGGCGCCATGATCGGGGTGTTCCTGGTCATCATCGACCTGACCCCCGACAATTCCGGGCTGGTGCCGCTGGTCGCCAATCGTGCGGTGACCGCGATACTGATGGTGCTGGCCGTTGGTGCGGTGTGGTGGTGGATGCGCTGGCGCCAGCCCTCAGACGTGGGCGACCAAGCATCCCCCACCATCGGCATCACCCGATCGGGCTGGCGCGCGGGACTCGGCTTCGCGATCGCCTGCGGGGTGGTGGACTCCGTCGCCAACGCAGGACTGCTGCTCGGCCTCCGACTCGGGGAGCTCTCGGTGATGAGTGTGCTGACCGCGCTCTACCCGGCGGGCACCATTGTGCTCGCCGCGGTTGTGCTGCGCGAGCGCATCGCCGTGGTGCAGTACGTCGGCCTCGCGCTGGCGATTGGGGCGGCGGGGTTACTCGCGCTGGCGTGAGTCACCGCAGGCCACACAGTCGTGAGGCGTGCAGTCGCTCAACGCACGGTGACAGACCGGTCGTCGCTAGGCGCGAACCGACTTGAGCGCGGTCTCGATCAGTTCAACGATGGCGAGCGGGGCGACCTCAGGCGTGAAGTGGCTCGCGGCAACCTCGCTCGTGATGGAACCAGCGCGGGCAGCCATAAAGCGCTGCACCTCGGGGCGCAGGCTTTTGTCCTTCGACGCGACCTGGTACCAGCTGGGGCGCTTCGACCAGGCGGGGGTTCCGCTGTACTGCAGGAAGATCGGTTCGGCGTTGGGGCGAGCCTGCTTTGTCAGCACCACACGACGCTTGACGTCGACATCGGGGCCGATCTCGTCCCAGTACTGTTCGCTGCGGTCGAATTCCAGCTCGCCGTTGTCACCCATGGAGGTGAAGGCTTCGGACTCGGCGGCCTCGTACTTCGCCACGATCGAGTCAACGGACTCACCGAAGTCGGGGGCGAACGCCGCGATGTAGACGAGCCCCACCACGTTGGGGTGGTTGCCCACCTGGGTCATCACGGCTCCACCGTAGGAGTGTGCGACCAGGAGTACGGGTCCGTCGATGGCGTCAACGATGGAACGAGTGTGGGCGGCGTCTCCGTCCAGGGAGAGCAGCGGATTGCGCACCAGGGTGAAGGCGTGTCCGCGGGCTTTGAGAAGCGGGGCGACGTTGCGCCAGGTTGCTTCGGATCCGCCGGCGCCGTGAATCAATACAAGATGCATACCTTCACCATATATCTGTCACGACAGGGCAAAATCCGGCCGGTCCACCCAGGCCAGGAACGCCACGCGCGAACGCCCGAAAGATCAACCTGCCACAGCGGAGATATCAGTACGGTCAGATCGAGTAATACGCCGCATCACTGTAGAACGCAGCATCCGGAGCAGGATCTTTCGGTGACCGCTGCCGAACGACTGCGGGCACACCGGTGAGAACGGAATACGCCGGAGCATCCTTCAGAACCACCGCATTTGCACCCACAACGGAATGCGCACCAATCACCACGGGACCAAGCAGTGTCGCCCCGGCGCCCACCACAACCCCGTTCCCGAGGGTCGGGTGACGTTTGTTGTGCGCCATGGTTCGCCCACCGAGCGTGACCGAGTGGTAGAGCATCACGTCGTCGCCGATGACGGCGGTCTCCCCGATCACCACACCCATTCCATGGTCGATAAAAAACCTGCGACCAATCGTGGCGCCGGGGTGGATCTCGATACCGGTGAGAAAACGCACCACCTGCGAAATCAGGCGCGCCAGCAAAAACCGGCGGGCGCCCCACAGGCGATGGGTGAGGCGGTATCCCCAGATCGCATGCAACCCCGAATAGGCAAGGAGGACTTCAGTACGCGACCGCGCGGCAGGATCTCTCCGCCGCGCGGTCGCGATGTCCTCCCGGGCCCGGGAGAAAAAACTCATGTCTGACTAGTCCTGAAGGTGTTGTTGGCGCCGAAAATCGCGTGAGCGCTGGCGATCGTGTTAGTCCTGGAGATCTTCATAGAGCACCGTGGAGAGGTAGCGTTCGCCGTAGCTGGCGACAATAACCACAATGGTTTTGCCGTCGTTTTCGGGACGGGCGGCCAGCTCGAGTGCAGCGGTCACGGTCGCGCCGGACGAGATGCCGGCGAGGATGCCCTCCTCCGCAGCGAGACGACGAGCCATCGCCACAGACTGCGCGATGTTGACGTCGATGACCTCGTCGTAGACCTCGCGGTCGAGAATCTCAGGCACAAAGTTCGCGCCGATGCCCTGGATCTTGTGGGGTCCGGGCGCTCCGCCATTGAGGATCGGCGACTCGGCGGGCTCCACGGCAACAACCTGCAGGCCGGGCTTCTGCTCCTTGAGGAAGTTGCCCGCACCCGTGATGGTGCCGCCCGTGCCGATGCCGGAGACGAAGATGTCGACGGCGCCGTCGGTGTCTTCCCAAATCTCGGGTCCGGTGGTGGCACGGTGGATGGCCGGGTTGGCCTCGTTCGCGAACTGCTTCGCGAGAACGGCACCGGGGGTGTTCGCGACAATCTCGGCGGCCGCATCGACGGCACCCTTCATTCCGCCGGCGCCGGGGGTGAGCACCAGTTCGGCGCCGTAGGCACGCAGCAGGGTGCGACGTTCCTTGCTCATGGTCTCGGGCATGGTGAGAATCACCTTGTAGCCGCGGGCCGCTCCGACCATCGCGAGGGCGATACCAGTGTTGCCGCTGGTGCCCTCGACAATGGTTCCGCCGGGCTTGAGCTCGCCGGATGCCTCGGCGGCGTCGACGATGGCGACACCCAGGCGGTCCTTGACGCTGGCGGACGGGTTGTAGAACTCGAGCTTCGCCAGCACGGTCGCGCCGAGGCCTGACGCCACGGAGTTCAGTCGCACCAGCGGGGTCTTGCCGAAAACCTCGGTGATGTCGTTGTAGATACGACTAGACATGTAGATGTTCCTCTCGGGTGGTCTCGTGCGCACAGCGCCTCGTCGTTGAGTTTAGGGAGTTTGCGAGGAGCGCTCGCCATTATTACTCCCCTTGTACTACCTCCGCGGGTGTCCGCACATTCCTGTCTGTGTAGTGCCTGAAAATGCAGTGCCTGAAAAGCGTGGGTTCGGGATGCCCTGGGCTAAACGTCCGGGATCAGGCGCTTGCCCATCCCCACCGCGTTGTCCAGGTCGTAGCCGAGGCTGCGGTAGTACTCGATGACCCGCTCGTTGCCCGCCCGCACCTGGAGGTTGATTTTGGGGCATCCACGATCGCGCAGCAGATTTTCGGCGTGCGTCATCAGCGTGCGACCGTAGCCTTCACCCTGGCTGGACGGCGTCACGGCGAGGTAGTAGACCCAGCCGCGGTGCCCGTCGAACCCGACCATCGCGGTGGCGACAACCACGCCGTCGACGTCGCCAACCAAAAACAGCTCGGGCTGTTCGGTGAGTTTGCGTTCGATGTCGCGGTAGGGGTCGTTCCACGGTCGGACGAGGCCGCAGTCGGTCCACAACTGCACAACGGTGTTGGTGTCGGCGGGGTCGAACGCGCGGATCAGCATCGCCCCATCGTGCCCCGTGGTGCGCTCGTTCCCAAATTCACGGTGGGATCGTCGACCCACACCCCGCCGTTAACGGGCAATGGCGCCCACCCGGAGGTGGACGCCATTGCGGTGATGCGTTGCTGTGGTACTAACTGCGGAATGCCTCTGCAGGTGGTGCGTCAGGATTCCTGCTGCGAAACCCTGTGGTGCGGTGGTGCGGGTGACCGAGCTACTTACAGAGCGGCGAGGTCGCGGATGACGTTGTCTCCGGGGTTCGCCGACTGGGTCGTGGCCTTGATCTCCGCACGGCTGAGCAGCTCGTCCATCCGGCGACGACGCGCCTTGCTGACCAGCGTGACAACCGTTCCCTGCTTGCCCGCGCGGCCGGTGCGGCCGGAGCGGTGCAGGTAGGTCTTGTACTCGTCGGGAGCATCCGCCTGGATAACCAGGGTGATGTCGTCGACGTGGATACCGCGAGCAGCGACGTCGGTGGCGACCATCACGTTGACGCGGCCACTGGTGAGCAGCTGCAGGTTGCGGGTACGACGCGACTGGTTGAGGTCACCGTGGAGGCTGGTCGCGCCGATGCCGGCGTCTTCCAGCTGGTCGGCGAGCTGCTCGGCGAAGGCACGGGTGCGGGCGAAGATCAGCGTCTTGCCGTTGGTGCCGGAGGCGAGCTCCTCGATGATGCGGGTCTTGTCGCGCTGCTCGATGAGGAGCACGCGGTGGTCGATCGTCGACGAGGCCTGGTCTTCACCGGCAACCTCGTGAACCGCAGGGTTCTTGAGGAACTGCTTGACGAGGGTGGCAACACCCTTGTCGAGCGTGGCGGAGAAGAGGAGACGCTGGCTGTCAGCCTTGGTCTCCTTGAGGATGCGCTGCACGGGCTCGAGGAATCCGAGGTCGCACATGTGGTCGGCCTCGTCGAGGACGGTGACAACCACGTTGCTGAGGTCGAGCTTGCCCTGTTCGATGAGGTCTTCGATGCGGCCGGGGGTTCCGACGATGATGTCGACTCCACGCTGCAGAGCACTGACCTGCTTGTACTGGGGGACTCCGCCGTAGATCTGGGTGGTGAAGAGGCCAACGCTGCGGGCGATGGGCTGAACGGTGCGGTCGATCTGCAGCGCGAGCTCACGGGTCGGGGCGAGGATCAGTGCACGGGGCTTGCGGCCCATCTGACGGTCCTTGCCACCGTTGTTCTCCATCAGACGCTCAACGAGAGGGGCACCGAAGGCAATGGTCTTGCCCGAGCCCGTCTTGCCGCGGCCAAGCACATCCTTGCCGGCGAGAACGTCGGGGATGGTTGCTGCCTGGATCGGGAACGGGCTGGGAGCGCCCATTTCGCCGAGCTGGCGAACGATGTTGGCGCCGAGTCCGAGGTCACCGAAGGTGACACCCTCAACGTCGACGGCCTGGATGGCTTCGGCCTCGAGGCGCTCAAGTACTACGTCGTCCTGCGGGGAGAAGGACGAGCCTGCCTCGCGGTTCGGGTAGAAGTCGCTGTTGCGACGTTCGGGACGCTCGGCGCTGCTGCGGTCGTTGAAGTCGCGGCGTGCGGGGCGGTCTCCGTACGAAGGACGCTCGGTGCGGGCCGGACGGTCGCTGTACGACGGGCGGTCGTTGCTGCGGGCGGGACGCTCGCTGCGCTCGGCACGGTCACCGTAGGCGGGACGCTCGGTGCGCGCCGGACGGTCGTTGTACGAGGGACGCTCGCCGCGCTCGGGGCGGTCGCCGTAGGACGGGCGCTCCGTACGGGCGGGACGGTCGTTGTAGGAGGTACGGGGGTTGCGGTCGCCGGTCGCGGGGCGGTCGCCGTAGGCGGGACGCTCGGTGCGGGCGGGACGGTCGTTGTACGAGGTGCGCGGGTTGCGGTCACCGGTCGCGGGGCGGTCGCCGTAGGACGGACGCTCCGTGCGGGCCGGGCGGTCACCGTACGAAGGACGCTCGGTGCGGTCGCCGTAGGCGGGACGCTCGGTGCGAGCAGGACGGTCTCCGTAGGAAGGACGGTCGTTGCTGCGGGCCGGACGGTCACCGTAGGAGGGACGCTCGGAGTTGCCGCGTGCGGGACGGTCGCCGTATGACGGGCGGTCGTTGCTACGCGCAGGACGGTCGCCGTACGAGGGACGCTCGGAGGAGTTGCTGCGTGCGGGGCGGTCGCCGTAGGCGGGACGCTCTCCGCGAGGCTGGTAGGCCGGCTTTTCGCGGGGCTCCCAGTTGGGACGGCGGTCGGTCGCGGCCGGACGGCCACCATCGGCGTCGCGTCCACGGAACGGCTTGCGCTCACCGGAGGGAGCAGCCGAACGATCGTTGCGATCGTTGGAGGTCCAGCGCTGCTTGCCTGCGCCTGCACCGCCCTCGGTGGGACGGCTACCGCGGTAGCCGGGAGTCTTGCCTGCACCCTTGGCGGCGGAGTATCCACCGTCGCGCTTGGGTGCGGATTTATTGTATTCAGACATAGTTCTTTCCGGGTTATAAATCAGTGCATGAGAATGCGATGCAGCTACAAATTCGCTGCGCACTACTGAACCCGGGCGATCTTTGACCGGGGCCGTCACATACAATCGTGTGATCATGCCAGCGGAGTAGCTGGCAATTCCGGCCCCAAAGACTTACAAACCCACACGCGAGATTTCGCGCTGTCTTGAGCCGACTGGACAACGTTACTCCATTTGACGCGCAAGCGCACTAGGCAATCGGGGGAATATGCGGCCTTCGCGCCTGCGCACCGCTCGATTGGGCTCGCTTCGCCCTGCCAATTCGCTCCGCGCTGCCAATTCGTCCCGCCGTGCCGATTCGCTCCGCGCTGCAGATTCGTCACGCCCGCACACCGGCCGCATCGCCTCCATCGCGGTTGCACTCACCGCTCTGCTGTTTGTCGTTACCGGATGCTCGCTGACCGGCAGTGACTCCGAGACGCTCACGCCCTCGGGCACGGGGCTCTATTCGGAACTCGCGACCTACCCGGATATCCCGGTTGTCGAGAACGTGCAGTATGGGGTCGCCAGTGACGGAACGCCGCTGATGCTCGATGTCTGCCTCCCCGCGACCGTGGTTGATACGGCTGACAGCACTACCGACGGCAGCACTACCGACGGCAGCGCAACCGACGGCAGCGCTACGGACGACGGCGCTTCTGACGACACCAGCGATGGCAGCGGCACCACCACCGCGACCCCCAACCCCACCGCAACCCCCAACCCCACTGCAACCCCTGACACTGACACTGACGCTGCCACCGACACTGACGCTGACACCGACACCTCAATCGCGCTGAAGCCCCGCGCCGCCATTGTGTCCGTGCATGGCGGAAGCTGGGCGCGAGGCGACAAGTCGAACGTCAACTGGCGCAGTGTCTGCCAGTGGCTGGCTTCGGAGGGGTACGTCGCTGTCTCCGTGAACTATCGCTTGGCCCCGGCATCCATTTTCCCGTCCGCCATCACGGACATTCGTAAGGCAGTGCGATGGCTGCGGGACGCGGACGTGGTGGAGAAGTACAGCATCAACCCCGACCTCATTGGTGCTTTTGGCGGCTCGGCCGGCGGCAACCTGGTGTCACTGTTGGGAACAGAGGGCACCGGCGACCTCGACCGGGGATCGCGGGTGGCGGCGGTGGCCGAGCTCAGCGGCCCGACCGACCTGACCGAAAACGGGCGCGACCTCGGCATACTCAGCGAGGAGTTCGAGCAGGTTCAACTGCAGTATCTCGGGTGCGGAAACCTCGCCGATTGTCCCCGCGCCCGCACCGCGTCGCCCCTGTACGACGTGGATGACACCGACCCACCCTTTTTTGTGGGCCACTCCATCGATGAGCGGATCCCGATCGAGCAGTCGGAAGCGTTTGTGGAGAAGCTACGGGACGAGGGCATCGACACCACGTTTGTGACGGTGGACGGCACCCTGCATTCCATCGCGATGCTCAACGCCGAAATGCGCGACCGCATCGCCGACTTTTTCGCCGCCACACTGGTCACCGAGGTACCGGGCGTCGTCCCGTAAGTACCCAGCTACCGGCTACTCGGGAAACTCGTCCGCCACCGCCGCGAGCGCCTTCGCGTCACGTCGGTCAACCCGGCGCTCCGAGAAACCGATCACGAAGTAGTACAGCGCGGGCAGCACCACCAGCGTCAGCAGAGTGGACGACACCAGCCCACCAATCACCACAATGGCGAGCGGCTGCGAAATAAACCCGCCGTGGCCGGTGAGCCCCAGCGCCATGGGAACCAGCGCGAAAATCGTCGCCAGTGCCGTCATCAAAATGGGCCGCAACCGTCGGGCCGCGCCATGCACAAGCGCGTCGCCGACCTTCATTCCCCTGGCCCGGTACTGGTTGACCAGATCGATCATCACAATCGCGTTGGTGACCACAATTCCGATCAGCATCAGCACACCGATGAGCGACGGCACCCCGAGCGGGATCCCCGAGATGATCTGCAACAGAATCGCTCCCGTAGCAGCGAACGGCACGGACACCAGCAGCAGCACGGGCTGGAGCAGGCTGCGGAACGTCGCCACCATCACGATGTACACAATCAGGATGGCGATCAGCAGCGCGAGGCCAAGCTGGGTGAACGCGTCCTCCTGCTGTGCCGTCACACCACCGAGTTCGGCGGTCGCGCCCGCGGGCAGATCCACCTCGGCAACCGCATCGGCCACCTCCGCAGACGCCGTTCCAACATCGTCACCGTTCGGCGTCACACTCACGGTCGCGCTGCGTGCGCCGCGGATGGTGGTGATGCTCGCGGGGCCGTTCACTTCCTCCACGGTCGCGACATCGGTCAGGGGAACCAGCCCGGTCGCGGTCGGAATCTCGAACGTCCGCAGTTCCTCGATCGTGACGGGTTTGCTGCTGTTCTCGATGTAGATCGACAGGGTGGTCTCGTCGATGTTCACCGATCCGGTCGCAGACGGGTTCATCGCCGCCGTCACAATGCCGCCCACCGCGATCTCGCTGAGCCCGGCCTCGGCCGCTTTGGCACGGTCGACGGTCACGGCGATGTAGGGCTGCTCTTCGGCGAGGTTGCTCGACGATTCGGCGACAACGTCGAGGTCGGCGACTGCATCGTTGAGAGCCGTGGCAGCTTCGCGCAGGTCAGCCTCGTTCGATGCGGTGATATCGATGTCGATGTTTGATGAGGCGAATCCGGATGCCGCGGCGGCAAGAGTAATGTCCCCGGCATCCTCAATGTCCGCCACTGCGTCGCGCACGTCGGCCTGCAGTTCTTCCTGGTCAAGGTCGGGATCGGTGGTCAACGAGAACGTGATGTCTCCGCCCCCGCCGAATGCAGCCTGGAGGGATCCACTGCTGGACCCCACGGAAAGCTGCACGGTCTCGATACCGTCGATGTCCCGCAGCACACTCTCGACCTTGGTCGCGGCCGCGTCCTTGGCTTCGAGGCTGGCACCGAGCGGCAGCTGCTGGCTGACCGTGAGGGTGTTCTGGCCGCTGTCACCGATGAAGTTCGTCTCGAGCTGGGGCACCAACGCGACGGTTCCGCCGAGCACCAGCACCGCCGCGACGAGGGTCACGATGGGGCGCTTGAGCGAGAAGTTGAGAATCGGCAGGTATCCGCGCTGGAGGCGGGTCGGGGTGTCGAGTTCGTCCGGCTCTGTGCTGGCGGATGCTCCGGTGGCAGATGCTCCGACGGCGGCGGTGTGCGCGGTGGATGCCGTGCTGGCGGATGCTCCGGTGGCAGACACCGCGGAGGTCGCACCCACCGGCACACCAGTGCTGTCGGTCGAGGCGAGTGCTCTTTCGGGGATCGCGACAGCGCCGTCCGGGTTGGACACGGTCATACCCGACGTCGCCGCCGACGGTCCGGAGACCGCCGCGGGTGTTCCCGGTGCACCGTTGCCGATGGCGTCGCCAGCCGCAGCACCGCTCGTGGTGCCGTTCCTGTACCCGTTGCCATTCCCGTTGCTCGAGTGACGAACCACCTTTTTGGTGCCGAGGAACCAGTACGCCAGCACCGGAACAATCGTCAGCGCGACAAACAGCGACGCGGCGAGCGCGATCGTCACCGTGAGGGCGAACGGGCGGAACAGCTCACCCGTGATGTCTCCCACCAGCGCGAGTGGCAGGAACACTGCAACGGTGGTCACTGTCGACGCCGTGATCGCTCCCGCGACCTCGCGCACGGCGGTTGTGATGGCGGCGAGTTTGTCTTCACCTAGTCCGATATGACGCTTGATATTTTCGATGACCACGATCGAGTCATCCACCACCCGCCCGATCGCAATTGTCAGCGCACCCAGAGTGATGATGTTGAGGGTGTAGCCCGAGGCGAGCATCCCGATAAAGGTAATAAGCACCGACGCCGGAATCGAGATCGCGGTGACCAGCGTCGAGCGGATCGACATCAGGAACACCAGGATGATGATGACCGCGAAGGCCAGTCCGAGCAGGCCCTCCACGGCGAGGCTCTCGATCGACTGCTGGATAAACGGCGCCTGATCGAACACCACGGTGAACTCGGTGCCGTCGCCGAGCGATGAGGCGAGTTCGGGGAGCAAATCGGTGACGAGCTGCGACACCGCGACGGTGTTGCCCGCGGGCGTTTTGGTGACCGCGATGGTGAGGGCGGGTTCGCCGTCCACCCGCGAGATACCAACGGTTGGGTCGTCGGTGATCTCGACCGTCGCAACATCGGCGAGGGTGACGAGTGTGAGGTCGGTGCCGCCGAGCAGCGGGATGGCGCCGAGTGCCACCGTCGTGTCGATGCGTTCGCCGGCCTGCACCACCAGGGTCTCGTCGTTCTCGGTGATCTCACCGGCGGGCAGCAGGGCGCCGTTCGCGTCGAGGGCGTCCACGATGTTCTGGTTGGTGAGCCCGCGTTCGGCGAGCGCGGTCACGTCGGGGGTAATGGTGACGCGCTGGCCCGTGGTTCCGAGCAGGCTGGCTTCGCGCACTCCGTCGAGGGCCTGGATGTCATCGATGACACTGGCCTCGAGCTGGGTAGACAGGGCGCGGGCGTCGAGGTCGCTGGTGACCGCGATCTGGATGACGGGCAGGTCATCGATCGAGCCGGTCACCACCTGGGTGTCGGCGCTGTCGGGAAGCTGGCCGCTGATGCGGTTGATCGCGAGCTGAACCTTCTGCTCGATGTTGGTGATGTCGGTGCCGTACTCAAACGAGGCAGAGACGGTCGAGACGTTGGCTCGGGATGTTGCGGTGGTGGATTCGAGTCCGGCAACACCCTGGATTGCAGTCTCGATCGGAGTACTGACGTCTTCGTTGACCACAGCCGGGGAGGCACCGGGATAACTCGTGACCACAACTAGCTGCGGGAAGGTGACCGAGGGGATCAGTTCCTGCTTGAGGGTCGTCAGCGCGATACCGCCGAAAATGCCCACCACAATCGTGACCAGCGCGATGAGCGCGCGGTTGCGCAGGCTGAAGACGGACAGTAAGTGCACGGGGGTTCTCCCTTGAGGTCGCAGTGCACGACCCGGGTTATGGCGTGCGAACGGCAGCGCACGGCAACGTGCAACCGTTTGAATTATCTCAACGGCTGTCGTGCGCGCACCTGTTCGCCCCGGATTAGGAGCCGTTCGTTATACGACCGGGTTCTGTGCGGTGCTGCAGCCGAGTTCTGCATCGCCTCTAAACGACTTCAGCGAGGTACGTGTGCTCGGGCGCGGGGTACCTGCCGACCGACCGCCATGCTGCAGCGAGAGCATCCACTGCCCGTTCCGTCTCGACCGCGGAATACGAGAACGGGATGCGGAGGAAGCGATCGAACGCGCCCTCGGTGCCGAACAGGGGGCCAGCCGCAATGTGCAGGCCCTCGGTGCGGGCGGCGAGCGTGAGCTGCGAACTGAGCGGGGCGCCGAGGTTGACCCAGGTGGTGAGGCCTCCGGGCACGTGCGGCACCTGCCAGTCGGGAAAGCGGTCGGCGAGCAGCGACTCGAGCCGGTCGCGTCCCTGCCTCAGGTACGCGCGGCGCTCAGCGAGGATGGTGTCGTAGTCGGAGAGCAGGTCGGTGACCACCAGCTGTTCAAGGATCGGGGTGCCGAGGTCGCCCGCGGGCCGCGTGCGTGCCAGGCGCTGGATGACGGAGCGTTCGGCGCGAATCCACCCGATACGCAACCCGCCCCATACGGTTTTGCCCACCGATCCGATGAGGATGGCGGAGGTGCTGTCGCGTCCACCCTCGCCATACGCCGCGAACGGCAACAGGGGCGCGGTGTCGTCAGGGCCGTCGAACCCGAGTTCGGCCATCGTCTCGTCGGCGATGAGGGTGGTGCCCTGGCGGGCGGCGAGCGCGAGGGCACGCTGCCGGAACGCGGGCGTCATGGACTGCCCGGTCGGGTTGTGGAAGTCGGGCATCAGGTACCCAACCGACGGACTCGTGCGCTGGATCGCCTGCTCAAAGGCCTGCTCGTCCCAGCCGTCGTCACTCGTCACGGCGACGGGAACCAGCCGGGCTCCGGCCGAGCGCAAGGCCTCGAAGGCGTGGGGATAACTCGGGGACTCAACGATGGCGTGATCCCCTCGCCCCATCAGGGTGCGGGACAACAGCGCAATCGCGTGCTGGGCGCCGATCGTCACCATGATCTGGTCGGGGGCAGTCGGAAGCCCCCGCGCCTCGTACCGGTCGGCGATCGCCTGACGGAGTACGGGGAGGCCAATGGGGTCGAAGCCGGATCCACCCAGGTAAGCGGGAAACTGCTCGGCCGCGCGCCGCACTGCCTGCGCCAGCGCTGGATAGGCGGGCATGGTCGCTTTACTGAAGTCGAGAAAGCCGACGGGCGACGCTTCGGCGAGAGGCGCGGCGGACGGCAGCCGTGCGGTGCTGCCCGACCCGCGCACACTGCTCAGGTATCCGGCGTCGCGCAGGTAGGCGTAAGCGGCAGCCACCGTGGTGCGGCTGACGCCGAGCTGCGCGGCGAGGTCCCGTTCGGCCGGCACTCGGGCGCCGAGGGTGATGCGACCGTCGAGCACCAGCAGACGGATGCGTTCGGCGAGCGCCAGATAGGCCGGGCCAGCGGCGGCACTGCGCCATCCGTCCACCAGAAGGGCCAGGGCGCGAGCTGACAGCGTGTTCATGGGGCCACTTTAGGCGAATTGGCCTCTTGATACGATGCCAATTAAGGAATTGGATGCTTTTATGTCCCGCGCACCTTTGTCTCCTGCACCATCGTCACCTGGGTCGTCGTCACCCGCGACGTCGTCACCCGCGACGTCGTCACCTGGGTCGTCGTCACCCGGGTCGTCGTCACCCGTGGCACGCCCGCCCCAGACGTCTCGGCCACTCTCACCCGCGCTCACCCTCACCCGCCGATTCGCCCAGCTCTTTGTGGGCCTCTTTCTCTACGGCATCGCCATCGCCGCGATGGTGCGCGCGGAGATCGGCGTCGCCCCGTGGGAAGTTCTCACCCAGGGCCTCTCCAACCAGACCGGGCTCTCCTTCGGCCTGCTCACCAACCTCATCGGCGCTGTGGTGCTGCTGCTGTGGATCCCCATCCGCCAGAAGCCTGGCCTCGGCACGGTGATGAACGTTCTGCTGATCGGCCCGAGTGCCCAACTCGGTCTCTGGCTGATCCCCCACCCGGACTCGATGGTGCTCCGCATCGCACTCTTCGCCGGCGGACTACTGCTGCTCGCGGTCGCGACCGGCCTGTACATCGGCGCACGGTTCGGGCCCGGTCCGCGCGATGGCCTGATGACGGGCATCCACCACCGCTGGGGCGGCAAGTTGTGGGTCATCCGCACCTCGATCGAGGTGAGTGTTGTTGCCGTCGGGTGGATGCTCGGTGGAAACGTCGGTGCAGGCACAGTCGCTTTCGCTCTACTGATCGGCCCACTGGTCGGGATCACGCTGCCGCGGCTGGCGGTTCCCGCGGCCCGACCATCCGGACGGTCGCGTGAAAACCTCCCGGAGACAGAGCCGGGGACGTTAGTGCGACCGGCAGCCGGTTCATAACTCCTGCTATCCGCGCCCAATCGGCCGAAATTGGCGTCAATCCGGCGCCGCACGAGCAACGAGCAGGAGTTATGAACGGCAGCACCGCGCGAGGGTGCAGACCACCCCGAGGGTGCAGCAGCGCCGTCGGGTGCAGCCCCGCCCGAGGGCGCAGCACCGTCGGAGGGCGCATCACCGCCGGGTGCAACCGAGCCCTACAGGTGCAGCTCCGCGAAGTGACGCATCGCATCCCGCACAAAGGTCGCACCCTCAATCCCGCCATAGTTGGCCGCGAATCGCTCATCCTCGACATACATCTCAGCGAGGCCCTCGAAGTACTCCCTGGTGGGACCATCACCCGTCGCGCCATTCGCCGACAGCCCGCCAGCCCCCGAGGGCCCGCCATTCGCCGACTGTCCCCCGGCCGCCGACTGCCCGCCAGTCGCCGAAGGCCCGCCCGGTGTTCCCGGAATTTCCCGCAGCCACTCGAAGTGACGCTGCGCGAGATCCTGCGCGTCGGGTCCGTCCGCCGGGATTCCCCGAGCCGCCGCCGCAATCCAGTCCGCAGCCAATTGCGTGTGCTGCGCCATCCAGTCGGCTTTGTCGTTCTCGCTCTTCGACCGCCACCAGGCGTCACTGGCCGCATAAGCATCCCGACCCCAGCGTTGCTCGACCTCTTTTTTATAGACGGTGTGGTCAAACCCGTCGAACATGTTCTCAGCCATGAGCGGTTGTTCTCCTTCAATTCTCGAAATGGTGGTCTCGACGCTGCGAATTTGCCGGTCGAGACGGTTCTGCTCTGACCGCAGCCAGCGCAGGTGGGAGGCAAGCGCCGCGGAATCGTTGCGCTCCCCCGCGAGCACCTCGCCAATGGCGGGCAGCCCGAGGCCCAGGTCTCGCAGCAGCAGGATGCGCTGCAGCCGCGTGAGGGCACGCTGGTCGTAGTACCGGTAGCCGCTGGCACCCGTTCGTGTTGCCTCGAGCAGTCCGATATCGCCGTAGTGTCGCAGCGCGCGCGAGGTGGTTCCGGTGAGGCGTGCGATCTCCGAAATAGACCACTCCGCCGCTGAATCCGTCATCAACAACTCCTCCTTACCCCCAGTGCCCGCTGTGGTCGGGCTGTGATCACACTCTAAAAGTTGACGTAGCGGCAAGGTCAAGAGCAATTTTCTGGCTGTTCGCAAATGCAGGGCGGGGTGGATGCTCGGCAGCAGCACAGACCCCGGTTCCACCGCGAACCCGCCGCAGCGCACACACCGCGCGGAGAGACCACCGGCTCCACTGCCGCACCTGCCGCACCCGCTTTGTACACTTTGCCCGCCTCACCCACCGCGCACTCTTTGCCCGCACACGTCGGCCCGCACACTTTGCCCGCACACCTCTGCCCGCACGATTTGCCCCATACAACCTGGCCCGAAGTCGCCAGGCCACGACCCCTTGCAACTCCCAGACTCGCGATATAGCGTGTCATCCAATACGCGATATATCGCGTTGAACTTTTATCCCAAGGGAGAGAACAATGGCGCAGGAAAAGTGGCTCGTCGAAGGACCCAAGGTCATCGACATCGGCCTCATCCGCACCCTCAAGGTCAGCATGGTCGCCGGCCAGGTCGACATCGTCGGACACAACGAACCCGAGACCCGCATCGAGGTGCACTCCGTTGTGGGCCGCGACCTCCTCATCACCGTCAACGGTGACCGCCTGGAAATCGACCATCCTCAGCTGCGATGGGACAACTTCATCGACGTGTTTTCGTCGTTCCGGGGCAACGCTCGTGCTGACGTCAGCATTATGGTGCCGCGGGATATCGCCCTGAAGTTTGGTGTTGTCGGAGCGAGTGCGCTCATTTCGGGACTGACCGGCGAAGCATCCATCAGCACCGTCACCGGCGACGTTGTTATCGACGGCCTGACCGGCGATCTGACCCTCAACTCCGTCGCCGGTGAAATCTCGGTGCGCAACCACACCGGAACGATCGCCGCGCACAGCGTCAACGGCGACATCACGGCCACGGGCGCCATCACGCGATTCACAACGGAAGCCGTCAGCGGCAACCTCTTCCTCGACTTGGAAGGCCAACCTCGCGAAGTTCGGGTGAACTCGGTGACGGGCGACATCACGGTACGCCTGGCGCCCGACGTCGCCACCGAATATCGCATCAACTCGGCAACCGGCAAGGTTCAGCTCGATGGCGCGGACATCGCCACGGTGCGCGGCGGCTACTCCGGAAAGTTCGGGCAGCTCGACGAGTCATGGCTCGAGTTCAAAGCCAACACCGTCAGCGGTGCCGTCTCCGTTCTCCACGCGGTGTCCGCATGACCCCCGTGTTTGGCCACGGCCACCTGCGTTTGTACTTGCTCAGCCTGCTCGCCCAGTCGCCGCGGCACGGGTATGAGCTCATCCAGGCGCTGAGTGATCGCTTCGGCGGCACCTATGTTCCGAGTGCGGGAACGATCTACCCGCGCCTCGCGAAACTCGAGGAAGACGGCCTCGTCACCAAAACCACCGATGGACGCAAAACCGTCTACGAAATCACCGACGCCGGCCGGGCGGAACTCGCCTCGCGGCTGGGCGAACTCGACGGAATCGAAACCGAGCTGAGCGATTCCGTTCGCCGTCTCGCCGCTGAGGTTCGTTCGTCCGTGACGGCAGCCATGCGCACCCTCCGTGCGGATCTGGCGTCGGCCGGGCATGAGACAGACACTGGCACAGGATCACCTGCTGCGCCGGATGCTTCGGCCACAGGCATCCCGAGCACATCCAGCCGCATCGATAGTCGGGTGCAGCTGCAGCGGGCAGAAATGATGCTGTCGGAGTTTCGCCAGCAGGTGCGCACCGACCTGCGCACCCAGGTGACCGCACACACGCTGGACGCCGCCGCCGTCGACCTCCTGGGCAGCCAGCTCGACGCCGTGCGTGCACAGTTGCGCACCACGCTCGCCGGGCCGACAACCTGACGCGCAACCCGCACGCCACCCGCGCGACACCCGCGCACCACCCGCACGCCACCCGCGCATACCCTGAGCCCCTTCTGACCGTCGCCCCAGGGACTCCAATGGACGTCACAACGACCTGCGCTAACCCTGAGCCAACGCTGAGGGAGCGCCACGTCGCGCCGAAAACCCTTATCAAACCGCGGATTTACGCACCACTAGAGGCGTAAGTACCCGGTGTGAGACAGATGCTGTACGAGCGTGTATCACACCGGGTCTAAATCCGCTTGACTCGGCCGATAGCAGGAGTAGGCTCGCCCCTCGTGACTAACGAAGTTCGGTCGCCGAAGCGGTGGCTGATCGGCGAACCATTGGCGTCAGAAAAGCTTGAGGGTCAGCTCCTCCCCAAACATCTCGCGCTCCCGCTGTTCGCGAGCGACCCCCTCTCGTCGGTGGCGTACGCGCCGCAGGAACTGCTGATGATCCTGATGCTGGGCGGGCTCTCGTTCCTGACCTTCGCGCCCGGCGTCGCCCTCGCGGTGGTGGTTCTTCTGGTGGTGGTGGTCGTCTCGTACCGCCAGCTCATCAAGGCGTATCCCAGCGGCGGCGGCGACTACGAGGTCGCCCATAAAAACCTCGGCGAGAAAGCTGGACTGGTCGTCGCCTCGGCACTACTTGTCGACTACGTGATGACCGTCGCTGTGTCGGTGGCCAGCGGTGTGGACAACATCATCTCCGCCCTCCCCGGCCTCGACCCGTTCCGCGTCGAACTCGCCGTCTTTTTTGTGATTCTCCTCGCCGCCGTCAACCTCCGTGGTGTGCGCGAGTCGAGCAAGGCCTTCGCCTTCCCCACCTACATCTTTATCGGCAGCATTTTTGTGATGGTTGTTGTCGCCCTGGTGCGCACCGCGCTGGGTGATCCGCCCGTCGCCGAGTCGGCCGCGTTTGGTGTCCAGGCTGAGTCGCTCTCGCAGGCCGCGTTTATCCTCCTGCTGCTTCGTGCTTTTTCGAGTGGATGCTCCGCCCTCACCGGCGTGGAAGCGATATCTAATGGTGTGCCCGCCTTCCGCACCCCGAAGGTCAAAAATGCCCAGAAGACACTCGTCTACATGGTGGTCATCGCCATCATCCTGTTTGTTGGACTGATTGCCGTCGCCCTCATCGCGAAGGTGCACTACGCGGAGAACCCGTGCCACCTCGTGGGGTGGGACAACTGCGCGACAGAACCTCAGCGCTCCCTGATCGCCCAGATCGCCTCGGCGGTGTTCGGCAATAACTCGCTGCCGTTCTTTATTATCCAGGCGACGACGGCCGCGGTGCTTTTGCTCGCCGCCAACACGGCGTTCAACGGGTTCCCGTTGCTCGGTTCGGTTCTCGCGAAGGACAAGTACGCACCCAAGTCGCTGCAGACCCGCGGCGACCGCCTCATTTACTCCAACGGTGTTCTGGTGCTGGCGCTTGCGGCCGTGATGATCCTCATCGTCTACCAGGCGAGTGTGACCTCACTGATCCAGCTCTACATCATCGGCGTTTTTGTGTCATTCACCCTGGGGCAGACCGGCATGGTTGTGCACTGGTGGAAGATGCTCAAAAAGGGCTGTGCCGATCCGGGAGCGGCCATTCGCGGCCTCACCATCAACGGTATTGGCGCCATGATGACCGCGGTGGTACTAATCGTGGTGACCATCACCAAGTTCACCCACGGCGCCTGGCTGGTCTTTTTGATTATGCCGATCCTCTACACACTGCTCCTCGGCATCAACCGCTACTACCGCGACGTCGACACGGAGATCGAGGCAGACCCGACCACCACCTTCGGCGCCACCGGCGACCACGCCATTGTGCTGGTGGGGCGGATGCAGAAGCCCGTACTCAAAGCACTCGACTACGCGATTGCTGCGCAGCACGCCTCCATTGAGGCCGTGCACGTCTCGATTGACGACGCCGAGACATCGGTGCTCGAGCAGCAGTGGATCGACCAGAACATCCAGATCCCCCTCCGAGTCATTGCGTCGCCCTACCGCGAGATCAGTGCGCCGCTCATTGGCTACATCAAGGGTCGCCGCCTGGAACACGGCTCCGAAGTCATCACCGTCTACACCCCGCAATTCATCGTGGGGCACTGGTGGGAGCACATGCTCCACAACCACAAGGCCCGCCGTATTCGCCACAAACTGATGCTGGTGCACGGTGTGGTGCTGGCGTTGGTGCCGTGGCTTCTGGACTCCTCGGAGATCATCTACGGACGTCGGTCTCGACCGATTCCCGGTCAGGACCGTCGTGGTGAACCCGTGCGTCCCCGTCCTCGTGCGGCGATTGCAGCTAATCGTGCGGCGATCGATGCTGCTCGGCAGGCCACGTCGCACGGGTGGGTGGAGGCAGCCGGGTCGTTTAGGGCCGGAGCATCCACCGCACCCAGCGCCAGCGCGTCCGGTGTCAACAAACCTCAGGCCAGCGCGCCCGGTACCGACGCACCTCACGCCGGCGCACCTGGTACCGAAGCACCTCACGCGGGTGCGCCTGGTACCGACGCACTCCACGCCGGCGCGCCCCACGACGAACCCACCCCGACAGCGAAGCCGTAGCCTGACGAGGTGAAGTCTTTACTCGCCGTGTTTGCCGGAGGTGTCCTCGGCACGGCCGCGCGGTTGTTTTTTGACTACGCGGTTCCGCACGGCGACACGGGGTTTCCCCTGTCGACACTGATCATCAACGTGGTGGGTTCCGCGCTTCTGGGATTCCTGGTCGCACGGGTATGGCCGACCGCGCCGCCGTGGCTGCGCGCAGGTCTCGGGGCGGGTGTTCTCGGCTCATTCACGACGTTTTCCGCGGTGGTGGTCGCGGTCGTCACGCTGACGGATGGCGGACGGATGCTCGTGGCGGCAGTGTATCTCGCGCTGTCACTCGTTCTCGGCTTTGCTGCCGCGGCGGCGGGACTCCGGGTCGGCACGCTAGCGGCGCACCAGACACCGTCCGCGCACTCGCACACGGCGGACCAGACACCGTCCGCACCGCCACGCACGACGCCACCCACACCGCCGCCGACCAAGGAAGACCAGTGATGTTCGGAGTGACCATCGGCGTCGCCCTCGCCACTCTCGGCGCGGGCGGTCTTGCTGCAGTGGCGCGTTACGGCGTCACTGTGCTCTTTGCGAAGCGCAAGGGTTTTCCCTGGGCGGTAATGACGGTCAACGTCATCGGTTCCGCGCTCGGCGGGGCAGCAGTGGGACTCGCCCAGGCGGGAAACCTGTCGTCCGACGGACGTCTTCTCCTGCTTGGAGGTGTCGCGGGCGGACTCACCACATTCAGCACCTGGAGTGTAGAGACGGTGCAGTTGGTGCTCGATGGGCGATGGCGTACTGCGGTCTCCAGTGTTGCGATCAACATCGGAGTTGGGTTGGCTGTCGCGGCCGGAGCCTGGGTGCTGACGCGCTAACGCAGCACCCCGCACGCGCGCTACGCGCTCATGCACCGCCCGCCAACGCGCTGCCGGCCAACGCGCTGCCGGCTAACGCCCCACTCGCTCACGCCCAACTCGGTCGCCCCCTGACGGCACGCGCTGCCCGCGCCCGCTACAAGCGAACGCACAACTAGCCCACGCCTAGAAGCCCGATCGAGACCGACTTAGCCCCGCGACAACTCGACGCGCGATCGATCGACCGGAGCGCTGGGCGCCGATTGTGCTTGCCTGAGGCCCATACCCGGCAAAGAATATACGGGGATCCCGACCTGCGACTCCCGCCGTGACCTGCACTCCCCCGGTTGTCTCGCGGAGACCGAGCGGGGCCAGATGCCGGAGTTCCGGGCGGAATCCCGTCGCCCAAATGATTACATCCGCTTTTTGGAATGTTCCGTTGGCCCAGCGAACACCCGAGGGTTCGATCGAGTCGAACATGGGTTGCGCCACCAGGAGCCCTCGATCAATGGCTGCCTGCATCCGACGGGTACGCGGCACTCCCGTACCGCTGACGATGCTGGGGAGCGCACGCCCTGCTCGTGATGCGGCATCTTGATCGGCCACAGCTGCTGCGCCCGCCTCAAGGTCGATCTTGCCTTGGTCGCGGAACTCGACCGGTCGACGGCTTACCCAGGTGAGATGCGACGCCTTGCCTTCGAGATCCAGCAAAAATCCGATCGCGGACGTTCCCCCGCCAACAACCACAACGTGCTTTCCGGCAAAATCACTCGCCGCGCGGTAGTCGACGGTGTGCACGTGCTCGCCGCGGAAAAAGTCCCGACCGGGGTACCACGGCACAAATGGCGAGCCCCAGGTTCCGGTGGCGTTCACTACGTAGTCCGTCGAAATGCTGCCGGCTCGCTCGCCGACCGTGACTGCGACGTCGAGTCGTTCGCCCTGAGAGCGGACGGCGGTGACGGATGCCGGGCGCACAACTCGAAGTCCGTAGTGCTGCTCGTACTGCGAGTAGTAGTCCGCGATGACTTCGCTGGCGGGGACTTTATGGTCGGCCGTCTCGAAGCTCAGCCCCAGGTCAGCCATTCCCGGCAGATCGTTCACGCGGTGAGTAGATCCGAGGCGCAACGCATCCCAGCGGTGCTGCCACGCACCTCCGGCTCCCGGGCCGCGGTCAAGAATCGAAAAATCTTTGCCCGGAACTAAGCCGAGTCGCTGGAGGTAATACCCCACCGACAGACCCGCTTGTCCAGCACCCACTACAAGCACCTGGGTGTCGGAATTCGGGGTCATCACTCGACAACGTTACCCGCCCCAAACCATGGATCGGCTGGTAAAGTGAAGAAAGCGCATGTAATGCGTACTGGTTTTGATGCCGAACGGGATTGAGAACCCTCCAAGACGATGCATACTGGTGTGAATGCCAGTCGCGGCATCCTATTCCGCTGGCTCGATCGCGCGAACCGACTCACTAGGGGCGCGTGATAAAGTGATCGCGATATTTTAACCTGTTCATTAGCTCGTACTTTCAACATGAGGGGGTCACGCATGGGGCGCGGCCGTCAAAAGGCGAAGCACACGAAGGTCGCACGCGACCTGAAGTACTTCAGCCCGGACACCAACTACGGAGCTCTCGCTAACGAGCTGCACGGCGGAGAGTCGCCTGCACCTGTTGCGCCTGTCGCACCGGTATCTCCCGAACTCGACAAGTGGTCGGAGTATCTGGACGATAAGTACAACGTCGAGGACGACGATGACGAGTACGGCAACGACCAGGAGTCGTCCCGTACCGCCTAACATCTCGTCGATGGGTTCGACTCGCGTCTCGTCAGGGATGCGGATCGGCTGAACATCACCTTCACTATGCCGAGGCGCTTTTGCGTCTCGGCATTTGTGATTCCGGATGCTTCGTCGCCACGCCGTCGGCTGTCCGAAGGGTCGTCCATCTCACGACATCCATCGCGCGACAATTACGACACCCATCGCGCGGCGGTCATCCCGCCCTGTGAATCAGCGGATCAACCGAAACAGTTCTCCTGAACGCGCGTCGCTGTACTCGGCGAACGCTCCGATGAACAGAACGCCCAGCGCTCTACCCGGCGGTGCCTACGGCGAACCGAACACCCAGCGCTCTACCCGGCGGTCCCTACGGCGAACCGAACACCCAGCGCTCTACTCGGCGAACGCTCCGACGAGCTGCACGGATCCGCCATTAACACCCTTGGCGCCCTGCTCGAACCCGGTCAGGTCACGGATACCGAAGCTCACCTGGCCGGTCACCCACGACGGGATGCCCTGCAGTTCCAGTGCGCGGATGACACTCGACGCCGACGCGGCATCCACCACAGCAAACATGCCGACGCCAAGGTTCCAGGTGCCTTCGGTGTCGCCGAGCTTCATTCCGCCCCAGCCAGCGATCGTGTGGAAGAGCGGATCGGGTGTCCAGGAGGAGCGGTCCACTTCGGCCCACGAGCCGACCGGAAGCACGCGGGCGAGGTTGGCGGCCATGCCACCACCGGTGACGTGGCTGAGAGCGTGGATCGCTCCGGGAATTTCGTCGAGGACGGAAAGCAGTGGCGCGGTGTAGAGGCGTGTGGGCTCGAGGAGGATCTCGCCGACCACACCCCCGAGGTCGTCGGAGTAGTCCATAAAGCTGACCGATGCTTTACGAAGAACACTGCGCACCAGCGAGAAGCCGTTGCTGTGGAAACCGGAAGACTGCATCGCGATAACAACGTCGCCCTCTTTTACGAGGTGCGGGCCGAGCGCCTTGTCGGCCTCCACAACGCCGACAGCGGCACCGGCGACGTCGTAGTCGTCGGGACCAAGCAGACCCGGGTGCTCCGCCGTTTCGCCGCCCACAAGCGCTGTTCCGGTCGCGGTACAGGCGAGCGCAATGCCCTTAACGATGTCGGCGATCCGCTCGGGAACAACTCGGCCGCAGGCAATGTAGTCGGTCATAAACAGGGGGCGAGCGCCCACAACGATGATGTCGTCGACGACCATTCCGACGAGGTCCTGGCCGATGGTGTCGTGCTTGTCCATCGCCTGGGCGATGGCAACCTTGGTGCCAACACCGTCGGTCGAGGTCGCAAGCAGAGGCTTGTTATAGCTGGTCAGGAAGGAAACATCGTAAAGACCGGCAAAGCCACCGAACCCTCCGAGCACCTGGGGACCGTGGGTCGCAGAGACCGCCGACTTCATCAGTTCAACGGCAAGGTCTCCGGCCGCGGTATCAACGCCGGCCTCACGGTAGCTATTGCTCATGGCATAAGTCTGCCCGAACATCCACCCCTTGTGGGTACCACGAGCGAGCGAGATCGGGTCGAAGGACCGTAGACTTGCCCACGGCTTGTTCCCTCTAGCGTCAGGAAAACCCCGGCAGCATGTGCGGCATTGTGGGCATCGTCTCATCCCTCCCCGTCAATCAGCAGGTGTACGACAGCCTGTCTCTTCTTCAGCACCGTGGTCAGGATTCCACTGGAATCGCCACGGCCGAAGGCGACACCTTTCACATCCAGAAGGCGAAGGGTCAGGTACGCGAGGCGTACCGCACCCGCGACATGCGCTCTCTGCTCGGCACCATGGGCCTCGGCCACGTGCGGTATGCCACCAAGGGCAGCGCGGGTGACGAACAGGAAGCTCAGCCGTTCTACGTCAACGCGCCCTACGGCATTGTGCTGGTGCACAACGGAAACCTCACCAATACGCGTGAGCTGACGCAGGAGCTCTTCCACGTCGACCGTCGCCACCTCAACACCACGAGCGACACCGAACTGCTCGTCAACGTTCTCGCGAACGAACTGCAGGACCAGCTGACCGGCAGCGACTTCGCACCGGACCAGGCGTTCAGCGCCATCTCCCGCCTGCACGAGCGCGTCGAGGGCTCGTACGCCGCCATCGCCCTCATCGCCGGGCACGGCCTGCTCGCATTCCGCGACCCGTTCGGTATTCGACCGCTGATCCTCGGCCGTCGTTCGCAGGGTCTGGTGGGTGACGAGTGGATCGTTGCCTCCGAGTCTCTGGTGCTTGAGCACGGCGGATACGAAGTTGTCCGCGACATCGCCCCCGGCGAGGCCGTGTTTATCGCCATGGACGGCGAGATGACGTCGAAGCAGTGCGCCGTCAACCCGCGTCTTATCCCCTGCTCGTTCGAGTACGTGTACCTCGCTCGCCCCGACTCGATCATGAACGGCATCTCCGTCTACGACGCGCGCCTCCGTCTCGGAGATCGCCTCGCCGACACCATCGCGACATACGCCCCCATGGGTGACATCGACGTGGTTATGCCGATCCCCGACTCGTCCCGTCCCGCAGCAATGCAGGTGGCCCGCAAACTCGGCATCGAGTACCGCGAGGGCTTCTACAAAAACCGTTACGTTGGCCGCACATTCATCATGCCCGGCCAGGCGGAGCGCAAGAAGTCCGTCAAGCAGAAGCTCAACGCGATGTCGAGCGAGTTCAAGGGCAAAAACATCCTCATCGTCGACGACTCGATCGTTCGTGGCACCACCTCGAAAGAGATTGTGCAGATGGCCCGCGAGGCCGGAGCGAACAAGGTGACGTTTACGTCGGCTGCTCCCCCCGTCCGGTTCCCGCACGTCTATGGCATCAACATGCCGACGCGTCAGGAGCTTGTCGCTCACAACCGCAAGATCCCGGAAATCGCCACCGAGCTCGGTGCCGATCACCTGATCTACCAGGAGGTGGCCGACATGGAGGCTGCCATCATCGAGGGGTCCGATGTGACCGCGCTTGAGATGAGCTGCTTCACCGGTGACTACGTCACGGGAACTGTCTCGCCCGAGTACCTTGCCTGGGTGGAGTCGAACCAGGCCAGCTAGTCCCTGACTGGCTAGCTGGCTGATCTGCTGGTCTGCCCGTCCAGCTGCCCCCTGACTGCCTGCCGGTCGTCGCCCGTCGGGCCGGCCCGCCTGCCTGCGTGCCGGTCTCTGCCCATCCGTCTGCCCCCTGCCTGCGTGCTGGTCTCTGCCCGTCCGCCTGCCCCGCCTGCCTGCGTGTACGTCGTTGCCCGTCCGCCGGCGACCGCGTGCTTGTACGTCGGTGGCGATCCACCGCTGGTCCTCCAATGGCACGCAGATCGACGATTCCCAGCTCGCTGCCGCACCACATAATCGCGATATCGCAGGCAAAAATGGTTCCGGATGCTCCGGCTGCGCGAGCACTTTTTAACCAACAGGTGCCGCGTAGTGCCCTCTTCGGAGGCCCTGTCAAGTAAGGGCACACTCTGGGTCTAAAGCCCCCATAGTGTGACTTTTTGCGGGTTTAGCGTTGTGTTTATGAGCACCAAAAGCGGTTTGGTGTCGTAGACAAAGGACACCCCTTGGCAACGTTCGACCACGTACTCGCACCCGGCAAGATCGGCACCCTCGAACTTGCCAACCGCGTAATCCTGGCGCCGATGGGCACCGAGATGGGCACGCACGAGGGGCTCTTCACCGACCGTGAGATCGCGTATTACACCGAGCGTGCACTCGGCGGCACTGCCCTCATCATGACGGGCATCAGCATCATCTCTGACGACTTCGAGATGAACGCCCCCGGGCTGTGCCGGGTGACCTCCGACGACTCCATTCCCGGCCTGACCGCCCTCGCCGAATCGATCCACGCCGCGGGAAGCCTCGTCTCGCTGCAGCTCACCGCAGGTCTCGGCCGCAACATCAACACGATCGACCCGGAACGCGCCCCCATCTCGTCCTCCGCGAACCCCCACTACTCCAACCCCAGCGTGCTCTGCCGTCCGCTCGAGATCGACGAGATCCAGCTCATCGTGCGCCGTGCCGGTGAGGCCGCTGCGCGAGCATTCGAGGCCGGAATCGACTCGATCGACATCCACGGCCACACCGGCTACCTCATCGACCAGTTCATTAGCGAGGTCTGGAACTCCCGCACCGACATCTACGGTGGCTCGGTCGAGAACCGCTGCCGCTTCGCCGCCGAGATCATCGCGGCCGTGCGCGAGAACGCTCCCGGACTCCCCATCAGCTTCCGCCTCTCGGTCGACCACCGCTTCGAGGGCGGTCGCACCGCAGAAGAATCACTCCAGATCGCCGTGCAGCTCGAAGCCGCGGGTGTCGACCTGATGATCGCCGACGACGGATCCTACGAGGCGATGGACTACGTCTTCCCGCCCTATTACCTCGGCGACGCCTGCATGGCTCCGGCCGCAGCGCTCCTGAAAACCGTCCTGAGCATCCCCGTAATGGCCGTCGGAAACCTCACCCCCGAAAACGCCGAAGCGGCAATCGCGGCGGGAGAAGCCGACTTCGCCGGAATCGGCCGTGGTCTCATCGCCGACCCCGAGTGGGCCAACAAGCTCGCCGCCGGCTGCCGCGACGACATCCGTCCCTGCATCCGCTGCAACTCGATGTGTGTTGGCAACGCCTTCTTCGCCCTCCCGCTCGGCTGCGCC
>Ga0247736_10000081_pt1 | contig 39121 bp, 67 predicted proteins | sample UWRJL193509B2_FD_180935 | JGI IMG/M metagenome (GOLD analysis project Ga0247736, IMG submission 180935) | Plant litter microbial communities from Arlington Agricultural Research Station in Wisconsin, United States - UWRJ-L193-509B-2 | ecosystem: Environmental > Terrestrial > Plant litter >...
CTCTTGCTACTAGGGTAGAACAATTACGATAAACACGCTTCCCATCTTCAATAACTGAAACACGTACATACCCTTTTGGATCAACATGACCTTTATATATAATCCGTGGGCCTTTGACGCGACCTAGATTGGATGCAAAATAACCATCACACCTTGGAATAGGCTTCCAAAGTTCGGTTTGGTTCTCTTTGGTCATCATACACCCCAATCCTGATCGTTTAGTGTGTCCTGGCGCTTCACTTCCATCCAGACATTGTACATGCCATACGCAATGCCAATTGACATGCATAAGCCGAGGATGGTTATGGCTGTGTTGTAGATTGTGTCTAGCATGTTATTTCTCCATCTGCTTCATTGTACCTTCGCAGGTCTTGTTGCTACCACACATAACCGGGGCATAGTCGAGGACTTCGGTCAATGCTGCTACACGCAGCATCTGCGGTGTTTCTTCCTGCTGCATCATGGCTTCATATCGATCATGGAAATACCGGGATACCTTAATGTCACGGTCTGCAAGGAAGGGTTTCCAAGATACAATATCATAGGCTACTTGGATTGATCCGAGCAGGATAATGATGACAATGGCTTTCCAGTTGGTTTTAGTTTTATCGGTCATTTGGATGTTCTTTCATATTTAATACATGTATGAACTGGAACCATTATTTTACCAGCAGCAATCATTGATCTGGTGTATTCCGTACAAGACCATGCAGTATCATCTAATGTTATATTATTAACTTTTCTTTCATCACATGAAATGAGAAGAAGCGATATGGCTATGATTGTAAGATATTTAATCATTTCTGCACCTTCTTGAACTTGCCGTCTTTACCGCGTGGTGTCAGTTTGACGTATCCATGCTTGTCTAACAGTTGTTTCATTTCAAGTAACGCGGATTTCCATTGGTTAAGTTCAAGATAAACCAAGTATAGAGCGATAACCAGAACAATAATCACCGCCATAAGCGCATAAGTTAAAGGTGTCATAACGAAAACCCCGATTTTGCTTCTTCCAGCGTGTCGAATGACTCTACCGGGTGGAAGTTATATTCTTGGAAAATATTATTATGATTTGTAATGCAATGCACTGAGTGCAGCACACCATTAATCATGACCAATCGACCAAGTGGCTCTGAGTATAATACTTCTTGGATACGGGTAATCATAACGATTTCTCCAGTCTTTCTAAAGTATCAAGGATACGACACATAGCATTGGCATTATGCGTACGCAGCATTTCCTGATGGCATTGTTCAATCAGTCGCTTGGTGTGTTTGCGCTTGCGGTAGGCGATGATGAGGCGTTTTAGCATGACAAATCCCCCAGATAAGTATCAATCGCGTCAAAAATATCTTTGTAATGGCTATCTTTAAGTTTGGTCATCTTTGGATAGTTAAAGCTGCGTTTCTTATCATACCGGCCACCCATGTAAATTGTTTCGTCTAACATGACTTCCATATGTGAAATGTAATCTTTTGATCCACGAAAATCGATAACCAGCTTGTGACTGGCAATCTCCGTGTTTAAGGTGTGTTCAATTGAATGATGCATTTGTATCTCCTCGTTTGTTGGTATCCTTAGTATGCACACACTATGCGAGTCTGTCAACAAGAAAAGAGTTAATTTTCTATTTTTATTCTTTCAATCTGGCAATACTTCGTTCCATCGGCTTTTGTCTTAATATTAAGATTAAATTTACCTTCAAAATGCTTATTGGCATGTTCTCTGGAACCTTTCAACCCTTGGTAATTCTCAAACGGATACCGTTTAGGCTTGTTGTAGGGCATATCGCGCAGGTTGTAGTAGGTGAGTCGTTTGGTCATTTGATTTTTCTCTCTTTCAGCTCAATAACTTTATCTAATGATTCAGTAATCATATCTTTAACAAATTTGTCATTAAATATGTCTTGTATAGTTCCCAATATCATAGAACTTACAAAAGTTTGTATTATTAAGATAACCTCATCTTTTGTGAATTTATTATCCATCTCATTCCCCCTTGATCGCAGCAAGCTTGTCTTGGTTCTTAGTAACAAATTCATTATATGAATCTTCTATTGCTGAACCCTCTATACAATCATAACAGTTATTGATTGTATCAATTAAATCTATAACACAAGACAGAGGCACCATGACAGGTTCAGGCTCTGGAATAATACTACATGCTAATGTACGAAATATATCTTCATTAAGACCCTTTTTAAGGATATGGTGGTTATTATTAAATATACCAACAATTCTCTCTCTTACCGCCACCCGCTGCTCTTTCGTCAGGCTTGCTAATACGTCTTTGGTCATTTACTCACTCCCATCGGCTGGCGGTTTGTAGGCTGCGATCATGGCGCTATAAGCTAATTCAAAACTTCCACTTCCTGTGCTTTCAGAATCTGTATTGATAGTATCAACAAATGCTAAAAACATGGGCTTCGTTGCCTCCCGTGAAATCGTCACAAACCGCTCGTCAAGGGCGTTGGCGATGAGGGTGCGGATGGTTTCAATATGACCTTGTAGTTGATCTTCCATCTCAAATGTATTCTCGATATTTGACCATTCCAAAGCACTCATTAAATCCCATTTGCTAATCTGCTTCATCACAATCTCCCTGTTAGCACACAGTATGCACCCTTTATGGGTGGTTGTCAAGTATTCTGTCTACAATGATCTTCAAATTCTTTGATTGTCATTGATTGAAGTTCAGGCATTAAAATATACATATCTCTATTCTTACAATAATACCAAGAACCATTTTTATCTTTTTCAACAAATACAAATGTTAACATCACATTCCTCGCGGGGTTGGGGTTGTTAGCCTATGTGGTGCATTATCCTGTAACCATCTATGACCTAATAAAGCCATCATAGAAGCTTGATCTTCATTAATTGGCATAGGAACAGATTCACCATCTCGATATATACTTTGCTCTACATATAATGCATTCAAATGATCATATAAAATCGCTAATAAATCCTTTCTTTTTCCTTCAGATTCGCTCCATATTTCTTTAATTAGATATAAAAATGTACCTTCTTTTGGTTCGCCCATACCAACGGCTTTTCTATCATCTATAATATCCATCTCTCACTCCGTTCCTATGCGCACGATGATGCGTGGGTTTAACTTATCGGCCTTTGCCATGTCGATTGTAATGGGTCTGAAATGCTTGTCATTCGTCCCCAGTGCCTTTGAAATACCATCTAATGCCGCTTTGCAACTGCTAAGCATATTGTCTATATCCCCGGCATTGCGAGGAGGTATAAAGAGCAAGTCCAATGCAATGTCCTGCATAGGAAGCGTAACACCTGTTTGCTTTGCGATCATGTAACATGCGTCCTTGTAATCGTTCTTTATCTTGACTTTAGCCATATAATGCTTTCTTGCATTAGGGCTTAGGTCACGGGGAGGCCATGGGATTGTTAATTGGATCAATTCTTTGTGCTCCCCTTACCAATAGGAACCTCTGTATCTCCAGTTACAACATCATGACCATTAAAGGATTTCTCTGCCAGATTACACAGATCATCACGTGTTTTTGTGTCACCTTTAAGGATCGCTTGAAAAGCAGCACGTAAGCAATCATCTACTGTCAGTTTAGTTTTTTCACTCATATCACTCCCCCTTCTCTGTCAGGGCTTGGTAGCGGGATAAAAGTTCATCAATCTTGATAGATAATTCAATCACATTAGCTATCTTACCATAATGGTAAACCTTCAAAGCCTCCACCAGATCATCAGCGATGGACTTGCGGATGTATGGTGTAGAATCATCATTATAATAAGATTTTTCCCATTCGTTAGCAGAGTAAGCATAAATCACATCAGGCATGTCGTTGCTCATTGAATTTCTCCAGTTTCGACAAATTTGTTAAGATAAGGCAATAATATCTTTACCTGATCACGTGTTAAGTGCATACGACCTGATGTGAATGTTTCAGGATGTAAAGGATGATCAACCCATCCATTAGGTTTTCCACCATTAATATGATATGACATCAATCTAGGAACCGGTTTATTTATTCCTAACCATATCTTATAGTCTTCAGCAGACGATGATATTTGCAAACTACATTCTTCGCCATAGTCGTCTGTAAACTCGAATCTATCAAAACCACGTTCGGTTTGTTCTATATCACTCATTACTCCCGCCTTTCTTGCGCTGTTGAATCATATAATCAGCGTATTGATATGAGAGTTCTGCTACATAATCATCCCATCTAGCGCCACCACTGGATATTAAACCCTGCAATGCCATGGCTGCAAAATAATCTCTCAAAGTCAGTTCTGTTGGCATATCACTCATCCCTCAATCTCCCCGTGTTTCGGTGTGGTTATCATTATGCTGATCCATACTTAAATGAGATAAAGCATTCTTCACTTTCAGACCAAAAAAATCCCAATCTATCAAGTTCTATTTTATCATTTTCCGAAACATCGGATTTATCAATATCCATGATTGATAATTGATCATGTGAACAATTCGTAGGATAATCAGAATTCTTATACTTCAAAAAGATTTGCAATGCTTTAATTAAGTCTTCCATCATCATCTCCTCATTGTGTCAAAGCTCCCGCCGGAGCGGGAATGGGGTTAGTCTAATTCTTCATTTGATCCAAGATCATCTAATGAATCCCAAATCATGATGTTCGCTTCATCGAATGAATATCCTAGAACTATTAAGGCGGTTGCTACCGGACCATATCCATCAGCACCTTGGTCAGCTTCTTTTGCCAACCCACTTTCGGCTAAATCTTCGATCAATGTCATTAAAGCATCTTTATACTTATCGTCACTCATCACCATCTCTCCATCAGTTAAATCCACAGCCGCAGGATTGCGGGGGTTATTAGTTAATCTTTGTAAGGATCAAATTCATCGCCACCAGCCATAACGACAACAATAGGTGTTAAGCGTGTTTCAATGGCTACGCTGTCAGTGTGATATGCTAAAACCTCATCAAGCTTCTTGTAACACAATGGCGATTCATCAGCGCCAGCACCAAACAAGTGAACCTGATTATCCTTAGCGTTAACGCGCATCTGGTTTTCATCGACAAGACCAGGCGCAACCTTCACACGTTTGTCACCCCATCCCTTGAACTTACCAGCGGCCTGTGTGCGCGACATGATACGTCCGGCACCATGTACAGTTGAGTAAAGGTTTTCTTTAGCCTGTGGCGTGTCTAAACCACGAACAATGACACTTTGGTCAAGCATGTTGGATCCAATAAAGCTGCGCTGATCTGGAAATGCTGGAGTGGAACCCTTACGTACAACAAAATACTTGTCACCGTCATGTTCTTCGATCCATGCAAAATTGTGGTGATTGTGAACCATATCTAGGCGCTCTGTACTTCCCTGAATAATACGGCTCACTTCATCACACACCCATTCACGGCCAGCATAGGCATACTTACCACCTAATTGCATGGCTTCAAAATAGGATTGTCCAATGTCCGAATCCATATCCACAAGGCAGGGATCTGCATTCATATCGTCCTTGGCACCTAGTTTCTTTAAAAAGTGTGTTGTTGCCTTGTGACCTAATCCACGGCTTCCAAAGTGAACACCAATCCAGACGAAATCCTGATCATCTTTAAATACATCAACATAATGGTTCCCACTGCCAACTGTACCAAGCTGGGCGTGTGCCATTTCTTTCAAGCCAATCAATGCCTCGTTTTTCCAGTTAGCATCTGTATCAAGGAACTCACCCTCTAGACGTGTGTTGTTAATACGACCAACACCAAAAGAAATATTCTTTTGAATCTGTTGTCCTATTGCATGCCAGTCTTTGATTTCAGATGCTTTCACAGGTAATTGAATAGCCATGTTGCCACAAGCAATATCGAACCCAACACCAGAGATGCTGATCTTATCTTTGTAAGCAGCTACACCACCAATCGGATGGCCATAACCTAAGTGACCATCAGCGCACAGGATCATCTTGGATGCACCTTTATCAAGTACATTTTGAGCTTGTTTAATCGTGTTCTCTTCGTGTTTTCCAATAATTTTAAGCATCATCAATCTCCTCGTGTGTTAGAAAGTCACAGCCGCCGGGGTGACGGCTGTGGTGTTGAATTTAAAACTCGCTGACAGAAGATGTTGTTGCAGCTTGTGGCGCAGGCGTTGAAGACTGTGTCTCTGCATCGAACTCAGCCGGACGGTCAACCCACTTCTCAATCTTAAAGATCGGGCGATAGTTCGTTCCCATTTTGTCTTTCATTGGTGTGGTTCCAGTGCAAGCAACAACAGGAAGCTGACCGGGCTTGCGATCTTTCTCATATTGCTCATACAATTCATTAATGGCATTGGAAAGGTGCATGGAAGCACCGTTCAATTCAACAACGCCGCCGAACTGGTTCTTGCTAAACAATTGAACAGCAAAACCACGTTTATGCTTGTCAGATGGCTTTGGTGCAGGGTTCTGCAGGTCAGGGTCAAGTGTGATAGATGGTGCTTGGCCTTCCATGAACATGAACCAGCCTGTCTTGATGTTGTCAAAATCAGCAACAAACACCGGGTTTGTCACTTCAACCTCAGCATCGTCTTTCTTGACATACCATCGGCCTGCCTTGCCGTTGTATTTCACGTAAGGGAGAAAATCCCCTGAGCTTTGTGCAATGTTAAGTCCCATAATGCGTTTTCCTTTAGCGGTTGCAACTAATCACCAGTTGCCAGTGTTGTAGGCAGAATGCCTAAACTCCAAACAATGCCACACGGTCAGCAATAGCTTCCGGTGTGTCATAGTAATAACTCTCACAATTGACCGGAACGATACCGGCCAATACATGCTTATCCTGACTGATAGACAGGAATTTCTCCTGACGTACCAGATTGACCTTGACCTGTTTCATTACATCGGCCACATGTTCGCATTCCAGATAGCCAAGCTTCTTCGGTGTCACATACAGAAACTTCACATCATATCCTGTTGCCGTGGCATAGATGGCCGCTTGACGCTGGTGTGACATGCTCATCTCGGACGGGAATCGCAATGTGCTCTTCAGGTCAATAACAAGATTGTGCTGGGGATAAACTAGATCCATGTAGCCAATCACTGGCAGTTCCCATTCATCTGTCTTACAGTTCAATCGGATGGCTTGCTGGCCTTCTTCCGGGAATGTTGGGTCGCCGTATTGTTTTAACTCTTGCACCAGCAAGCGGACACTCGGATCAATCACAGCGCGTTCGGTTTCTTTCTTCTCGCTCACGCCAAGTCCCCCTGTGGTATTGTAAGTGCGGATTGTCTCTTTAATGGCATCATCCTCTGACATACCATTAGCCAGAATGTTGACCACAGCCCGTTCAATAGCCGTCCCACGCTCCATAGAGAAGTTGGAACGATACCGCTTACCGAACAGCTTGGTCATGACCCAAAAGCACGGGGATGCAATCCACGTATTGATCTGGCTGGGGCTGGTGTGGGCGATGCCGTGGTTGGTGAAGCCGTTCATAATGTATCACCTGATAACGCTTCTGATATATCCTTACTAATTTCAGGAAGTTTTCTATGTAAAAAACGTACCAATCTTAAAGTATCAGAAAGATCGAAACGAGCAGAGTGACTGTCCCCAAAATCTATAACAAAGTCACAATCATCTAAATCATATGTAACATATGAATCGCTAATAATGTCTTCTGCCTTTTTGTCATATATAGAACCCATTATACATTCTCCGAGGTGCTAACTGCTGCTTTGATTAAAAAACGCAAAAACTCTGTATTGCTACGAATCCCGCTTTTCTCTTTGGCAACTTCAAACTCTTTGACCAAATCACCTTCTAACATGACGTTCAGGTAAAGTGTGGTTTCTGTTGTCATTATGTTGATCCTTATAAAATTCTATTGACAAGCTATATAAAGCATGTAGTATTCGAGTTGTCAAGCGTTTTATTTAGCCTTTTGAAAGAAAAATATGCAGCCCAACAAAACAGCCATTCGCCAGCATTTAGAGTTCCTTTTCTCAGGTATGGAGGATTATAAAGACGGCCGGTTTGAGATTAGCATCCTCAACGACTCGGAGAATTTTATCTTTGGATCTATTGATGAGGCTGTTGAAAAGGCTGTTCATTGGAATGAACAGGGCAAAAATGTCTATACTGTTGGATCCATCATGTCACCAAATACAGCCCCCTTCGGCCGTAACTCTGATAGTGATTTCTATGCAACCAACGTCCTTTGGTGTGATATTGACGATCCGGTCAATCCAAATGACCTTAAGGAAGCTTATAAAGATTGCCCCCCATCTCTAGTTGTTGTCACCGGCCGCACACCCTATACCCGCACCCATCTCTGGTGGAAACTGGATGATGCCCTAACTGATTCCAACATTTTGCGCCGTGCTGTTCAAGGCATCCAGTTAGCTTTAGGTGGAGACCCTGCTGCAAAAAATCCAACCCGTCTAATGCGCTTAGGAGGCTCTGTAGCTTGGCCTAAGAAAGAAGGTCGTGTTGCTGAGGTCACTGAGGTTATTATTCCATCTAATGCCAAGACAACTACACTTGAGCGCATTATGGAAGTTTACCCGTTGCCAGAACAAAAGGCAAAACCACTCATTAGCCAAGATAATTTCAAAAGCACTGGTTTGCATTTACAAGACAATAAATGGTTGGAATCAGATATTAAAGAAATTTTAAGCCATATCAGCCCGGATGTTGGATATCATGACTGGTGCCAAATAGGTATGGCGATCCATTCAGAAGGTATGTCATTTGCTACTTGGGATGACTGGTCTTCTCGTGGATCAACCTACAAACCAGAAGAAATGGCTAAGAAATGGGCTAGCTTTAAAGGTTCTGGTGTCAGTATAGGAACTCTTATTCATTTAGCAAAAGAACATGGCTGGCAGCCTAAAACCTATTCAGCGCCGCCTGAAGTAGTTCAAATCAAGAAACAGGAAACCACTTATGACCCACAAACAGGTGAGGTCATTGAGCCTAAAGCTGATACGAAACAGGATGAATTAAAGCCTTATAGCTGGATTGAAGCTGATGATATTACACCAGTTATTGACGTTGCCGACTTTGTGGAAGGCACGTTACGTGACAATGAAATGTCTGTTATTTACGGTAAACCAAACTGCGGCAAAACATTCTTTATGGTTGATCTATCTCTTCATATTGCCTTGGGTCGTGAATGGAACGGCCGTGAGATTGAACAGGGTTTAGTCGTTTACGTATCAATGGAGGGTGCTAGCGGTATCAAGAACCGTATTATTGCCTTCAAGCAGTTCTATAAAGTTAAAGATCATATCCCTATGGTCGTTATCCCCAAAGCTTTTAGTATGATGAATGCCGGGGATGCGGCTAATTTCCTTAAAACTTTATATTTAATTGAGGAGCAGCACGGCCGTGTCCGCATGATTGTTATTGACACTCTGGCACGTGCCATGGCTGGTGGGGATGAAAACAGCACCAAAGATATGTCGGTCTTTGTAGCTAACTGTGACGCTATACGGGAACATACCCAAGCTCATATGGCTGTTATCCACCACTCAGGGAAAGACGATACAAGGGGTGCCAGAGGTTCTACAGCATTGCTTGGCGGTATCGACACAGAGATCGAATTGACACGGGACAAGGACTCTAAAATCGTCACTGTAAAGGTTACCAAGCAACGTGAAATGGAGGCATCTGATGACCTGTTTTACCAACTTGAAACAGTTCCACTTGGTCCAGATAGACGCGAGAAAATGGTTACATCCTGTGTTGTGTTACCTGTCAATTCAGACAATATCGAAAAGAAAAAGAAAGTCTTTAAGGTAACCGCAAGACAACAAACAGTCTTAAATGCAATACATAATACAATGGCTAAGTATGCTAAGGAACGCCATGTTTTGAGTGATATGCCAATTACTTCATGTATTACACGGGAAGAACTCAATTCTGAGCTGCGTGTGAAGGGATTCTACGAAGGAACCACACGCAATACACAGGGGACTAGATTGCGTGACGCATTAGAAGCACTTGAAATTAAAGGATTAGCTTTTTCAACGGAAGCCTTAGTCTGGACTATTAAAAAATGACAAATCACACGCGTCACACGCAATCACACGCAAAACGTCACACACTGCATGTGCGTGTGGTGCGTGTGATCCCCTGTATACAGGGATCACACAATCACACGCATGCAAGTGCCCGATAAAACAACAAACAAAAGGTTAACAAAATGAACTACACAAAGACCCCTTGGAACCACCTCGACAAGCTGTCCTTGGCACAGTGGAACATAGCCCGCATCATCGGCAACCTTGATGACATTGCCACCGACTACGAGACACGTTGGGGTAAGGGGAAGCTGCAACAGTTGGCAAACCCAGACCTCCTCACCAAGTGGGAACGCCAGATGGCCAAGCTGACTGATGCCATGGAACGGGAACACCCCGAAGAAGTCCTGGAGCTGGCTATCGGCACCCGTAAGGCTTGGGAGATACTCGAGGAGGCTGCACTGGCTTCGGGTGCCGTGCCACTCGATCCTCACGCTTGGGAGACCCATGCCAGTGATGGGACGGTGTATCAGGTGTTCCGGTCATACGGACAGGCCAGAGGAGAAAACGCTATCACAGCTCAGGAACTTGTTAACTTTTATCACACTGCCAGACTGAAAGCGTTTGAGAAGCCGGAACCCGTCAAGCAACCTAAGGATTATCAGGTGGGGGAGGTTTCGGAACAGATCCCATTCTGACAATCCCCTTGCGCCCGGCAACGGGGTGTGGTTAGATAATCCTGCCTTCGGGCTATCATCAGTATCAACAGGAGAATTATTATGCTTATTAAGTATTATGCTTTAAACGGAGCCATTCATATCCTCGATGGCGTTTCAGATGTCACTGTAACACCAGGATTGGTAGACGTTGAAAAAGAACCTTCAATTGAAGGTTACGATAATTTAATATTCGAAGGTTTGATAAAATCCGGAGATCTTGCCAGAGTTGTAAATTTTGCTCAAAATGGACCTAAGAAATTATTTGTTTATGGCTTTGCCTATATCTGTAATGATGATGGCAAGACAATTCACAAGGTTGAAGTCGAGCGTCCACAATCCTCAATTGTTGAAGATTAGATAATTTCCCCTTGACCTCCCGAGCTTGCGGTGGTAGGGTAGGATTCGAGCTAAATTGTGAGTCTCGTGCTCTCAGACCGCGCCAGTCCGGTATAGGCTGGTATCTTTCTCTCCCTTAGCTGTCAAGCTGGCATGCCGTGCGAATCGGGCAGATGCAGCTAAGGGATGGATAGATTCCGGTTAAAGTACGTGTTAACCAGAAAGCGGTGTCAATCTCTGGTCTATCCTCCCTCTTGACTTGCCTCGCGGCGTGTGGCTCAAATCAGACAAACGAGGAGATAATCATGGTAATTATGGGATGGATGATTTTTGCACTTCATGGCAAAGTCAAAGATCAATTGTTTAATATTCCTTTGCCTTATGACATGTTGGATTTGTACGATACAAAACCAATACAGGAAGACTTGACATCTCCACACAATCCATGCCAGACTGATCTCATCATCTCCTCGATGCATCGTCCAGCCTCTCGACGTTAAACCAGAGGCACCAATTCACCGAGGAGTTGTTTTATGATTGCCCAATTTATCATCGTTGCCGTTATCCTTCTCTGCGCCTATCTCGCGGATAACAAACTCATCAGCAACATCCCAGACCCAACTCCTCAACGCATCTTCCGGGTTCTCGTCTGGTTCATTGCCATCGTCCTTATCCTTGCATGCTATGGACTTATTAGTCCTGCAGCTGTTAAACTTTAACAATGGTTTACAATGGACAAGGTTGATACCCTACAAAACCTTAAACCATATGCTCCCGGTGTGTCTGGAAACCCAGCAGGACGCCCTGTAGGGGCTTTAAACCGTTCTACGCTATACAGGCGCCATTTAGAAAAGAAGGGTATCCACGGCCTTGTGGCGGACGATTTGGTGATGGCTGCAATTGAGAAGGCTCTCACTGGCGATATTCAAGCTCTCAAGGAAATCATGGATAGTGGTTACGGCAAAGTCAAAGACTCCACCGAACTGACGGGCGCTGATGGCGCCAAGCTGTTCCCTGACACGGTTGCCATAAATGTACACAAGGGCAAGACAGATGACCCTGCTTGAGCAATGCATTGAAATTCTGTCCCGGTCCGTGTCCTCTTGGTCTGAGCAGGATTACAAGATCCTTGATGAAGGCAATCGCAAGATAGGCCGCGATCAGATGAAAGACCTGATGGAAAAGCATGGTCCTAAATATGACTAATTCCATCATGACTATTGATATTTATCATAAGGATGGTGTCCGCAAGGGTGTTGATATTGAGATTCCTTACGATGTGCCGCGCCATCAGTTGATTGATAAATATATTAATCCAGCGCTCGACTTCCTAGATAAAACTAAGTTTCAAACCACAGAAGACTATGAACAACGCCACGAACGCGTTAAAGGGATTCTGAACCGTTAATGGAACTGAACATAGCAGAACCATTCCTGCCTCTGTTTGATGAGACAGACCCTAACTATAATAAGCGCTATCTGGTCTTTTATGGCGGTCGTGGCTCTGGTAAGACTGTCACCATAGCTAAAGCCTTATTGCTTCGCGGTTATCGCAAGAAAGAGCGCATCCTCTGCTGTCGGGAATATCAGAACTCAATCAGCGATTCCGTGCTGAAGACCTTGGAGGATGAGATTGAGGTGCTTGGCCTGCAAGCCTTCTACAAAGTACAGAACAACGGTATCTTTGGTCTCAATGGCACTGAGTTCATCTTCAAAGGTGTTAAGAACAACATCCAGTCCATCAAGTCTATGGCCGGCATTACCATTGTCTGGCCTGAAGAAGCGCAAACCGTGTCCGATAAGTCATGGGATGTTCTTATCCCCACAATCCGTGCTGAAGGCTCTCAGTTCTTTATCAGCTTTAACCCTGATGAAGAAGATGATCCAACATACCAGCGCTTTGTTATTAACCCACCGCCCAATGCCTATGTCTGTAAAGTGAACTACGATTCCAATCCGTGGTTCCCTGAGACATTGCGCGAGGAGATGGAATACGTTAAAGGACGTGACACGGAGCTTTACAACCATATCTGGCTTGGCAACACACGCCGTGCTGGACTTGGTGCTGTCTTTGGCAAGGAGATGGAAGAGGCTTTCAAGGATGGCCGCATCACGTCAGTCCCTTGGACACCCGCAGCTGCTACCATGACATTCTGGGATCTAGGCTGGGCTGACCAGACCGCTATCTGGTTTGGGCAGACAGTCGGTAAGGAACCACGCTCTATTGATTACTATGAGAGCAACATGGAATCGTTAGACCATTACGTTGCCATGATTAAATCAAAGCCTTACCACTATGGCGTTCACGTCCTGCCACATGATGCAGGTCATAAGTCATTACGCACAGGTAAGACTTTAGCCTTACAGCTGGAGGAAATGGGTCTTGGTATCGTTGGTGAGACCATCCTTGTCCTGCCCGTCAACGCCATTGCACCCGGCATTGAGCTAGCGCGTCAGCTTATCCCGCAAATGTGGTTTGATGAGGAGAAGTGCAAGCAGGGTATTCATTGCCTGCGTAAGTACCATTACAAGTTTGATGAGGATCGTAAGGTGTTCAGCAAGGAGCCTCTGCATGACTGGTCTTCTAATGGTTCAGATGCCTTCCGTTATATGGCAACATACTTGGGGACACAGAAGACAACCTCCACTTACAACCACGAACCCGGATCAAGCGCATCAACGGGATATTAACAAAGTGCCGCAAATATTCTTGCATACCTAGAAAATCTGCGGTATGATCCACCAAACGGAGCGTGATAATGGCAGATGCTGCACAAAAACCAACCAAACCAAACAATGATAAGCTCATTGAGCGCATGTGCAAACGCTTCAAACTCGCCGCCGAGGCTGAGTCAGAGAACCGCAAGAACGGTCTCAAAGCCCTGAAATTCCGCTCTGGTGGCAAATATCAATGGGATGATAAGCTCTATGCTGCCCGCACGATGGACAATCGCCCCACCGAATCAAACAACCAGATCCCCCAGTTCGTCCACAAAGTCACCAACAACATGCGCATGAACATGCCGCAGGTGAAGATCATACCCAAGGAAGACGCCGTTAAAGAGACAGCTGACATTCTTGAGGGCATGTGCCGCGAGATTCAATCATCCTCCGAAGCTGAAGTAGCCTTTGATACAGCAGCTGACTTGCAGGTCACAATTGGATGGGGCTATTTCCGCGTCCTGACAGAATATGAAGATGAAGAGGACGAATCTGAAGATCAGGTTATCAAGATTAAGCGTATTGCTAACCCGATGATGGTCTATGATGATCCTTATGCCTTAGAGCAGGATCGCTCAGATCGTGACTGGGCTTTCATTGCCAATGATCTGCCCGTTGATGAGTTCAATCTTGAACACGACAAAAATTACGGCGATCTGGAGCTTTCCAGCATTGGTGACCAGATGCCCGGCTGGGCTTCAACGGAAGCACGCACCGTTCGCGTTGTTGAATACTTTGAGCGCACACGTGAGAAGCTTGACAAGGTTGGTAACAAAGAGCGCTATCGCAGCAAAGTTATGTGGTATAAATGCACAGCCACTGAAGTGCTGGAATCTGCCGAGTGGGCTGGTAAATACATCCCGCTTATCTTTGTCTCTGGCGAAGAGCTGAACATTGACGGCAAGAAAGAGCTTTCTGGTATTGTTGAGGGCCTTATAGCACCGCAGAAGCAATATAACTACTGGACAAATGCCGCAACAGAAGCTGTGGCCTTGGCACCTAAATCACCCTTCATTATGGCGCTTGGTCAGGTCAAAGGCTTGGAGAAGTATTGGGATAATGCTAACGCCAAGTCATACCCTTATCTGCCATATCACCCGATTGACATTAACGGAACACCTATTGGACCGCCTCAACGACAGTCTCCCGGTGCTGACATTTCTGCCTTCATTGCGCTCGTCCAAGGCGCTCAGCAGAACATGTACTCTGTGTCTGGTATCTACCCGGCATCTTTAGGTCAGCAATCTAACGAAACGTCCGGTCGTGCTATCAATGCACGTAAGGTTGAAGGTGAGGTGTCCAATTTCCATTTTCCTGACAACATGGCTCGTGCTATCCGTTTTCTCGGTCGCATTCTGGTTGACCTGATACCTAAGATTTACGATACCAAACGCGTTGTGCGTATCCTGCACATGGATGGTAAGACAGAAGCTGTCACAGTCAATGCACCGTTTAAGGATAAGAAGGGCAAGAGCAAGACCTTTGACCTGTCTGAAGGTAAGTATGATGTTGCTGTGACAACAGGCCCTAGCTACTCCACCAAGCGTGAGCAGGCTGTTGACAGTATGATCCAGATTAGCCAGGCAAACCCAGCTATCTGGCAAGTGGCTCCTGACCTTATGGTCAAGGAGATGGATTGGCCGGGGTCAGACAAACTTGCCGAGCGTTTTGCCAAGACATTACCACCGGGTCTTGTTGACGATGATGAGGCATCCGAGATTCCACCTCAAGTACAAGCACAAGTTGCGCAAATGCAACAGATCATTGAGCAGCTTGGCACACAATTGCAACAGGCATCACAAGAGCTACAGTCTAAAGAAGCTGAAATCCAGCTTAAGCAGGCTGACTTGCAGCTCAAGGCACAGGATATGCAATACAAAGCCCAACATGACCAGATGCAGGCACAGCTTGATATGGATAAGAACCAGCTGGAGCGTGAGAAACTGGCCGTTGAAACGCTGAAGATTGAATTATCCGGTGTTCAGGAGAAGATGCCTAAAGCACAAGGTTCTTCACAGAGTGAGACCATCGAACATGAGCCTGATGGTCTTGAGAATGAGAATGTATTGCTGGCCAAGATTGATGCCTTACGCGAGAAGCGTGAGAAAGAAGCCATGGACATGCAAATGATGCAGGAAATGGCGATGCAGGAGCAAGCTTTGCAGGTTCAGACGGCCGAGATGCAGATGCAGCAACAAGCCGCTGTTATTCAGAATGCTCAAGCAACACAGGAACAGTTAGGTAATATCAGTATGATGCTTGGTGGTTTGATGCAGGCCATTACAGCGCCTAAAGTTGTACAGCGTGATCCTGTGACCGGTCTTGTTCAGGGAGTTGTGACGGTTGATACCATAGGCAGCGCCTAATGGCTTTAAACATTGTTCATCCTAAAATTAACCAGATTGCCAACTGGACACAGTCTGAATTAGATGCACAGATTGCATTAGGGAACTTCCCACCCGGCACAACGCTTGCCATGATTACACTGGCGCAAGATTGGAATGCAGCCCATACGGTTACAGGAACATTAGACCCAACACAGAACAATGTCAGTGTTGATGGTGTTACAATCACAGGGAATGGGACACCGGGAAGTCCTTTGGTTGCCTCTGGTGGTGCTGGCGTTTACCTTCCGTTAGCTGGCGGCACGATGACAGGGGATGTCATCTATGACACAAACGCTCAGGTGTTGCTTGACGATAGTGTTACAACTGTTGGAACCAATCTTCCATTAGCATTTGATGGTGATGGTGATACAGGATTTTATAGACCCGCTGCAAATCAAATGGCATGGGCAGCTGGCGGCACACTTATTACACAAGTGCAGCTTGGTACAGCAACAGGCCAGCGCATGTTCCGGCCTCTTTACATGTCGTTTGGTAGTAATATTGCTTCTGCGACTACACCTGATTTAGGGGCTGCTACCGGTAATACAGTAATTATTACTGGTACAACAACAATTACAGGTTTTGGATCGACGCCTCCATCTGGTTCGCGTTTTGTTACACGTTTTGCTGGTATCCTGACATTAACCAACAGCGCAACGTTGATCCTTCCTGGATCAACTAATATAACAACAGCCGCCGGAGATGAAGCGGAATGGATTTATGAAGGATCCAGCACATGGCGTTGCATGTGGTACACAAAAGCCAATGGTAATGCTGTTATAATTAGTGCAGCTGGCACTCAAACTGTCGGCACAAATATGACACTGACAGGTGCCGGGACAACGGCCAGTCCGTATGTGTCCAGCCTTGCATTACCAATCATTGCCGATAATGCCACGACTCCTGCTGGTCGGGTCATGAGTTTGAATGGAAATACATTCATGACATACGGCCCAGCCGGGTACACGAAGGATAACGTTGGTATTGGCTATAACGCTGGTAATGCTTTAACCACGGGTGAAGATAATTCATTCTTAGGTTCAAACGCTGGTCTTAACGTTACATCCGGTAACGGCAATATGCTATTTGGTTCCTTAGCTGGGTATCTCATTACATCCGGTAGCTATAACACCTGTATTGGTCAGCAGACCGGAAATGCGCTGACCACTCAAAATGAGAATACGTTCATTGGTTTTGCTGCTGGTCGGGATACTACATCTGCTGGCAACACATTCATTGGATCAGGTTCCGGTGTTTCAAATACAACGGGAGCCAGTAATGTATTTCTAGGGAGTGCTGCTGGTTATTACAACACTACTGGTAATTTAAACACGTTGGTCGGTACTCTGGCTGGTTATTTCCAGACCACGGGCGTAGCTAATACTATGATGGGTGTAAATTCTGGACTAAACAACAGTTCAGGAAGCTATAACTCTTTTATCGGAGTTAGTGCCGGACAGTCTAACGGTGCAGGTAATTCCAACGTTATGATCGGCAATGATGCTGGTATTTACGCAGTAGGCGGATCAGACAATACGTTTGTCGGAAAAGGCGCTGGGTATAATAACGCAGCAAGTGCAAACGTCTTTATCGGCTCGTCGTCCGGTGTGTCAACCACCTCCGGCGCACAGAACACATCTGCAGGCACAACATCGCTTTATAGCAACAGCACAGGTGCTAATAATGCGGCTATAGGTTATGAGGCTGGATACGGCAATACAACTGGCGGTAATAACGCATTCTTTGGTAGTGGTTCTGGGCGCAACAGTTCCACAGGTGTAAATAATACGTTCGTTGGGACAAACTCTGGCTTTTCCAATGGCAGCGGTAACGCAAACACAATGATCGGATTTCAAGCAGGTGCTTTTGCCACTGGAGGTTCTGAATGTACCTTCGTTGGTAATGGCGCTGGCGCTAATAACTCGGCAAATAATAATACATTCTTTGGCTCGGGTGCTGGTAATCAAAATACGACTGGCTCTAATTCGCTCTTTATTGGTTTCTTAGCAGGATACGCTAATACCACTGGTTCTTCAAACACCGCAATTGGTGGGGCAGCTTTATCGGCAAATACAACTGGTGACGGCAACGTATCTATCGGTAATGACGCTTTGCGTAATAACACTACGGGCGGTTATAATGTAGCTATCGCCAGTTCGGCTTTATTCAGTAACACAACTGGTACTGTGAATGTAGCCATCGGCAATCAGTCATTGTTGTACAATACTACAGGCAGCTATAACGTATCTTTGGGTAATGCATCGCTTTATTCTAATACCACCGGCAACAGTAATATGTCGATGGGCACTTACACCATGTTCTATAACACTGTAGGTCAGAATAACATTGCTCTTGGTGATAATGCACTGAACAAAGGTGTAGCTCTATCTGGCAACGTAGCTATCGGTATTCAGGCGATGGCCTATGCTAACGACACGACCACTCCGACAACCAGCTATAATGTTGCTATTGGCTATCAGGCCTTGGCGGGAAGCACCACACCTGCCAATAACACGGGCGTTTATAACATCGCTATCGGTGTACAATCCTTCTTTGTTAATACAACTGGTACATCAAACGTCGGGATTGGTAACAATACCGGGATCAATAATAGCACGGGTGGTTATAACGCCTTCATCGGTGAATCTGCTGGTGTTTCCAATACTGTCGGTAACTATAATGCTTATGTTGGTTATCAGGCTGCTGCTGCAAACACAAGCGGATCAAGTAATGCATTCTTTGGTACGCTTTCGGGCTCTGCTAATACCACAGGTTATCTGAATACCTATATCGGTCGTGATGCTGGTAATTTAAACGTGTCTGGCTTCCAGAACACGATGATTGGTTACAACACCAATGCACCTACCACATCGACCAATAATTACCTGAACATTTCCAATAGTATTCTGGGAAGTGTTGGTGCCAATGCTGGATCACCGGGTAACCACAGTGCTGATTTAACGATTGATGGCGATCTGTCAGTCTATAATCTGGCTGGCACCGGGACACGCATGGTTACAACCAATGCAGCTGGTAAATTGATTGCTGCGGCGTTACCGGGTGGTACAGGAACGGTTACATCAGCATCAATCGTTACAGCAAATGGTTTTGCTGGTACAACGGCTACAGCGACAACAACTCCGGCACATACGATTACCACAACTGTTACCGGTCTTATCAAGGGTAATGGAACAGCTATTAGTGCCGCAACGGCTGGTACTGACTATGTTACACCAACGGGCACAGAAACTCTTACAAATAAGCGTATTAATCCCCGAGTTAGCACCACGGCATCAAGCTCAACACCAACGCCAAACGCAGATACTGACGATATGTACACAGTTACGGCATTGGCAGCAAATGCAACGTTTGGTGCACCAACTGGTACACCTGTTGATGGTCAGGCTATGATTATCCGGGTAAAAGATAATGGAACAGCCAGAACGCTTGCTTTCAATGCTATATATCGTGCTATTGGTGTTACCCTTCCAACAACAACAGTCATCAGTAAAACCCTTTATCTTGGCATGATTTTTAATAATGCTGACACAAAATGGGATATTACTGGTTACAGTTTGCAGGCCTGATGAGCTATTATCGTTTTCCCGGTCTGTTGTTTAATAAAATTGTTAGCGGCGGCATCCCTGTTGGACTTTTTGAGGGATTTGAAAGTTTTTCAGGTGGTGTCCCAAATACAAAATCATGGAATAAGGTTGGTGGTTTAACAACGGTTAACCAAAGTACTTCAAATGTCACACAAGGAGTATTTAGTGGTGAATTTATTTTCCCATCAGGTGCTTCTAATAGTCGAGGTATTGTTTCGGCTATTAATTATGATTTTAGCGGTATTACAAATATCTTGCTTGATGTTAAACCATCCGGTGTTGCAAATACATCCGTAGTCTTTTTTATTTTTGATGGAACAAATCAAACCATTGCCCAGACCACACTTGGAAGTGGGACTGCAACAACATTAACCTTGACTCCTACTTTACCAGTTAATAAAGCATCAGCTAAACTTTATATTCTTTCTGATGATGCAGTAGCAAATGCTGGACAAACATTCTATTGCGACAATCTGCGTTGCACTTAACAATAACCCAAGGAGTAAATGATGACTATCAAAGCCGAACGCATTGAATCTGAGTCCAGCACAGATGTTTACAAGCTGTTTGTTCCACAATCTGCTGAAAAGATGGACGGCACCAAGGTTGAGATTAGCGTGTGCGAAACAGTTGATGTTAAAATGCTTGAGCTGCAACGTATGTATTTCATGGCTACTATTGAACGCGCACAGGAGGATCTGGAACAGGTCAATAAGAAACTCGCTGCCATTGAGGCTCTTGAGGGATAATGTTCTCAGCTTTCCAACATAGCGGGTTTCAAAACAATGCTTACCAGATTAAGTCTGGTGGCACGGTGCCTAATAACTGGATGGGTGGGCCGATTGATAATTATTATTATGATCGGATCAAGCAATATCGCCGGGATCAAGCAGAGCAGCAGCGTCTTGATGACCTTGAACGCCAAAAGCTTGAGGCACAAGAAGCTCTGGAGGCAAAAGAAGCTGAGATTGCTGCTCTTGAGGCACAACGTCTGCAGGATCTTGCCGATCAACAGATGCAGGCTCAATTATTAGCTCTGTTCCTTGAAGCGAAAGCCTTACAAGAACAGCAATTACGCATCGAAGCTGCTATCATGGCCTTTATGCGTGATGAGGAAGATTGCATGATTTTGCTATACAGCTTGCCGTTTATGTAGGAGATGAAATGACATTAGAAACTGTAAACCGGGTTGTTTATATTATTGATATTGGTCAGGGGTATTATTATATAACTCTGATGGATGGTTATAAGGGTGTCTTTACCCAATTGACTAATTTTATTACCGGAACAACTGTTGCAACTCAGGAAGAACCGGTGTTTGGACAAAGATATATTGAGGCTCTGGCTGTGTTAGAGCGAAATCAAGGAAGTTCTGACGCTTTTCGTATGACCATTATGAATGGCAAACAGCGTTTTTACTCTGTTATGTTACCTAAGCGCATTTATAACCCCCAGTTAGAGCCGGTATCTGAAGACCTTTACAATATGGCTTTGCGAGAGAAACAGGATGATGCAGCATATGTTTTATCATATGATCCGCTTGATTTCTCTGATTTAACCCCTCAACCGGGAGATTATATTGTAAATATGTTTGATTATGTTGTAAATGGGACGGATCGTGTTATAATTTAACAAAAAGGAAAGTATCAATGGCAAATGTTCAGTTATCTTCACTTGGCGCTGTCTTATCTAAGGCGGTAAATGTCTATTATGTGGCAAATGATACTGAGCGTGATACCCTGCAGGCTCTCTCACCAACGACTCCAAAGATCATTATTGTGAATAATTCTGCCTCAAAAGGCGGGGTTCAGGTGCAATACACCTATAGTTCAACAGGCAACCGTTATTGGTTTGCCAGCGTAGAGGATGTTTAGAATGGTTTCTTTTCCCGTAGTATCACAAGAGACATTAAAAGATCGTGTTATTCGTGAAGGCGATCCGTGGCTTGGCCAAAGCAACAGCAATATGCGCTGGACAGGTGTTACTGTTGGCGCTGGTCAGGGTGTTGGGGGTGGTAATACACAACCGAATATCAAAGCATTTTGGCTTGAAAGCTTAACATTGAGTGCATCTGAAGCTTGTTATATTCAATCTTTAGGCCCATTCCTGCAATATGTTTCACCAAATGGGACGGCTCCTATTGGTAGTACATTTGTTCAATCTGGCTCATACACAGTGCCTGCAGGCGGGACTATCGTTGTTCCAATTCAAGGTCTTTTTGATTCACAACACCAAGTGCCCGGCTTCTCTCTGATGCAGGTGTTTGAGCAAGACCCGAAAATGTCTATTCCTTCTCTTAGTGCTAATGTTGCATTAAACTATAATAAAAACGGTGGGCCAAGTAACCAGAATACAATCGTGGCTGGTGACAAATATTCCACTCTGTTTAATATTATTAATAACTCTGGTAGCCCGACTTCTGGTACAGTTACTGTTGTAGATAAAGTTCCGTCCCAGTGCCGTGTTATATCTTCTTCTGGCACAGGCTGGACAATTGGTGTGGTTGGTGATGTTTTAACGGCTACCACATCTGATGTGATTGCCAACGGTGCAACCAAGCCATTCACTGTTGTTTATGAGAACACCAAGCTTGTTCGTGCTGCAACTTCAATCTTCGGTTATTCCGTTGATGTTGATATTGCCGCTGACTTGCCGCCGATCTGGTGGTGTGGAACGTCTATCACGGCTGGATCAACCCCAACCAGTTATATCCAGCATTTCACGTATAAGACACGTAACTGGTTACGTGATGTTAAAGGTATTTCAACACGCGTCTTTAACCGTGGCGTTGGTGGGGCATCTTCCATTGCTCAGGAATTACTTCGCGCAACAAATAACCGCTATGAGACGCTGCAAAAGCCTCGTATGGCGGTTTATGAAGAAGGTATTAACGATAGCGCACAAGGCGTTCCAACAGCTACGACCATTGCAAATATGCAGGCGTACGTAGCTCATGTGCGCCGTAAATCAGCCACTTGTCCTATTTTTATCTGGGCTCCATTACCAACAGGTAATGTAGGTTATGAGGCCTTAAATCAGGCTTTGCATCTTGTATATGGCCCTGCTGTTGCGGCTCTTGGTGATCCAAAGGTTTACTATGTCTCTACATTGCGTACTGCATGGAACCCTGTCACGCAGGATGCAACATATACGACTGATACAATCCATCCGAACGATGCAGGGAATCAGAAGATTGTAGATGTGTTTACAGCCTTTATGGATACTATTGATCTGGGAGAATAGGAATTGTTAACCAGAAAATATTCTTCATTTACTTGTTGACAGCCGCAGATTTTCTAGTATAAGCTAATGACAGTTCTCACATAAATCCCCTTAGGAGGGTGGCAAATGAACGAAAACACTGACAACGGTGTTGTACCGGAGCAGGTTGATGAAATTCAGTCGAATGCGTACCTGAGTAATCCAGACCTAAAAGCTCCTGTTGATGAAACAGATGCGCCTGAGACACCGCCAGAGGGTGATAAAAAGCCCGAAGGTGACGGCAGCGAAAAGAAGGCCAGAAATCGTCCCGGACGCGAAGAGCGTGAAACATTCCGGCTCCAGCAGAGAATTGCAGAATTAGAAGCAGCTCAGCGAAGCAACGGTCAAAACCCTCCAAATCCTGATAATGCCGATAAAGGCCCTCAATTAGCGGATTTCGATGATGCTCTTGAGTATACTGAGAAACGCGCTGAATGGTTAGCGAATAAGGCCATTGAGGCTTATGAAGCTAAAAAAACAGCAGAATCTCAAAAACATACCCAAGAACAAAGATTTGCTGAAAACGTTGCGAAGCACGAAGAACGTGAAGCTGTATTCCTAGAACAAACCCCTGATTATGTCGAAAAAGTGACACCACTTTATCAGGCATTTGAAGCGGGTCATATCCCTAAGGAAATCGGTCAAGCGGTTTTAGATTCGGACGTTAGCGAGAAAATTGTTTATCACTTGTCAAAAAACCCGTTGCATCTGCAACAGCTTATGGCAGCAAGTAATAATCCTTTCTTGTTAAACAGCTATATCTCTGAAATTGAAGGCATCATTGATACCACGCCTCAAGTCGCTGCGGTCAAAAAAACAAACGCACCGCCGCCAGTTTCTCCTGTTAAGGGTCAGAAAAACTCTGAGAAGTCCCTCGATGAGATGGATTTTGAAGATTTCAAGAAAGCAAGAGAATCCCAGTTGCGGCGGTAATTTAAACCGCTAAACATTGGAGGCCACTTGTGGCTAATAATCTCTTAACCATCGGGATGATTACCCGTGAATCCTTGCGTATTCTGGAGAACATGCTTCCGTTCACCAAAAACGTAAACACTCAATACGAATCAGCCTTTGCTCAAGACGGTCGTAAGATCGGCGATAGCATTAACATCCGCAAGCCACCTCGCTATGTTGGCCGTGATGGTCCGTTGCTGCAAGTTGAAAGCTCAGTCGAATCGACTGTTCCTTTGACTCTGCAACAATCTGGTTGTGATATTTCCTTCTCCTCAAAGGATATGACGCTCTCTATTGATGATTTCAGTAAGCGCTTCATCCAGCCAGCCATTGCAACTGTTGCCAACAAGATCGAAGTTGCTGGTATGAACCTGTATCGTGACGTTTATAACGTTGTTGGTACACCGGGTACATTGCCAACTGCTGCGACTTTGGGTCAAGCCAATGCGTTGCTGGATGCTTCCAGCACCCCAATGGATGGTCTGCGTACAGTTATCCTTGAGCCATATGCAACTGCAAACCTTGTTCAGGACACTAAAGGCCTGTTCCAATCCTCAAGCATCATCTCCGAGCAATACAAATCGGGTCGTTTTGCTGAAGGTTTTGGTTTCAATGCCTATACCGGTCAGAACATTCCAACCCACACAGCCGGTCCACAAGGTGGTACTCCTGCTGTTAACGGTGCTGGTCAGTCTGGTTCAAACCTTGTAACCAACGGATGGACAGCTGCTGCTGCTTTGCGTCTGCGCCGTGGTGATACTTTCACTATTGCTAACGTATTCGCTGTTAACGCCCAATCCCGTGCGTCTACTGGTAAGCTGCAAAGCTTTGTTGTTACTGCCGATGTATCATCTGACGGTGCTGGTAATGCAACAATTCCGATCAGCCCAGCGATTGTCACATCTGGCCAGTTCCAGACTGTTGACAGCGCACCAGCTGGCGGCGCTTTGTTGACCGTAACATCTGGTACATCTGCTCAGGTTTCTAAACAGAACTTGGCCTATCACCGTGATGCGTTCACCTTTGCGACTGTTGACATGGAAATCCCACGTGGCGTTCACATGGCCGAGCGTGTTGTGTCTCGTGCGTCTGGTATCAGCCTGCGTGCTGTTCAGGCCTATGACATCAATACCGATCAGATGCCATTACGTTTAGATGTTCTCTATGGTTGGGCTACAACCCGTCCTGAGTTCGCTGTTCGTATCGAAGGTTAATAGGAAAGGAACTTAACTATGCCTGCATTTAACTCCCCTGCTACCATTACTTTGCTGCAAAGTAATCCTAACCCGTATCCAGATGGTCAGATCATTGATCCAACCGTCTTGACGGCTGCTGCTGCTGGGACAACCCAAGCAACGGCTGCTGCCATCACCAATGATGTGACGGTTATCAGCAACAACACCGCTGCAAATGGTATGATTCTGCCTGTCCCAACTGCTGGTCAGACGTTTTATATCATTCCATCACTGGTCACCAATGCTCCATTGATCTATCCACCTGTTGGCGGATCAATCAACTTTGGTACAGCCAACGCTGGTGTTGCTATTACTGCCCGTAAACTGGCGCAATTCATTGCTCTTGATTCGGTTGGTAACTACGCGCTGTTGCAAGGTGCATAATATAAAGGGGCGGTGAAAGCTGCCCCTTTCTACCTTTCTAGGAGATACACATGACTAAAAAAGTTGAAGAAAAGGTAACAGAAGAGCAGGAAGCTGCTTTGATTGCTGCCCGTGATGCTAACCGCCCGCTTGCTGGTCAAGCTGGCAAAGTAATAGATCAGGAAACTTTGAGCCACCAATGGCAAGAAGGCTCCGGCGCTGTTAATACCAATGTATTGTCAGATCACCCAAACCGTGACCTGAACGCTAATATTTTGGAGAAAATTCAAAGCCCGGAGAACCTGAAAGCAAAGGAAGATGCCCAAAAGGTATTGGACGATGCTGCCGCCGAAGCTGCCAAGAATGAAGATTTTGATTGTTCTAAACTCGATGTTAGCGATATTCGTTATTGCCAACCGGGTTCTGAGCGTCACAAGGCTTTCAAAAACAAAAAATAACCTTGAGAGGGTTAGACCATGGCTGATACAGCTCTCACCATTATTACAGATGCATTGCTTGATATTGGAGTATTAGCCGATGAAGAAACCCCATCCGCCTCACAAGCGGCTGGGGGACTTCGTAAACTGAATAATATGATTGATGCTTGGAATATTGAGAGCATGATGGTTTACGGGGCTTATATCCATGTTATTCCTTTAATCGCCAATAATGGCGTCTATACTATTGGACCGGGTGGTGATCTTAATATCCCACGTCCTTCTTTAATTCAAAGCGCATATATCCGTGATACCAGTGTCCCTGTGGCAATTCGTCAGGATATACCGTTGCGCATTGCAAACGATCAGGAATGGCAGCAAGTGCCGTTTAAAGGTCAACAATCCCAATACCCCTATAACACCGTGTGGTTTAACTATTCCTCTCCTTTGATTGAGGCGTATGTTAATCCTATACCGAATACGTCGCAGTTTTCGCTTGTTATCTGGGTTCCCGGTGATATTGCCAATTTTACTCTAAATCAGGACATTATTCTCAGTCCCGGTTACAAACGCGCTTTAACAGCAAACCTCTGTATTGAATTGGCTGGCTCCTATCAGGTGGAAGTTCCGGCGTCTGTTGTGCAAATTGCCAAGGATTCCAAGGTCTGGATCCAGACAGCCAATCTGCAGATTAACGAGATGGGATTGCCATCTGCTTTAACTGATAATGCCTTTTGGGATTATCGTTCAGGGGGCTACGTATAATGCGTACTGGCGTCTCCGGCGGAACATCCAAGCAACGCTCTACAAGCTTTAACGACGAGCGTTCTATCAATATGTTCCCTGTGGTTGACCCACGGGGCAAAGATGGCGTGGCCATGTACGGCAGACCGGGTAACCTGCTGCTTGCGACGGCTGGTTCTGGTCCGGGGCGTGGCGCTTACACAGCCTCCAATGGTCGCGCCTTCTTTGTCAGCGGTAATGCGCTGTATGAGTATGATGGGTCCCCAACAGGTGTCTTGCGCGGGACGCTGGGGACGAATACGGGTTTGTTGGTTACCATGGATGAAAACGGCACACAGCTGGCCGTTTGTGACGGTAACAAGCTTTATATCTTTACCTATGCTACGAATGCATTTGCACAGGTTGTAACTGCTAATTTGCCATCTGCCTCGACTGTCACCTTCATTGGTGGGTATTTTGTTGTTAGCCGGGTCAATAGCGGTATCTTCCAGATTTCAGCCCTGTATGATGGTTTTACATGGGGTGCTTTGGACTTTGCCACGGCTGAATCCTCACCTGATAGCCTGTTGTGTGTTAAGAACATTGCCGGGCAATTGGCTCTGGTTGGGACTAAATCAACAGAGTTCTATTCAAACACAGGCGCTCGTTTCCCATTCCAGCGTATCAATGGCGCTGTTATCTCTACAGGTACAGTGTCAGCTTACTCCGTATTGCAGCTTGATAACTCGATGTTCCTTGTCAGCCGGGATGATAATGGGGCAGGTATTGTTTATCGTCTGCAGGGCTTCTCACCGCGTCGTATTTCGACAGAACCAATCGAATTGCTGATTCAGGCTGCACCAACTCCTGCCACATTGCGGTCATGGTCATATCAGGAAGATGGTCACACGTTCTTTGTCCTGACGGGTGGCGGTATGATGACAACTCTTGTCTATGATCTTGCAACAGGTGTCTGGCATGAACGAGCTTTCCTTAACCAGTATGGTAATTATGAGCCTGATATTTCCGCTTGTGGTACTTATGCCTTCAATAAGATTATTACGATTGACCGCCAAAGCGGTAACATTTATGAGCAATCGTTAAAATATAACAGTGACAATGGCTCCGAGATTGCGGCTGACCGTATCTTTACCACCATTCAGGAGGAAGATAAGCCAATCATTATCAAGAACCTGACAGTTGGCATTGAGACAGGTTTAGGCACACAAACAGGTCAAGGATATGATCCACAATTGATCCTTTATGTGTCAAAAGATGGTGGCAAAACATGGTCTGCGGGTCGTTCAAAGTCTGCCGGCAAGGCTGGGGAATATAACAAACGGGTCAAGTTTGATCGTTTGGGTCAGGCGCGGCAGTTTATGTTTCGTCTGCGAATGACTGATCCATCGGCTCGTTACATCTCTGGCGCTTGGATAAACACGATATGAGTATTCCAGTATCACCAAGCCCACAAGAACCAATCCTGCAAACGGATCAGGACAACAAGCCATTACCAGAAGGATTGATTTCGTCAAGCTGGTATCTGTTCCTGCAGAATTTGATTGTGGGCGATACAGGGCAGACGTCCTCTTCTCCATGGGTTCCCGTTGCAACCAACCTGACATTTGCGGGTAGTCCACCTGTGATTACAGGGAACTATTACCAGAATGAAGGCTTCACGGATTTCTGGATCCGCATTGTACCGGGGACAAGCACGACATCGACAGCTGGAACAACTTACTTTGATCTGCCATTTGCGGTCACGGTTGATGGAGCCTGTATTGTAGGTGGTTTGCCGGGGGCTGTTGGCTTGATTGACGCAGCAACCAAGCGTTGTTTCCCGCCGCCTTGGTCTGCTGTAACGGCCAACATTACCATTTCTGGGCGGGTGGTGTCGATATGATCAAGCGCAATATTCAGTTGGTTGAGGCTAAACCGGGTGATGAAGAGATTATTCTTGATCTGTTGTATCCGGGGTATTTCAACGAAACCGTGTTCAGCAACATGGAATTTGACCGTGATCAGTGTCTTGAGACAATTCAGGTCTGGCTCAATCATTCCATTGTTGCCGCTGCTGTTATTGATGGCGTGTTTGCCGGGTTTGGTGTTCTGACACTCAGCAAGAGCTTTTACAAGCAAACAGAAGCTGACATTGAGATGTTCTGTATCAAACCAGAGTTTCGCGGTTCGGGTGCGTCACGGGCTATTCGTGACATTTTGATTGAAACTGCGAAAGCGAACGAAGTTAAACTCATGTATGCGTCGTGTTTATCGGGCATGGGTGAGACGAACGAAAAATTATTTATTAACCTTTGGAAAAAGGCCGGGTTTAAGAAGCTCGGCACCATGATGATGGGGAGTCTCTAAAATGGGTGGTATTACAGGTATTTTGCGGTCAGTAGCGCCTTTGGCAGGATTAGCCTTGGGTCCGGCAGGATTTGGATTAACGAGCGCTTTGGGTGCTGGTGCTGTAGGCGCTGGCCTTGGTTCCCTTGGTGGTGGCGGTCTTAGAGGCGCTCTTGGCGGTGGTCTTGGGGCTTATGGTCTTGCAGGTGGTGGCGGTGCTTTGGGTAGCGCCCTTGGTGCTGGTTCGGGTGCTGCTGGTAATGCTCTTGGTTCCGGTCTGCTTGGTGCGGCTGGCGGCGCGTTAACGGGCGGTGGTCAGGGCGCTCTGCTTGGTGGTGCTTTGGGTGGTGCTGGTGGTTACATTCAAGGATCAGGTGGTCTTGGCAATGCATGGGATAATATCACTGGTGCCTCGGCAGGGGCTGCGGCTCCAGCAGGGGGCTTGGCTTCCAGCTATGGCAACGTGGCATCGAACACAGATCCAAGCCTTTGGGATCGTGTAACGGGTGCTTTAGGTGGCGGTGGTGCTGATTATACTGGTGCACAAGCGGGTCAAGCGATTTCAGGTGTTGGCCAATCGGCTGCTGAACGCTCCCTGTTATCGAGTGCCAATAGCATGCTGGTGCCACAAGCAGCGGCTGCTAGCTCAAGCAACTGGTTAACACCGGCCTTATCTGCTGGCCTTGGGACATTCAGTAACCAACGCGCTCAAGATCAATTGATTAAGGGTCAGGAAAAAGCCTTTAATCAATTATCACCGTTCCTGAATAGTACCTTTGATGCAAGCAATCTGGCAAGTGATCCGGGTTATCAATTCCAGTTACAACAGGGTGAGCAAGCCTTGGGTCGCCAACAAGCTGCTCGTGGCAATTACTTCTCTGGTGAGGCTCTGCGTGAGGCTGCTGACTTTAACAAGGGTCTGACAGACACTACGCTGCAAGACGCTTATAGCCGCTATGCTAATGATCAGAACCGTAAGATTGGTGTTGCTGGTGGCTTAGCTGATATTTACGGCAATATCGGTAATACACAAGCTGCTGCAACAACTGGTTTGGGTAATATCTTTACCGGTTCTCTGGCTGCGGCAACTGGCAAGCAGGGTGTTAATGCCACAGGTCAAATGATTGGTGGCGATAGCAATAACGATGCGGCTATGATACAGTATCTTCGTTCGAAAGGACTTATCTAATGGCAAGACCGGATACAAGTGTATTTAAAGATCAAATAAGCCTTGTTGATAGACAGGCTTTACAGCAGGCGTTCGAGCTAAAAAAACAGGCGTTAGCAGCACAGATGCAAAAAGCTGCCGCACCCTCTGCTGTTCAGGAATATCAATTTTTTAACACTCTGCCACCTGAACAACAGCAAGCATTTTTGAATGTCAAGCGGGCTTCTCAAGTTCTTAACCTTGGTGACCAAATGGCTATCAGATCACCAAGTGGCGGGATTGCTGAGACTTATAATGTGGGCGTTAATCCAAATAATGCACCGCAATTAAAAGGACAACAGCAGGATGCTAAAAATACATCTGATTTAAACTTCCAACCAATGATTACGCAGAAAAAAGCCGCTGCTACAATTGTGGGTAAAGATCAAGGAACTAACCAATCAGAACTTAATACACAAACAGCTATTCTTCCTGAATTAACAAAGACTGTTGGAGAATTAAGCGAGCTTGGTAAAAATGCTACTTATACAACAACAGGGCAATTAGGCGATGCACTGGTCAGAGAAACCAAAGGCTTCGGCGGATTAACGAATCCTGCAACAGATGGGGCAATTGCACGTACTGCTTATTTAGCAAAAGTGGATAACCAAGTTCTTCCATTGTTACGCCAAACCTTTGGTTCTGCTTTCACAGAGCGAGAGGGTGCTAGCCTGCGTTCTGTTTTAGGTGACCCTAATAAAGCACCAGCTGAAAAAGATGCAGCTTTGAAAGCTTTCATAGATCAGAAGTCATCTTCAATTCAGACCAAACAGCGTGAGGTTCAAGGTGTGGGCGGTCAACGTCCGACACAGGGCAATGTAACCGTTAAATTCTTGGGGTTTGAATAATGCCAGTAGCACGCTTTGACATGGGTAATGGAAAGATTGGCCGCTTTGAGGTGCCAGAAGGTACGACACCAGAAGCGGCACAAAGTCTTATTCAATCTCATTTATCAGAGCAACAACCTGTTTTACCGAATATGCCAGATGCTCAAGCTATGGCCACACAGGATTACGCAGATCCTGATGGTTTAGCTAATATTCAAATTGATGGCTTTACACAGAAACCACAAGCTAATCCTTTGCAAGCAGCTTTTGAAGATAAGAAGTCAGTCTCTAGACCTGCTTATGCTTTCAGAGATATACTAGCTGATAACCAGCCTGTTGATAATGGTTTGACAGGTCGTATTGCTCAAGATTATGTAGCGCGTGCTAATAAAGCTGAAAACATCACTAATCTAGAGAATTCTGGCCAATTAGGCGGTACTGAGGCAACGATCTACCGTGGATTAAATGCGGCTGCTTTTCCTATTGATGCTACCGGGCAATTGATTAAAACTGTTGCAAGTCCTGTAGGTTCTGCCATAAACTGGACAGCAGATACTTTTACACCAAACCTGAAAGGGGCTATCAAAGATGGCTATTCTGCTGTTGCGGCTTCTCCTATCGGGGAGATGGCTTCAAATGCCGTTCAAGGGTTCCAAGATTACCGACAAAATCATCCAGTCGCCTCAGCCCGAATCGGGGGTGCGGTTGATCTTGGGAATATCGCGGCAGCTTTCGCCCCAGTCGGTAAAGGTAAAAGCGTGGCAGGTTCCACTTTGGAATCGTCAGCCAAGACCATAACAAATACTGGTAAAAGTGCTTTAGAATCTGCTTTGCCAAACGTTGCAGACGGTACATTAAAACTCGCTCAACGCGCACAAGATTTTGGTATTCCTTTAAAAATATCTCAAATTTCCGATAGCAAACCAGCTAAGATTTTAAATGCTGTCACTGAGCAATTGCCATTTAGCGGCGCACAAGGTTTCGAGCAAACACAACAATCCGCTTTTAACCGGGCGGTAGCAAAGACGCTGGGACAAGATGCTGATAACCTTGGACCAGAAACAATCAACGCTTTCCGTGCTTCTAACAGTCAGAAATATTCTTCTGCTTTAGAAGGCCATGATGTATCATTTCACTCTGGATTTAATGAAGATATTAACAGCGTCGTTAACAAAGCTAAGAAATCCATTGATCCCGGTCTCTATTCAGTAGTTAAAGATAATGCTGATGATCTCATTAAATCAGTATCAGAAGGCACTATTCAAGGCGATAAAGTCAATAGCATTCGTTCAGAGTTATTAGACCGAGCGGCATCAGCTGATGGTCCGGTTAAGAACTTCCTCAATGATATGGTTGAACATATTGATGATGCGGTTGCTGATAGTTTACCAGCAGAAAAATATAATCTCCTTAAAGAGGCAAGCCGTGAATATCGTAACTTCAAGACACTTGAGCCACTGCTTGAGAAGTCTGTAGATGGTAATATTAGCCCGGCATTGATTAACCAACGTGTAGCAGCTAGCAAGTTTATCAAGGCATCTCGTTCCTCTGTTGGTAATGATGATCTTGTTGATCTTGGCCGGATTGGTCAGAAGTTCCTTAAGCAACAGATTCCAGATAGCGGTACGGCTGGACGTGTAGCCTATACCAAAGGCCTGTTACAAGGCGGTGGAACTATTGGCTCTGCAGCTGTCAGTATTCCTGGTACTGCGGCGGGTCTGGCGGCTGGGCGTGGCCTACAAGCTATAAACCGTAGCCAAAAACTTGTTAATAAATCTATTTCAAAGGCAGAGAGCAAAGCTGCCTTACAAAAAGCCTTCGAGGCTAAAAAACTCTTGAAAAAAGGTAAATAACCATGGCAAGTTTACTTCCGGTGCCAATCCAAATGTTCTTCAACCCTGTCACAGGTCTGCCCGTGTCATTAGGCCGAGTCTATACCTATGCTGCTGGTACTAACACACCCAAGGCTGCATTCAGCGATCAAGCGGGAACTGTGCCTCTGACAAACCCTATCGTTCTTGATGCAAATGGCGTGCCAATCTCAAGCGTTGGTGGCACACGGGTGCATGTTTGGGTTGATGGATCCTATAAATATGTCGTTCAGGATTCTAGCGGTCTAACTGTTGATACAGTTGATAATGTCACAGCGTTTGTGGCTGGTGGTGTTAATACCATTGATATTAATGGTCTCACGCCTAATGCAAGCCCTGCAACGGATGATTACATCCCAACCTATGATACCAGTGCTACAGCCAACCGTAAGGTTGCTATTTCAGACATTATTGCTTTGGTTCCAACTCCCGCTTCATCTGCATCCACACTCTCCGCAGTTCTTCCAACCACATCCGGTACACAAATCAGCCCTGGATCCAATACCGTACCAGCAGGGACAAAGCGCATTGCCATTAATTTTATGGGTGTTTCAACGAATGGAACATCCTTGCCCATCATCCGGTTTGTCACCAGTGGGACACCAGCCACCTCTGGATATGTTGGATCTGCCACCAAGGTTAACGTGGCTAATAGCCTTTACACAACCGGGTTTACAGTCAATGCAAACCATGCTGCTGCTGACATTATATCTGGAACTATCGTTCTTACAAAAGTCGATAACCTAACAGGTTCCCCTCAGTGGACATGTGCTGGCACGATTGGCTTAAGCAACACAGCGCAAACATCCATTACAGCCGGGCATTTCACTTCTCCCAATACGCCTGTCACGGAAGTTTTCTTAACCACGGTCAATGGTACAGATACGTTTGATGCTGGCGCTATCTCTATTCTTTATTCTCAATAGGAGTATTAAGTGGTCATTGACGGAGAAACAATTGGTGTTATGGGGGCTATTATAGCTCCTCTCCTTACGACCATAGGTGTGTTATGGACACGTAATAACAAGATGCAGACGGATTTTGATACCTATCGTGAAAAAGCCCAAGACCGTATTCTTGAGTTTTCCAATAAGCAAACCGAGTTTATGGGAAAATCAAATCAGATCTTAGAAACAGCACAAAAGACTATTGATTCTTTAATTGCAGCGGTCAACACTTTAAAGGATGAACTTATAAGAGGAAAGCAGGGTTAATATGCCATTCTTTCGCAAAAAGATCATTATACATAATCCTACCTTTGAGGACGATATGTCCGCTTTGGAGGTGAAGATCCAAAGTGAAGTATCTCAAGCAGAGGATCGCTTGGAAAAGATACGTGTGGAAAATCATAAAAAAAAAAGCTTGCAAGCTATGCCTCATGCTATAGAGCTTCTTCTCAATGGTTTAGCGTCTGGCAAGCTTAAGAAAGAGGAAATCTGATGTTAAATTTTACCAATGCTTTTGCTGAAGATTTAAGGTTTTCCTTTAGCGTTACCAACCTGCTACTTGGTTTTATTGTCCTGTTCTTTGCGAGCGGGACAATCTTTATGTGGATTACAGATAAGCCGAAATCAGAACGCTTCTGGTTTATATCCGGGATTGCCTGTCACTGGAGTGCAACAGTAATTGCCCGGATCATTGATCTTATGCGTGAGAATGGTGGCATGCTGGTACGCAATGCCCATCTGCTCACCACCTTTAACATGTGTCTGGTCTTTGCAGCCGGGATATTCTATATCCGCGCATTGAGTCAGCATATCTGGCCCCATCTGTGGCGCAATATGATGTATGCGCTCATGGGATTGTCTCTATTATTATATACCTGCAAATTCATGGTATGCGATGATAAGCCTAAAAAAGAAGATATTTGTTTTATGAACCTGTGGGGAATGTAGAATGTTTCAATTAGGTCGATTATCTCTGGTTAATTTGGGCGGTGTTCATCCTGATCTTTCGCGATTGGTTAAGACGGCTATTAATATGTCGGAAGTAGATTTCCGGGTTATCGAGGGTCTGCGTACTCTGGAGCGCCAAAAACAGCTTGTGGCCTCTGGCGCTTCTCAAACGCTTAAATCACGCCATTTGACAGGCCACGCGGTTGATCTGGCTGCATTGGTGGATGGTCGGATTGAGTGGGCTTGGCCGCTGTATTACAAGATTGCCGATGCAATGAAAAACGCTTCTAAAATACTCAACATTCCTGTAGAATGGGGGGTAATATGGGACAAGGAACTTTCCCAATGCGGCGATCTTGATGAGGAAGTGGAAATGTATTCATCTCGAATGCGTGCTTTGGGTAAGAAACCATTTCTCGATGGCCCACATTTTCAGTTACCATGGCACGATTATCCCTAGGGAGATATTATGAATGCGCTCTATACGAAACTTGCCTTACTGGCCGCTGTACTCGCTGTTTTGGTTGGTGGCTACATCTATATCCAAAATCTGCAAGGCCGTTTGGAAAAGGCTAAAACGGACGCTTGGGCGTATCGGGAAGTGGCTAAAGAGCAATGGCTCTATATAGACAGATTAGGAAAAGAGCAAGATATTGCTATGGCTAAGGACGCTAAAAACCAAGAGGGAGCTAAAAATGTTAAGAATGATGGTTGTGAGATACTTCCTCTTAGTTTTCGTGATTTTGTTACCGGGTTGCAGTAGTTTAAATTTTACGCAAAAGCCGTTACCCCCTGCCGCATATACGGCGAAATCATGGCCAGCCGCTCCAGTTGGAACTTACGGACCGCAACGTCTGGCGGACTATATTGCCGATGCTCGTTCAGCTTACCTTGATGCGATTGCCAAGCTGAACGCTCTCAATCCGTATAAAGAAATTTCAGTTGATGCCAATGGTCAGGGCATTAAGTTTAGGGGGTAGGCGGCTCTGGTAAGGGTTGCCAATATAAGGGGCCATATTTTTTACGTTCTTCTTTGTTCATATCAAGTTTCCATGGTCTATAAATAGAATCTCCATGAGAATTAACCCATAGATAGGGATAACCGGCGTCATTATATGGTTGATAAGATGCAACGGTAATGCGAAATTCATCCCATTCGTTACGATAATAAATTAATACTTCATTCCCATCCTTCGGCGCTGTGTCAATTGGTTGCCATTTATTCATAATCCAGCCTCCACACCCTTAACATGTACCTGCACCCAGAACATGATCTCAAGCGGGTCTGTCAAGGTTAATAGGTGTTCTATTTGCTCATCAGTCATGATTCATCCAATCCACAACATGGTCAATGCCACCAGCCAACAAGGCAATAGGCATGATGATAAAGAAAAACACGATAGAGATGATAAGTATGGATAGACGCGTCATTTTAATTCCTCTTTGCTGGCAACTCTGGTTATAGTCATGCCTTCTTTGTTGCTTCTGCATTTAAAGTAATAAGTGCATTTCTTGCGCTTATGGTTATATCTGTGATAACTATAAGCTGTTTGGCGCAGATTTTCAAAGCATTCAATCTCTGTGTCTTCTTTGCTGAAAAACTTAGGTTCGCCAATACCCAAAGATTTTAATCCGTATTTATCTGCCATTTAATCCTCCCGCGCTGGCAAGTAGGGCTGTAACAGGGCGAGGGCTTGCTCTGCCGTATCCATGTAATCTTGAATAGTTGGTGATCCGCCATCTGGTGGTACAAGGCAGCCGTTTTTAATATGGTGCAATGCTAAGTCCACCCGTTGCAGCACGTCTGCTGGCACGGCTCCAATACACTCAGCAATATAAGAGTATTTTACTGGCACCTCTGATATTATGGTTGATCTTTCAAAACCATCATCTGAAACCATTTTTAATTTGAATAATTTCAGTGCCTTTGCCGCTTTATCTATCTCCGGGAATTGCATCTTATCCGGCGTAGTAATGAAATCCATTAAAGTACTTACTTGATCCGCCCGATCAGCATCTTCTACACCCACGGTCTGGCGCTGATCGCTGGCGGGTTGTGGTGGGGTGGTGGGATCAGATAAATTCCGAGTTTCCAAAAGCTGATTTTTAATGTCTTCAAGTTGAGAATACTGGTCTGGATTAAGACTTTCTGCACCCATCTCCATCACCATTTCAATCAGGCTCTTTTCGATGTATTTGTGAATTTTTCTCTTAGACATTTTTCTCAATCTCCTGTGCTTTTGTTTCTAGTGTTGCGGCTTCACTATACAAATAGTAAAGAATGTAATCATCATTTAGAGCGTCTGCGTTTTTTCGTATATTTTTTGCGCATTCTCTAAGAGTTTTGGGGCATAACACACCCTGCGCCGTTGCCGGGCTTTGCAACTGTGCTTGTTCAAGACATTCGACAATGGTGTCAAATACAACATCACCGTAAATTTTACGCATACCTGGCTCATCATTTTTAAAATGCTCTAAGGCATACTGGATATTTTCAGCGTCCATTCTCTTCTCTCCATTTCTGGTATTGAATTTTTTCATCCGGCGATAATTTGTCGCTCCAATGTGAAAGTGTCAGCTTGCTTGCATAAAATAGCATGATGGATATGCCGATAATAAACGGAAGGGCTGCCAATACTTTTATTACAAAATCCATCACACATCTCCTGTTGGTTTCGGCGCGGCTGCGATCATGGCTTTGTAGATAACAGCGGCAACTGTGCCTTTTGCTGGCACATCGTTTGTGTCTGGGATTTCTTCAATCAACCATTGTGGAATTGCGCGACCCATAGCTTTTAAATGATAATGGAGACTCTTACCCGTCGGTCTGTCATTCATGCGCGTCCACATAACAATGTCACGCGCTAGACCTCCCCATTGCCCCTCTGTCGGCTCCACTGGCACCAGAACCCAACCGTCCGGCACTTGATCGACCTTGGCGCGTTGCTGTTCGAGGTAGGCGCGGGATGCATCGATTATAACCTGTGCATGTTCCTCTGAGCCACACCACAATAACCACTCACCGTTATCTGTCGTCCCATGTCTATCACAGTGAGGACAAGTAATATGCAGTTCATAATCCGGTTTTGTTGCGTTCATTAACGCCGCTTCCAGTTTTTCTAAATCAATCGTCATCTCAAAACCTTTCTACATCTAAGGCAATAACATTGGTATCTTGGTGGGAAAGACCCATCTCTTGTGTTGAAAAAACCAGAAATATAAAAAGCCTGAACATGCCCTTTTAACAAACAAAGAATGCGGTCAATCATCACACACCCCCGGCGCGTTCCGCCAGCAGAGCGCGGATGGTTTTTATTGCACAATCATCTAAACAATCAGTCACATGATCATCCATGCAAGCAATATCAAAACACTCTTTAGTATGTTCCAAATCCTCACTGCTGACGTTCGACGTGGCGGGGCGTTGCAGGGCTTTCAACGGAATGTAATCGTGAACAGCATCGTCACAGATAATATCTTTGCCTTCATTTCGTAACCAACTATCACCCCAATCTGGATGTTGCCCGCGCCACACAATTTGAATGTCGCTTCTCTGTGGCGATTTACCCCGAGTGGAATACCTGACTAAAATTCTCTGACCGTTTTTAGCTCTATCGTCTATCGGCAACCAACCCATTCCAGCACTGTCTGCGACGCGGATATATTGAACTTGATAAGTACTAACCTGTTCAACAGAGGCTCTATCAAAGTTGCCATCTCTACCATATAGCCAAATACGCTCTGGCATTTCGGTTTGATTCTTTTCAGTTATGTCATCCCCATCTGCGGCGGGTGGCAGGGTCAGGCGGCCTGTGGACGCGATTACAGCGTCAATGGCTTCGTTCCAGCCCTTAGCTTCGTAATAAGCAGGGTTCTGGTGATCGTGAAAAGGACCAGTAAATTGACGTGGTAATTCCCGCTTCAAAGACTCTAAATTGTTTTCCATGTTATATCCTTTACAATGTTATAAATAGATTTTTGGTCTACTCCATACTTATTTGAAATTTGTCTATAACCATAAACGCCTTTTATATATGAAGATTTAATTTCTTTAACCTGATCTATGGTTAATTTACTACTACCATGTTTCTCAGCTTTAGAATTTGTTCCATGATTACGAGCATCGTTATAATTGTCATGCGCTGTACCGTATCGGAGATTTTCAGGTCTATTATCAGAGGGATTTCCATTATTGTGTAAAGTCATTGGTAAATCCGTTTCACCATGAAACGCTCTTGCTACTAGGGTAGA
>Ga0247736_10000083_pt1 | contig 38708 bp, 60 predicted proteins | sample UWRJL193509B2_FD_180935 | JGI IMG/M metagenome (GOLD analysis project Ga0247736, IMG submission 180935) | Plant litter microbial communities from Arlington Agricultural Research Station in Wisconsin, United States - UWRJ-L193-509B-2 | ecosystem: Environmental > Terrestrial > Plant litter >...
CCATAAGCCGTGCCGCTAAAAAAGCCTGAATTAATCGTGCTAGCTAATCCTATTGACAGTTGTCCCTCTGAAATGCTCGTCTGTAATCCCATGGCGGGGTTATTAGACAATGTCAAGTAATGCGCGAGCAGGTTAGCTAATGCTAACGCTGCACAGCATCCTAATGCCCTGTCATTGACTTGACAGCGTATAGAATCTAAAATTAAATTATAGCTTGCCAGCTTGATCGGATCAGTGGTAGCTAACTGAGGCGCAATAACAAACAATATTGCGAGAACTTCATCATTTGTTATTGAACTTGCGCAAGCCATAATTTAAGTCTATTTTTTATTTTTATTAGAATCAGAGTCTTTTGAATCAGTTTCAGAGGCTTTTTTAGGCGCTTCTTTAGCTGATTCTTTGACATCTTTTGCTTTTTTCGTTTCAATTTCTTCTTTAGGCGCCTCGGGCTTCTCTAGTGGAAAGCCTTTAGGCACCGATAAAATACCTTGTCGAATACGATAAGCAAAAGTAGGGGACTTCATTAATTCGTAGAAGTCCTCATCTGGCACTTCAGTGTAACCCATATTGAACCGGTACTTACCTATAATCAAGTAACTTGAATTTTTTGATAAAACCTGAACCATATTAGATACCTTCTCCAATTACCATTGACAATGGATAATAAATACGAACTCCACCGAATCGAGATTCACATGGAATCACAAATTCTAGATTACGCTCTTGCGGATTATGCTGCGTAAATGCCAATGGAATTTGCATTTCTAGATTAGTTCTAGAGCGGTTGTAAGCGATCATGACATCAGCACCGTTGACACCTGCGCCGGAAAGCTGAGGCATCCAGTCAACAGTGGTAATGAACTGATTATTCAATAAAAAGAATTGAAGAATAGTCATATCGCCGATATTAGATCTAGGAGTAGAAGCGATAAGCGTGTACTGCTCAAGAGGCAATAAGAGCGTATCAGGCACTTCAACACCATTTGAATTTACGACGATTTGATTAGCAATCAAATTCAGGTCGCGCAAAATCTGCTCAGGCGTTTTAGTGCTCCAAAGAGTTGATGCACCTACGCCATCAGCTGGCACAGTGACAACAGGCACGTTCGGGTTATTGACTAATCCGTAAAGACCCGCTTGAGTGTCACCTGAAATAGCAAGATCGTTAATTTTCTGATCATTAGCCATGCGAGCTGCTTCAGCTAAACGCGTAGGCAATGGTAGATTAGCCATCCTTGCTGCGCGAATCTCTTGATGTGAATAACGATAGCTAGTACCGATACCCATTACACGAGATGTCAATTGAGTTCCTAGGATTCCTGCTTCTGGCAGATCATCAGCATATGAATTGATAATTCTAGCACGTCCGACAGACTGAAAACCAGTCGCGCTTACAAATTCAGCACCCGGATCAATGTTGTAATTGATCGGAATATACTGAAATGCTTTCATCTGAGGATATTTAAAATTATATACCTCTGCCTGTACAAACTCTAGCTGTGTAGCAAAAAATACATCGCCGACATCATCGAGATTTACAGATTTGAAACCTTCTTTCTTAAACATTTGTTCTCTCTCCGATTATGGGATATTTAATTCGATTACAGCAATTCCGCCGATTACTTGATTTGACTCTCTCCAAATTGCTTGAGTGGCAGGAATCAAAATAGTATTTCCGCCGTCTGACACACTTGTAAACGCTCCAAGCTGAGTGTTTGCACCGTTTGCAGCTACACGCAGATAAACTGCACTGTTTGCAGTAACAACCACTTCGGGCACAACGTAGATACGGCCTTGCGTTAGTGTAGGAGCCACTTGACCTTTATAGTAAGGAGAAGGCAGGCCGCTAGTAACAGTCAAGTTTTGGCCTTGTGGTGGTATCCAGTTGGCAGTTTGGTTATAAATTCTTTGAGTAATCCCAAAAAATGTGCCTGAAACACCCGCTGCATTCGTAGTAGTTGGCTGTGATGCGCCTCCGGTAACTGCTGAGCTAGTGATAACTGTTGCTGTGCCGGGAGAGCTAATAATTGTTAAAACTAGATTTCCTGAACCACCAACAATTGCTGACTCAACACCTGCAATCTGTGATAGCTCGCCTGCAATTGCTTGCATAGTCGCTAAATGTGATGTCGCATATGTGACAGGAGCAATAGCAACACCGTTTACAGTTGCGTTAAAAACGTTTCCTGTAATTAAAGCAGTGCTAAGCGTGATCGTGCCTGTGTTGATGCGTGGGAGCATAATTGCGTATTCTGCATTCAATGGGCGCATAACGCCTAATGCCGCAGGAATTGTCTCAAGGCAGACAGGAGATAGTTTGTTGTTAAATCCGCAATCTGCTGGACGTCCAGGGACGCCAATTGGCATATTGTAGGGATAACTATTTTGAAATGATGCATTATTCATCTGATATGCCCTCTGTTATTTGCATAGTTGCGATTGATTTTTGATCATATTTGCTCTCGCATCTACTGCAAGATAACCAGTTGTTTGAGCATCAGCACGGCCTAGCGCTACGCTTGATGAAACATTGTCGCAATTTACTTTTTTGCTAGTCGATTTCTCGTCTACGATAGTGTCAAACATCGCTTCTACATAAATGTCGCTTTTTCCATCTAAATTAATCGATTTGCGGCATTCTGAAATGATCGTTTTTTTAATATCGATTGCATTCATAGAATCTAGATTTGAAGTTTTTGCTTTTCCTAGCGTCTGTTCTGCAAATTGATAAAGCTTAATTCTTTCATTAACAGCTTTTTTAAATGCTGCTGAATCCATATTAGTGCTCATATTCATCATTGCTGAGGATTTAACTCTATCGCGCATTGAGTCGCGTTCAGCTTCTGAGCGTTCAAGCTCTTTTCTAGCATTTGCTAGCTCTGCTTTTTGCTCGTCTAGTTCGCGTCGTACGCGTTCCATTTCGTCCGTTAAATTACGTACGTTTGCTTCTAAATGATCGATATGATCGGCAGCGCTTTCTTCAATGAAAAGCTCGTCATTATCAATTTTAATTTTACGTTTTGCCATTTCTGGAACCTCTTTTATAAATTCTTCTGCATCTAAACTATCTAGAGCTATGCGCGCTTCAGAGCCTGCGCGGGCTTTATCAACTATAGCGAGATGATTATAGCGTACATTCGTTTGTCTAGCATCGTAATCATCGCCATTATAGTTTCCGGGCGTTTCATCTAAATCAACTAGATAGCCTAGTGATAGCTCGCGACGATTATTATTTTTTATTGCATTAACTGTCTCATGATCTGTAATTACCATGTTTGCTAATACAAAGTCGCCATTTTTTTTGATTGTTTCGCCTGTAAAACCGACAGCTAGTCGTTTGTAGTTTTCGGCTGTGACTAGTCTTTCGTTTGGATGGCCGTTAGTGACAGGTATTAACTGCATAGAAGAAATGCTTTCATCGTTCCATACGTCGTCCGGGTGTCTTAGCTCGCGTCGTAAAGATCCGTCAGCATTGCGATAATTGAAAATGCCTGTACGCGTCACGATAGCATTTGCGCGTATGTAGCCTTCTTCAGTGATAACAGCATCGCCTTGGACTGAACCGCGATCGAATCTCGCTACATCTTTCATTGATAATCCTGAATGATTATGCTAGTTTAAAGACCATCAAATACGCCCTCAAGTATACCCAGAGGGACACAACGACACTGAACGTCTTGTGAAGTATGCGATAAAGTTCCGCCGATCGTTGAGCGATTTTCCCATTTCTGAGACTGCTCATTAAAATAAACGGTAGGATCAGACCAACGGCATCTTTTGCCTTGCATTACTCTATGATCAGCTCGCACGCGTTCATCATTAGACGTCTGCCATATGTAATCGGTCACACCTAGCTCGGTTTGACGCAATTTAGTAAGCGAGCCGTTGAGCTTAGTTGTTTGATCCCTTGCAATCAACTTAGCATGCCTTCTAGTAATTCCAAAAGATTTTTCTATATCATCTGTAATATAGTCTAAACTTGAACCTTCCTGCAAACCACGTTGAATGATTCCACTGACTCGTTCTAGCTCATTTTCAGTCATATTATCGATTAATTGCGCATTTTGATTAGCGAATAGCTCTAGCTGAGTTTCTAGCCATGGCTCTTCTAGAAATATGTCTACGCCTAGGACTGAATTAGTAGTTTTTCTGTACTGAACTTGATTGAATCGAGCAATTTGCAAAGCTATGACAGTTGATGAATTGATAGCGCGCGACTGCGGTTGCTCTAATAGCTGAGCAATAATTAGCAGTGTGTCATTGAGATCGCCAATTATGTCATCTATTAGTGAATCCATATTTGAGAGCTTGCGATTAGCTGCTAGCTCTGCCGGTGTTGAAATGACTGGATCAGGATTATGAATCGTTGCGCCGAGTAGCCAGCCTGGGATTTTCGGCAATAGCTGTTCTGAAATAGTTTTACGAATCTGAAAAGTATAAGCGTAAAGCGAGGCGATATATTCTCGCTCTGAAGCATGCGGGAACAACCATTTCGGCGAGTGTTTGAACTTTTTTAGCTGTCCATTCTTCTTTGTGTGTCGAGCTTTTAGCTGAGCTAGAAATGTTTTTGAAGGCATAAAATTACGGGGTAGTGAGAAATGGCACTTCTTTAGTTTCTCGCGAGATGAATTCACTAGGATCTTCATTTAGCCAGTTGTATGCGTACTGATAATCCTGCGTAACTGCAACTATACGCATACGAGCATCACAGCCATTAAGATAATATTCTATGAGAACTATTGCCATTCTTTAAACTTTTTGTTTTTGTAAAAAATCCCATGCACGATCTATTGCATAACGGAAAGATAGAATTTTATTTTCCAATTCACAGATAAATTGAATGATTGAGCTCATAAAAAGCATTTTTAATTCATATGAATATATCTTGCCGTCCTTAAATTCTTTAAAATTTATAGAGCAATATTCATGAATTTTACCCGTACAATCAGTGATATAAATTTCATAAATGTTTTCATCTGCTTGAGAGTCATCAATTTCATAAGAAATAATGTGATCTAAATTATAAAATTTGCCGGTCTGTGCTTCAATTATTCTCACTTCCTATCTCACTACAATTATTTCGTTATCATCGTCATCGCTAGGCCCGATAGCAGCTTCAGGCGGCATTTCTTTAATCTCTTGCGCTTTCTGATATTCAAGATCTGCGATTTCATCAGGGTCGTAGCCATTTTCACGAGCTTTGACATCGATTAGCGTATTCATTGACCAGCGATCGCCACCGAAGCGAGAAATAGCTACTTCATTTGCGTCGAGCACTCCACGATCAATATAAATCGCATCTGTTTCAGCAACTGTGCGACGCATCGCTGCTTCTTGCTCTTCTGTATTCTGCCAGAGCGGTGCGAATTGAATTGACCAGTTTTCAGGCTCAACGCCGTTGAATGGCCCGTTGATTGAGCGCATTAAATAGTAAGTGAGCTTCTCAAGCACAGGTTTGAGCTTCATTTCTTGATATTGTTTAATCATATCATAGTAATTTCGTGTCTCTGAATCTCCTGTAGCATTAAGTCCGGCAGGGGAGCGACCAAAAAGCAGTGTTGCAGGTATTCCAGTGACTGAACAGACTGAAAGCATAAAACGATCAAGCATTTCGCTAAGACCCGCTACGTTCGTAGATAGCTTCTCGAATGATTCCTCACCGTCCAAAACCATCATTCCTTGCGCACCTTTTGTCATATTAGCAAAATTAAGCCTGCGCATTAACAGATTTTCATTTTCGCTGCATGATGTTGATATCATCTGACTAAGGCCGGGGATTTTTATGACTCCATTTACGAAGTCGTGCATGATCGTGGACATATTTCCGAAAGCTGCACCCAGATTTTTGAGTTCTTCGTAAATCGGAACGATTGCAGAATCACACCAGCCGTTATTGCGATTACGCTCGCGCGGTGACAATGTGCCCCAATCCATGCGCAATATACGACTGTGATGCACTAGAAACGTGTTTCCAGTCCATGAGTCATTAATTTGATAAAAATCCGGACAACCATAATTGCAGCTATTGAAATCATTGCAGATATAATCACGTTGAACAACACATTGATAGCGGTCATACACTTGCATCCATGCGATTTCTTGAATGTTATTTTCATTTACAGGCATGTCAAGAGGCCTGCCATCCACAATGCCTAACAGAATAACTGCGCCACCGTAGAGCCTAGACCACTGGATTAATTGAGTGATTTTAGAGTAGGCTTGCATTTCTTCGAGCTGTGAAACAATGGCACCTTCGGGGTCTCCATCAACCTCCCATCCTTGCCTTGTCATATCACTAGCAACAATGTCAATAATGCGCCGTGTGATACCGCTTGCAGCATATAAATCATCAAGCTCAATCAATGAAAATACTCTGCAGGCTGCGAAAAATGTTCCAGTGGCTTTATCGCGTCCGCCTTGACCGAGTCCGGTATAACCGTTCATCCATGAGTCAGAACGTATGCGCTCGACTTTCGTATCGATCGATTTTGCGCGACTAAACATCTGTTTAATTTGATTGAACATTATCACCTTGCTAGTGCAGCTAGATTATAGCTCGGTTCGTTTATCATCATGAATGCGCCTGACAAGCTGTCGATTTGATCATCGTGAGAACCTTCAGGGAAGTTTTCAATCTCTTTAAAAAATTCATCATTCCACGCAGCTCGCAGTACTTTTATGTTTCCCGCTTCTGCTTGAGCGCTCACGGGTTTAGCGCGCGTAACTTTGTCTTTAGTGACTCGATTACGCTTCACATTAAAGCCTTGTAAAAAGCGCGTGAGATGCTCTGCTTCGCTTATTCCAGCCTGACCCGGGTCTTCCTCAATACCTATGCGCACATTAATTCCGTCGCGTATCGCTGTATTTCTGATCACAGTCTGAACGCCAAGGGGACTATCTTGAATCCTTACAATATCAGTTATATATAAAATATTGTTAGCATCTTTTTCTAGCTTTATTCCTACGGTAAAATCAGGATCGTTAGTTTCTGTTTTTCTTGTAGCTGCTCTATCCCAATAGCGGATTTTCTCTTTAGTGAGGGGAATTGCATCTATGATTTCGAAGTAGCCTTTTTTAAAATAAAGGCCAGCGCTTGGCTTTATGTTCCAATTTCCATTTAGCAGGCGTTCTCGCTCTACTCGTGATAATGCATGAAGATTAGCTAAATATCCTGGATCAACTTCTAAAAGTTTTTTATTATCAAAAATAGAACCAGGAATAAAAGTAAAAGATTTGGGCAAACAATCAGGGTATTTTTCCTGAAGCTCTTCTTTAGAATCCGCCCATAGCATTTTATCATTTAGCATGATAAACCATCTAAGCACTCCAGAACGTGCGGGGATTGCATAGCCCGTTTCTGGATCTATCCACCAATCAACTAGCTCTCTAACCCATGAGTCTGCATCAGGGTTACAGGTAGCTCGTACATATGGTTTAACGCCACACATTGACCGGTTTCTTGAGAGCATGTAAAAAAATTGATTTCTTGAAAAATGTGTTAATTCGTCAAAAATTAACAATGTGATTTGCGAGCCCTGCCACCCGTAAATGTCTGATTCATGATCGAGATGACTATATTTATAATGAGCCCCACTAGGAAAATTCCATTCCAGGGTTGTTTCTTTTGGCACTCCTCCGAAATCTCGAAACATTTCTTGTGAGCCTTGCCAAAGTCCTCCCGGACTTTTGAGCTGAACCGCGTTTTTTCTAAAAATAGCGCATGTGAATCCAGGCTTATCATGATTCCAAAGACTTTCTAGAAGTAAGCAATAAGTTTTCCCAACGCCAGCGCCACCACCCATTAGGCAGATTTGAGCTTTAGTTTTTAATGCTTCTGTTTGAGGGCCGGGCTGAGGTCGATAAACTTTTCTATCTTTCGCCATTGTCGGGAAGCTCTAAAATAGCTTTTTGTGAAATTTCAACTGTGGAATTCATATCCACTCTTTCTCGATTTCCCCATTTCTCAGGATTTTTACGCGCTAGGTATTCTTTACCCGCTTGCCAGTTTCCAGGAATGCAATCTCTCCAATGCTGTAAAATCTCATCTTCACATGCTGACTCTGCTTTTTCAACGGCGTCCAGAAATATTAAATATTTACAGGTATGCTGAGAGGCTTCTCTTGATTCTCTACCCTTTCTAGTCCATGCACAGAAGCTAGAATATGAAATATTTGCTAACATACATGAATTTTCGTAGGTATTTCCACGTCGAATAGCTGCAATAATTATAGGAGCTTTTTCTTCTAATTTTGAAGGCTGCCCAACGGGTTTAGCAAATAAAGAAGTATCGCGCTTTACCTTAATTCCCTTTAATGCGGAAGGTGGTTTGTCTTTTTTTGCTGTGACTTTGACTTCTTCATTAATTTTAGGTTTTAGCTTTGGCTTGGCCATTTTTTGCCTTAATAGATAAAATTAATTTAACTACATTTGAGGGTATTTTTATTGCCAGACATGAAGATATTCATAGAGAAACTTCCATCATGTCATAAGTTTTAGAATATTCTTTATATACTTGATGAATATTCCACAGATGCTGAGGTATGCAAAAACAATTTTCTAAACAATCAAATGAATTAAAAAAATCAATATATCCAAGGTAATATAAATTATTATTATTATCTTTAACTTTATAAAATCCTATTTCAATTTCTGACATATCTGCGATTTCTTCATCAAATTTTTTGTATTGAAATTTTTGTGATGTATACGGTTTTGAACTATGACTGCAAATGCAGTATCTTTTTAAAAAATGCTCAATGCCTGTATTAACAGGCCATGAAAAAAAAGCAAATGAATCTGAACTTAGAATTGGAATCATAACTTTATCATCATCTTCAGCTTCTGAAAAAAAGACTTTTTGAATTAGATTTATCAATTTACAACTCATTTTTCTTTTGAGATTTTTAAATATAATTCTGAGTTTCTTTTAATGCCACAAAGTCTTTGCTTATGCTCAAAGTCTTTCTGAGCTGAAAGCGGATCATAAATTTTATGGCTTCCGAGTCTATTCGCTTCTCTTCTGATTACTGATTTACATCTACCAATGCTTTTGCTCATTTCGCCATAACTAAGATGGTGAGCGATGCCTTCAGCGATTTTTATTCGTTCTTCAATTGTCAGGGGATTTCTCACTTTGAATTGAAAAACCATATCAGCCTATTATTTCATAAATTTCGAAAGCATTTTTAACGACTTCAATTTTGATCTTGTAAATCTCTTCAACTTGCAATCTTTTCATTTTTCCGATAGCAAGATCTTTGCCCTTTGCTTCTATGAAGATTACGCCTTTTTCGCTAAATATTGCAAAATCGATCTTATGAATGAAAGGGCCGGGCAGATCGAATGCGACTTGACGTAAGAAAAAATCTATTTTCTTATCTTTTACAGCTTGCTGTAGTACTAGATAGCAATTGCGTTCAAGCAGTGATGGGAATTTTATGCCTTCGCTTTCGCATCGCTTAGCTTTGTATTTGCTAGACATCTTCATCTACTGCTTTTTGTTGATGAATAGAATCAGCAAAGCAGACGCCTAGATTTTGTATTTTGCATTGAATAATAGATAGCCATGCAAGCTCTCTTTCGCGTTCATTGTCAAATTCGATTTCTAAACCTGTACAATTTCCCATAGAAAACATGATTTTGAATTTACCATCTTTTTCAAATGAGATCATATTTTCTAAATTTATGCATGCATCTTTATGAATAAAAAACATTTTTTTTCCATATAAAGCGGCGTAGTATGGCGCCACGCCGCAATTATTATTACTATTCTTGAGGCTGCTGAGGTTGCTCTGGATGTGCCGGCGGTGTTACTGGCGCGTCTTCCGCTGAAGCTGCTTGATAGATTTGCTCTATGAATGCACCTAGGAAGAGGTACGCTGTTTCCATTTTATCGCCTGTTACTTTTGAGTAAAAGTACATCAGTTTGTTAGAAAGAGCCTGAGCTTGTTCTTTAGACAATGATTTCAAAATTTTATCGTCGTTCATAAAGATCACCTTTTTTTTTGTGGTTTGAGCAACTCTTAACCCAATCTACAACATCTGATTTTAAAAATCTAATTTGGTGCCCGAATTTTAAGGATGGAATCGTTTGAAGTTTGTGAGCGTTATAGAAAATAGATTTTTCAAGCCCTGTTATTTCACTCAATTCAGTGACAGAAAACATATTTTTCTGCATATTCTCAATCTGTCTTAAGAATTTTTCAATTCCTTCGTATGACGCTTTTTCTTTCATTCGACTTACTCTATATGTTTAAAGCTCTATTTTATCATTCTGTTAATTATTTTACAAGAGAGAAATAAAAAAGGACTGTCATTGCTGACAGCCCTTAACCCACTCTAATTACACAAGCCACCCATTACGGTGCAACGTTATTTTCTGCCCAGATCCACCCGCGAGTTCATGCGCAGAGCATCCGTACTCTGCGCTAATGAAAACAGAAAATACGCGTCTAATTTTAATTTATCAGCGTATGAATTTGCTGTAAATTAATTATTCTTTGGGAGCTTCCACTTCATCTCTGCGCTCGTTTGCGCAGCCGCTTTCATTAGATAAAGTTTTAGTAGTGGTCTCAGTTTCTTTGACTGTTTCGACTTGTTCTACTTGATCCATTTTAGTGACTTCTGCTTCTTCGTTTCTGATTTGATCTTTTTCCATATCTAGGCTCCTGTTATTTTTACGAATTTTTTGGACAGCTTCTTCAAGAGAAGATGCTATCACATTATGAATTTCTATGGGCTCGCGCATGTTTTCTGCGCTAAATCTTTTAATGCTGTACAAGTCTTGTTCTTCCATATGCTCCAGAAATTAAAATGGCAAATTGTTTTCAGGCTCTGGATATTCGAGCGGCAAGCTGTTTGATTGGTTATTCGAGTAATATGAAGGTTGAGCTTGCTGCTGCGGTGCTTGAAATGCTGAATGTTGCGCTTGCGCTTGAGATAAGATGCGATTGACATTTTCTTCAACGAATGATTCGATATGCTTTTTCTCAAAAGAGCTGTCAAATTCAAATGCGTCTTCGTAATTGTCTTTTCCGTCTTGTCTTGTTCCGCATTTATAAGCTGCTTTAGTGATCCAGAGAGAATTAGTGTTAACGCTAGGCGAGACTTTAAATCGAAAAACAAATCTGCGATCGAGTCTAACTGTAGCTATGCCGATATGCTTTTCGCCTGGCGTTTTGACAAATTCTAAAAATTCTAATCCATTGCTTGGCATCATTTGTATAAACCTTTTTTGTAATTACTTGAGATTCTTCTTTCTACAGTGTTTTTGTTAGAATATTACATTCTAGTACGATTTTATCATTCTACTGCGTTTTTGTCAACATGATCTCGTTATAAATGTCAGTGATATTGGAGAACTGCGCATCGTTTAGAAAGCCCCTTCTGCGCTTGCAGCTTGAGCAGTGGTGCACATATAGTCTATCACTCTCGCTAATCGATTTATCGACATCTACAATCGATTCTAGAATGTTTAAAAGATCCCTCTCACGCTCTAATCTCTCTAAATTATTCGTCTGCATTTTGATTCCCTGGTTTCACGCGCTTGAGCTTTCGCGTTGGATACATAGCCGGGCAGACATCGCCGTAGCGCTTGATCACAAGCTTTTGCAGCACGTCGCGTGAGTTGTCATCAATGACTTCATAGCCATATAGAGTTTTTATCGCATTCTGACAGCTCCAAAAAACATCACCAGGCGATAGCTCAATCTCATGAACTGCGCCAAGCTTTCCTTGGATAGGGCTGCATAAAGGTTTTGGTCTTGGGGCCATCAGAATGCCTTTTTGTTAAGTGTTAGCCGGGCATGAATTGATTAAATTTCTTTGCTGCTTCGTAATCATCATCGGGATTATATGAAACAGGCTTATAATTAAAAAATTCACATAAGTCTTTAAAATAATTTAAATTCACTACTCCAATTTCGCCGTATTTGTTTTTAGAAAAAATAATCTCTGCCATGCCAGGCTTATCATTTGCATCGTAGTATTCTCGCCTAAGAATAAACATAACAACATCTGAAATATCCTCAATTCCGCCACAGTCTCTGAGATCTGTAAGCGTAGGCCTATGACCCGGTCTTTCCTCAACCTTTCTTGAAAGAGGAGAAGAAAAAACAATGGCTATTTCTTTATCTAAACAACATTTTTTTAACTTTAAAAGAATTGCTTTTTTTCGTTCATAAGAATTTTCAAAAATTTCTTTATCGTTAATGCATTCTATCGAATCTATAAAAATCACATCACCTTTTTCACAGCAAATTGCAATATGATCTATAATTTCATCTATCTGCCTAAACTTTCTATCGTCAAGTATTTTTGAATGATCAATGCCTTGTTTAAAACTCAATATTTGTGTTTTTGAATTCTCTAAAGAAATATAAATATATTTCTGCTTTATTTCTTCCATTCTCTGCATCATAGTCAGAATCAAAGCAGTTTTCCCCATTGCAGGCCTTGCGCCAATGCAAACCAGGCTTGGGCATTCAAATCCCTGACCTAGCATAATATTTAAATCTTTAAATCCTGTTTGTGCTTTCATTTTCAATCCTTTTTTTGTGTTCTACTGTTTTTTGTCTGTGTAAATGTAATCATTTATTTTTTCATCGAAAATAGCATAGCCATTCTCTCTAAGCTGCTCTAACATCAAATCGACTTCTTCATCTGACGTGTCATTTAGAAATTTTGTAATGTCGCCCTGTTGATCAAGTAAAAGCGTTAGAAATCCTTTGCATCTAAAGCTTACATTTTGATCTTCCATGAAAGCTCTTGAGATCATCAGCGGCTTATTAGGGTCAGGTATTATTGTCATTTTCTTTAACTCCTTCAATTGCATGTTCAATTTTATGAATTAGCTCTTGCTTTTCGTCCATAGCTGTAATTAAAAGATCGGATAAATAAAAAATTATTTCTTCAAAAGAGTAGCATATGTCTTTTGCTTTGCCATTTATTTGCCATCGAATATTTTTATCTACTAAGATTATTTGAATGTTATTATGCGAGCCTTGGACAACTGAAATTTCTTTCGCGTTTAAGACATCCAAAGTCTCTTTGTCTAGAATCATAATTTTCCTTTATAGTTTTCAATATAATTATTTAAAGCATTTGTGAACGCTTGAGGTTGTAAATTTAGAAAGAGAGTTTCGGGCGCCTCTTTTAAATTCTTCTTTAACTTAACAACAGTTTTAAGAATCAATAATCCGGTAAGATTGTGTTCTTGCTTCATGCATTCTGCATATATTTTATTCTGCCATGTGTTTGTTTCTCCTTGAGCATAATTGTGCTTAATATAACCTTGAAGCATTTGCTCATAACTTTTTTTAGGTTGAATTCCTTTTTTTAATTGCTCTTCAAAATACACCACAGTTCCCCTTAGCCTATGCATGTCATTTTCTGAGTATTTAGCTATGCTTCTGCGCATATGAAGAGAAATGCAAGTTCCGTCAGGGAATTTATACGTATCAGGATCAAAAAAAACGATATCGGAAGATTGAAAAGAAGAACGATCATCTGTAACGTTATTATCGTTCTTCTTAGGTATCTTCTCTTCGTTTTCTTTATATATATGAGGGGTTTGCCCCTTTCGGACAATCCGGTTTGCCCCTTTCGGACAATCCGGTTTGCCCTTTTGTGACAAACTGTAATCTTTTTTTAAGAGTCCATAAATCTCTAATATTTTCTCATCAATCAATCTAAAATGACGTTTATTGCCTAATTGAAAGTTTTCCTGTTCTATGAGTCCATTTTCTACAAGAATTTCAATTGCAGTCAGTTGTTCTTTTCTGGAAAGTGACGTTCGGTCTTCAACTTTTTCGATAGTCATGTAAAACCATCCTTCTCCATAGCGCTGGTCACTTACAAGCTCATCCCTAGTAGTATGATATTGCCTTCTCTGCGCAAGCTCGCTAAGCAATACAGATGCGTTTAAAGACTTCAGATGCTTTGCAATTGATCGGCTGTAAATGCCGTAATCTTGTTGATAAAGAAAAAAGAGGGGATCTATTGACATAGTAATTCCTTTTAGTGGAATAACCATTCAAGTAAACAATTAACTTTGCAATAAAAGAAATAAATAGCTATTTACAAAAATTCGCGAATGCGTTAAATTTGATGCATAACCATCGATTGGCGTCATATCAAGTTAATTCCTTGAGTGGTTACCAGATTGCTTCAACAATCTGTATTGTTTTTGTTTGTTCTTGTGTAGTATTTTCTTTGTGAAGCCCGCACCAGTTGCGGGCTTTCGCTTTTAAACATCTCATTTTATTATCTTCTGAATATAATCTCAACTCAATTCTAACGCGCTGAATGCTTTTTTATTATATGCATATTAAATAATTAAATATATTATAATATTACATTACTCGCAGTCCTTCTCGTAGCTATCAATAGCCCGCTGTAGATACCACTGCGCTTTTTTAAAGTCCTCCAGGGCGTCGCCTTTTTTGCCTGCGCGCAGCAGATATTTTATGACATTTCCTGTGAGAAAATTCAGCTGGAATGCTTCGATGATGTCGATTACTTCCATTTTTGATGACTGATAATATGACGGGTGATTAATCGCTCTATTTTTTATCGTTTTCTTTACAGATTCGTAATCTGTGTCGACAAAAGTGTTATTTTCTGATTTTTTTCGTTCATCTAGCTTTACATTAAGCTTTTTGCACTGCTCGCATGTTAGAGAGCTTTTGCATAAACCATGTAAATCCCATCCATTTGTAGCTAAACAATGACCACAAAATAAAGTCTGTATTTGAAATGATTCGGTTCTTTTGTGATTAAAATCATCCAGCATTTTTTTCAATTTTTCTTGCTTTTCTTTAAATTCCTCATTATTTTCGCTATGAATTTGATAGGCTTCTTTTTGTGATAATTTGCATTTAACGCAAAACCAGTCATTACAATCTTCACTTTTTCTAAAAAATTTTTTTTCCTCACATGAAAAACAATATGCAATCGTTTGATGTTCCGGCTTTATATTAAGATCTTTGCATTCTTCGCATTCTAAAGAAGCTTTCCAAAGCGAGGGCATATCCCAGCCATGGACATATTTGCAATCGTCGCAAAATGATCTTGAAACATCTGAATCGTTGCTTTTAGCGTCACACTCAAAAATAGCTTGTCGCAGTGCTTCTTTGTGTATGTCATTTGATTCATTGTTTTTTTTATCTACTGGCTTGCAGTCATGACAATAAATTTTTCCTGATTGAATAACAGTAGAACACAATTTGTACTTTTCACACTGATCACAAAAAGCATATGCAGTCATTTTTAAATTCCTTTGTTAATCTATCTATGTAAAGCGGATTTACATCTGTTTTTTCTGAGCTAAAATTTCTAATGACATTTTTCCTGCGATGATCATTTCTGTTAGAGCTTTGTGAGACTCTATTAATTTATCTAGCAAAGTTGAAAAATTTATTTTTGAATCTGAAGCCATTTCATCTGCTTCTGCAAGCTTTTCAGACATCAACTGGCCTTTTCTGCCAAATTCTTCTCTAAAATCTTCTAGCGTTTTCATTTTTGATCTCCGAAAATATCTATCTGCGAATTTAATTTGAACGCTTCTTCTAAAGCTGCTCTAATCATGTCATTTGTCGACACTGTGCTGTTTGTCTCTATCGATTTTTTGTTAGCTTGTAGGCGAATTAAAGCGTAAAGATCACGATTTATGCGAAAGCATACGCTCACGCCTTCACTTCCTATGATTTTTCGCTTAGCGTTATTCGAGTTGACGTGTTTTTTTGCGCCAGATTTTATGTAACACCAAGAAAAGTTAAACTTTGAGAATGCTTTATTTGATTCGTCTAAAAGCTTCATGCCGTTGCACATTTCCGGCATAGCGCCGACATCATTGAAAAAAGCGTCGAATGTTGACCATTCCTCAGGCCATGTGATGCCTCGCTTGCCGTAGTGTGAGAATTTTGGATCCGTCGGCTTCGTGCATGCTCGTTTCATTCGCGCCCAGGCTGAATATTCTCGCAGATATTTTTCTCTCAGACTCATTGTCATTTTCTCCGAAATTGAATTCTAGTTGATCATTTTGTACGGGATATTTTTCTAGCACGCAACCGCGCATTAATTTTGAAAATGTTTTTCCAGTGTCTTTTGCCAGCTTTTTAATTGCGATAAAATTCTCGACCGGAATTGTAAAGCTAACTTGCACATAGTCGCGCGGGTGCCATAGCCTTACTAGCGTAGTCTGTTTGATACAGCGTGGGTTTAGATCGCTGTATTTTCGATGCACTGCGCCGTGGCATGTATTGCATAGCCATACGACTTTTAACGGGTTTCCGTAGTCTGTGTGATGCGCAACGGTTTTGTATTGCACCCTACAGCGTTCGCAGTGAGAAGCGCGCGTTAATTCGCCGCGTTTAATCATATCATTAGTGATGCGTCTAGCTGTTGCTTTCTGCTTATATTCTATAAAATCTTTATTACTGATTTTGTATTTTAGAGTTGTCATTTTGATTATTTTGCAATTTCAATTAGCATTATTTATTGTTTCATGAAACAAATGTGGGAATGTTCATAACTATTTAGCTATGGCATTCTTAAATTGTCCGCCGCGATTTTTTATTTGCGGTTGGACTTCAGAATTAGTGATAAAAAAAACTTTTCTAGCTATTGTTTCGTCTACAGCTTTGTTTTTTTTAATCGCATAGACAGTGTTGCGATGGCAGCCGATCATTTCAGCGAATTCATACATTTTTAAATTATTTTTACGCAGCCATCTTTCTAAAGGAGTTATTTCATTATTCATTTTATTTTCTCCATTTGCTTTTGCCATATAGCTTATCATAAATAATAGTATTTTGCAAATACGTATTTATAACATTGCAAATATCATAAAAATATGCTATGCTTAACAAAAAAAATGAGGTGGATTATGAGTCAAAGAAACAAACAAAAAAGGATTTTTTATGATTGTCAAGTTAGAAACTGCTAGCGAGAGACCAAAAGTAAAAATAAATTATGTTACTAAAAGCCGTGCAAAAGTTATGAGTAACAAAATTTTTACTTTAAAAGATGTTATACTTCTATCAATTACGATTTTTACAGCTGGTCTAACGCTAGGTATAGCAATAATGCAAATTATGTCTCATTAACTGCAACAAAAAAATTATAACGCAAATAAAATTCGCTAGGGTGCTATATATGCAATTACAATCGCAAATAACAAATTTTAATCAGTTAACATGTGACATATCTAAATTTGAATCAAAGATTAGAGCTATCGTTAATGAAAAATCAAAAAAAACTCTTGAGCGCTATAAAAATAACAATAGCATGTTATCAAAAAATCGCGACTGCTACACTGAAAAATAGAGAATGGCTGGAATTAATGAGCAACTTGAGAATTAGAAACAACAAATTTTATTAAACTTTCAACAGAGGATTTTACATGAAAAAACTTTTTACACTGGCATTAGCCTGCGTTATGTCTTTATCAGCATGCAATTTAACTGCGTCTGAAGATGCAAAAATTTACGTGAGAACAGAGAATGCTTATCAATGCAACAATCATTTTAGAGTGCAGTTAGATAGCGGCGACTGGATCGATGTTGGATCAGTCCACGGCGATCAGCAAGGCGTTTTTGTATATGCATCTTCTATTTTGCAGGGCCCTGATTGCTGGGAAATAGTGCAAGAGAAGACATGGAAATGTAAAAAATGTGGCAATAGCTGGCCTGTGCGTTTTCAAACATGTCCTAACGCAAATTGCCCCAACGAGTGGAAATAGCATATGAATAACGATTATTTAGATAGTGAAACGCGTGCTTTAGAAAATGAGATAAAGCTGGCTAAAAAAAATAAACGATCTGACAACAGATGTTTTATTATGCTAGCGATGATTATTCCCATGTTTTTTTTTACATTATCAGCAGATGCTAAGACACAGCATGCAAAAAAGACTGAAAATGTGAAGAAAGGCAAAGGGAATGGCAAGAATTTTAAATGCCGTGACTGTAATGTAAATTATTGGATGTCGACTTCAGAAGCTGACTGGATGGGTAAATATTACTGTTCGCGCTGCGGAAAAGCTCTGAACTAAAAAACGCGCTGTGAATAGGACACAGCGCGTCAGAGACAACACAAACAGATTAACACTAAACAGGAATTCTCATGAAAAAACAGCAGGACAAAAACGGATATATTCGCGTTACTCAAGTGCTAGCGCCTTTTTCCGATTTCTCGAACGTCCCTGCGGAGACTCTTCGAGCGGCGTCAGAACGCGGAACGCTAGTACACGAACTATGCGAATTATATGCGCTGGACTCATTAATAGAGCCTATTCCAGATAATTGCAAGGGTTTTTTTGAATCATTTAAAAATTGGTTTGATTACAACGTTCACAGAGTCATTAACGTAGAAGAACGTCTCTATTCTGAAGAGCAGTCCTTTGATGAGTTGTTAGAAAATGGCGTGCATTTAAGCGAAGATCATTATTTTAAAAATATGAATTTAACTGGTCAATACGATTTGCTATGCACGCTGAAAGATGCGCCTGATAAAACAATTCTAGTTGATTATAAGACCCCTGAAAGCTCTTCAAAAACTTGGCCCTTGCAGTCCGCTGCTTATAAAATGCTATTGCGTGAAACACGCGGTATTAGCGTAGATCGTCGAATAGCGCTTATGCTAAAAGAAGACGGATCAGATGCTTTCGCATTAGAATTCACTGATTCGAATGACGAGCGTAACTTCATGAAAGCCTACTGTCTGCACATTTATTTCAATTCGTAATCGTCATATTTTCAATGATTTATGTTCTTTTATTGTTAAATGAACATATTCAATCCTTGTGTGAATATGTTCATTATGTTATATTAGTGGTATCAAAGCAAGTCTCACTCGCAGCAAATAGCTAACAGTTTGTAGCAGCTAAGATGACAAACACTAACATAAAAAACAGAGAGATTGAAAATGAAAAAGCAAATAATTTTTAAAGGTGAATCATATGACTTCGATAAATTTGAAAATGAAATAGAAGTTTTTGAATTGAATGATGAAGAGCTAGACGAATATTTTGACTTACTTCCTAAATACTCATCTGATTTTTCAAAAGAAACAATTACTTGGACGGGTGATGAATACATTAAAGGCTATAAAACTTTCTTAAATGATGAGCGTTATGAAGATGATGAAATTTTAGAGATGAGAAATTTTTATAAAACTAATTTTAACTAGGAATGTTTTTAAAATGTTTGATGATTATTTCGATTATGAATCTTTTGAAAATGAGATCGATCCGGGCGACTATTTAGAAGAAATAGATCGCACAGAAGATGACTGCCCAGGGTGTTCGGGCAGGGGTTGCAATTATTGTTTATGTGTTAATTATTAAAAAAGGAAAATAAAATGAAAAAGTTAATTTTAATTATGTGTTGCTTAATTTCTGTTTGTCATGCAGATAAATTAGATGAGCAAGTTTTAGCAAATATGAGCTTTGAAACTAGGCAACAAATATTTATTAATGCTGAAAAAGAATGGCCCGGCAATTATAAAATGATGGTTTATGAAGCTGAAAGACAATTTGAAGCATATATAAAATATGAAAAAGCAAAAATGATTATTCTTGTTAAACATGCTAATGATTTTAATACGAAAAATTAAAATTAAATTGAAAATGCAATAAAAAGTTTTTAAGTAATTTTAAATTATTATAAGGAGTTTGAAAATGAATAGAGGCGGATTTAGCTGGAAAACATTCCTAGGAATGACAGCGCAAAAAAGAAAATTATCAAAGTCAATCGGCGTGCCTTTAACAAAATCCGGCAGAAAATACGCTGCGGGCAATGGCAATATTTGGGCAATGATTATTAATTTATTATTTAAATAGAAAGGTAATATAAAAATGGAATGTAGAGCACCGACTGAATACGAAAATGAGAGAATTAAAGAAATTTTAAATGATATATTTAAACTATTAAATGAAAAATTAACAAAAGAAGAAATGGAAGATTTTAATTTGCCTGCAAATATGCTAATTACTGCATTAATAAATCTTTCTTTTCCTTTCATTAGAACGATTGAATCTAAAAAAAAATTTGCTTTTCAGGTTGCAGCAGGAATGATTAAAATTTTTGAAGCAAAGGAAAAAAATGGAAATTGATTTTGATAAAATAAATGATGAGATTTTAGTAAATGACATCAATCACATTGACGATACGATAGAATTTACAAAATCATTGATGATGCGAGATGCGGGAGCGGGGGAGTTTTTAGAAAAACTAGTCGATTTTAAAATTATTGATCGATCATCAGCTAAAGAATGTCTCACGCTCTCGCTTCAAGCGCGAAAAATCAGAAAAGAGCTTGATAAACGACGGCTAGAAATCATTAAGCCGTATTTTGAATTTCAAAAATCAATCAATGCTTTTTCTAAAAATCTGAAAGAGCAGCTTGAAAAAATTGAAAATGATCTTAAAGAAAAACTAGTCGCTTATGTAGAGAAAAGTAAAGAGAAAGGCTTAGAATTTCTGCTCAATAAATCAATAAAAGTTGATGATGGCAAATTCTCAACAAAAAAAGAATGGCTGTTTAAGCTCGAAAACGTTGATAAAATTCCACGCGAGTTTCTTTGCGTTGATAAAATAAAAATAAAAAAAGCAATCGATCAAGGTGTTAGAAATATTCCGGGAATTTACATTTATGAGACTGATAAATTTTCAATTCGCGTGAATAATTCAATTGAAAAACAAATAGAGTTTGATGTATAATATCGCTTGTAGAGACAATATGAACGCGATTACACAAGGAAAAATATTATGAATACTGAAAATAAATATCAGTCAGAATCAATTGATTTGCTAGCTATATCATTAGCTAAAGCACAAGGAAAGATCACTGTAGCTATTGAAGATAAAAAAAACCCGCATTTTAAATCGACATATTCAAGTTTAAATAGCATTTGGGACGCGTGCAGGTCTGCAATTTCTGAAGAAGGCCTTTCAGTAACTCAAATTATGCAGCCAAGCGCTACATCAATCGATTTAATTACTATTTTGCTGCATGAGAGCGGGCAGTGGATTAAATCAGTTTTGCCTATTCCGTCTTTACAGCTAACACCGCAGCAACTAGGCAGCGCAATTACTTATCTGCGTCGTTATAGTTTATCTGCAATCGTTGGAGTTGCGCCGGGCTTTGAAGATGATGGCGAAAGTGTTAGAAATGAAAAGATTCAATCGACACCGTCAGTTAAAGCTTTATCAAAATCTGAAATTGATTCTTTTGTTAAGCGTAATTCAATATTTGAAAAAACGCAAATTCATGAATATTTAAATCACGTTGCAGAATCTAAAAAAATGAGCTTTGATGAATGTTTGCAGTTATGTTGCAAAAACGAAAAATCCTTTTTGCAGGCTTTTAATGAACGTAAAGCCAGACAAAAAAGATTAGAAGAGGAAAGCACAAAGAATGAAACTGAATGTAAAGCGGATTTACATGCAGAAGAAACACAATCTGAACAAGAAAATCAATAAGGCATACACCCCGTTAAATTCTTTGGTGGCTCTACTGCATTCGGCGCAGTAGGGCCATCTTGACATAATTCTAGTCTAAGCGACTTAATTTTTTCAATTTCTTTTTCATTTAGAGAGTAACGAGGAAAGAATAAAATAACTAGAATTAGAAATGTAAAATAAATAATTATCATATAACGCAAGCTTTTATCATCTTTCAATTTACTATTCATAATAAAACTTCTTGAGAATTTTTAAACGTAAAAGTCGGTGTGCCTAAGTTATTAGCTGTGCGTAGTCTAACGTAAAGGCCAGCTTCTACAATTCTGCTTATGTCAGCTGTTTCAGTCTGATTTAAATTTAGTCCGACAGCTAGCGCGCCAGTATTCGCATTCGTAAAAGAAGCGATCGTTTTAACATTTGTTGTGAATGCTAAATTCTCTGCTGTCTCAAAAAAGACAGTTCCTGAAGCTCCTGCAAGCAAAGAAAGTGATGTTGTTATGTCTATGCTGTATGAAGCCTGGCAATCGCGCGTTACGCTTATTTGATAGACTGTATTAAGAGTGCGAACAGGGTTTGAAAAAATTCTTTTCGGGATCATCGCTTGAACTTGCGACATGTATGTTAACTGTGTCCAGACTTGGGAAACACCGCCATCGATACAGAAATACAGAATATTTGTTAAAGAATTTAAAAAATATTCTCCTAAGCTTGCATATGTTCCAAAAGAATTATGAACGCTAGTGTCCGGAACGCCCGCGTAAACCCACAATCTTCCACCGGCATTTAAAAAATTAGTTTCCATAATCCTTCCTTTTTTTAACTCACTTTAGTAACACTAAAATAGGTCCATTGTCCGAAAAAGTCCCCTTGGTAACCCACGGTTTTAGTCGCTCCGCCGACAAAGCCGCTCATTTTCATTGTTTGCCCGGCTGTTAAATATTTTGCAAGCAATATGCTTTGAGAAAAAATATTATTAATGCTTCTTGAAGCGGCCGGATTTCCCTCGATCAAATGTTGACTTCCATCACTGCAATTTAAAACGACTTGTGAGCGCGTATTAGAAGAGTCTAGATTAATCCACGCGATTGTACCTATGAACTGATAAAGGCCTGTGCTCGGTGCTGTATAAACGCCTGTTGTCGCATTATAGTTTGACCCTCCTTGCTGGAAAACAATCGTATCACAAATAATATCTACTAATACGTAGCTATCACCCGTAACATTCGGAACACTTGCCGAGGAAACTCTAGCAGAAAGGACAGGCTGAACAGGCAAAGTTGGCGTTGCCCATGTCGCATCTCCACGCCAAAACGTTGTAGCGCTTGCTGCTGTACCGCTATTTAAATTCGCAACCGGTAAATTTCCAGTAACGCTATTTGCTAAATTTACTTGTGTCCATGTCGCATCACCGCGCCAGAAAGTTGTAGCGCTTGCGCCTGTGCCGGAATTAAGATTCGTTACAGGGAGATTCCCAGTCACGCCATTAGTTAAGTTAACCTGTGCCCACGCAGGATTATTAGTAGTGCCTGTATTTGATAAATAGCGCGTAGCTGTAGCACTTTTCGCTAATTTAGCAAGCGTATTCGTTGCAGAAGCGTATAAAATATCTCCTTGCGCATAACTTGTTTGCGCAGTTCCTCCGAACGTTGCTCCTATAGCAGTTGCATTCCAAGTGCCTGTTGTGACAGTTCCCAAAGTTGTTATTGAAGCCTGTCCAACATAGCTAGCAGAAATATCAACAGTAGCTGCCGGGCCTGTGCCATTCGTTACACTGACTCTATTTGTTGTACCCGTAATACTTGTAATTGAACCCGCAGAAGCTTTCCAAGTGGGACTATTTCCAGCACCATTACTTGTTAAAACATAATTTAAAGTTCCAAAACCAAGATCGCTCAGCTGACCCGAGCTATTTACAGCGACAGGGGAAGAGGCTGCAACTGTTACTGCATATATACCGGCTGTGAAGTTTCGAGTTTGAAGTGATTGAGTTCCTACTCTCAAAGTATTAGATTCTCCCGAGACTCCCGAACTCCCAATACAAATATTTCTAGATTCTGAACTGCTATATGCAGAACCTGCTTGAGATCCTAAAGCTGTGTTATATTCACCAGTTAAAAGATTTTCTAATGCGTGATTGCCTATGCCACAATTAGAGTTTCCTGAAACCAGCTGAAAAAGTGTATTTCCACCCACGGCTAAATTATCAGATGCTGTAACAGCTCTTTTTAATGCAGCGTATCCAAAACCAACGTTTGATATAGCATCTGTTATGCTCGATCCTGCATCAAATCCAAAAAAAGTATTTGTTGAACCTGTCGTTATAGAGGCACCTGACGAACCGATCATCAGATTATCTATTCTAAAATCTAATGTTTGCGTTCCTGTAGTGCCGACAAATTTAAGTGTCGTATTTGCAGTTAATAAATTAATATTTCCTGACACCGGTGAGATAGGGCCCGGTGAATTTCCTGTAATAGTTTGAATACCCGTAGCTGTTGGTGTGGCCCATGTGCCGTCGCCTCTCCAAAATGTAGTTGCACTAGCAGATGTGCCGCTGTTTAAATTAGTGACTGGTAAATTACCGATAACACCTGTTGTCAAACTAACTTGATCCCACTGCGGGTTGTTCAGAGTACCTGTATTAGCAAGATAACGCGTAGCAGTAGTGCTTTTGGCTAGTTTAGAGAGTGTGTTAGTTGCAGAAGCGTATAAAATATCTCCTTGCGCATATGTGGTTTGCCCTGTTCCCCCGAAAGTCGCTAAAATTGGCGAACCGTTCCAAAATCCTGTAGTTACTGTGCCGAGCGTGGTGATACTAGTCTGTCCTACATACGCAGCATCTATATCAATGATCGGATTAACTCCGCCGGTGGACGTGATTCTATTAGCTGTGCCAGATACGGAATTTACGTTACCGACTACAGGAGTTTGCCATGTAGGAACGCCTGCAATAATTGTTAGAACCTGATTTGTTGCGCCGGCGGTCAGCTTTGAGAGTGCGCTAGAGCTTGAAGCATATAAGATATCTCCAACGGCATAGCTTGTCTGTCCTGTTCCTCCGTAAGTAGCAGTTAGGGGAGTGGCATTCCATGTTCCTGTAGTCACTGTACCGAGAGTAACGATTGATGTTTGTCCCGCATACGTCGCAGCGATATCTATTACAGGATTAGCGCCACCCGTTGAAGTAATGCGGTCTGTAGTTCCGAGAACGCTGTTAACTCCCGTAAATGTTGGTGTGGCCCATACACCATCACCACGCCAGAACGTTGCTGAGCTTGCTCCAGAGCCAGAATCTAGATTTATAGGTGCTAAATTTCCTATAACTCCGTTTGCTAAATTAACAAAGTCCCACGCTGGATTGTTATTAACGCCTGTGTTAGCTAGATAGCGAGTAGGATTTGATGCTTTAGAGAGCTTTGCAAGTGTGTTTGTTACAGAAGCATAGAGTAAATCGCCTTGCGCGTAGCTACTCTGTCCTGTACCTCCGAATGCCTCTGTAACTATAGAAGCGTTCCAGGTGCCTGTAGTGATTGTGCCGAGAGTTGTTATCGAAGCTTGACCAACGTAATTAGCTGCAATGTCTATAACAGGGTCTTGACCGCCAGTCGAGGTTATGCGATTTGCGGTACCGGTGACACTGTTAACACCTGTTGTATTCGCGCTAGCCCACGTGCCATCTCCACGCCAAAATGTCGTAGCACTAGCGCCTGTGCCGGAATTTAGATTATTTACAGGGAGATTGCCTGTTACTCCGTTCGCTAAATTTATCTGATTCCAAGCAGGAGTATTTCCAGGCCCTGAATTTGATAAATATCTAGAAACATTCGTATCGATAGCTAGTTTTGAAAGAACATTCGGTGCAGATGCATAGAGAAGATCACCTGTGGCGTAGCTTGTCTGACCAGTCCCGCCGAATGTTGGCCCTATGGGAGATCCATTCCATGTGCCTGTTGTGACAGTGCCTAAAGTCGTTATTGAAGCTTGTCCAACATAGTTAGTCGCGATATCAATAACGGGATTAGCGCCCCCGGTAGACGTAATGCGATTCGGCGTGCCGAAAACCGCTTCAACATTCCCGCCGCCGCCTCCACCATCTCCCGTTCTGTCAAATTTTGATGTAAACTGGTTGATGATGTAGCGCGCCATGGGGAAACCTCGATTTTGTATTTAGATAAATTCTTATGAAAAATAGCTAGCCCTCTGCGACCAGGCATACTTAAACCCGACACCCCCTAGCGGAAGCCTGCTTCTTACAGCTATATCACCCACGTACTCAGTTTTTTGAACGTACCATACAAGCGCATCTACTGAAGCATCTACTATCGTAGTCCAGCCTATGTAGATTACATTCCCATTTCCATCACTCTCATAACGACGCTCTAGCATGTCATCGTTATCTAAAATGCCTGCAAATTGCTCAAAATTCGTATAGGGATTCATTCTAGCTCCAACGTTCTAGGTTTTTTTAACGATAATGCAATAGCGTCACTCAAGATTTCATTCTGAGCGCATAAAGAATTATTTTGTAGTATTAATTCTTTAATTACTTTCTCTAAATTTGAAACTTTAAAATTTAATTGCTCGATTGCGCTTTGCATGCAAATAGTTTGATGCAATAAATTATTTTGTTCGAACATGAACTTTTTCGGGAAGCAGTCTTTGACAAGTTTCGGCTGCGGTTTATCGTGATGTGTCCACACCGATTCTACGTAAAATGGGCATTCGCGATCTGTTTTGCAGAAGCCTGATTTTACGAATGAGCAATTTTCTGCGCAGTTAGTACAGTCCATAAATAAAGCCTATAATTTCACGCAAATGCGTCCACAACACGCTGCAGGCCTAAATGAATTCCCGTGGTTATGGCCTATGCCACCTCCGGCCGGAAGCGATTGTTGAACTCCTGACACACTGTTTTTTCCTGAACCTAATTTAAGATCTGAGACACTGCTTAAAGTTGCATGAACTTCTACACCGTGCGTATGAATTGGCATTTCTAATTCTGTTAACGTGTGATTGTCTTGCTGCCATGTGCCATGTTGACCCGCGTTATTATAAATGCCTGTACCGCTGTTTGATATAACTGCTAAAACTCTGTCCCCTTGACCTGCAACTATACTCCACCCAGCAGGTGCATTTTGTGAGTAAAACCACATTTGAGTGCCTGCTAAAAATGCTACATCAGTAGCCAGCATTTTATAATTCTGATAATTTCCACCGCCCACATCTCGACCAACTAAAAAAACATCATTAGCTAGCGGGGCGTTTGTAGCTGTTGAGAATGTTCCAAAATCGAAATTATTTAGCTGAGCAACTGTTGCTTTTCTGTCATTTAAGCCCTGTCTGACTAAAATTAAATCGTTAGCAGGATCTATAGTGCTTGCAGGATCAAGTTCAGGAATGGTTATCGGTGGAAAGCTCATAAAAACCTACGGTGTTGGAATTAAACTTGAACGGCCATTAACTATAAGACTGGTAGCATTTGTTCCGCCTAATATTGGCTGATCGCCCGCAACTGTTCCGGTTCCTAGCGTTAAACCACCTCCGGCCTGAATTGCAGATGCGTCAAAAATGGGAGCACTTAGCGCAGGCTTTATGCCGATAGCTCTAAGCCATTTTGCGGGATTCACGCTGTCAATTACATCTAGTGTTATCAGTGCACCATTGACAGTGAAAAGACCTAAGCCTGTATTGCTTGTCGTTACGCTGTAGCTTTCTTGCTGAATCAGCCATGCAATGTTGTCATATGTTGTTCTTCCTACCCAGTTCCAATATTGACGGTTAGGCTTTTCTTTTATTGTCCATCCGGCTTCTTTTACTTCAATAGGTGGCTCAACTACGTTATATTGCCCTGAAGCAGGATCTACTTGATCTTCTGAAGCCCATTGGGGCAATAAAAGAGGTTTATCTACCATTTCTAAAATCTCCGTGGCGGAAAATTACCGCCTTTCTGAATTAATTCCGCGAATGCTCCTGCCCAAGGTGATGGGTAATTTAATTCTGCAAGTCCGCCGTCTTCACCTGTTTCTTCAACACCACCGGCATTTACTGCTAAAATCGGATTATCTACATAGACTTCCATAGATAAATTATTTAGTTGGCTAGGATCATCGCTGTTAGGAGCAACGAAAAGAGGCTGTACAAGGCTATCACCCGAAAAAACCAATGAGATAGGAACATTATAAGTAGCAACAATGGGAGCGTAATTAACGCCGGCAGGGGATAACGAAAATATTCCATCGTTTAAAACATTCGGCGGGTTCGGAAACGTCAAACCGTTCGTTTCTAGCTGAAAAAATGCAAAATCTCTCTCAAAATAGCCGATATTGTCACCTTTTGTGAAAAAGGCAAGTGCAGCTATGACTTGTTCAGGCGTTCCACTTGAACTATTTATAAATATCTGAAATTGCAGTCGCTCTCTATAAGATTCATCAGATTCATTGATATTGCGTGGCAATCCTAGCAGTATGCCTATCTCGTCTAGCTGCTGTCCAACAGCGCTTGAAAGCCAACGCTCAGTTTTTAGCTGCCAGTTGACATCCTCAGCTTCCTGTCCTAAGCTGCAAATAGCCTTAATGAGTTTCTGAAAATTCGTTAAATCGCCATTTGGCTTCTCTCTGCGAAACTGAGAAACCAAGAGCGATAGCGTTCTTTCAAATGTATTTAGTATTTGAACCATTACACCACGCTCACATTTATTCTAGACACGTCCCAGGCTGAAACTTCTGTATCTGCGATTAAAATATTCGTCGAAACATACGTTGGAGTATCGTTTGGATTATTTGTCCTCGCAAGCTGAATTGTCGCGCTAGCAATCCCGGGAACCGTGAATACAGCTGCTTGCACACGCTGAATAATGACATCTGTTCCAATACCGAGCGTGTTTCCGTATGCTGCTATGGCTTGAGCTACTAGTTCTTGACCATTCGCCGGGAATGTTTCCTGAGGATTGAGTGTCAGAACAACTGTAGCGAACATATAAACAGGAACCCCGCGAGTAAAAAATATTTGCTGCGTGTTGCCTTGAGAATCAATGATCGGCACATTCGTATTACCGTAAGATCGAATTCCGGCCGGCTTTGTCAGCCATATCATGTCAGCGACTGCTTGATCACTTCCACCTTCCACAACTGCTTCAAATGACTTTGCAGGGCGTCCACCGGACAGAGTGTAATTCGGAATTGACGGCCCTGTAATGTTGAATGAAATTTCTACGTCTTGACCGTCAACATATGTCACTAGAATTTGATGATTGCCTGTGCCCATGACAACTGCTGATAATATGCTGTCACTCATTTCTAGCATTGCAGCAACACTTTGCATAGTGACTAGATTACTCATTGAGTAGCCAACGTTTCCAACTAATGCGCCGTCAACATAAACTCCTATCACATTGCCGTTAACAAAGTCCTCAGCAAACGTCACAAGTGTAGGCTCTTGAACCATTGTGACGTTTTCAAACATAAAGACTGAAGTCACGCCCGGCACGCCTTGCAAAATTCTAGCTCTAATCGCTTCAAGTGTTGCACTGCCACCGACACGTAAAGAAGCATTCCTGCGCGCGCGTAGCTCTGCGTCCGTCTCTGTGTTTCTTCCAGTGATTCCAGCCTGAAAGTTCGTTAATGAATTCCATCCGGCAATTGGCGTTAGAATCTCTGTCAATGAATTTGCAGGTACTGCAACAGGCCCGTAGGTTTGAGCAGCAAAAGGAACAGGCGAGCTAACAGAGCTAATGCGTAGTCCTGTGCCGACTGAAAGCGCGTAAGGCAGTTCTGTATTAACCGCTCTAACTGTAAAAAATGTTTCGCCTATATTCCAAGTCGCTGTTAAATTTGAAGCGGCATCAATTGCTGCTGCTAAAAATTGTGCTACTACATTTTGTGCGGGCACTCTAAATATTGTAGTCGCAGTAGGAGCACCAACACCATTGACCTGTAAATTAGTGACAGAAATTGAGTAGCCTATAGCTGGCACTATGTCTATTCCGTTTTGCGCTCCGTTAACTGTTGCTGTTGCTACAGCAGGGGAGTTTGTTTGAATAACAGAAGCTAAATTAGTCAATGTGGCTAGATTTCCGCCTGCATAATTGACTGTTGGCATGTTCACGCCATTAATGCGCACATTGACTGAGTTTCCAGAAACAAGATTTCCAGAAAATAAAATCGTTGGGAGCGAATAAATGTAGCTAACGCCATTGATGACTACTCGATATTCTTGCGCTGTTGTAGGACTCTCAACTTGAATCACGTTTTGAACCGCATTTCCACTACTAATAAATGCATTCGCTGTAGAGAAAAAAACCTGTCCGTTAGCTAATCTAGCTAGAGAACCAGCAGGAATTTGGGTATTTTCTTGACCTGTCGCAACTCCAATCACTGTTGTTCTGCGAGCCGGCAGACGAGTAATTCCGTTTAGCTGTACTACGTTATCAAGTGAGATGCCACTAGCAGAATTTGGATACTGACTTAAATAAACGTCTTGTTGATTTTCCCAGATGTCTGCAAACATCTTTGAGAAGATCCCGATTATCTGCCCTGTTACAGATTGGGGATCTAAATTGATATCTCCGAACTCAGCAATAAATGCATTTTCAAGTTCGTTTTTGACTTCAATCAGTCGCTTTACTTTAAAACCTTGTGGCGTTACGCCGTATTCGGGAGTTGTCATACAGGTAGTTCAAATTCCTTCAGCAGCTCTTCGCCGCTAATCGATCTAGCACCAAAATTTACGTAAAAAATGCGCGTATTTTTATTAAAATCTGCTGAGAATCGCGTTAACTCAACGATTCCTCGCGTATTGACGATTTCTTCTTTCAATATACTCTCTATTTGAATTTGATTAGGAGCTTTAATAAAGAAAAATTCGTAATAGGGAATGCCCTGTGTGATGTCTAAATACCATTCTGCTAGGAAGAAACGCAGGCGAATAGCTAAATTTTGCGCTATCTGATTAGTGTCATCGACAAGCGCAAGATCAAAATTGGTAAAAACTAAATCATTTGTTATGGGATCAAGCGCAATATCTATCATGTGATTGTCCCTTTTAGAGCATCAATACGATTTTGCAACAATAAAACTTGAGCTATAAATGCAGGGTTTAGAGGCCCTCCAAATGCTGTGCCCATTACCGCGCTGCCTTGAAGCAATGCCATTAGCTGAGATATCATATCTAAAACTTCAGTTACAGGATTTCCAATTGCAACAGTACTTGCAGTTTTGATCTGAATTGCTCCATCTTCTCCAATTTTTATTGAACTACCTGCAAAATTAATCTCAAAATCAGTGTTATTTCTATTAGAAAAGTCACCGTTGAGTGGTTGAAGCCCGGGAATAGCTATCGCGTCTGAAAGATCGAATTTACGTGGATCTTTAGGCGTCACTTGACCACCAACCGATTTCCACAAATCAATGGAGCGCTCAATAAAAATCAGTAAAACGTAATCGCCTACGTTCACCGGAAATGTAATATTAAAGCTCGCTCCACCAGGAAACATAACAGGTACATTATTCAAAATCGGCATCGGTTGTTCGCCCGACTTAAAATTCTTGTTCAATGCCGGTTGCACAGTGGCAATATTCTTTGAAGCATCATAAGCTGTGATAATGCCGGGTAGGGCAGTATGCACATTATTAAGAACACCCCAAATAGAATTATTGATTACGTCGTTAGGCGTCATATGCTAGATACCTCAAAAGTCGATTCAAATTGCGGTCCCCAATTGTCTCCTTCGTGTCTAGCTGACAAAACTTGAAACACTGCGTTAACATCTGCACGCTGTGAACGTAATCTAATTCTATCGCCGGGAAGTATCTCAGGTCGCAACAATGTTTTGACTTTCCATCCGGGCTCTGCTCTGCCATTTTTGGGCAACGGCTTATATAGATACTGGTTTTTATCTGTAAATCTTTCAGGCGTGCCTATCATTCCAGTATCAGCATTGATATCAAAAGGAGGTTTTAAATTTCCTAAATTGTAGTCTAGAATATAAAGATCGCCGTTTTGGACTGTAGGAATTAGATTTAAATAATCACATACTTTTTTGAGTGCATCTATTGCTAGCCCTGCAAAAGAAAAACCATGCGTATATGTGTAATTTTCTGTGGGAGCAAAACGAACAATATTTAATTGCATGCGCTGTGCAATGTCTTCAACAACGCTACGCGCGCTAGTCTCGCCGGCATATGAAAGACTAATAATGACATTATTTACAGATTTGTCACCGTCTGCGCAGTCTAGTGATGTGATAATTTCAGGCTCTGCGAATAAATGCGAAACCTGCGTCGTGTCACCGATAAAGAGAACTTGCGGGCCGTTAGCGTTTCGATATCCGGCAGAAACTCTGACTTGATCACCGTACAAAGCCAATCTATTTCTCTTGTCAGCGCTCAAATTATAAACTTTAAAATTACAAGTGTTTGTCGAGCTTGAACGGCTTTTATAAATTGAAAAAGTCATGCGCAAATTATCAATTGAAAGCAAACCGCGATAATTAAAACTTTCTGGATCTCTTAGCCTGACTTGAGCATTTATTACGCGATCAAACTGCATTATCTGCCTCAAGCGCTTCTAATTCTTGAATCTCGCCATCTTCGTAGTAGAGCAGAAGAAACTTTTGAGACATGTCGAATCTGCCGATAAAATCGCTAGCGCCGACAATGTTTTGACAAACTATATCGCCAGGCGGTAGGCCAAATGTGGCATAAATGCTAAGCAAGCTCAGATTAACAACGATTTTAACGCCGACTACTAACGGTACTTCGTTGCTATCTAGAACATCCATCGTCCAAAATTCATTTAAAGAATTCCAAGTGAAATTGAGAAAATAAATGACACCTGTTAACTGAATTTGCTCACGCCATGCACTGGGGTCTTTGAATGGTATTATTTGCATTAAGGCTGCCTATTTTCTGTATAGTCGACAATGTTTCTCCAAAAATCTCGTAATCTCTCATAGATTCCACCTGGTACAGGCTCTAGATTCTGTATGCCTGCATCTACCGGCGAGCTTGCCTGATCTTTGAGCGTAGTAGGAGGGTCATTGCGCATAAATGGAAAATTATTAGTTTCTGCGACAATATCGCGCGGGATTTTGTCCTGCGCTTTTGAAAAAGGATCGTTTTCATTAAGAAGTAGCCTAACTGAAGTATCAATAAATATTTTCTGTAAATCAATGATGAAAGTCAAGCTCTGGCCTGTCTGCATATTGCGAGGCACTTGTAGAGCTGTCATAATCATGTTTGTATAGACTTTTATGCCTGTTACTACTGTGACAGGCTCTCGATTCGTATGTATGCGCACAAGCCGATTAAACGCGTCTACAGATCTATTGAAGGGCGCTAGAATGGTTAGGGGAGTGTCACTCACAATGCCGGTTATTTGAAGAGTTTCTGGCTCGTTAATCACGTGATCAGAAATAATGCGCCCATCTTCTACGGGATAATTTGTAACGCGAGAATTATAGATGTGCTCTTCACTAATCGTAGCATCTAAAAAGATGCCTCCAATGTTACTTTGAGCGTATTTCTTGCCGAATAATAATGATAAAACCATTTATTCGACCTGTGGGTTATCGTATTGAATTGCTCTAAAAACGCCCCAAACACCTTCTCTAATTGCATCGATGACTTGATCGGTAATGCTTTCAGACTGCTCTAGATTTGTTCCAGCGGGTACATTGATTTCAACGTTATTAGTCACAGCCATAGCATTATTTCTAGCAGCAAAAGGATTTAGATAAGGATTAACCTCATAGCCAGCTTCTCCGTTTAAATATCTCTGATAATCATCAGCAGTATTTATCGTGCCAGTCTGTTTACCAAGGTCTTTGAAAAAATCTGCTACTTGATTAAGACCTGTAGCATTAAATGCAGGGTCTAATAATGCGCTGCCTTGTTCTAATCCTTTTTTAAGAAGATTTTTATCACCTGAAAAAATGCCTGAATAAAAATTAGTGAGTGATTCTAAATATTGGACAAGTTTTGTTAGTACAGGAAAAGCAACTATAGCTAGAGACTGCGCAAATTGATTGAAAGCTGTACTAAGTTGCGTCACCGCAGCGGTGTAGTTTTTTACATTCTCTAATGAATTCTCTAGGTTATTTCCAGCATTTTCAAATTTAATGACATTCTCAGTTAATAATCCGATATTTTGTGACATTTCAGAGATACGAGGCGCTAAAGCATCACCAAAAATATTTGCAGCTACTCTAATGCGCTCTTGCTCATTCTCAATCTTAGAAATACCTTCTAAAATCTGTTTGAATACGACTGTAGGGCCAGCATTTCTATCGATTTTAAAATTAAAAGCATCGGCGATCTGTGCTAACTCATTATTTGCGCCAGTTCTAAAATCAACAAAGAGCTTATTGACTGTTTTAAGAGTTGTCGCTATTTGAGAATCATCAAGCCTGAAAGTTTTTAAACCCGCTGATAATTGACCGAATTGCTTTAAAGACAAGCCTAAAGCTTTAGCAAGATCATCCGAATCAAGAGTCGCTTGTGCAACACCGTTGAAAAAACCTGTTATTTTGCTAATAGCGAATGTAGCAGCAGTAGCAGCAAGAGCAAAACGAGTTCTGAAACCTGTAATTGCACTATTAGTCGCGTTGATAGCTTTTTTGTCTGTGACAAATCCGATTCTGACTAATAACTCTCTGACAATTGCCACAGATACGCCTATTTTTTGTTTTTAGAATGTTTATTCTGCATTGATTTTCTGTGATCTTCCATAAAGGCTGCTTTAATCTCTAGCGTGTCATGTGCTCTGAATAAATCGTCTAGGCTCCAATGAGTTTCTATCTCTTTCAATGTCGCTATTTTTTCAGTGACTAGCGTCCACACGATCATTTCGGCTTTTAAAGATTCGTCTATTTTTCTTTCAATTGCTGAGGAGGCATTTCTGTCGACGGGTTGAATATTCCGTTTAAAATACCTCCGGGGAGAAAAAAATCTCCGAAATTCACCTCGAGAACAAATTGCAGGACTAAAAAGAGCGTATTGAGATTTCCCGCAAATTCCATATCTAGCACTTGGGGGGTCAACTCAAAATTATCTTTGCGAACACCTTGCATTAATTCCATAACTAAAGAATCAAATGTTTTTTCATCTAGCTGATTAACAAGCATGAGAATTGCTTGAGGCAAACATTGCTCCGCTTCTGTGATTGATTTACCTGACTGCGATAGCATAACCCCTGCACTAGGGCCAATCAATTTCATAAGCTTTGCTTGCATTGCTAGAGCTTTGCGAGCTGTCATTTGTGTAACGGTATACGTATTTCCGTTAATGACTTTATCTTCTGCTTTAATCATTAGTTAAAAACTCCGTTTCCGCCTAGAAATGTGTCAGCTTCTGCCATTTCAATGACCCACGCGCGGGTGTTAATCTCATTACCAAACACTGCATCAGGTATTTGCTGAATCCATGCTGTTCCGGCAAAAATGATTGTGCTTCCGCTCATGTCTTTAATAAGAATCGGAAAAATACCGTTATTGCTCAGCCTGTCAGCTGCTGCTAATGCTGAAAGGACATCATTAGATGGTGATGACTGCGCTAAAGTAATTGTAGCTGTTGCGCCATAGTTATTAGACTTTACACGCGTAGTGTAACCGTCCGCACCGGTAGTTTTAGTAAACTGCTGGACGTCTTGTGTAATTTCTAGAAAAGTTCCGTCAGCGTAACCGCTTATGGGTACTCCTCCAACGATAATCAACACTTCCTTCGGATTAAATGAGCTTACAGCCATTTTTAGGGCTCCTTTTTATTTCTATGCAGATCTTTATGACATCCAACGCAAAGCCATTTAACATCTAAAGGTCTAGAGTAATCCTCATGATGACCTTCAATTCTTTTAAATTCAATTAAGCAATTCTCGCATTTTTTAGGCTTATTTATTTTTTTTCTATGGACGGCATCCCTTAAAATGCATCTAGCTTTGTATTTTAAAGGAAATTTTTTTCTTTGAAATACTGTATTCTCAATAAATGCTTTTGCGTTTTTTAAAGACCACTCTTTATGAGAAGCAATTTTTTTCTTTCTGAATTCTTCATTCGACCAGTAATATTCTTTGTAATAATCTGGATTTTTTTTAAACCAATTCTTTGTGCTTTCATTTTTCTTTTTAAGCTTCTCTGGATCTAATTTAACTTTTTGGTAATCTTCTTTCGATTTATTAGGATATCTTTTGCGATATTCCGCCTGTTTTTTAGCTCCTAATTCAGGATTTTCAGCATATTTCTTATTTGCTGCTAATGCAGCACATTTTTTGCACTTTGCTGAAACACCCTGAAGACAACCTTTATTAGGTGAAAAATCATTTAAATTCTTTTCAATCCCGCAATATTTACAAATTTTCATAAAACCCCTTTTTAGGGGGTAATTATAACATACTTAGGATTTAAAAATCACCCGTAAAGATTACCTCAAATACTCAAATTCCCAAAAATTTGCACCGCATGAATAGCACCGCTTAGAGTAGCTTGGAAGCGCACATTTCTTAAAATTCTGTTAGCTTTATCAGCCGGCGGAACGTCCTCAGCTAGAGGAACAGTCACAGTAGGTGCAGGATCATCAGAGATAAATTGATTAGAAATACCCAACTCTAGAGCGCGTAAAACTTGAGCTTGAATAACCGCTATACCTGCATTTGTATAAGGAATTTTTGGAACATTTACAAGAGTGCTAAAGACAAACTCTTGAATTCGAGCAGTCAGCCAGTCAATTCCCCTGACGATATCAATGTATTCGCCTTGTGCCACAGTGCCATTTTCAGTGATCCCAACTCCAGCTACGAATTCATAAACATTTGCACGCTTTGCAAGAGCATTATTGCTTTGCGTAGTTGTCAAATTGCTGTAAGAGATTGTATTTAGAGTTTTAAATTTCCATGTTTCTGAACCCGGTTCTAACGGCAATACTCTTCCAAACCAGGCAGCTTCTGGATAGTCAAAGTCAGCATCTTGGTGATACATCACAAAGGTTCTAACATAGCCCGCTTGATTAAGTTGCGCTGCAATGCTTGTGGTGTCTGTGCCGGCAGGGGAGTTAATAATAACTGGATCGCTGGAAGCTGTTCCGAATAATTTAATCCTTGTCTCTACCCAGTCCGCAATAGCTTTTACAGTTGCTTGCGTTCTTTCTGTAGCAATTAGAGCATACCAAGTATTGTTTGCATTATTGATGCTAGTCAAGTCGTCGCCCACTGCATTCACAGCAACAAGCGGAAGCTGAATTAAACCGATTTGGGTTTCCATAACATCAGGTGTTACACTTAAAGAGAATGTGGAAATAATTCCGCCTGACTCTATATTTAAGACGCCTTGCCCGACATTCTCCGCTGTCACGTCAACCATCTGAGGAGCTCTATTAATTTCAGCCACAAGACCGTTAACAATCTCTTCAGAGCTTTGAACTAGATTGCTTGAAATATAAGTATAAGGAATTCCGTTCAGAGTGACTGTGTAAGCCTGATTCGGCGTAACCTGCGTAATACGCACGCGTGCATTATTAGGATTACGAATCGTTGTTGATGTTCTCAGGCTGTAAGCTACGCCGGGAAAGCGATTCGTAATATTTACAATGCCGTTGCCTGTTGTTGCAGCTGCAATAGGAAATGTTGGATCAGTCGTAGGAACGTTATTAATAGCTGTAACAATTTGAGTTGCAACTTGAGCCGCTGTTAATGGCTGCTGGGGCTGCGTTATTGTTGCTGTTGGCTGACTTGCTCCGCCTGTGACAGTGAAATTATTGACTGTTGCTGTAGTATTTGGAGGCCCTATGACAGTTAGAACTCTGTCATTTAGTCCTGAAAGGAATGCTGATTGAACCCCAGCTACTCCGGCAATAGCTGCTCTAATGAGTTCCATTGTGTTTTCATGACTAGTCGTAAAGACGAATCCGCCTTCATCAATTGTCGCAATCACAGGATTTCCACCAACGGTGTAAACTGTATTTACTGAATGATTTCCCGGTGCTCCAAAATTTACAGTAATTTGATTGGGCCCTGTAATTGTTGCCGTTCCGCCTGCGCTAGCTGTTTCTATTTCAGCTCTAACAAGTTCTAAAGTAGCAGCATTGCTCGTAGTATAGTTGATCGGAGTTAGATCAAACGCGTCAACGCGGGGCGTAATCACATTGCCGGGGTTAAAATCATTATCGAAATTGATGATTGACGTTGTCGTGCCGACATTTGTTCCATTCACTGAAACCGCAATTCTATTTTGCGGAACAAGATCAGCGTTTAGCTCAACAACTGAAAAAGTGGCACTTGATGTCACAGGAATAGAGATTTCATTGCCATTGACAGTAAAAATGTAATCTTCGCCAGGCATTGGCGTTTCTACTAGAATATTGACATCATTAACTAGCCTGCGTCCGATAGCGATTTGCGCGGGCGAGATAACTTGAGAGAAAATGTCTTGCGCAGCGACGTATTCAGGATCAGTAGGAGCAAAATCAACAGCAACCTCATCCATTCCTGAATAGAATCTAATTAAATCAGTGAAACGAACGTTCGTTCCTAAAATCATCGGAATGCCAAAACCAGCCTCTGAAACTGTTTGAGTCTGTCGAGTTATAACTACGTTGACAATATCATTTAAAGGCATAATCAAGCTCCTAAGGAGTAGGAATTAAAAAAGTTTCATTATAAATTACTGTAGCCACTTGATCAATAAATTCTTCAGTTAATTCTATGTGATCAAAGAAGCCGGGACTATCAGCGTATACTTGGCCTATGCCAAATAATACGTCTAAATGCGCTCTACGCTCATATTGAGAGTCGACAAGCTCTGTAATATCGTTGATTGTCAATGATGAGTAGAACGCTATTCCGTTGGCTCGTAGAGTATCTAATACAGACTGCTTTTGCAATGATGTTCTAATATTTTCCATTAGTTCCATCGGATCTGCGCCGTAAGCTTGAATCTCTAGCGTAAATTGACGGTCGCCTTTCATTGCTATGGCGCCGTTCACATCTGTAACGCCAGATGACCAATCCTGATTGACTGCTGTAATCTGAGAAATAAAAAGCGTAATGTAGGGAACTTTAGGACGGGGACTATTTAGCTGCCAATAAATGACGGGCATGCCGGAAGGAGCTACACTCACAACCCAATTATAAAGAGCCAGTCTAAGAGTTGCAAAATTAATCATTAGGGTATTGCTTCCAATGCCTGAGCGTAAAATTTATAATGATTAACAATGCCGAACACCGGCGGATTATTCTGCCAAATTTGGACTTGAACGATTT
>Ga0247736_10000084_pt1 | contig 38614 bp, 38 predicted proteins | sample UWRJL193509B2_FD_180935 | JGI IMG/M metagenome (GOLD analysis project Ga0247736, IMG submission 180935) | Plant litter microbial communities from Arlington Agricultural Research Station in Wisconsin, United States - UWRJ-L193-509B-2 | ecosystem: Environmental > Terrestrial > Plant litter >...
AACCTTCCCCAGCATGTTCGAGCCGGTCCACGGATCCGCGCCCGACATCGCTGGCCAGCAGTTGGCCGACCCGACTGCCGCGATCCTCTCGGTTGCACTCCTGCTCGACCACCTCGGTCTCGCGGAAGCTTCGGCGAAGGTCACCGCGGCAGTAACGGCCGATCTCGCCGGCCGTGGGACGACCACGCGCAGCACATCGCGCATCGGCGACGCAATCGCCGCCGCGGTGGCGCAGAATTAGACAAACCCTCTTCGCAGGGCCCTCTCCACTAGGACAAACGATGACCATCAAGAATCTGCTCGCACCCCAGACGCTCCAGTTCACCCGCACCGAGAACCCCTCGGCGGTCGCGGTCGACGAGCGCGAGAAGATTCTGGCGAACCCCGGCTTCGGGCAGTTCTTCACTGACCACATGGTCGACATCTGCTGGTCGGAGTGGGGCGGCTGGCACCGCCCGCGCGTGCAGCCCTACGGACCGATCTCGCTCGACCCGGCAGCGGCCGTTCTGCACTACGCCCAGGAGATCTTCGAGGGTCTCAAGGCCTACCGTCACGCCGACGGTTCCATCTGGAGCTTCCGTCCCGAAGAGAACGCCGCGCGCATGCAGCGTTCCGCCCAGCGCATGGCGCTGCCCGAGCTGCCGACCGAGTACTTCATCGACTCGCTCAAGGAGCTCATCGCGGCCGACGGCGACTGGGTGCCGACCGCGCCCGACACCAGCCTCTACCTTCGCCCGTTCATGTTCGCCAAGGAGTCGTTCCTCGGCGTGCGCCCGGCCAAGAAGGTCAACTACTACGTGATCGCCAGCCCGGCTGGCGCCTACTTCACCGGTGGCCTCGCCCCGGTGTCGATCTGGCTGTCCACCAACTACTCGCGTGCGGGCAAGGGCGGAACCGGCGCGGCGAAGACCGGCGGCAACTACGCGTCGAGCCTGGTCGCCCAGGCCGAGGCCTATGAGAACGGCTGCGACCAGGTGCTGTTCCTCGACTCCGAAGAAGAGAAGTACCTCGAGGAGCTCGGCGGAATGAACATCGTGCTCGTCTACAAAGACGGAACGCTGGTCACCCCGCACTCCGAGAGCATCCTCGCCGGCATCACACGCGACTCGATCCTGCAGCTCGCCGAAGACCGCGGCCACAAGGTCGAGCGTCGCCAGGTGACGATCGACGAGTGGCGCGAGGGTGTCGAGTCGGGTGAGATCGTCGAGGCCTTCGCCTGCGGAACCGCCGCCGTTGTCGCCCCGATCGGCCTGCTCAAGTCGACAGACTTCGAGATCGGCTCTGCGGATGCCGTTGCCGGCGAACTGACCATGTCGCTGCGCGAAGAGCTCACCGGAATCCAGTACGGCAAGGTCGAAGACCGCCACGGCTGGATGATGCGCCTCGACGCGTAGCCCCCGGCCCCGCCGCTCGCTCGCTGGTCGCGTAGCTCGACCGAGCTTGCGAGGCCGCGCGTATCGAGGCCCTCGCACGACCCAAAACTCAGGCCCAGCGGGCACCTCGGACGGCTAGACAGCCTCGGGTACCCCGCTGGGCCTGAGTTTTCTCAGCCTTGGAGGGGCGGAGGTGGCGCCCGACTAGGCTGGAAGCGTGAAGATCGCACGGTTCAGCACTGACGGAAACCCTCGCTACGGCATCGTCGATGGAGACGACCTGGTCGTACTCGCCGGCGACCCGATGTTCCAGGGGTTCGACACCCTCGACATCCGGGTTCCTATCGCCGACGTCAAGCTGCTCGCACCGGTGATCCCGCGCTCGAAGGTCGTCTGCATCGGCATGAACTACCCCGAGCACAAGGCAGACATGGGCAACGTCGGACCGCTGACCCCGCTCGTCTTCCTCAAGCCGAACACCGCGGTCGTCGGCCCGGGCGATGCCATCCAGCTTCCGCCGAACGTGGGCAAAATCGTGCACGAGGGTGAACTCGTCATCGTGATCGGGAAGATCGCGAAGCAGGTCAAGGCCGAGAACTACGCCGACTACGTCTTCGGCTACACCGTCGGCAACGACGTCTCGGCGCGCGATCTCATGGTCTCCGACGGGCAGTGGGCCCGGGCGAAGGGCTACGACACCTTCGCTCCGATCGGCCCGTTCATCGAGACCGAGATCGACGCACAGAACCTCGAGATCTCGACCTTCGTCGACGGCGAACCGCGTCGCCACGGAAACACCGCGAACATGCTGCACAAGATCCCCGAGATCATCGAATTCGTTTCGGATGTCTGGACCCTGCTGCCCGGTGACATCATCATGACCGGCACCCCCGGTGGCCTCGGCGGCTTCACCGACGGCCAGACCGTCGACATCACCATCGAGGGAATCGGCACCCTGAGCAACCCGGCGCGCACCCGCGCCTAGGGGTTTCCTGCCCCTCAGTTGTCGCTGGCTTGCACTAACTTGCGTCGCAAGCTAGCTTGTAACGCATGACACTGGATGGCGCCCCCGTCGACGCGCAACTGCGTAAAGGTGTTGTGGAATTTGCGATTCTCGCCTTGCTCTCTCGCGAGCCGATGTACGGCTGGCAGCTCTCGCACGAGCTCATCGACAGCGGCGGGTTCATCGGGAGCATCGGCACGCTGTACCCGGTGTTGTCCCGGCTGCGATCGAAGGGCTGGGTCAGCACCTACGACGAGCCTTCTGAGGCCGGGCCGGCGCGCCGCTACTACCGGCTTACGCCTGCCGGCACCGAGAGCCTGGCTGAATTCACCGCGCAGTGGCAGCTCTTCTCGACAGCCCTGACCTCACTTCTCGAAAAAGGACCCCGACCATGAGTGCCCAGCAGTCCGACACCGTGAATTTCTACCTCGCCGAGCTCACGCTCGCGCTGCAGGTGCTGCCGCTGGAGACCCGCCGCGACATCCATCGCGGAATAGCCGAAGAGCTGCGCGGCCTTGACGACGAGTCAGCCCGGGCCCGGATCTACGAGTTCGGCGACCCCAAGTACATCGCCGCGGCTGCTCTGGATGAGGTCGGGTTTTCGCGACCGGCCGAAACTGCGCGCCAAGACAAGACCTGGTACACCCTGACGACGGTCTTCGCGCTGATCATCGGTGGCGCGATCATCCCATTTCTCGGCTGGTTCGGTGGAGTTGTACTCCTCTGGAGTTCGAAGACTTGGCAGCTTCGCGACAAGATCGTTGGAACGCTGGTCATTCCATTCGGCCTGGCCACGTCTGTGGTTCTCGTCACGTTTTTCGGCGGGAGCATCGGGACACTCACCTCGTCGGACGGCGTGAACCCAGATGTTTTTGAAACCAGCTTCGACGGAAACCCGATTCACGCCGCCATTGCGTGGGCAGTCGCGTTGCTTCCGTTCTATGCAGCCGTCCATCTATTGGTTCGAGCGCGAAAACTGAAGCAGAATTCATGACGCGTTTCTTGTGGCTGCCGGGGCTGCTCGTCGCCCTGGTTGGGTCCGGGCTGGGATTCCTGCTCCACTTGGCGCTGCCCGGTATCCCGTGGCTGACCGCGTCGCTCGTGCTGGGCGTCATAGTCGGGTGCATCCCGGCAGCTCGCGCCCAGCTCGACGGGGTGCTGAAGCCGGGGCTTGCGATCGCGTCTCGCCGGCTGTTGCGCATCGGCATCGTGCTGCTCGGGCTGAAGCTCGCCCTCGGTGACATCGCCGCCCTGGGCTGGGTCGCGATCGTGGCGATCGCGCTGCTCGTCATCGTCAGCTTCGCGGTCACCTATGGCATCGCCCGGATCTTCCGCCTGCCGGGCGACGAGCCCGTTCTGCTGGCGGCAGGCTTCTCGATCTGCGGTGTGTCAGCCGTCGGCGCGATGGCCGGCGCGCGCGGCTCGAAGCAGCAAGACACCGGAACCCCGATTGCCCTCGTGACCCTGTTCGGGTCGCTGGCGATCGTCGTGCTGCCGGCGCTGGCATCCGTCATCGGGCTGGATGCCGTCGACTACGGCCGCTGGGTCGGGGCGAGTGTGCACGACGTCGGCCAGGTCGTGGCTGCGGCGCAACTCGCCGGGCCGGCCGCACTCGCCGCTGCCGTCGTCATCAAACTGACCCGGGTTCTCATGCTCGCGCCGATGGTCGCAGTCGCGTCGTTCTCGGCCAGGCGCAAGCTGGAGAAGGGCGAATCGCGACCGCCGATCGTGCCGCTGTTCATCGTGGGTTTCGTCGCGGCCGTGCTGGCGCGCACCGTGCTGCCGATTCCGGATGCCGCCCTCGCGATCGCCGACACCCTGCAGTCGGTGCTGCTGGCGGCCGCCCTCTTCGCGATCGGGGCGTCGCTGCGGTTGGAGCGCCTCATCCGTTCGGGCCCGCGCGCGTTGGCCGCCGCCGCGCTCTCCTGGCTCATCATCCTGGCACTCGCCCTGCTGCTGGTGCGCCTCACCTGACCGCGGGTCTGTCAAAAATTGCGGGTTGGAGGCGCTGTAACCCGCAAAAAAGCACCAACCCCCGGGATGGAGGGGGAGAAGGGCGACGGTAGGATTGCTGGCGATGTCTGCCTCCTTTTCCACCGCATCCGGTGCCGATGTTCGCGTGCGGTTCTGCCCGTCGCCGACCGGCACCCCTCATGTCGGCCTGATCCGTACCGCGCTGTTCAACTGGGCCTACGCTCGCCACACCGGCGGCAAGCTCGTGTTCCGCATCGAAGACACCGACGCGGCCCGCGACAGCGAAGAGAGCTACCTGCAGCTGCTCGACGCCCTGCGCTGGCTGAACATCGACTGGGACGAGGGTATCGACGTCGGCGGACCGCACGGTCCGTACCGCCAGTCGCAGCGCACCGACATCTACCTCGGCGTGATCGAGAAGCTCAAGGCATCCGGTCACCTGTACGAGAGCTTCGCCACCGGCGAGGAGATCGAGGCCCGCAATGTCGCCAACGGCCGCGACCCCAAGCAGGGGTACGACAACTTCGAGCGCGACCTGACAGCCGACGAGATTGCGGCGTTCAAGGCCGAGGGCCGCGAGCCGGCACTGCGCTTACGCGTGCCCGACTCCGACCTCAGCTTCGACGACCTGGTGCGCGGCGAGATCACCTTTCCGCAGGGTTCCTTCACCGACTTCGTCGTCGTGCGTCCCAACGGTGCCCCGCTCTATACCTTCGTCAACCCGGTCGACGATGCGCTCATGGGCATCACCCACGTGCTGCGCGGCGAAGACCTGCTCTCGTCGACCCCACGCCAGATCGCTCTCTACACGGCTCTCGTCGAGATCGGCCTGACCGACTACATCCCGCGCTTCGGCCACCTGCCCTACGTCATGGGCGAGGGCAACAAGAAGCTCTCGAAGCGCGACCCCGAGTCGAACCTGTTCCACCACCGCGACCGCGGATTCATCCCCGAGGGCCTCATCAACTACCTGAGCCTGCTCGGCTGGTCGCTGACCCACGACCGTGACGTCTTCTCGATCGACGAGATGGTCGCCGCATTCGACGTCGTAGACGTGAACCCGAACCCGGCCCGCTTCGACCTGAAGAAGGCCGAGTCACTCAACGGCGACCACATCCGTCTGCTGCCGGTCGAGGAGTTCGCCGGCCGCCTCGTGCCGTACCTGGTCGAGGCCGGAAGGTTCGACGAGTCCAACGCCCAGCATCAGCATCTGCTGCACGCCGTCGCCCCGATCGTGCAGGAGCGCATGCAGCTTCTCGGCGAGGGACCGGCGTTGCTCGCGTTCTTGTTCACTCCGGATGACGAACTCACGATCGACGCGGATGCCGCCCCGAACGCCGACGCCGCTCCGGTTCTCGACGCGTCCATCACCGCCCTCGAAGCCGTCACCGACTGGACCCACGACGCGATCGAGGCCGCGCTGCGCGCGAGCCTCATCGACGGCCTCGGGCTCAAGCCGCGCAACGCTTTCGGACCCCTGCGCACCGCCGTCAGCGGTCGTCGCATCAGCCCGCCGCTGTTCGAGTCGATGGAGATCCTCGGTAAGGACTCATCGCTCGCGCGCCTGACGAGCCTGCGGGCGACCCTGTGACCGACCCTGTGACTGACGAGGCGAGCGCGTACGACGTCGTCGTCATCGGCGCCGGCCCCGCCGGGCTGAGTGCCGCGCTGAACCTGGCTCGCGCCCGCCGTACGGTGCTGGTTCTCGACAGCAACCGCCCGCGAAACGCCGCTACCCTCAAGTCGCATGGTTACCTCAGCCGTGACGGTATCTCGCCGCTCGAGCTGCGCAAGCTCGGCCGCGAAGAGCTCGAGGCCTACCCCGAGGCCGCCTACGAGAAGGTCGCCGTCACCGCGGTCGAGATGTCGGGGACCGGCTTCGTCGTCACGGCCGGCGCGAAGAGCTATGCCGCGCACCGCATCCTGATCGCGACCGGTCTCACCGAGGTGATGCCGGTGCTCCCGAGCCTGCGCACGTTCTATGGCACCAGCGTGCACTCCTGCATGGAGTGCGACGGCTACGAATACGCCGATCGACCGATCGCCCTGATCGGCGAGACCGACGACCTCGCCTACCGCGCGACGCTGCTGTCGCAGTGGAGCCGCGACCTGATCGTCTTCACCAACGGTGTCGCGCAACTCAGCACGGAAGAAGAAGTCGCCCTCGCCGGCCGCGGCGTTCGTGTCGACCGTCGTCCCGTTTCTGACCTCTCCGGTGACCGCACCGGGCTTACCGGCATCACCCTCGCCGACGGCGAGACGATCCCGCGCACCGGAGCTTTCATCCGCCCGGTCTACGCGCCCAAGCTCGACTACGCAGCCGCCCTCGGCCTCGAGACCGACGACGACGGCACGCTGGTCATCAACGCCGTCGGGCGCACGAGCGTGCCCGGCGTCTATGCCGCGGGGGACTCGACGGCACCCGGCCCACAGCAGCTCATCGTCGCTGCCGGATCGGGTGGCCGTGTCGCCGCGTCGATCAACCGCGACCTGCTGGGGTTCTGATGAGCGACAACGGACCGCTGCTCTCACACGCCAGTGATCGCGAGTCCACCCCGTGGAAGAACGGGCTCGGCACCGCTACCGAGGTGGCGAGCAGCCCGGCCGGCTCGACGGACGCAGACTTCGACTGGCGGGTGAGCATCGCCACGATCGCTGCCGACGCCGCGTTCTCGGTCTACGACGGTGTCGACCGCTACCTCATGCCCCTCTCGCCCACAGGTCTTGTCCTGCGCGAGAACGGCACCCGTCGCGACCTCGGCCAGTACGACGTGCTCGGCTTCGCCGGCGAAACCGCGGTCGAAGCGATCGAGGTGGGTGAGTCGACGACCGACCTCAACCTCATGGTGCGCCGCGGCATCCGCTCGGGCTCGCTCGAGAAGCGCGCGGTGACCGGCAGCGCTGTTCTCACCACCGACGAAGGCACCGAACTGGTGATCGTCGTTCTCGATGGTGAACTCGACCTGCCCGACAAAATGGTCACGGGAGACGCGCTTGTTGTCGGCCCCGACGACTTCCTGATGCTCGCCGGCACGGCGACAATCGCCGTCGCAACCCTCTCCTGAGGTCCGTTTCAGGTCGGTCTTCTAGAGTGGAACCGGCTACCCGCAAGTGCCAGACGAGGAACGCGAGATGACTGAACTGCCTCTTGGCTATTACGCCGCAGAGATCCTGGATGTAACGCGCCAGGCCGAACAGGTCGTGTCGCTGACGCTGCGGATTCCGGATGCCCTGGCCGACCAGCCGTGGACTCCCGGTGCGCACGTCGAGGTTCTCATCGACGGCGAGCACCTGCGCCACTACTCGCTCTCCGATTCCCCCGGAATGCCTGGCACGTGGCGGATCGCCATCCTCGACCTGCCCGAGGGGCGTGGCGGTTCGTCGTACATGCACGAGCTCGAGGTCGGCCACTCGATCGAGGTCGCGGCACCGCGCAACCACTTCGAGCTCGACTTGTCCAGTGACGACTATCTCTTCATCGCGGGCGGCATCGGCATCACCCCGATCCTCTCGATGGTCGAGGCCGCAGAGGTCGCCGGGGTCAACTGGCGGCTGATGTACCTCGGTGGCTCGCGCATCTCGATGGCCTTCCTCGATGAACTCGCCCAGTTCGGCGACAAGGTGCAGTATCTCGCGAAGTCCGAGATCGGCCCGGTCGACCTCGAGCCCGTCGTCGACGAGACACTCGCTGCCGCGGGCATGGCCCGCAATTTCACCCAGATCTACGCGTGCGGCCCGGCCCGCATGCTCGAAGCCCTCGAGAGCTTCGACCTGCTTCCCGGCCAGCTGCACACCGAGCGATTCCTCGCGGGCGAGGTCGAGTATGACGAAGAGATCGGTTTTGTCGTCGAGCTCCGCGACGGTCGCGAGATAGAGGTCGCGCCCGATGAGACGATCATCGACGCCGTCGAGGCCGAGGGCGTCATAGTCGCGAGCTCGTGCCGCGAAGGCATCTGTGGAACGTGCGTCACCCGGGTCACCGCCGGCCTTCCCGACCACCGCGATGCCGTGCTGAGTGACGAAGAGCACGCGTCTAACAAAGTCATGACCATCTGCGTCTCACGCAGCCTCACCGAGCGCCTGGTGCTGGACCTCTGACGATGGCCGGCCAGGCGGATGCAGCGGGCACACGCTCAGTGGATCGCGCGCTGGCGTTGCTCTCCCTGGTCTGCGACCGCGGTGCGATGGGGCTGGTCGATGTCTCGACGGCGGCCGGGCTCTCTCCGAGCACCGCGACCCGCCTGCTGCGCACGCTCGTCTCGAACGGCTACCTGCGCCGGGACGCCGACGGGCTGTACTCGCCCGGGTCCCGCATGATCCAGCTGGGCGCCCAGGCACTCAGCCGTGACTCGCTCGTGCCCCTGTGCCGCGCCGCGATGGAAGACCTCGTGGCGAACACGGGGGAGTCGGTCTATCTCAGCATGCGGGCGGGAGCCGACACCGCCCTCTACGTCGCGATCGTCGAGGGAACCAAGTCGGTGCGTCACGCGAACTGGGTGGGGCGGGTCTTCTCGCTCGAGCGCTCGGCTGCCGGGCACGTGCTGCTCAGCCGCACGTCGGCATCCGGTTTCGAGGTCGTCGAGCGCGGGGTCGAGGCCGACGTCACCGCGGTCGCCGCTCCACTGCTCTCGGATTCCGCAGTCGTCGGGGCACTGAGCATCGTCGTTCCGAGCTATCGGGTCGAGGCCGGCGACATGGAGCGGTTCGGGCGGATGCTGGCTGCCGAGACCGCCGGGCTGAGTGCGGCCCTGAGCCACTCGGTGGTGCCGCGGCGCTGAGCCGTATTTTCATCAGGCGGAAATCGCACTTCATTTTTCGGTAACGCGCGAGGTCTACAGTCGGAATCACCTTCGACGACGAACCGACCGGGAGTGCCCTCATGAACGAACCGCGCACCATCCGCGCCGCCCGCGGCAGCGAGCTCACCGCGAAGAGCTGGCAGACCGAGGCTGCGATCCGCATGCTCATGAATAACCTCGACGCCGAGGTAGCCGAGCGACCCGAAGATCTCGTCGTCTACGGCGGAACGGGCAAGGCCGCCCGCAGTTGGGAAGCCTACGACGCGATCGTGCGCACGCTCGAGACTCTCGAGAGCGACGAGACCTTGCTGGTGCAGTCGGGCAAGCCGGTCGGTGTCTTCCGCACCCACGAGTGGGCACCGCGTGTGCTCATCGCCAACTCGAACCTCGTCGGCGACTGGGCGAACTGGCCCGAGTTCCGCCGCCTCGAAGAAGCTGGCCTCACGATGTACGGCCAGATGACCGCGGGGTCGTGGATCTACATCGGCACCCAGGGAATCCTGCAGGGAACCTACGAGTGCTTCGCCGCTATCGGCGACAAGCGCTTCGGCGGCAGCCTCACCGGCACGCTCACCCTCACCGGCGGTGCTGGCGGCATGGGCGGAGCGCAGCCGCTCGCCGTCACGATGAACGGCGGGGTGGTGATCATCGTCGATGTCGACGAGGCCCGCCTGCAGCGTCGCATCGACCACGGCTACCTCGACGAGCTGGCTACAGACCTCGACGACGCGCTGGCACGCGCCACGGCTGCACAGGCATCCGGCACCGCCCTCTCGATCGGCATCGTCGGCAACGCCGCGACGGTCTTCACCGACATTCTCGGGCGCGGGGTGACCGTCGACATCGTCACCGACCAGACCTCGGCCCACGACCCGCTGAGCTACCTGCCCGAGGGCATCAGCATCGACGAGTGGAAAGCCGCAGCCGAGGCCGACCCGGTCGGCTTCACCGATCGCGCCCGCGCGACGATGGGCAAGCAGGTCGCCGCGATGGTCGGGTTCCAGGAGGCCGGGTCTGAGGTCTTCGACTACGGCAACTCGATCCGCCGTGAGGCCGAGCTGGGCGGGTATGACCGCGCGTTCGAGTTCCCGGGCTTCGTGCCCGCCTACATCCGCCCGCAGTTCGCCGAGGGGCGCGGGCCGTTCCGCTGGGTAGCGTTGTCGGGCGACCCGGCCGACATCGCGCGCACCGACGAAGAGATCCTGAAACTGTTCCCGAACGACGAGAAGCTGCGTCGCTGGATCACCCAGGCGAGTGAAAAGGTGCACTTCGAGGGGCTGCCCGCCCGCATCTGCTGGCTCGGTTACAAGGAACGCCACCTCGCCGGACTCGCGTTCAACGAGCTCGTGCGCACCGGCCAGGTCAGCGCCCCGATCGTGATCGGTCGTGATCACCTCGACTCCGGCTCGGTCGCTTCGCCCTACCGCGAGACCGAGGCCATGCTCGACGGGTCAGACGCGATCGCCGACTGGCCGATCCTCAACGCACTGCTGAACACGGCATCCGGCGCCACCTGGGTCTCGCTGCACCACGGCGGGGGAGTCGGCATCGGCCGCTCGATCCACGCCGGCCAGGTGCTGGTCGCCGACGGCACCGACCTCGCCGCCGAGAAGATCGAGCGCGTGCTCATCAACGACCCGGGTACGGGAGTCATGCGCCACGTGGATGCCGGCTACGAGCGGGCGGCAGAAGTCGCGCGCGAGCGCGGCCTGCGCGTTCCGATGTGGGAAGGGCAGCTGTAGTGCCCGAGACCTCGGTTGTCGCCCTGCTGCGACAGATCGAAACTGTGGGTGCCGACCCGGAGCGCGGCGGGTACTCCCGGCACGTCTTCGATCCGGCTGAGCGGGAACTGCGTGATTGGTTCACCGAGCGTGCCGGCGAGCTGGGCCTCGGGCTCGAGACCGACCGCAACGGCAATATCTGGGCCTGGTGGGGAGCACCAGGACCCGATGCCGTCGTCACCGGCAGCCACCTCGACTCCGTGCCCGGCGGTGGGCCCCTCGACGGCCCACTGGGCGTCGCCACGGCGCTCGCCGCGATCGCTGCGCTGCAGCTCGAGGGCTTTGCTCCCGATCGACCCGTGGCAGTCGTGGTCTTCGCCGAAGAAGAGGGCGCGCGCTTCGGCATAGCCTGCCTCGGGTCGAGACTCATGGTCGGCGCGATCAGTGCCGAGCGGGCGCTGGCGTTGACGGATGCCGCCGGCACGACGTTCGCCGAGGCGGCAACCGGCTTCGGCCTCGACGTGGCTCACCTCGGCACCGACCGCGAGGCGCTCGACCGCATCGGTGTCTTCGTCGAGCTGCACGTGGAACAGGGACGCGGCCTCATCGACCTCGGTTCACCCGTCGCCGTCGCGTCGAGCATTCTCGCCCACGGCCGCTGGCGCATCCGGGTGCGCGGCCAGGGAAACCACGCCGGCACGACAGAGCTTGCCGACCGCCGCGACCCGATGGTGGTCGCAGCCCGCGCAATTCTCGCCAGCCGCGACATCGCCAGTGCTACGAAGGGCGTGCGCGCGACGGTGGGGCGCATCGAGCCGGTCCCGGGCGGCACCAATGTCATCGCGTCCCAGGTCTCGGCCTGGCTCGACGTCCGGGCTGGCTCCGACGCGGCGACCCTCGACGCGGTAGCCGCGATCTCGGCGGCGGCCCGGTCCGCAGCGGTGGCCGAGGGATGTGCGATCGACATAGTCCAGGAATCGTGGGGCGGCCAGGTGCTGTTCGACCCGCGACTGCGCGACCGCGTCGCGACCGCACTCGGCGGTGTTCCCGTGCTGGCCACCGGGGCCGGACACGACGCGGGAGTGCTCGCCGCCGTCGTGCCGACGGCGATGCTGTTCGTGCGCAATCCGACCGGCATCTCGCATGCTCCCGAAGAGGGAGCGACCGACGAAGACTGCGAGGCCGGGGCCGTCGCCCTGGTCGCGGTGCTGAAAGACCTGCTGTGAGCGCGCTCTGGTGCGAGCGCGTGCTGGTCGACGGGATCCTCGAGCACGGCGTGAGGTTCGGGATCGACGCTGGCCTCATCTCTTCCCGCGAGTCCGGCGTTGCCGCCCGCGACGGAGACGACCGCGCCGGCTTCGTCGTGCCCGGGTTCGCCAACGCCCACTCCCACCTGTTCCATCGCCTTTTGCGCGGGCGCACCCACGACGACGGCGGGGATTTCTGGGCCTGGCGTGAGCGGATGTACGAGACCGCGGCGTCACTCGACCCCGACAGCTATCGCGACCTCGCGATCGCCGTCTTCGCCGAGATGCTCGCCGCCGGCTACACGGCCGTCGGCGAGTTCCACTACCTGCACCACCAGCCCGATGGCCTGCCCTATGACGAGCACGCCATGGAACTCGCGCTGGCCGACGCAGCGGCGACTGTCGGAATCCGGCTCACCCTTCTCGACACCTGCTACCTCGCCGGGGGAATCGGCCAGCCGCAGAACACCAGGCAGCAGCGTTTCGGTGACGGCGACGCAGCCGGTTGGCTGGCGCGCTGGCACTCCCTGCGCGAGCGGCTGGCCGAGCGGGCTAATCCGCTCGTCACCCTTGGCGCTGCGATCCACTCGGTGCGCGCCGTGCCGCCCACAGCGATAGCCGAGATCATCGCCGGGTTACCCGCGGATGTGCCCCTGCACCTTCACCTCTCCGAACAGCCGCGCGAGAACGAAGACAGCCTTGCGGTCTACGGCCTCACCCCGACCGCGCTCATCGCGAGCCTCGGCGTGCTTGGCGAGCGGCTCTCGGTTGTGCACGCGACGCACCTGACCGACGACGACATCCGGCTGCTCGGCGACGCCGGGGTCAGTGTGGTGATGTGCCCGAGCACCGAGGCTGACCTCGGTGACGGAATCGGCCCGGCACGCAGTCTCGCGGATGCCGGGGCGAGCATCGCGCTCGGGTCTGACCAGAACGCGGTGATCGATCCGTTGCTCGAAATTCGCGGGCTCGAAGCGGGGGAGCGACTGGCGAGTGGCGAGCGCGGCCGGTTCAGCCCCGCCAAACTGATGCACGCGGCGACGTCGGCCGGCTACCGCTCGCTGGGGCTCGGTTGTGCCAGGCTCGCGACCGGCGACCCGTTCGATGCGGTTGAGCTCGACCTCGGTTCGGAGCGCACTCTCGGCATCTTTCCCGAACAGGTCGGGCTCGTCGCGACGGCGTCCGACGTCTCTGCGGTCTGGGTGGGTGGTCGCCGCGCCGCCAGCCGGGAGTCTGGAGGTATCGTGACAATCACGAATATTGGTTCCGTTAAACAACTGATGCGTGAAGTCTTGAAGAACGAAAGTACAACGACCAATGTCGTTGAAACCTCGGCCCCGGATGCCTGATCCGGAGTCCGAAAGGGTGCAAGTGACCAGCGAACTCATTACCGGAATCGCCGAACTCACGACAAACGAGCCCGGACGACAACGCATGGACGACGCCGCCCTGGTCATCGAGAACGGCATCATCGCGTGGGTCGGTTCGTCGAAGAACGCCCCGGCCGCAGACTCGGCCAAAGACCTCGACGGCTGCGCCGTGCTTCCCGGTTGGGTCGACTCGCACAGCCACATGGTGTTCGCGGGTGACCGCACCGAAGAATTCGAGGCGCGGCTGGCCGGAAAGAAGTACTCGGCTGGCGGGATCAACTCGACTGTCGAGGCCACCCGCGCGGCTACTGACGATCAGCTCACCACCACATTGCTGCGTCTTCGGCGCGAAGCACTGAACGACGGCACGACCTGGATGGAGACCAAGACCGGCTACGGCCTCGATGTCGAACACGAGCTTCGTTCGGCCCGCATCGCCTCCGAGGTCGTCGACGAGGTGACCTTCCTCGGTGCCCACGTCGTGCCCCGGGGAGTGGATGCCGACGAGTACGTCGCCCTCGTCACCGGCCCGATGCTGTCAGCCGTTCGCCCCTACGTGCAGTGGATGGATGTCTTCGCCGAGCGGGGTGCCTTCGACGCCGACCAGTCGCGCGCCGTTCTCGCTGCCGGTAAGGCGGCCGGGCTGGGCCTTCGCGTGCACGGCAACCAACTCGGCACCGGCCCCGGTGTGCAGCTCGCCGTCGAATTCGGTGCTGCCAGCGTCGACCACTGCAATCACCTCGCCGCCGCCGACATCGACGCCCTCGCGAGCTCGGACGTCGTCGCCACCCTGCTTCCCGCTTGCGACCTCTGCACGCGCGAACCGTTCGCCCCGGCCCGCGACCTGCTCGATGCCGGCGCGACAATTGCGCTCGCGAGCAACTGCAACCCCGGAACCTCGTACACGACCTCGATGGCATTCGCCGTGACCACGGCGGTGCTGCAGATGGGTTTGACCATCGACGAGGCGATCTGGGCCGCGACGAAGGGTGGGGCGACGGCACTCGGGCGCGCTGAGGGGTCGGATGCGATCGGAAGCCTCGTCGTCGGGGCGCGAGCCGACCTGCAGGTCATCGCCGCGCCATCTGTCACCCACTTCGCCTACCGCCCGGGAGTGCGACTGACCGAGGCGGTCTGGAAGTCGGGCGTGCCGGTTTAAGTCGCATCCGCGGGGTCGCCACGCCCGCCGGTGGCGCTCGATTTGGCATACCGCGCGCGTACGGTAAAGTAGACCGTCGGCTCCGCTTCGGTGTGGCCCGGTGGGGTATGGTGTAATTGGCAACACGGAAGATTCTGATTCTTTTGTTCTTGGTTCGAGTCCAGGTACCCCAGCAATTGCCCCGGCTAAGTCGGGACTTTTTGGTGCACATTCACCATTTGATGTAGTTCTTGGTTAATTGACCGTCTCTTTCGAGTTCTCTCCGCCAACCAGACGTGCCCTCTACGGTGTTTTCGTTTATGACGACGCGCTCGTGCGGCCGAACTTCCTTGGTCTCAATCCGAGATGGCTAGCAATTGGCCTCCGGGAAGCCGCCGTTCACTCTTGCGTGCAAAGGGGGCACCGGCACCGGAGGAAGTAGAGGGTGCCCGATAGTTCGCAATTCGTCGTGCTGAGGGCTTGTCAGACCACGTGACCCAGTCCGCGTGCACAACTCACGCTGCCGCGTGCTCACGTAGCGGGCGGCGCGGCAGCCACGCGACCACTCCGAGCAAAGCGATAACCGTAACGATTTGTGCGCCGCCCGTTACGAAGTAGAGAAATTGCAGCCACGACAGACCAGCGATGATCCCTGTTTCGACAAAAATCCAGATCACTAGTCCGCATCCGGCGACGGCGGTCCAGAGCAACGCGGATTCGTTCTTCGCCAAGAGGAGCCACGTGGACGCCAATTGGGTGCCAGCCACGACGATCAACAGGATGAGACCGGGCAGGGTGAACGAGGTGAACGGTCCATTCGCAAGCAGACGGTGCGGCATGCCGAGTCCGCCCGTGACAAGGATCCCGATGCCTCCCACGACCGCCGAAGCGGTGTTGAAGGCGCCGATGACCACCGCAGTCCAGAAGGTGAATCTTCGTACTCGGTTGGTTGACATTGCAGTTTTCTCCGGGCGTTGAGTTAAATTGCGGACCATCCACCGTCGCTTGGAAGCACGACGCCTGAGATGTTGGAGGAGTCGTCACTGAGTAGCCACGTGATCGCGGCAGCGAGCTCCTCCGCGGAGGCGATGGGGGGAACATTGACCTGCATGAACGGCCCGAGTCGTTCCCCGCCAAACCGGGACCTGAACGGCGCTTCGATGTTCGTCGCTACACCGCCTGGTGCGACAGCGTTGCACCGGATACCGGAGGGCGTATAGAAGAACGCCGTGCTCTTGGTGAATCCGATCACAGCGTGCTTCGACGTTGTGTACGCCGTGCCCGCCGCGGAACCGCGTAGCCCGGCCTCAGAAGCGACATTCACAATGGACCCGTGTCCGGCCGTGATCATCGATGGCAGAACCGCACGGGTGAGACGCATGATCGCCGTCACGTTCACGTCCATCACACGCTGCCAGACCTCGTCGTCGAGCTCGGCGGGAGGAAGGAATCCGTCCATGATTCCTGCCACGTTTGCCAGGGCATCGACATGTCCCCTCGCCGCTTCGACCAGGGCGTCGACCGTCGATTGCACGCTTACGTCGCCGACGACGGTGACCAGGTCGAGGTCGGATACTTCCGCTTCCAGGGTGAGGAGTCGTTCGCTGCTGACGTCAGTGGCGATCACGTGGGCGCCCTCGTTGGCGAGCCGAATTGCAGTTGCTCTCCCGATGCCGGATCCGGCTCCCGTGACAATCGCGGTCTTATCGACGAACCTGCCGGATGTGGGTTGCATTGCCATGCTGAGCTCCTAGTTGGGATATGTCGACTACGCGCGAATTGCGAGCAGTAGGTGGTAGATGGCGTACACGGGCCAGACCGTCGCCTGCAGTAAGCCCAGGATTACTCCCCAGAAAGTGCCGTCTGAGATGGAGATGAAGTAGATCGCAGCGCCGATGTAGGCCAGAAGGAAGAAGGAACCCCAGGGCCCGTCCCGCACGACTGTTCGCCGGCGGCTGTCCTGTGTCACGAGACACTTCCCTCGAACGAGCGAGGTCTCACAACGAGCACGGGACAGTTCGCGTGGTGCGTGCATTGTTCGCTGACTGAGCCGAGCATCAGGGTGACGAATCCACCCCGGCCACGGCAACCGACAACGAGTAGAGACGCTCCCACTGATGCGGCGATCAGGACTGATGCGGGTTGCCCGAGTTGAGAGCGGAATTCGGCTTCGACGGAAGGATGTCTCGCGGCGATGGGTTGCGTTTCCTGTCGAAGAATTTCGGTGATCTTCTCGGATGTTTCGTCGAATGAGGATACGTAGCCGCCGGAGACGAGCGTTCCATGCGGTGCAGTGTCGATTGTCCAGGCGCGGATGACCAACAACCGGGCGCGCAAACGTTCTGCGAGCTCGAAGGCGTACCCAACGGCCTCTGCGGCGTCCGCGGAGCCGTCGTGGCCGACCACGATTGTCTCGGTTGCGGTATCAGTTTCGACAGCCATGGGTTTCATGCGTTCATCGTCGCTCCCGAGTGGGCTGCGAGTCAGGGCCGAAAGTCCTATACGGAAATACTCGCCAGCGCCCATCTCCGTCGGCGCGCCGCGGGCGTCGTTACCGGTGGGACGTTTGCCCCTGTGCCCGGTCGCGCAGGTAAGAGGACTATGTCTTCGGCGCCCGAGATCATCGGCGCCGCAGACGGAGGCAACATGGTTCACGGGGTCACGACAGGCAAAATGATGGCGACCACGCGCACAGAAGTCCAAGGTCGCGAGGGGAAGCTTCGGTGGCTGGTGCGTAAGCATCCATCCGTTCCCGCGACACTCGCCGTCGGCGTCACCGGCCTGGTCGGTGTGATGGCTGGTGCTGACGCACTCGCTCGCTGGGTAATTGTCGTCTATTGCGGGGCAGTCGCGGTCTTCGAGGCATTTAAGGCGATTCGCCAAGCGGTGCGGGGGAAGTGGGGGCTTGACGTGCTGGCGGTGACGGCGATTGTCAGCACCCTGTTGGTGGGGGAATTCTGGGCGTCGTTAGTGATTGTGTTGATGCTCACGGGTGGAGCAGCGTTGGAGGATTATGCAGTTGCGCGCGCGACAAGCGCGCTTACTGATCTTCTTCGACATGCCCCTCACACTGCGCACCGTAGATCTCGCGGCAACTTTGATGACGTCCCTATCGACGCAGTCGCTGTGGAGGATGTTCTGCAGGTTCGCCCGGGTGAGGCCGTGCCCGTCGACGGCGTCCTGTTGTCAGACGGCGCAGACTTTGACGAATCTGCCCTCACGGGTGAAAGTTTGCCCGTATCGCGGACCTACGGGGAGAAGGTGTTGAGCGGTGCAATCAATGGCACCGGAGTGATTGAGATTCGAGCAGTTTCGACGGCGAGGGACAGCGAGTTCCAGAAGATCGTTGCGCTGGTCGAATCGGCATCAAATAGCAAAGCACCGTTCGTTCGACTGGCCGATCAGTATGCATTGCCCTTCACGCTCTTGGCATACGTCATTGCGTCCGCTGCGTGGATTGTGAGTGGCGACGCGGTGCGATTTGCTGAGGTGTTGGTGGTCGCAACGCCGTGTCCCCTTCTTATTGCGGCGCCAGTTGCCTTCATAGCGGGGATGAACCGGGCCGCCCGGTCCGGCATCATCGTCCGCAGCGGTGGAGCGTTTGAAACGCTGGCGCGAGTTCGTACCGCGGCTTTCGACAAGACCGGCACGCTGACGTTCGGCCGTCCCGCGGTAGACCGAATCGAACCCGCAACGCCATTCGAGTCGGACGAGGTGTTGCTTCTGGTGGCGGGAGTTGAATCGCAGTCTGGGCACGTCTTAGCCGAGCCGATTGTCAGGTGCGCCCGAGATCAATCGCTTCTTTCACCGCCCCCGATTCGGCTCACCGAGGTTGCCGGGAAGGGGGTGACGGCACAGGTCAATGGCCGTGCAGTCATGGTGGGAAGGATGGACTTCGTCGCCCCGCACGTGTCTTCAGAGCTTTCGACGCCTTTGCACGTGGGCGAGATGGCGGTGTACGCATCAATCGATGGCTCCTTCGCCGGTCGAATTGTGCTCCGCGATGAAACCCGACCAGATGCCGGCGAAGTTATTTCGGCAATGCGCAAGTTGGGCGCCCAGCACGTCATCATGCTCACCGGAGATGGCGAGCAAACAGCCCATTCCGTCGCACGCCAAGTCGGCATCGAAGAAGTCCACGCATCCTTGCTTCCTGGCCAGAAGGTGGCGGTTGCGGCAACTGCATCGCCGCGGCCCCTACTAATGGTCGGGGACGGGGTGAACGATGCGCCCGTGCTCGCAGCGGCAGACATCGGTATAGCAATGGGCGCGCGAGGGTCGACCGCGGCGAGCGAGACTGCCGACGTTGTCGTTCTTGTGGACGACCTGGGCAAGGTGGTCGAGGTGATGCAGATTGCGCGGAGAACATTGTCAATTGCAATGCAGAGCATTTGGGTCGGAATCGGGCTGAGTGTCGTCCTGATGGTCATCGCCTTCACCGGCATCATTCCGGCTATTGTCGGCGCGAGCCTGCAGGAGCTTGTAGATGTCGCAACCATTGCGAACGCCCTCCGTGCCACGGGCCGGGGCGTGCGCTGAGCGCTCGGCGTTTCGGCTGGATCGCCACGATGCTTCTGGCGGGCCGTGGATTGAGCGTGGCCGAGGTCTATCGGCTCTTCATGTCATTCCCGACCTCGTTTGGGCAAGTGCGATTCGCCTGCAATGTCAAAACGGCGCGCGGTGATTGAGTGCGGAGTGACACGAACGTAGTTCCACTTCGTGGCCGGGTCGAACGACCGCAGGTGCTGCACGCCGGAATCCTTTATTTCGGACTCCAGACTCAATCTTTCGGCCACGCCCTTCAGTGTCACGCTCCAATGCTGGCCGCCGGAAGTATTGTCCGCTTCAAATGCCACCCGTGGAGACTTGGTGAGTTCGATCATCTTGATGCCGGGTGCCGTTCGAAAGTAGAGCAGCTTGCGGCTGGTGAGGAAATTGATGGGGAAAATATCGATATCGTCACCTGCGCGCACAGCAAGTCGGCCGACGTCGGTTGTCGCGAGCGCCTGCCAGCACTGTTCTTCAGTGAGGCGGGCGACGGTGCTAGCGAGGGGTTGGCTGCTCACGGCGGGCTCCATTCTGTGAGTGAAGGACTACGAGAACGATGGGGTCTCCTTCGTCAAGATGGACATGGCGCCATCGTGATCGATACGCATCCCGAGCCCATCTATAGTCGGTGTCAGCGGCGCTGAGAGCGCGCGCGTCGCCGGTGAGCCAGATGCCGCGGACAAGCAGATGGACCGGTGCTTGATGTCGGAGGTTCCGCCACCACTTTTTGGTTTCGGGCCTGCCCGGAACGAGTACGACCCGGTTGCCGTGGCGAACGTATTGAACCGGAAGGATGACCGTCCTTCTAGACACCGCACCCCGTAGCCAGATCACCGCAATTCGGTGGCTGAGGAGCGAATGAAACGGTGAGCCTAGAAATCGAATCAAGTTGCGATCCATCCAGGTGTGCCCCTCCCGAGCCGAAACCGACTGCGCGACGGCGTGTTCAGTGTCTGCGCCGGTGTTGTGCATGGATTCCCCGTTCCTGTTTGTCCCACGAGCGAAGCTACGACGCTCGCAGCGGTCCTCGCAGTGCCGAAAGTCCCACGGACGATGCATCCCTTGGGACCAACGGCCCTACCTGCTCTGTCGGGTTGGGTTGACCATGAACATCTCGTGCCGAGCTTGCGGCGATGCTCATTGGCCTTGAGAAATCTTGCGGGAGGAGAGCGCAAATGTTTTACGGAAACAGTGTCGTGACTGAGTTGAGTGATCAAGAGTGCCGAGAGAAACTCGCTGCTGAGGTGCTCGGGAGGCTCGCGCTACACGTTCGCAACCACTTGGATCTCTTCCCGATCAACTTCGTCTACCAGAGCGGAGACATATTCTTCCGAACGGCTCCTGGTACGAAATTGCTAGAGCTCACCATCAATACGGATGTAGTTTTTGAGATCGACGGCTATTCCGATTCTGAGGCTTGGAGCGTCATAGCGCGGGGCATCGCGGAGCGACTCGAACACGATGCTCAGATCGATGAGGCGAACGAGTTTCCACTGCACTCTTTCATTCCCACCTTGAAACTGAACTGGGTACGTATTCACATCACTGGGCTGACGGGACGGTACTTTGCGCGGGCGCCCGAACCTGAATTGCTGTGACTAGTTCCGTCTGTTCCGTTCCATCTCGACACTCATCACTGCAGCTTGCGATCGCCTCGCGACACCGAGCTTTGCGAAGAGGCCGGATACGTAGTTCTTCACCGTTTTTTCCGTGAGCGCCAGCTCCGCCCCCATTTCTCGATTCGTCATTCCCGTTCCGATCAGCCGGAGGATTTGGGTTTCGCGGAGCGTCAGGTTGAGTTCCGGGGCGGCCTCCACCGGCGCTGTGAGTTGTGCAACGACACTTCGGGTCACGGCATGACCCATTAGGGAGTCGCCTCTGGCAACTCGGCGGATACCATCCAGCAAACCCGTGCCTTGAATGTCTTTCAGAACGTATCCGGCAGCCCCAGCGAGGATCGCCGCATAGCTGGCCTCGCTGTCGTCGAAGGCAGTCAGCATCAGGCAGTGCACCTGAGGGTGGGAGGACCGAATGTCACGACAGAGATCGATGCCGCTACCGTCTGGCAGGTGCACGTCGAGAACGGCGACTTCGGGCTGTATCGCGGCTATGCGGCCGCGCGCGGCTCGCAAGGTGGCAGCCTCGCCGACTACTTCGAGATCGGCTTCGCGGTTGATCAGGTCGATGATTCCGCGTCGGACGATCTCGTGATCGTCGACTATGAAGACTCGGATGGCCATTTCTCTCCCTCGTCTCGTGGAAGTGGCACTCGCCAATGCAGTCTGGTGCCCTCAGACTCGCGGGCACGCAACCAAAATTCACCGCCGTGCTTGATGGCTCGAGCCTCCATGTTTCGGGTACCGCTGGCTCGGCGATTTCTAGGCAGTCCGTCGCCGTCATCCGTGACCTCAATCGTCAGCTCGTGCTCCGTCACGTCTACGGAGAGCATTGTTTCCTTGGCGTTTGCATGTTTGGCGACGTTCGCGAGCGATTCGCGAACGACTGCCAGTACATCGGCAGATAGGCCTTCAGGCACGAGCAGGTCGAGGGGGCCGGAGAAAATTACGTGTGGCGAATCTGCAAACCCTGAGGATGCGTCGGAGACGGCGTCGATGATCCTATGTCGCAGAGAGCTGCGCTCTCTGGCGTCGGGGCTGACCAGGGCAAAGATTGCGGTCCTGATCTCAGCGATGCTGGCATCCAGTGCGGCAATAGCCGTGGAGATACCAGCTCGGGTGTTCCGATCATTTGGTGCGATGTTGAGCGATTGCAACCCGAGTCCTGCCCCGAAGAGGCGTTGAATAACGTGGTCGTGAAGATCTCGCGCGATGCGACCTCGCTCTTCGAGTAAAGCAACCCTGGTCTTGTCTTCCCGGCCTTGGGCCAGAACGAGAGCGACACTCGCCTGCGTTGCGAAGTTTGTGGCCATCCCGAGGTCAGCTGCCGTGAATCGCGGTCGTCCCATTGTGCGCGACACTGCGAGCACACCGTGCACGTGTCCAGACTCAGCGAGTGGGATTGCCATCGTCGGCCCGAGCTCAATCCACGGGTTCGACGTCGAATCGGTCATTGCATTGCTATCGGCCAGCACGGGCTGACCGCTTTCCATGGCAGTACCGGAGATGGTTCCTTGGGAAGGAAAGACGAGCCCGTCCACACCACCCGCAAGCGGCCCGCGACTAGTGCGGACGAAAAGGGATTCTGGGCCGTCCTGAAGAACCACAGACACCAGATCGGCTTCGGAAAGAACGGCAACACGATCCGCTATCAGCCCTAGGGAATCCTGCACTTCGTCAGAAAGAAGCGCAGACGAGACCTCGGCTGTCGCAGCAGACCACCTCTCGCGCCTATGTGCCTCATCGAGGAGCCGCGCGTTGTCGATCGCGATGCCGGCAGTCGCGGCGAGCGCGGACAGGAGCTCTTGATCCTCTTCGGAAAAGCCGCCTGCTACATGTTCAGTCACGTAGATGTTCCCGTAGACCTCTCCGCGCACACGAATCGGAACGCCGAGGAAGGTGTCCATCTCGGGGTGACCCAAGGGAAATCCGGCAGACCTAGGGTCGCTCCCGAGATGTTCGAGCCGAATCGGATTGGGGTCATCGATGAGCACCCCGAGAATGCCATGGCCCCGGGGAAGATGGCCGATGGTTGCCGCGTCTTTCGCCGACATGCCGACATGAATAAACTGTTCGAGACCGCCTTCAGAGTCAAGAACTCCGAGCGCCGAATACTTCGCGTCCACCAGCTCTAATGCGACCTCGGCAATCCGCCGGAGGACTGCGGGGAGGTCAGTGAGCTGCACAATCGCCTGTGAAGCATCGAGGAGGCTCCGGAGCCTTCCCTGTGCTGAGACGACCCGTTGTGCCGTGGTCAGAAGGGCGGAGATCGCCTCGTCGAGGTCAGTTTTTGGAGCGTCAGGAAAATGAATGCGCTCGTCATCATTGTTCACCGTGTCCACCGATCTGCGACGACGACCGTCGGGAATGTAGCCGCGGGAACCGAAGCGCATTTTGCAGGGTCTCTCAGGTTGCGCAACCGTGCTCACATTCACCTGTGGCCCACAGTGTAGACCTGGGGCGACAATGGCTGTCAACTACTGGACATTCCCGCCTTTTTCGCCGAGCGACAACTCGACGCGTGCACACAAAGTCGGAAAGGACCTTCGGCCCTGCCTCGGCAATCCTGTGGCCCCCACGATGGAGGACACGCGACACGGATTGTCTGCCGCGCAAAACTTGGGAGTAGTTGTGTCGGAAAAAGTGATCGTCGCAGTCGACAATCGAGGAATCAGCGAATCCGTTCTCGCATGGCTGACGGAGCGCGAAAGATCTTCGCTGGGACTCGAAATCGAGGTCGTCACAGTGGCGGAGTTGGGGTGGGTCCCGCCGGGGACGGCCGAGGTCGACTACCGCGACGCGTACGAACAGGCGCTCTGGCAGTCGGAGAGATCCATAAGCGCTGCCCTCTCAGATGTCGGGGTGTCTCGCACCATGACCTGGGGGGCACCAGCCGAGCAGCTCATTGCAGCATCCGCGCGTGCCGACTTAATGGTGTTGGGGAGCGACCGCCCCCGGGCGATCGCCGGCATAATGACGGGCACAGTCTCCCTGCGCGTTGCGGCCCACAGCGACTGCCCTACCGTGGTGGTCCCCGCTGACTGGGGGGCCGCGACGCATCGTCAGCTCGTGATCGTCGGAGCCGCGCTGGAGCCGTCAGACGACGTCGTATTCGCATTCGCAGCGAGCGAGGCAGAACGCTCCGGCGGTGAGTTGCGAATCATCCATGCCTTGCCATTCCCGCATGCATTTCTCGCCGCGGAGATGATCCCGACCGTGACTGAGGACGCGCTTCGCGCAATCGACGGGCGTGCCCTTCGCCTTCGCGTCGAGGAATTGCGCACACGCTACCCAGAACTCACGATCTCCATCCGAACGCCGAAAGAACGTCCTGCTGTTGCCTTGGTTGACTACGGAAAGGACGCGGCACTCATTGTCATCGGCACTCATGGGCGCAGCTTCATCGGGAACCTTGTGCTCGGGTCGGTCTGTCACAACCTGTTACTCAATGCTCCTTGTCCCGTCGCCGTCGTGAGTAATGGGAAGGTGTGAAGTCGATGAGTTACGTAGTAGGTGTCGACGGGTCCGGTCCCGCCGAGGTTGCCCTCAAATGGGCCATGACTCGCGCATTCGCCAGGTCCGAGTCAGTACTTCTCGTTCACGTCATCGAAGACGAATGGGGGCTAGCCGGTGGGGATTTCGCCAGAGAGGCGTTGTACGCGGGCGAAGTCATCCTGCAAGATACGCTGAAACGTGCGCAGGGGATGAATGGCGTCGTGGAGATCACGGGCCGTATCCTTCACGGCAGTCCAGTGTGGGAGCTTGCCAACGCGTGTGGCCCGAATGATCTGCTGATCGTGGGCACACATAAGACCGGGTTTTTGCACGGGCGCGTTTTGGGCTCGCGCAGTGTCTCTCTTGCGGGTTCGGCGCCGTGCTCCGTGATGGTGGTGCCGTCTGTCACTTCGCTGTCACGTCACGGGGTGGTTGCCGGCGTCATTTGGGGAGACGGACTCGACCTGGCGGTGTCCAGCGCTGGGCGGGAGGCCGCCCGCCTCGATGAGCCATTGGTGTTAGTGCACGCCTCGCCGGCGCGCCAGGATGGGATCGTGGACGCAGAAGAAGGACCACGGCAGCGAGAGTTGCTAGCGCGAGCAAAAGATGTCGCGCGAAGCGTTGCGCCGGGGATCACTGTCCACACCAGGGTGACGGCGAGGCACCCTGTCGACGCACTCTTGGAAGCGAGCCATTACGCGCGCATGCTCGTACTCGAACCCTCAAGGAGAAGCGATCTTCTACGAGGTTCGATGATTGGTTCCACGACCCACGGTGTTCTGATGAACATCAACTCGCCTGTCCTCGTCGCTCGAAGTGCGGTTGTGTAGATATCGGGACACCTTCGGTGGAGCAACGAGCCGGCCGCGATCCTTCCGGATCGGACCGGCTCGCTCATGTGAGGCTAAGCGATTGGTGCTGGTCGAACCACGACCATGGTGCACCGCAATGCGAGGACGAGTTCGTGGCTCACTGAACCCAGCCACATTTGTCCGGTGCTGTGACGGCCGTGAGTGCCAACGACGAGAAGCCGGGCACCAGCGCTCGCTGTGAGGAGCGCATCGACGGGTAGTTCCCGGCTCAGCCGGGGTGTGACTTGAAGATCGGGATACTCCTCGGCGAGGCCAGCAAGTGCTTCGGATAACACAAGTCTGTCGCTGTCGGTTGGATCGGGATGCTCGTACTCATCCACTTCGTTGCGCCAGGGCGCCAAGGCTTGCCAGGCGTACACCGCAGTGAGTGACTGCCCGAGCCGATCGGCTTCTTTGGCTGCGAACTCGACAGCGGCGACCGATGAGGCGGAGCCGTCGACGCCGACGACAACGCCGGTACCGGCCGTTTCGTTGCCATGTTTGACGACGGCGACGGACACAGTCGCGAGCGCGGCGATGTGCGCCGAACGGGTGCTGAATACCAGCCCTTCAAATCGACCGAGAGAGTGCGACCCAATGACGAGGAGGTCTGAGCCGTCGGCCCGTTCGACTAGTGAGTCGACAGGGGATCCTTCCAGCACGGTTGGGTGAATGTGAAGGTTGGCATGCTTTGCAGAGGCTTGTTCCGCCCGCATGCGCAGCTCATGTTCGGCGTCCAGGAGGGCTGTACCTGTCAGGGATCTAGTGAGGGTCGTCCAACGATCGTCCACGACATGCACGAGTTCGACGTCGGTGTGATGCGCCGACGCGAAATCCAAGGCCCAGTTGAGTGCGGAGTCTCCCGATGGTTTGCCGCTGACTCCGACCACAATGCGGTTGTTCATATCTTTCTCCTTGCGATTCTTATGGTGCGGAAACGGTTGCGACGGATGCTCGTGCGAGCTGTTCGCCCCACGCCCGTGCCCGTTCTTCTTCGTCGGGCAACAAGTCGTTGTGGGACGAGACGTAGAAGCTGGTCGGTGGAGCTAGACGCTTGAGCCGGCGAGACCGTAGCTCCTTGTCTGCGGCCCGTGCGGCTGATCCGGGGAGGTGGCGCATGGAAGCAACACGAGTGTCGAAGGTGGCAAACAGTGGCGGGAGGGCGACGTCGTTATCCAACCATTCTCGGATTCCGCTGATGGGTTCGCCGCTGTCAAGAGAAAGATGGCGATTCGGGTCTTGCGTCCACGAGACGGCCTCTCTTCGAGACGCTGGGGTCGACATCAAGAACGCATGCGTCGGGCCACCTAGAACCAGGACGTCCGCGCTGGCCAGCTCCGCTACGGCGGGCTCGCTCACCGAGACGAGCGACGTTGAAGCCGCGTGGCGGGCACCTTGTTCAATTGCGGCAGCGATCCGATGCGTGTTTCCGAAGACCGATTCGTAGACAACGACGATTTTCATGAGTTTCTCCTCCGTGGGTTCGCGGTTGACGCTCTCTTCACATTCGTCATCGAACGCGTTGCGTCACAGGGCCATTGGTCCTAACGCGTAGTGGTCCCGTAGGACCAATGGCCCTCGTCCACAGACACTCATACGCGCACCGTTGAGGAAACAGAGAGGACATCATGTCCATACCGAATCCTGACGTCACCTCCACTGCGACCAGCGGACGTACCTTCACGGCTGGTGCAATCATCATGCTTGCTGCCGGGGTAGTTCTCGCTCTGATTGGATTTGGCCCGCTAGTTGGCGGCATCGCGACCGCGGCGGTCGCGTCACAGCGCGCCGATGACGGTTTCCTCCGGTCACCCAGCACCACCTTGTCTACTGGTGGCTACGCATTGACCAGTCCGGATTTTCACGTCGATACCGATATGGGCGAAGTGCCAGGGCAGCTGGTGAAGCTGCAGGCTGAGGCGACAGCCGTCACGGGCAGTAGCGGTATCTTCGTGGGAGTCGGGCCGCGTGAGAAAGTCGCAGCGTATCTTTCCGGGGTCGCACACTCCGTGGTTGTCGACGTCCGATACTCGCCCAAAGATGTTCACTATCGCAACGTTGCGGGCGATCAGGTGCCGTCCGCTCCAGAAGACCAGACATTCTGGGCCGTGTCGGACGCGGGGCAGACGTCGGCGGATATCGAGACCACAATCCGGCAAGGCGATTGGGTGCTGGTCGTCATGAATCGCGATGCTTCACAGAACGTCAACGTCGAAGCGAGAGTTGGCGCGAATTCCGAATTGTTCATACCCGTGGCTGTCGTATTGATGCTTCTGGGTGCCACGATGATTGCAGGGGGCGTGATCCTCATCGCATTCGGTGCGCGCCTTCTGGGGAAGTCGCACGGCCTTGGTTCTTCAGCCGAAATCGAGTCACCCGCGGCGCCGTCTCCGTTCCCGGCGAGGCTTGAAGGAAATCTGGCGAAGAACAGCTCCCGGGCACTGTGGCTGGTGAAATGGATCCTTCTCGTTCCCCACTTGGTGATCCTCTTCTTCCTCTGGTTCGCATTGATTGTCACGACGGTCATTGCGTGGTTCGCGATTCTGTTCACCGGTCGATATCCGAGGTCGCTTTTCGACTTCAACGTTGGAGTGATCCGATGGAGCTGGCGTGTCGCGTTCTACGGATATTCTGTGCTCGGCACAGACGAGTATCCGCCGTTCACACTCGCACCGACGGCATATCCCGCCGGATTCGACGTTCTCTATCCGAAGCGACTCTCGCGTGGTCTCGTCCTCGTCAAGTCATGGCTGCTAGCACTTCCGCACTTGGTGATCATCTCGATCCTCACAGGGGGCGCCTCGTGGACAGTGTGGAACCGCGGTGAATCGTCCAGCGCCAGCGCCCCGGCTCTCCTCGGCGTCCTCGTTTTGGTGGCAGCAATAATCCTGCTTTTCACTGGCCGATACCGCACGTCCCTCTTCGACCTCATCATGGGGATCAATCGCTGGAACTACCGAGTGCTTGCATACGTGCTGTTGATGACCGACGAATACCCGCCGTTCCGACTCGACCAGGGTCCGTTCGAACTCACCACGGAGACAGAGCCAAGAACTGATGGGACCTTCGGCCCTACAGCCACTGACGGCCACAGCGCAGCCTGACGATATGACTACAGCATCAGAAACAGCAGGCAGCGTACCAACGCCCACATCCCCGAGTCGGGGAAGAGTAGTTGTCGGTGTAGACGGTTCTCCGCAATCCAAACTTGCCCTCGCAAAGGCCGTAGAACTAGCGAGGGAGACGGGCGCTGTCCTGGAGCCCATCATTGCGTGGCGATACCCGATGGCCACGAGCCCCTATGTTTTGGCGAGTTGGTCGCCGGCGGAAGATGCTGCTGCGACGATGCGTGACTGCCTTCGCGAAGTATTCACGGCCGACGTGCCGGAGTGGGTAAAGCCGTCCGTCGCACCCGGACCCGCGGCACACGCGTTGATTGAAGCGAGCAAAGACGCTGAGATCGTCGTTGTCGGTAGCCGCGGTCACGGAGGGTTCGCCGGGCTCATGCTCGGATCGGTGAGTTCTGCTTGCGCCGAATACGCACATTGCCCTGTCCTTGTGATGCGCGAGCCCGAAACCGCGAAGAAGAAGTAGCCCGCGATCAGAGCGAGCGAATACACGCCAAACCCGGTGAGGCCAGCCGACACTAGACATGGGCCTTCCACACAATCACCGAGCCGCAGCCTTTGTGCCGCGCGGCGATGACGGAAAGGTGGGCTGGGAACCCGGGAAGTCCCCAGCCCTATGCCCTAACCGTCGGGAGCGGTCAAGGCATGAACGCCACGTCATTGTGGCGGGCTTCAGGTGCCGATGCGATCAGGCAGCTAAAACTGAATGACCACTCGCGCAGGCACCTGGCCGTCGAGCACGTCGGTCATGGCCTCGTTGATGTCTTCGAGGCTGCGAAGTTCGGACAGAACCCGGGTGCGGCCAGCAGCATGAAGGGCGAACACTTCCCGAAGGTCCTGACGAGTGCCCACGATCGACCCAATGATGCTGAGCCCTTTGAGAACCGTCTCGAAGATAGGCACCTCGAATGCCCCTTCCTTCGGCAGCCCGACACAGATAAGCCGGCCTCCCCGGCGCAGGCTCTGGAACGCCTGGGCGAAAACTGCCGAGGACGCGGCAAGCACGATCGCGACGTCAGCGCCTCCACGTGCCTGGATCTCCGCGACCGGATCGGTGATCGCTGCGTTCACGACATGATCGGCGCCCAACTCAGATGCGAGCGAAAGCTTCTCATCAGTAATATCGACCGCTGTGACGAAGCCGCCGACAATTTTTGCGTATTGAACCGCGAGATGGCCCAGACCACCGATACCGAACACGGCGACGCGCTCAGTAGGTACGACTTGGGCCACCTTCACGGCTTTGTAGGTCGTGACCCCGGCGCAGGTGAGAGGAGCTGCATCTCGCGCGGACACGCCATCGGGTACGGCGACGACGTACCGTGCGTCGGCCACGGCATACTCTGCGAGGGCTCCGTCCATGCTGTAGCCCGTGTTGCGTTGCGACTCGCACAGGGTTTCCCGACCGTCGATGCAGTAGCCGCAATGCCCGCAGCCGAAGCCGAACCAGGGAAGAGCGACTCGGTCACCGATCAATGCGTTGTCCACGGATTCGCCAACAGCTTCCACGATCCCGACACCTTCATGGCCCGGAGTGAATGGAAGAGATGGCAAGACTGGCCAATCTCCCCGAGCTGCGTGAATGTCCGTGTGACAAAGGCCACTTGCCTCAATCCGAACCAAGACCTGGTCTGGGCCCGGTGTTGGCACGGGTAGGTTTTGAATGTCGACGTTTCGGTCGAACGCGGTGACAACTGATGCACGCACGGAGTCTCCTTCTTCTGGTCAGATTGAGGAACACAATCGCCGCGTCGGGAGATCCCGAGAAGGGCCGAAGGTCCCATGGGACGTTTGGCCCTTGTTGCACCCACGCCGGATTGCCAAAGTCGGCAAATGGGCACAACGTTGTTTCACCGGAAAACAATGCTTCATGTGGCAGCCGACGTCGGCCCGCGCGACGGACCAGTTGTGGTGTTGATACATGGAATCGCCTCCTCCGCGGCGACCTTCGCCTCCGTGAACTCGGTGCTCACCGGTCACCGGCTCATCTTCCTTGACCTTCTCGGGTTCGGCCACTCAGTTGCGACACGTGACACCCGATACTCGACTGAAGACCACGCCGCAGCGTTGGCAGCGACAATTGAGCGGTTGAAGCTGCGCTCCTTCACACTCGTCGGGCACTCGCTGGGTGCCTTGACGGCAGCCCGATATGCAGCCAGTAACGAGCACAGGCTGACGGCGGTAGTTCTCGTAAGCCCACCGATTTATGTACCAACCTCCACCCTCCCTGAAGGTGCCACGCGTACGGCAATGGGCCTCTACTTGCGCTCCTACGACTACTTGCGCGACAACAAGCGATTCACGATTCGCCTGTCTCGATTTGTATCTCGCCTGCTTCCGGTGCGCGAAATGCTGGAGGTTACTGATCGAAACTGGCCCGCGTTCGAAGCCTCGATGAAGAACGCCGTGGAGGCACAAACTGCCGTGGCAGATATTGCATCGACGAAAGTCCCGGTCGAGATTGTCTACGGAACGCTCGACCCATTTGTTATACCTGAAATGATTTCTCTGCTGGGCGCGCTTCGGCAAGTTCGGGTGCACCGTGTCCTCGGAAGCACCCACATCATCGGACGTGCTCTCGCCGGGGAAGTCGCCCGCGTCATTGAGCAGCATGCGCCGTTGCGACCACCGGTCAGTCCGCATTCGGAATGCTCACGCTGAGGCGCACTCAAGCCAGGGGAATATCCACCTCCCGGCAGGGGTGAAACACCACGTCCACCAGCACCGTCGCGGCGCTGTCCCGCAGCGTGCAAGACCGGATGCCCTCGCGAGCGCTCCGTCTACGTCGCTGCAGGTGCCCGCGGACGTGGTATTGGCCACCTGCTGCTCGCCGCCCTTCTCAAGTCCACCGAAGCAGCAGGTATCTGGACCCTGCAATCGGGGATCTTTCCGGAGAACACCGCGAGCCTCGAACTGCACGCAAAGCACGGCTTCCGCATCGTCGGGCACCCCGACACAGGAATAGCCCGCGCCCGCCATGCTCGGTGGGTGCGGGCTATTTCAGTCGTGGCTACTTGTAGCCGAGAACGGGCTTTCCATCACGCAATGTGACAGATGTCGGAAGGAGAGTGGCGTTCGCTGCGGCTGCGGCCTTCGGGCTGGAGGCCGGCAGCGCCGCAATGCCGGTGCCAGAGAGCTGCGACGCCACGCTGAAGTTGTCGCCCGCTACCGTCAATAGGCGGCTGTCGTACGGCCCCGCGACCGTCGGCCGGAACGCCAGGCTGACACTGCACGACCCGTGCGGTTCGATGCGACTCTGGGTGAGGACGCACGAGAAGTCCTGGCCGAAATCGAAACCGAACGGCGTCGCGGTGCTCACCGAATTCACGATCTCAGGATTGCTGGTCGTGTTCACCACCCGGAACGTGAAGGACTTAGAGCCGCCGACGGCGACCGAGCCGAAGTCATAGCCAGCCGGGACTATGCTCACGCCCGTCGGCGCCGCCACTGCGCTCAGGGCGGCCGTACCACCCGTTGCCCCGGTGATGGTGAAAGTCGCGTTCTTGTCACCCAGGGCGATCGGCGCGAAGCCCACCGTGACGTGGCAGGACGCCCCGCCCGGCAGCGTAGTGGGGCAGTCGCTGCTTCCGGTGGAGAACTCGGCGGCGTCGGCGCCGGTGATCGAGAAGCCGATCGCCGTGCTGGGCTGGCTGCCGGTATTCGTGACGGTCACCTCTCGCGTGGTGGTGTCGCCTGGCACGTATGCCCCGAAGCTCACGGTCGAAGCGCTCACTGAGAAAGCGGCTGGCGTCAGTCCGGTGCCCGAGAGATCGACTCGCGCCGTTGCGCCCTGGGCCGTGTAGACGACGCTTCCGGATGCGGAACCTGCGGTTGTGGGAGTGAAAAGCGCCGAGAAGGTGCAGGTGCCTCCCGCGGGGAGCTCAACCCCAAGACAGCTGGCGTCTACACCGAACGACCCGGTGACATCCTCGCCGTCGACCAGTACCGGCGTCAGCCGGTGGTTGGTGAGAGTGTACGACTTCGCGTCACTCGAGTCGCCAACCACGACTCCCTCGTAGTCGTGGCTGCTCGGGGTAACGGTAAGCGCCAGGGGGAAGCCGATGAGCGCTGCCGAGACCGAGCCGCCCGGCGTGGCGTCGACGGACAACTCCGCGGATTGCTCGGTGGAACCAGAACCCGTGTAAGTGACACCGACGGTGCAGGTATCGCCGCTGGCGAGAAGGGAATCGCAGGTGTTGCTCGTGACGGCGAAGGCGGAATCTCCATCGACTTCCACGGTCGGCTCGCCGGAGGCGGTGTCACCGTCGTTGGTCACGATGAAGACGCGCTCGCCCGAGTTGTACCCGAAGTCATAGCTCGTCTCGCTTATCGCGAGGTGCGCCTTCGTCAGTCCGACTCCGCCGAGAGCTGCGTACGCAGCTTCTTCGGAGGCGCCGCTCACGGCGAGACGTCCCGAGGCGACGCCGGGCGCTGTGGGAGCGAAGGCAACCTCGACATCACAGGAGGCCCGGGCGCCGAGGGTAGTCGCGCAGTCGGTGTCGACGATGGTGAACTGTTCGGAATCAGCGCCGTCGAGCGTGACGTCCAGGTCGGCCGATGCGACGTCTCCGGTGTTGGTCACGGTGAGGGTCTGGGTGTCTGTCGTCCCACCGACGACCTCGTCGCCGAATGCGATCACCTCCGGTGATATCGCCAGTGACGCGGGCGCAAGGCCGGTACCAGCCAGGCCGGTGGTCACCGCGCCGCCAGGCGCGGCAGAGACCGAGAGGGTAGCCGTCGACTCGCCTGCGACGGTGGGGGTGAAGGCGATACCGACCGTACAGGAGGCTGCGGGTGCAAGCATTCCGGCGCAGGTGGTGGCGGTGATCGAATACTCCACGCCCCTGGCGGGGGAGAGGCTCACGTCGAGCGCGCCGGTCGGGATGTTGCCGGTGTTGGTCACGACGAGCTCAGCCGGAGTGGATGCAGAGCCGACCACGGTGTCGTCGAAGGAATGGGTGCTCGCGCTGATGGCGAGAGCGGCACCCTGCCCGGTGCCACTCAGCGCTACGGAGACCGGAGCAGCGCGTTTGCCCGAAACGGCGAGAGAGCCGGTGGCGGTGCCCGCGGTGTCAGGTACGAAGACGACCGAGATCCTGCACGACGCCCCGGGGTTCAGAGATGCACGGCACGTCGAGTCGGCGACGGAGAAACCCGGGTCGCCGTGGATGCTGGTGGCGAGAGTGCCCGTGATGGCGTGGCCGCGGTTCGTGATCGTCACCACACGCGGGGTCGAGGTTGAACCAACCCCGACGTTGCCGAACGCCTGCGATGCAGCCGTGGTAACGAGTCGCGCGGGTTTGACCGTGACGGAGGCAGACGATGTGCGACACTTCTGCACCTCGTAGTCTCCGCGGCAGGCGATGACCGAGTACTTTCCGGCCGGCGCAGTGAGCGGCGCTGTACGCGTTGCTCGCACCGTGGTGCTGGCACCCGACGAAAGGCGCTTCACAGTGGTCTCGCCGAGGCGGAACTTCTTGTCGCCGTCAGACAGGTAAAGCCGGATATGCAGGGTCGGCATGCCCACCGACGACTGGTTCTTGACCGTGACCGTGGTGCGCACTGATGTGCCGGAGGGGGTGGCAACGCTGGTTGCGGCCACTTTGGTGACAGTGACCTTTGTAGTCTTCGATTTCAGAGCCGCGATTGTGTCACCGGTCGAGACCGGGGCGGCTGTGGACGCGGGCGCAACGGATGCCGCCGCGGATTCGAGCCCGGCAAAAGCTGCGACCGTCAACACGACTGCCAGGCCGCCCGCCAGTGTCCGCATCATCCGCCCGGGAATTCGCCCTTCAGCTGCGACAGACTGGTTCTGCTTTCGACGTGCCATGGCGGTTTTCTCCTCAGAATCCTCGTGGTCCCCTCGACCGCTTCGATCCCTCGACATCCGGACGAACCAGAAAACGCGACACCGTGTTGGATTATCGATGCCCAGCATAGGGAGCGACGACCCCGTCAGCCAGCGCCTAGCTGTACCCAATTCGGGGCTATTCTCACCGTGATCTATTGGGCCGACAGGGCGCACCGAGCCTCCGGCCGCGACGATGGAGCGATGATCGGCGGTTCAGGCTTCATCGCTCGACGAGAATGAGGGTTGACGTCGCACTTGTTTTTTGAAAGTGTTAGCTCCACACCAATGAAGGAGTCAACAATGCCCCAGCTTTTCGTCAACTTCGCCGTCAACGACCTCGACGCCTCGAAAGCGTTCTACGAGGCCCTCGGCTTCAGCATCAATCCGATGTTCTCGGATCACAATGCGGCCTGCATCGTCGTCGAAGACGGGCACAGCTACTTCATGATCCATACCCGCGAGTACTTCCAGACGTTCACCGAGCTGCCCATCGGTGACCCGAAGATAAGCCCCACGTCGTCGATCGCTATCTTCGTCCAGAGCCGCGAGGCCGTCGACACTGCAGTCGAGGCGGGCATCGCAGCAGGCGGAACGCAGCCCCAGGAAGCTACCGACCACGGCTTCATGTACCAGCGCGGAATCGCGGACCCGAGCGGTAACATCCTTGATTTCGGTTGGATGGACCCTGCGGCCGCAGCGGGCGGACCCGACGCAGCTTCGACCCCGCAGGGCTAGTCGTGGCCGCGCGCGACTACGGTCAATACGGCGGAGTGTCGCGCGCCCTCGAACTCGTCGGGGAGCGGTGGTCTCTGCTCATCATCCGCGATCTTCTCGTTGGGCCGCGTCGCTACGGCGAACTCGCTGGTGGGCTCCATCGGATTCCGACCAACATCCTCGCGGCGCGACTCAAGGAGCTCCAGGGGGCGGGCATCATCCGCCGGGTGCCGCACTCGCGCGTCATCGTCTACGACCTGACCCCCTATGGGCGTGAGCTCGAGCCCGTCGTTCTTGCACTCGGAGCCTGGGGATTCAAGGCCCTCGACGATCTTCGCGAGGAGCAAGTCATCACTCCCGACTCGATGACGATCGATCTGCGTTCCGCATTCCGCTCGAACGTTGCCGCAACACTTCCGCCCACCACGTACTCAGCGCGACTGGACGAGGCGGAACTGCTCATCCGTGTCGACGGCTCGAGCCTTGACATCGACCGGGGCGATGGGCCGGTCGACCTCGCTTTCGAAGCGGGCGCGGGTCTTCACCGCCTCATCTCGGGAGAGCTCGTGCCGGAACGCGCGATCGCAACTGGCGCGGTTCACGTGCTCCACGGGCGCAACAACCTGCTCGACCGATTCGCGGCGACCTTCCATATCGCGGCCTGAGACCAACCGGACGACCTGGCGTTGACGGGCGTACCAACTTCGGAGCTGTTCTTCGCCCGAGGCTGGCAAGAATCGACAGTCGACTAGTTCTGGACAGGTGTCTGGAAACAGGCGTAGGCTTCACTCATGGAACGCACCGACGCGATCGTCACCCCATTGCATGAGACTCGCAGCGGCATTCGCGCATCGGGTGATCCCCGGGTAGCGCGCACCAGGCAAGCCATCCTCGACGCGGTCGAGACACTCGCCGCAGGGGACGATGTCATCTCGGTCGCTGCGATCGTGCGCACCGCCGGAATAGGGCGAAGCTCGTTCTACACACACTTCTCGGGCATCGACGAGCTCGCGGTAACTGTGCTGGGCGGTGTCTTCGAAGCGATTGGAGCCGAAGACGTCGAACTGCGACGTCACCGGATCGTGAGCGGCGCCGAAGCAGCGCGAGTGGCACAGGTTCGGCTCGTGGGGCACCTTGTGCAGCACCGTGCGCTGTACGCGAGCATGCTCGCGCTGCCTTTCACCTCGGCCGTGTACACGCAGGCCGTCGAGGGGTACGCGGCGCAGGTTCGCGCGACTATCGCCCTCCTCCCGGAAACCCCACCCGGTACCTCCACCGAGGCCGTCGCGATCTATACCGCCTCCGGATCGCTCGGCCTGCTCGCTCACTGGATCCGCAGCGATAACCCGGTGCCCGCTGACGTGCTCGTGGACCAGCTGATGTCGCTCGTGCCGGCCTGGCTGGCCGCACCGTAACCCTCCCCGGCATCGCGGCCGGAGGAATCGAGAAAGAGAAACCCGAAATGGCAAGAAAGTATGTAGTTACCGGCGCAGCATCCGGAATCGGCAAGGCCCTCACTGAGCAGTTGCGTGCCGAAGGCAACACCGTCTTCGGTGTCGACTTGCGTGATGCAGATGTCACTGTCGACTTGACCACGGCCGAAGGTCGTGCCGGCCTCGTCGACCGGGTCACTGAACTCAGCGGCGGAACAATCGACGCGATCGTGGCGGTCGCTGGCCTCGCCGCGCCGATCCCCGCAACCGCCGGTGTCAATTACTTCGGAGCTATCGCGACGCTCGAAGGGCTCCGTCCGCTTCTCGCTGGTTCGGATGCACCTCGTGCCGCTGTCGTCGCCTCGCTCGCTGCACTCGAGCCCGTAGATGGTCCATTGCACGACGCACTTCTCGCCGGTGACGAACCGACGGCGCTGGAACTCGCCAAGGCAATCGCCGACGCCCCCACCGATACTCCGAGCAACGCGATCTACAACACGAGCAAGAACGCGATTGCGCTCTGGGTGCGTAGGAACGCCCCGACCCCGGAGTGGGCCGGGTCGGGGATCGCGCTGAACGCCATCGCACCCGGTGTGATCGAGACACCGATGATCGCGTCGATCCTCGCCACTGAAGAGGGTCGCGCGGCACTGGCGGCCGGGGCACCCGCACCGCTCAACGGACCAGCCGCCCCCGCAGCGGCTCCCGCCGCGCTGCTCGCCTGGCTCACCAGCGCGCAGAACACCCACGTGACCGGCCAGGTCATCTTCGTCGATGGGGGAGCCGAAGTCATTCGTCGCCCAGAAGCGGTGTAGTCCGGATAATCGATCGCCCCTGCCAGAGCGCATCGCTGGTGCGAGCAGCTCCGGCAGGGGCATGGCCTTTCTGCCGCCATCGCTGGCGGGATGCTGTTCTCCGGTAGGGCTGAGCTGACTAGCGGCGAACTGCGCCGCGTCCGGCGAAGCGTGTGTAGATGAACAGCACGATGATCGCGCCGATCACCGATCCGATGATGCCGGCGGGCTGGAAGAAGCCGTCCATCGCATCGTGCTGGAAGAGCAGGAAGCCGAGGAAGCCACCGACGAACGACCCGATGATGCCGAGCAGGATGGTCATCGGGATGCTGAGGTTCTGCCGCCCCGGGATGATCAGACGGGCGAGTGCTCCGGCGATGAGGCCGATGACGATGAGGCTGATGATGAGACCAATCATGATGGTCATCCTTTCTTCTGCACGTCGAAGCGTGCGTGACAGCCGAGCGGATGCCTGGCCGAGAACCATTCAGCCAGAGTGACCGGAGCGCCGGTACACCCCAAGGGGTGTAGTCCCGCCAGAGGAACGGCGGTATCGTCAGAACATGTCCGAGCCCCTCACCGTCGCGCTCGTCGACGACTACGACGTTGTGCTCGCCGGACTGGCCCATATGTTCGACCACTACCGTCACCGTGTTGTGGTGGCCGAGATCGATGCGAACTTCGACCTCAAGGACACCGTCGACATCGTGCTGTACGACTCCTTCGCGCAGCCCGAGTCGGATCACGACGAGATTGCCGCCCTGGTGCGCAGTCCGCGTGCTTCCCACGTCGTCGTTTACACCTGGAACTTCCATCCGTCGCTTGTCTCCCAGGCGCTGGAGCAGGGAGTTCGAGGCTATTTGTCGAAGTCACTCACTGCTCGTGAGCTGGTCGCAGCGCTGGAATCGGTGAGGGATGGTGAGGTCGTGGTGAGCGACCCGCCGCGACGGGCCGGCAACGCGCCGGGCATCGAATGGCCGGGGCGCCACGAGGGCATCACCGATCGTGAAGCCGAGGTCCTCGCGCTGATCACCCAAGGCAAGAGCAATGCTGAAGTCGCCTCGCTCACCTACCTGAGCCCGAACACTGTGAAGCTCTATATCCGGAATGTCTACTCGAAGATCGGCGTCACTTCGCGCACTCAGGCTGTGCTCTGGGGAGTCGATCACGGCTTCACCCCAGACCACCACCGAATTGATCACTGGCTCGGAGGTCCCTGACCGGGCGATCGGGTGCGACTTAGCTATTGGGGGATCAGGTGGTCGGGTACGGCTGCTGAAGTACCCCGTTGATGTAGTTCACGAAGGTCTGTGCGACATCGCCGTGTTGCGCCTCGACCGGAACCACTCGACGGATGATCTGCGGAGAACCAGGATTGTCGACGATCTCGACGCGGTAGCTATCGCTCAGGAGGCCGCGGATCACGTAGTAGCCGTCCGCGTCGGTGTAGTCGTACTCGCTCGCGCGGGTGAGGGCTCCGCGCGCCCGGACCATCTCGTTCGCGACCGGAACCCCGGACTGGTTGACGATGCGTCCGCCGATCGACCCGGCCAGCCGCA
>Ga0247736_10000085_pt1 | contig 37940 bp, 26 predicted proteins | sample UWRJL193509B2_FD_180935 | JGI IMG/M metagenome (GOLD analysis project Ga0247736, IMG submission 180935) | Plant litter microbial communities from Arlington Agricultural Research Station in Wisconsin, United States - UWRJ-L193-509B-2 | ecosystem: Environmental > Terrestrial > Plant litter >...
CGGGAACCACGAAAGCCGACGTGCTGGAGTACTACTCCGTCGTCGCCGAGCTGCTGATCCCCTACACCCGCAACCGGCCGGCGACCCGCAAGCGCTGGGTGCACGGGGTCGGTACGGCGGATGCCCCGGCCGAATCGTTCTTCCAGAAGAACCTCGACGACACGACGCCCGAGTGGATCACCCGTCGCACCGTGCGGCACTCGGACCATGACAACGAGTATCCGCTGGTCAACAACGCTGCAACCCTCGCCTGGTTCGGGCAGATCGCGGCTCTCGAGATCCACGTTCCCCAGTGGCAGTTCGGCGCGGCCAGGGCCGGGGAGCCTGCGGTGCAACGCAACCCCGACCGGCTGGTGCTCGACCTCGATCCCGGCGAAGGCACCGGGCTCGCCGAGTGCGCCGAAGTGGCGAGGCTCGCGCGCGAGATCCTCACCGGCATGGGGCTCGAGCCGTACCCGGTCACCAGCGGCAGCAAAGGCATCCAGCTCTACGCGGCCCTCGATGGCAGCCAGTCGAGCGACGCGGTCTCGTCGGTCGCCCACGAACTCGCCCGCGCCCTCGAGAGCGATCATCCCGATCTCGTGGTGAGCGACATGAAACGATCGCTGCGGGCCGGCAAGGTGCTCGTGGATTGGAGCCAGAACAGCGCGAACAAGACAACTATCGCGCCGTACTCCCTGCGCGGGCGATCGAGACCGACCGTCGCGGCACCGCGGACCTGGCGCGAGCTTGCGGGCAAGAACCTCGCGCAACTCGACTACACCGAGATGATGAAGCGGATCCGCACCCGCGGCGACCTGCTCTCTCCGCTGCGGGAAGGCAGCAGCGGCGCGCTCGATGCCGAAGTGATCGAGGGCGAGCACGACGAGACCCGCGACCGGTTGCACACCTACCGGTCGATGCGCGATGCGCGCAAGACCCCCGAGCCGGTGCCGGCCGAACGCGCCGCGCCCTCGTCGGGAAACAGCTTCGTGATCCAGGAGCACCACGCCCGGCGCCTGCACTGGGACTTCAGGCTCGAGCACGACGGTGTGCTCGTCAGCTGGGCGCTGCCCAAGGGAGTGCCCACCGAATCGGGAAAGAACCACCTCGCAGTGCAGACCGAAGACCATCCGCTCGAGTACGGCACCTTCGAGGGCACTATCCCGGCCGGGGAGTACGGCGCGGGCGAGGTGACCATCTGGGACTCCGGCACCGTAGAACTCGAGAAATGGCGCGAAGGCAAAGAGGTCATCGCTACCCTGCACGGCGAACAGCGCGGCACGGCGAAGTACGCGCTCATCCACACCGGCGGTGCCAAAGGCAACCAGTGGTTGATCCACCTGATGCACCTGGACGGGACGCCGGCGCACGAGGGTGCGGCAGGCACGTCCCCCGCTGACGACAAGCCTGCTCCGAAGAAACGGAATGCGGCGGTTGCGAAACACACGCCGTCGACAACCGGCCCGGCCGAGGTGCGGCCGATGCTCGCGACTCTCGGCGACGAGACCGCGTTCGCCGCGCGGTTCGAGACGGATGACGAGGGTGACGCCCCCGACGACGCAGAGGACTGGGCGTTCGAGATGAAGTGGGACGGCATCCGGATCATCGCCGAGATCACTGCCGCCGGTGACGCAGCCGACGACTCGCTCCGCCTGCTCACCCGCACCGGCGTGGATGTCACGGCGCGGTACCCCGAACTGCATGATCTGCCCGGCCTGGTCACCCGCGGCGGGCCCGGCACCCGCACCGTGCTCGATGGCGAGGTCGTGGCGCTCACCGCTGGGAATCGGCCCGACTTCGGCCGGCTGCAGAACCGGATGAACCTGACAAAGGCTGCCGAAATAACCCGTGCTCAGCGGGCGGTGCCCGTGCACTACTTCGTTTTCGACCTGCTCGAGGCGACCGGCGGATCCGTGTTGGAGAACAGCTACGACGAGCGTCGAAGCCAGCTCCTGGACATGCTCACCGAGTCTTCTGCAGTGCAGGTGCCGCCCGCTTTCGACGGGGACCTGCAGGCTGCGCTCGACGCGAGCCGGCAGCTCGGCCTCGAGGGAGTCATGGCCAAGCGCCGGGACGCGCGCTACTCACCGGGCAAACGCAGCGACGCCTGGATCAAGCTCAAGCACCACCGCGCCCAGGAAGTGCTGGTCGCCGGCTGGCGGCCGGGCCGGGGAAACCGCAGCGGACGCCTCGGCTCACTGCTGCTCGGGCTACCGGAGGGCGACGTCATCCGCTACGTCGGGCGAGTCGGCACCGGGTTCAGCGACGCGCAACTCGATGAGATCCTCGGGCGCCTGCGATCCCGGGCACGCTCGACCAGCCCGCTCGTCGATGTTCCCGCCGCCGACGCGAGCGACGCGAACTGGGTGCGGGCCGACCTGGTCGCCGAAGTCGAGTTCGCCGAGTGGACCAGCACCGGGCGCCTGCGGCAGCCGACCTGGCGGGGATGGCGCCCGGACAAAGCGGCGGACGACCTGAGAGTTGAGTCATAGCCTTGCCCTTCGCGCGGGACAGCACCCCGGTCGCACCTAGGCTTGGCGCATGAAACCTAGATTTCTTCTTGTTGTCGGACTCGCCGCGGGCTACGTCATCGGCGCTCGCGCCGGGCGGGAGAAGTACGAGCAGCTGAAGTCGACGGCAGACGAACTCTGGCAGAGCCCGCGGGCGAAACGCGCCCGCCGCGAGGTCGAGGCGTACGCCCGCACCCAGGCGCCCATCATCCGCGACCGGGCCGAGGCTGTCGCCAAGGCCGCCCCCGGCGTGATCTCGGATGCGGCGAAGAACGTCGCCCACACCGCGAAGGATGTGGCTGGCAAAACCGCTGAGACGGCCAAGGATGTCGCGGGCAAAACCGCGGAAACGGCCAAGGATGTCGCCAGCAAGACTGCGGATGCAGCGAAGGACGTGGCCGGAAAGACCGCCGACACGGCGAAGACCGTCGCAAGCAAGACCGCTGGCACGGCGAAGGATGTCGCCGGCAAGGTGCAGGCCACGGCCGTCGACGCTCGCGACAAGGCTGTCAGCACGGCCGACTCGGTGCGCAAGAACGGTGAAGACCTGGCCGGACGGGCGCTCGTCAGCGCCGGTGCCGCGCGCGACGAGATCCTCGACGACTCGCCTGATGACGAGGAACTCACCGACGGCAAACTCGACGACGAGAGCACCACGAGCACCGACCGCTAGTCGACCGAGGGGCTCAGACCTCCGGCGGAAGTTGTGGTAACGAGATCGATGCCGTTGTCGGCACCATTCCACTCAGTCGCTCGGGTGAGAGCACTCTCGCAACGTCTTCGGCCCGCATCAGGCCAGCCTCGACGACCAGTTCGGCGATCGACGCGTTGGTGGTGAGCGCTGTGTGGGCGAGCGTGGCAGACGCCGCGTAACCGATGTACGGAGTGAGTGCCGTCACCACTCCGACCGAGGACTCGACCTGGGCCGCGAGCCGCGCGGTGTTCGCTGTAATGCCGTCGATGCAGTTCACCCGTAGGGTGCGGCAGGCGTTGGTCATCCAGGCGAGCGACTGCAGGATCGAGTGCGCGATGACGGGCTCGAAAGCATTTAGCTGAAGTTGGCCGGCTTCGGCTGCTGCCGTCACAGTCGCGTCCGCGCCGATGACGCTGAAGGCGACCTGGTTGACGACCTCGGGAATCACCGGGTTCACCTTGCCCGGCATGATCGACGAACCAGCCTGGCGTGGGGGAAGGGTGATCTCACCCAGCCCGGCCTGCGGTCCGCTGGAGAGCAGTCGCAGGTCGTTGCAGATCTTCGAGAGCTTCACGGCCGCGCGCTTCAGCGTGCCGCTCAGCGTCATGAAGATCCCGGCGTCGCTCGTGGCCTCGATGAGGTCGGGAGCGGTCTCCATCTCGATTCCGGTGACGGCGACGAGGTGCCGGCGAACCGCATCCGCATAACGCGAATCGGCGGTGATGCCCGTGCCGATTGCCGTGGCACCCATGTTGATCTCGTTGAGCCACGGGATCACTTCACTCAGGCGGTCGTAGTCCTCGGCGATCGTGTGGGCGAACCCGCGGAACTCCTGCCCGAGAGTCATCGGCACGGCATCCTGCAACTGAGTACGACCGATCTTGAGAATGTCGTGGAATTCGGTGCCCTTGGCCAAAAAGGCCCGCTCGAGTTTGCGGTGCTCGGTGAGCAGCCGCTGCACGCCGAACACCATCGCGAGTTTGATCGCTGTCGGGTAGACGTCATTGGTGCTCTGGCTGCGGTTGACATCGTCGATCGGATGCAACTGGCTGTAGTCACCGCGCTCGAACCCGAGGATCTCGAGGCCGCGATTGGCGATGACCTCGTTGGTGTTCATGTTGGTGCTCGTGCCGGCACCGCCCTGGATCACCCCGACGCAGAATTCCGAGTGCAGTTGCCCGGCGACGATCTCTTCGCAGACCCGCACGATCAGGTCTGCCTTCGACTTCTCGAGCACGCCGATTTCGGCATTGGCGAGGGCCGCGGCCTGTTTGACCTGCGCGAGAGCACGGATGAGGTCGGGATAGTTGAAGATCGCCCGGCGCGTGATCGGAAAGTTCTCGAGCGCCCGGGCGGTGTGGATGCCCCAGTAGGCATCGGCGGGGATCTGCAGTGAGCCGAGACTGTCGCTCTCGAGGCGAGTGCGAGTGTCGCGAGTGGGTACGAAATCGCTGTCGATCTCGGTATGCGAGTGTGCTTCGGGGCCGTTCGCTTGTGACGTCGGTTCGTACGAAGCGGGTGAATCTGTGGCGGTGGTCACAGGTCTCCTAGTGGTGTGGTCCGGGGGTATCACTCCGGGCCGGTCGTCGTTGACCGGGCGAGTTCAACCCTACGCCGGGAGCGCGGTGACCACGGCCCGCACTACCGCAGAATCCCGCGGAAAACCAGCGTTCAGAAAAATCGGCCGAATCGGCCAAAACTGATGCTTTCGGTGGGAGAAACTCAATATACTTCTGGGGCAGGCTCCGTGGAGGAGTCTGCAATCTTTCGCCGAATGAGAAGGACCACCGTGTCAGACAATCTCTTCTCCGCGCCAGTGGGCTGGTACGCGGATCCTCTGGGACTGCCCCAGATGCGATGGTGGAATGGCGAAGGCTGGACCGAGCAGGTCGCCGAGGCCTCCGCGCCCACCGCTACCCCGCAAGAGCCCATGATGTGGCACGAGTCGGCACCGACTCCCCCGCCGGCCCCGGCCGCTCCCGCTTTCCAGGCACCGGCCCCCGCCGCAGGACCGACCCTCGACCAGCTGCAGGCGCCGAGCGTCTACGCGCGAGTCGAAGACCCATCGACCTACTTCGCGCCGAACGCCATGCCCGTGCTCCAGCCCGGCGCGTACACGATCGTGCAGCCGGCCGCACCTGAGCCAGAGCCGATGCCCGTCGCCGCCGAGCGCCCGTACTCCCCGCGCCGCGAAGCCCGTTACAACGGATACGCCTCGTTCGACGCCCCCGCAACCCCGCAGCAGCGCCCCGCAATGGCCAGCGACCAGGTTCCGGTCTGGGACATCGACACCGAGTTCAACCCGCGCTAGTCACCCGGAATTCACCGATAATCAGCCGCCCGGCACAGACAATGTGCCGGGCGGCTGCTTTATTTGTGGGATAGCGAGCGCAGAGTGGGCATTGACCTGCACCTCTTCGGTGTACGGGACCCCCGGGATTGGGGGTGCCGGTTAACCCCATTAGGGCTCGTGCTCGGTTGTGTGTGATCCCTATACTCAACAGGACTCGAAAGAATCTTGCTTTCGGGAGGGGATTGAACGTGTCTCAAGACGACCTTTTTGGTGCGCCAGCCGGATGGTATCCGGATCCACTCGGCCTGCCACAGCTTCGCTGGTGGAACAACCATGCCTGGACCGAGCAGACTTCTGCCGCGCGCCAGCCGATGGTGGTTCAGGACACCAAGTTCGCCTGGGCTGACGACGAGCTGCCCAGCCGCCGCGAAGAGCGTGAGCGCGAGCGCCAGAACGCTGACCGCAAGCCGGCCGCCACGGCACAGCCGACCGCCGAGATCCTGCGCGAGCTCGAGCCGCCGCGTGCGCTGACGAAGATCCAGGAGAACCGCGGTGCTCCCGCTGCTCCGACGATGGCGACCGAGGCTCCGTTTACCGCGGCTCCCCAGCAGCAGGCCGCCCAGCAGCCGAACGCGCCCCAGCAGCCCGCAGCACAGCAGCCCGCAGCCGCACAGCAGCCGTTCGCCGCCCAACAGCCGACCGCACAGCAGCCGACCGCGGCGCAGCAGCCTGCCGCAGCGCAGCAGCAGCCGTTCGCCACGTCTGCGCCCCAGCAGACTGCTCCGGATGCTGCTGCGGCCGCCGCCGCAGCCGCCCGCTCGGCAGAAGCGCTCTTCTCTGCCGCACCCGCATCGGCCGCGACTCCCGCAGCAACGGCCCCCGCGGCATCCGCCCCGGTAGATCCGGCAGCTGCCTTCGGTTCGCTCTTCGACGGTGCGGCACGCACGACGGCAGCTCCGGCAGCCGCGCCCGCCGCCGGGTCGCTGGATGACCTGTTCGGTGCAGAGACCGCGGCTCCCCGCGGCCAGAAGCGCACGGCCCCGATCCTGCCGCAGGCACCGATCCAGTCCGCGCGCGGTGCGAGCAACGCCTCGAGCACCAGCACCGCCCCGGTGTGGCTCATCGCGATGATCCCGTTGTTCCAGCTCGTGCTGAGCCTGCTGTTCCTGACGGCGTTCTCGCTCGGTAGCTACTCGGCGCTGTTCATCGCGATCCTGTTCGTGCCGTACCTCATCGTCGTGGCACTCGCCTACTTCGACCACCGCGCACTGGTGAACGCCGGGCACGACCGACCGGCGCACTGGGCCTTCGCATTCGCGACCGCTCCGGTGTACCTGCTGCTTCGCGCTCGCTCGTCCATCCGCGAGACGGGCCACGGCATCGGACCGGTTCTGGTCTGGGCCGGCCTCGGACTGCTGCACATCGTGTCCTTCGTCGCCGTTCCCGGCCTGCTGATCGCCCTGCTTCCGGCAGTGTTCAGCGGCCAGATCGAAGACTCGATCCAGCGCGACGCAGCCCTCATCGGTGGTGCCGACATCACGGCCACCTGCCCGGCGACGCCTCCGCTGCTTCCCGGCCAGGAGATCGTCTGCGAGGGCATCAACTCGACGGGTAACCGCACGAGCATCACCGTCGCACTCGACCGCGTCAACGGGTGGATCGACTTCCCCGTCCGGGACTGGGGCGTCTACGGCACCCCCACGACGGCAGCCGGCGAGTAGCAACCCGCACCACGATTCACGACTGATGGCACGAGGCATTCGCCTCGTGCCATCAGTCGTTTCGGCTGGGCAATCGGTTAGGCCGACTACTCCGAATCACCTTCACAAGCTCCTGCCGTAAGCACCGGCTCCAGGGGCACCGTCCCCTCAAACGTGACGAATATGTAAACTTACGTCGATTTACGGCACCGGACCCCCCTTTTGGGGCACCGGTTGCTCTAGTATTGGCGCGCGATAGTACCTATCGTTGGCAACACCTTTCACGTTTGCCCGGCTTTGAAAGAATTGTGTTCACCTATGTCCGATGCCCGTAACAGCCTCATTCCCGCAGGATGGTACCCCGATCCCCACGGTCTTCCCCAGCAGCGCTGGTGGAGTGGAACGCAGTGGACGGGCACCGTCGCGCCCCTGCAGACGCGGGGCCCGTCGCTGCTGTCATCGCTTCCCGGACCCACGATCAACGCCGCACCCCAGACCACCCTTCCGGCGACAGCCACCGACCCGTCACGTTTTCCCAGCCGCCGCCAGCTGCGCGCGGTAACCGAGGACGCCCCGCAGGCGAGCGAGCAACAGGCAGCCGCCGAGGCACGGGCCGAAGAAGAGCACCGCGCTGAAGAGGCCCACCGTTTCGAGCAGCACCGCCAGGAGCAGAAGCGCCTCGAACAGCTTCACCTCGAGCAGTACCGTGCCGAGCAGAGCAAGCTCTACGAGCAGCACCGCCTCGAGATGGAGCGCCTCGAAGAGAAATTTCGCCAAGAAGAAGCCCGCCTCACGAGCGAGCACCTCAACCTGGGCTCTGACCACCTCGCCCCGGTGACCCAGCTCAGCACCGCGGCCGCAGCGCCGGCCATCGAGAACTCATCGTCGGAGCACGCTCCGGCCGAGAACCCCGCGCCGCAGTTCGCTGCTTTCGCACCGAAGGACCTCAGCCAGGAGACCGCGCCGGCCGCGTCGTCGTTCGCTCCCCCGGCGGCGACCGAACAGCCTCGCGCCGTTCCCGAACTCGCGCTCACCAGCGCGGGCAGCGCGTCAGGCACGATCTCGCCGGCCGCACTCTCTGCAGCGTCGATGCCCATAGTCTCGATGCCGGTTCAGAACGCGCCGGTTCAAAACGCGGCTGTCCAGAACGCACCGGCCAAGGCCGCCGCCCCGGCAGCCGCGGTCTCCGCCCCTGTCTCGGCCGCATCCACCCTCTCTGCCACACCGGCCAGGGTCTCGCCGGTGCAGGGTCACGCCACCAGCCCGGTCTCGGCATCCGTTCCGGCAGCCGCTGCGGCAGCCGCCCCCGAGGTCGCGGCCGAAGCCGCGATTCCCGGCTGGCACCCCGCTCCCTCGTCGCTCAACCCCAACCCCAAGCCACTCTTCGCGCCGCAGACGGCCAAGGGCGCATCAGCTGTCGCAACCCAGCCGGCAACCACGCGAATCCCCACGATGTCGACGTCGGCCGCGAGCGAGTCGTCGCTGGTGGGTGCGTCGTCGCCGTTCAGCGGGCTCGGCCCGTCGCGCACCGGCTCGAGCGCCAAGGCGACTCCGGCCATCGAAGACAAGCCGGCCTACCAGCCTTTCGGCATGGTCTCCCGCACAACGATCGGTGCAGTCTCCCGCCCCGAGCGCGTCGACACGCTCTCACTCTGGGTCATCGTCGCGCTGCCGCTCATCATGGTCGCAACGCTCGCCGCGGTCGCCACGCAGCTCACCGAGTTTTACACGCTGTTCATGGAAGGCGGGGTGCTGTTCATCTTCGCCCTGCTCACCCTCGTGTTCGCAGCGCGCGACCAGCGCCAGCTGATCGATTCCGGTCACCTCAAGACCGCGTCGCCGGCCTGGATGCTCCTCACGCCGCTCGCGTACCTGATCGCACGGACCGTCGAGGTCAAGCGACAGTCCGGTCGCATGAGCGGCGCCCTCTGGGTCTGGCTCGCCGTCATCGCGATCATCGGCGCGGCCGGCGCACTCTTCCCCGAACTCGTCGCCCAGATCGTGGTCGCCAGCTCGCTGATCTAGCCCGGCCACAACCGTCGGCTGTCACGAGCCGTCACACTGCGGCGTGGCCCAAGGGCTCTAGCTAGGCTGGCGCAATGTCCGACCCCGCCGACTCCGGATTCGCCCGCGCGCTCGCCACGGCCCGTCGCGGCGGCGAGCACCTGGTGCTCGACGGCGGTCTCGGTACCCTCCTTGAGCGCGGTGGCCACGACCTGGGCTCGGCCCTGTGGTCGGCCAGGCTCCTGGTCGACTCCCCCGGCGTCATCCGCGCGGCTCACCTCGACTTCTACGCCGCCGGTGCCCGCGTGGGCATCAGCTCGTCCTACCAGGTGAGCTACGAAGCCCTTGCCACCCTCGGGCTCGATCACGCCGCGACGACGGCACTTCTGGCGCGCAGCGTGCAGCTGGTCGAGGAAGCGCGGGACGACTATCTCGGCGGCACAGCCGGCCAGGACTCCCCGCCGCTCTTCACCGCGGCCTCGGTAGGCCCCTACGGCGCCATGCTCGCCGATGGCTCCGAATACACCGGTCGGTACGGGATCGGCGTCGAGGAGCTGCGCCGCTGGCACCGCCCGCGGCTGGACGCGCTCATCGACGCCGGTGCCGATGTTCTCGCGATCGAGACCATCCCCAGCCTCGCCGAGACCGAGGCCGTACTGCGGGAGCTGTCAGGAAGCGGCGTACCGGCCTGGCTGGCGTTCACGGTCGCCGACGGCACCCTGCGCTCGGGCGAAGCTCTCAGCGAGGCGTTCGCGATGGCGGCAGAGGTTCCCGAGATCATCGCGGTCGGCATCAACTGCTCCGACCCGTCCGAGGTGACCGGCGCTATCGATGCCGCAACGGCTGTGACGTCCAAGGCGATCGTGGTCTACCCCAACAGCGGCGAACGCTGGGATGCCAAGAACCGGCGCTGGTCGGGCGAGGCCGGGTTCCCCGGTTCTGCCGTTCGCGAGTGGATCGCCCGCGGTGCGACCCTGGTCGGCGGATGCTGCCGGGTCGGCCCGGCCGAGGTACGCGCGATTGCGTCCGCTGCGTCGTGACCTGGGCTTAACTGCAAAGACGACGGTTCCCACGAGCCTGATGTTCCGGGCAGATTGCCCCCTGCAACATCCCGGTCAAGTTCGTGGTAACCGTCGTCCCTAGTCCCCCGACTAGTGCATATGAAAAATATAAAGGGCTACCGGTGAGAGCGCTCCCCCCAGTGCGGGTGACTCCCGTACGGGGCACACCCTGCGCCTTTGCCCTTACTCGTCGATCGCGTCCCTCAGCAGGCTCATCAGTGCCTGCAGCTGGATGTTCGACTCGGCGGTGACCTCTACATCCGAGCCGTCGAGCGCACGCGCGGCGAGGCCGGCCTTGCTGTCGATGAGCTCGGCGATGCGGGCATCGATGGTGTGCGCGGCGATGATTCGCCACGCGGTCACCGGAAGCTCCTGTCCGATGCGGTGCACGCGGTCGATCGCCTGGGTCTGCTCGGCGCTGGTCCAGCTGAGCTCGGCGAGAACCACGTTCGATGCGGCCTGCAGGTTGAGTCCGACACCGGCGGCGGTCAGAGACGCGACGACGATCGCGACCTCCGGGTCGGTGTCGAAAGCGTCGATGGCTGACTGGCGCGCCTTCGCCGACTGGTCGCCACGGATCGAGACCGACTTGAGGCCGGCCTTCGCGAACGCCGCCTCTGCGGCATCCATGACATCGACGTGCTTGGCGAAGAAGACGACCTTGCCCACGTTGCGGGCGAGCTGGGCGGTGTAGTCGGCGGCGAGGCCGGCCTTCGCCTGGCCGATCTTGCGCACCATCGTGAAGACGTTGTCGGCGCTCTTCGCACCCTTCGACTCCTCGAGCTCGGCGTGCGCGACAACCCGGATGAGGTCATCGAGGTCGGCATCGGGCTTGAGGGCACGAACCCGGCGGAAGGTGCCGAGAAGGCGGGCGGTGAGCGCCGCCTCTGCCTCGCGGATCGAACGGCCGAGATCGTCGTCGAGTTCGACGGGAATATCGGCGACCCGGCGCGCGGGGATATCGGCGGCGACATCCACCTTCTTGCGCCTGACGATTCCCATGTCGATGACGGCCTGGCGGGCCTCGGCAAAGAACCCGAAATCGGCCGGGGTGAGCCCGGTGTCTTCGAGCTTGGCCATGAGCGTGGGCAGCGGCTTCTTGTCATCGATCCAGCCGAGGAACTGCCAGATCGCGCGGAAGTCGTCGATGTCGTTGATCAGCGGCGTACCGGTGAGGGCCATCATCAGTGCCCGCGGCTGGGCGGCACGGATGCTGCGGCTCAGCGCGAGCACGTTCTTCGAACGCTCGCTCTTGAGGTTCTTGATGAAGTGAGCCTCGTCGACGACCATGCCCTTGAACCCGAACCGGCTAAGCCAGCCGACGTGGCGGTCGAGGACCTCGTAGTTGACGATGACCACGTCGCTGAACGCATCGACGTCTTTACCGTCACCGTGGACGACGGTGGCGGTGCGCCCCGGGGTCCACAGGGCGACCTCGCGTGCCCAGTTCGTCTTGACGACATTGGGCACCACGACGAGCAGCGGGTACGAATTCGAGACGGATGCCGCGAGCAGTGACTGCGCGGTCTTGCCGAGCCCGGGTTCGTCGGCGAGAAGGAAGGTGCGGTGACCCTGGCGCACTTCTTCGACAAAGCGTGCCTGGTGCCGCATCAGTTCGAGCCTGCCCGGGGTGGACAGCGACTGGGCCTCTGGCAGGTCCATGCTCGCGGCTCCCCCACCGGCGCCGTATTCGAACGAGCGGAAGAGCGGCTCGATGAGTTCCCAGTTGCCCAGGCGGTTGTTGTTCACGACGACCGGCTGCAGCGCGCTGAAATCCGGTGCGAGGAACGGGTTCGACATCTGCATCTGGCGCACCGACTGCGGTACGACCTGCTTCTCGACCGTCTTGTCGACGGGCTTCGGTTCGGTGGTGATGATCAGCTCGTCGGGGCTGAGTTCGACGCCCGCGGCAATGAGCAGGTCACGACGAAGCGCCTTTGCCGCCGCCGTCACGGGAGCGTCTTCGGCGAGCATGGCGATCAGGGTGGTGTCGCGGGCAGCCGTCTTCGCGAGGATGCCGGCGAGACCGTCGAGACGCTTCTGCTCATTGGCCCGCTCGGAATCGGTGAGGGCCGGGTCGACCTTGACCCGTGCGCGCTCTTCGCGCAGAAGCAGGGTCGCGACCTGGAACCGGGCGCGGTTGGCCGGCTTCAGCGGGCCCTTCTGCACGGCCGTCTCTACTTCGCGCGCCGCGCGGGCGAGCACGGGGATCACCCCGGCGTCGTCTCCGGTGCGCACGCGGCGGGCCTGGCCCGATCGTCGCTGTGCCTGTTGCGTTCCGCCGGAACGCTGGCGCTTCTGGCGCTGGCCCTGTTCGGCCATTGTTCTCCTTGTGGGGGTGCTGTTGTGCTGTGGCGTGCCTGGTGCCGTACTGAAAAAGTTCTGAAGTGCGTGCTGGGTACCGTGATGCAGTGCCGTGGTGCTGGTTACGTATGGGACGGAGCCGACTGGTCGCGAGCGGGTTCCTGGCGATTCACTCAGCCGTAGTACGGCAGCCCTCCGTTCAGTTCCAGACCCAGTCGCGATGCGACTGGTGGGCTGGGAGGGTGCTGCGATCCATTCTACGCCGAAACCGGGAGATCGTCAGTATGGTGACGCTCTATTGCCGGGTGTTTGCCCGGAATCAGTGGTTCCGGGGGCAAAAAGGGTCAGCGAGTGGGTCGCTGGTTGCGGTCTTCGGGGTTGCGGACCCTCACCAGGATGCCGACGGCGATGAACGTCGCCGCCGCGAGATAGTGCAGCAGGAGCCAGGTGTCGTGGTCGAGGTCGAGCGGGAACACCGGGTTCCAGGCCAGGGCGATCGGAACCAGCAGCACCAGCCACCACCAGTGGCGCGCCTGGAGGGCGAACCAGGCCACGATGAGCGCCAGGATGCAGATGACGTAGCGGACTATCGTGAAGCCGTCCCCGTCGACAAGGGCAACCCCGGCGAGGGCGGCAACAGCCCCGAGAAGGGCGGGGGCGAGCGCGGTTCGACGGAATGCCGGGGTGGGATAGCTGGTCACTCCCTCAGGGTACCCGGCCCCGGTGGGAGCGCTGCTGCCGGCCCTCGACGAGCGGTATCCCATCGCCCCGGGAACGGGCACCGAATACTCGATATGAGCACGAGAAACGGCATCGACGCCATACCCGTACGGCCGGCGCCGGCGCTTTTCGCGTTGAACGCACCGTCGACACCTGAACATCAACCGTTCACCGACTCGCAAGGTCTCGTTAGCGGTTTCCCAGTATTTATCTGGAAGAGTTGAATCCATGAGCCTCAGAACGGCCGAATACCCCCGGCCGGACCACTTCATCCTGCACCTCAGCGACACGCACTTCGTGACCGAAGGCGACCTCTACGGAGCAGTCGACAGCGAGAAGCTCCTCCGCCAGTTGTTCGACGAGCTCGAGGCATCTGGCAGTCGCCCCGAAGCCATCGTCTTCACGGGTGACCTCGCTGACGTCGGCGATGCCGCGGCCTATGCCAAGCTGCGCGAGATCGTGGAGCCGGCCGCCGAGCGCCTCGGTGCGCAAGTGATCTGGGTCATGGGAAATCACGACAACCGTGAGGTCTTCCGCGAGCAGCTTCTCGACCTCGCGCCCAGCACCGCTCCCATCGACCGCGTGCACTGGGTCAACGGCCTGCGCATCATCGCTCTCGACTCGACAGTTCCCGGCCACCACTACGGTGAGGTCTCCAGCGCGCAGCTCGACTGGCTCGCCGAAGAGCTCTCCAGCCCGGCGCCGCACGGAACGATCCTCGCCATGCACCACCCGCCGATCCCGAGCGTGCTCGACCTCGCCGTCATGGTCGAACTACGCGACCAGCCCGGTCTCGCCGAAGTGATCCAGGGTTCTGATGTGCGCAGCATCATCGCCGGCCACCTGCACTACTCGTCGACGGCCACCTTCGCGGGTGTTCCGGTGTCGGTCGCCTCGGCTACCTGCTACACCCAGGACCTCAACGTCCCGGTCGGCGGAACCCGCGCCCGCAACGGTGCGCAGGGCTTCAACCTCGTGCACGTCTACGAGAACACCGTGCTGCACTCGGTCGTACCGCTCGGCAGCTACGCCCAGGTCAGCTACGTCAGCGCCGAAGAGACCGCCACGATCCTTCGCCGCGAAGGTGTACGGATCGCTCCGTCGACGGCGACGGCAATCGAAGAAGAGACTCTTCTCACGGTGCCCGTCGACATCGCCCTCACGATCACGGCCGCTCCGGTCGCTGCGCCCGCCACACGCCCCTGAGGTCGGGGCACTCAGCCTTGCGTGGCCTGGGTTCCGTTCGACTCGCCGAGGGTGCCCTCGGGCTTCTCCCACGGGGCGGCAACCGGAAAGTAGCCGTCGAGGAACGAGCGAACTGCTTCGGCACGCTCCTCGGCTGAGATCTCGGGAAAGCTGCCGTCGTTGAGGCAGAACATGTCGAACGACCGCTTCTGCAGCAGCTTCTCCATCTGGATCAGCCCGGAACGCATCGTGGTGTCGACGTACTTGACCTTGGCATCCGTGCGCACGACGGCACGCCCGGTCAGCAGTGCGTAGTAGTGGTACAGCGAGTTGGTGACCGAGATGTCGGTGCGCGAGCGGAAGCGTGACGCGGCCGTTCGGGTGAAGTCTTCGGTGAACTCGTTCTCGAGCTCGGTCATGATGCTCTTGCGCAGTGGCGCAGCGCAGTGCTCGAGGTGGTTCGTGATCGTCACTCCGAAGCGCTCGCGCAGCAGTTCACGGTTGACGCGGGCTGCGTTCTCGAAACCACTGCGTTCCGGGGTTGCGGAGCCCAGGCCGATGCGGGTCGTCGCCTCGATGAAGCTCGTGACGCCGCCTGGCGAATAGAACATCGACGGCGCGACCGGGCGGCCGAAGAACATGTCGTCGTTCGAGTAGAGGAAGTGCTCGGCGATGCCCGGAATGTGGTGCAGCTGGCTCTCGACGGCCTGCGAATTGTGGGTCGGCAGCACCGACGGGTCGGCGAAGAACTCTTCGCTGCGCACGATCGTCACCTTCGGGTGGTCGGCGAGCCAGTGCGGGCGGGGTGAGTCGGTAACGACGAAGATGCGACGCACCCACGGTGCGAACAGGTGCACCGAACGCAGGGCGTAGCGCAGTTCGTCCAGCTGGCGGAAACGCGCCTCGTGGTCATCGCCCTCGCCGACGACGTAGCTCTGCATCTGGCGGGCACGGGCGCGCTGGAACTCGAGGTCGGTTCCGTCGACCCAGGAGAACACGAGGTCGATGTCGAAGGGCACATCGGATGAGACCCGGGTGAACATCGGCTCGATGGTGCGCCAGGTCGCGCCGTGTCGCTCGACCGTGGTGATCTCGATCTCGTTGCGCGGGATCGTGTAACGGGTGAGGGCACTCTCGGTCGGGGTCGTGACGACCTCGTCCGACCACTCCCAGAATTCGATGCGCACACCGGACGATGCACCGTAGGCGAGGCCGCCGACGGGAGCGACGCGAGCGCGGAACAGGATGAAGGCGCGGTCATCCGGCCCGATGGCGAGAAGGCCGTCGGCGACGAGAACAGCGGGACCCGACTTCTTGCGGTCGAACTTGAGCATGAACGGTTCGTTCGCCATCGCCGAGACGAGGGCATCACGGATGACCTGGCCGTCGGCGACATCGACGGCGATGACCGGGCGCTCGTCGTTGCCGTGCACAAGCAGGAATTCGACACCGGCAGCCTCGAGCACACCGCGCAGGAAGAACAGGTCTTCGAACATCGCCTCACGGGGTGTGATCGTGTCGTCGATGATCGCCGAGACACCCTTGCGAATACTGGTGGATGCCGTGCGATCGTGCCTGCTGTTTCTTCCCATCGGATGATCTTAACCGAGAGTGGAGCTGCAGGATTGCCGGGGGCACCTTCCCCTTGACAACGGCGCGGCCGAAGAGCATCCGAAAACCCTTCGCAACTGGCTAGGCTCGCACCATGGACGATCGGATCCCCACCGACGACAGCGACGCAGCCATCGGCCGATTCCAACAACTGCTGCGGATCCCCACTGTCTCGCAGGCGGATCCCGACGACACCGACTGGGCCGCTTTCGAGCTGTTCCGACAGACCGTCGCGAGCCTGTATCCGAGACTCACTTCCGCGCTGGAACTCGAACTCGTCGCCGGGCACTCCATGCTCTACCGGTGGCGGGGTCGGGGCACGGCTGCACCGACCGTGCTGATGGCGCACTACGACGTGGTTCCGGCTTCGGACGAGGGCTGGGTGCACCCGCCATTTGCGGCGACCCTGGTCGGCGACGGTCCAGACCAGCAACTGTGGGGACGGGGAACTCTCGACGACAAGGGCGCCCTGGTCACGATCCTCGAAGCTGTCGATAGACAGGTGGCGGCCGGGTTCACCCCCGAGAACGACATCTACCTGAGCTTCGGGCACAACGAAGAGACGGCGGGCGATGGCGCCGCTGCGGTCGTTGCAACCCTCGCGGAGCGTGGGGTGACGCCGTCCCTCGTCATCGACGAGGGCGGGGCGATCGCCGAGGGCGTGTTTCCCGGGGTCGAGTCGCCGGTGGCGTATGTCGGGGTGAGCGAGAAGGGCATCACGAACCTGCGCCTGTCGGTCGAGCAGGCGGGTGGTCACGCATCGACTCCCCCGAAACTCACGGCGACGGCGCGACTGGCGCGCGCGGTGGTTCGCCTGAATTCGCGGCCGTTCCCGGCCCGGATGTCGCCGACGACCCTCGAGATGATCACAACTCTCGGCGCTCACGTCAGTGGTCCGCTCGGCGTCGTGTTTCGCAGCGCCCGGGTCACCCGGCCGCTGCTTCTCGCGGTCTTCGCGAGGCTCTCCGACGAGACCAGGGCGCTCATCCGCACGACCCATGTCGTGACTGAACTCAGTGGAAGTGCCGCCGCGAACGTGCTCGCCGAGCGGGCTACTGCGACCGTCAATATGCGGGTCGCTGTCGGCTCGAGTGTTGCGGATGCCACGGCTCACGTGAAGCGGGCGATCCGCGACGATGCCGTGAGAATCGACGTGCTCGAGGCCAGCGAGCCGTCGCCGGTGTCACCGACGACGGGTGACGAGTGGAACCTCGTGCGCGAGCTGATCGAGAGCACGTACCCCGGCACCGTGGTCGCTCCGTATATCCAGCTCGGAGCGAGCGACAGTCGACGGTTCACCGCGATCAGCGGCAATGTCTATCGCTTCAGCCCTTTCCGCATGTCGGCAGAGGAGCGTGCGACCCTCCACGCCAAGAACGAGCGCATCCACGTGGCCACCTGGCTCTCCGGCATCACCTTCTACGAGTCGCTGATCGCGCGTCGGTGAGGTACCCCGCCCTGCCTTCGGCGAGGTGCCGGTATCGCCGGCTTCGGTGACAAGCGGGCAGGGACGGGGGTGATGTGTGCCGGCGTATCGCGCGGGTGCAGCTCACTTCGGCATGATTTGCGGTGCCACCTCACGCGGCTGTCGGTAACGGGCTCTCCTCACGCAGGTTCGCCAGGAGTTGCAGGTACGCCCTGCTTTTGAACCGCATCCGTTGCGGTGTGCGCTTAGGGTCGACGTTTCCGGGCGGAACAAGATAGAGCTCTTCCCCGCGTCTTCCTGACCGTCTGATTTCCCACTCGTTGTTGTGCAGCAACAGGTGGTGATGGCGGCAGAGCAGGACCCCGTTCGACACCAGGGTCTTCCCACCGTCGCGCTTCACCCACGCAATATGGTGTGCCTCAGTCCACGACGCCGGCCTCTCGCAGTCGCCGAACGCGCACCCGCCGAACATGGCCACCAAAACAGCCCTTTGTTTCGCCGTGAAGAACCGCTGGTCGGCGGTCTGGTCGGTTCCGGGTTCGATCGGGTACCCGTTTTCATCGAAAACGACCCGGTTGACGGTCCCGCAGCTCATCAGATTCTTTACTGTCGCGACAGAGATAGCGTCATCCTGCCCGTCGATGAACGCGATCCCGTGCCCGGTCTGCGCTTCTTTGTCGAGCTGCTCCTGTGTCACCAGGACGGTGATCTGCGCGCCGGAGTTCCCGAGAATCCGTGACGGGTCGACGCCTGCCCCAGTGCGGATGAACCCCATGATCGTGTCGTGGTTGTAGTTATCGCGCCGCTGCCGCTCATCAAACGAGGTCACAGGTGCCGCTGCCGCGGGTGCCTGGTGCCCATCCTCAGCCTCTTCCGCCTCGTCGACGAACCGCACCAGCTTTGGTGAGTTCGTCCGGTCCCACAGGTCTTTCATCTGCGCCGCCGAGACGATGTCGTGCTCGATGATCGACCTAGCGGACCCGTCCGCGTTCATGCGGAACACCCACGACCTTTTCTCGTGCCGCTCCCGTTCCCGCTCAGCCGCCCCGGCCTGGTCCACCTGGTCCCGCAGGTCCTTCGTGAACTTCAGTACCCGGTCGGTGTCGGAGGTGAGCGCGAACTCGATCGCGCGGGAAACCACATCCGTCAGCGTCTCGACGGTCACGGTGTCGCTCGGCACCCCGGCTCCCAGTCGGATCGCATCCGCTGTCCGAATCGAGATCGTCCCAGCAGTCACTTCCCGGACCACGGCTCGCATCCACGGTTCTGCCGCGACAATGACCTCGCCGGTCGCCGCATCCACTTGTCCGTCGTTGGCGGCCTCATGGGCCATTCGCCCGACCCGCACCGCGGTGACGGCTTCTTGCTTGGTCACGCCGGTGATCGACCGCAGCAGGTCTTCCGGGTTCTTCTGCCCCATCTTCTGGGCCAACCCCAGTCCGCCCATCTCGGGTGCGGAGCGCTTCGCGAATACCCCGGCGACAAGAGCGCCCTGGGCGTCGAGCAGCCGTCGTTCCTCGGCGATCGTGGCACTCAGCGCGAAAGCGTCGTCGTCGCTCAGCTGGTCGTAGCGGGCAGCATCCGTCGACACCAGCGACAGGGCGGTGAGCGCTGTTTTCGCGGTGTCGAGGAGGCTGGAAGTTGTCATGCCACTACTTTGCCAGTTCGAACAGACTTTCGAAAGGGATTGACAATGCTACTTATAAAGGTTCCGAGAATTGCTCCCTGTGGACGACAAGAGTGTTAGCCAATCGCCCCAAAAAGTAGCGCGAAAGGAGCTCACGTCAGGACGAAGTCACGACTTCGGCTTAGCCACTACAGCCGCCGCCGCAGTGATCCGATTCGCCATGCCCGAGAAGATCCCTCCGTGGAACGGCAGGATCGAGTACCAGTACAGCCGCCCGCCGAGTCCCGCCGGGAAGAAGACCGCACGCTGTCGGTAGATCGACCCGCCGGCGGGATCCGCCTCGGCCGAGAGCTCGAGCCACGCCTTGCCGGGCACCTTCATCTCGGCCCGCAACCGAAGCGAGTGCCCGCGGGCGATCTGCTCGACCCGCCAGAAGTCGAGGGCGTCCCCGGGGGCGAGACGCACCGCATCCCGGCGTCCGCGACGCAGCCCGACTCCCCCGACCAGTTTGTCGGCCCAGCCGCGCACTGCCCAGGCGAGCGGGAAGGAGTACCAGCCGTTCTTTCCGCCGATGCCCTCGATCACGGTCCACAGTTGCTCGACCGATGCCGCGGAGTGTTGTTCACGCAGGTCGGTGTAGACGGTGTGGCCCGACCAGTCGGGATCGCTCGGCAGCAGGTCGCTCGGTGCACCGGCGATGGCCGAGTTCTGCCAGCTGGTCTCTACCTCACCAGCACTGACCTTGCCGAGAGCGAGGTGAACTGCCCGGCGGTAGCGGGTGAGTCCGCCTTCCGGATCGGGGATCACATCCCTGATGTCGTTCTCAGACACCACGGCATTGAACTGCAGCGACGAGACGATGGGTACGGCGAGCGCGCGCGGGATCGGCGTGACCAGGTTCACCCACTGGGCGGCGAGCCACGGAGTGAGCACGGGCAGCGATGCGATCGGCCGTTGAGGCAGCCCGGCTTCGACCGCGTAGCCGTTCATCATCTGGCCGTAGCGCAGAACGTCGGGGCCGCCGATGTCGAAGGTGCGGTTGTACTCGCCGTCGAGTTCGGCCGCTTCGACGAGGTAGTACAGCACGTCGCGGATGGCGATCGGCTGGATGAAGTTGCGCACCCACTTCGGGGCGGGCATGTAGGGAAGCACATCGGTCAGGTGCCGGATCATCTCGAACGAGGCCGAGCCGGAACCGATGATGACCCCGGCCTGGAAGGCGATGGTCGGTACTCCCGACTCGAGCAGGATTCGGCCGACCTCGGCGCGCGAGCGCAGGTGCTGCGAGAGTTCGCCCTCCGGATGCAGCCCGCCCAGGTAGACGAAGCGCCCGACCCCGGCTGCCTTCGCCTCGCGCGCGACAGTCTCGGCCATGTCGTGCTCGATGCTCTCGAACTCGCCGGTCGCTGCCATCGAGTGCACGAGGTAGTAGACGACATCGCGGTCGGCGACGGCACGGCGCACGGCATCGGCATCCGACAGGTCTCCCTCGACGATGTCGACTCTGTCACCCCACGGCACTCCCTCGAGACGGTGGGCGTTGCGCACGACCACTCGCACATCGTGGCCGGCTTCGAGAAGTCGCGGCACGAGGCGCCCACCGACATAGCCTGTTGCACCGGTCACGAGAATACGTTTCGTCATTCCCGCAGGCTATCCGCGCAGCCTTGGGCTGTTCCGCGATTCCTTACCTTTCACACCAACCGGGGAGGAAACGCCTTTAGGGAATAACGTCGTCCGGTATGCCCTGCAACTCCAGTTCGAAAGTCCCGAGGTTTGTCGTCGCACCGCTGGTGAGAGTGATGTTTCGCACTGCGGCAGGCGCCGCGTACCAATACGGCGAGCGCTCGGGTAGCGGGGTCTGCGCGGCGGTGAAAGCGACCAGGGTGGCGGGACCGGACTTGCCATAACCACGGAACTTCTGTTCGAGGCCCTCGAAGTACGTCAGCGTCGACCCGCGCGACTTGTACGTGCCGTAGACCTCCGCAGGGGTCCCGCCGATGACGGCAAGGCCCGTGAACAATCCCATCGACTTTCCCGTGGTGAGTGTCTTGGTTCGCGCCGACGACATCTTCAGCATGATGGTCCGCTTCTCAAAACCGGTGACGTTCGTCGAGATCGAATAGGTTCCCGGCACAAGCCCCCTGATCCGGTATTTTCCGGTCGACCTGATCGTGGTGCGGGCGATCTCACTGCCGCCGAGCGAGGCCGTGATGTAGCCGCGAGTCGTCCCGGTCACATATCCGTTCAGGAAGGTGGTCTTCTTCGCCAGGGTGCGAGCGCCGACGTCACGTGACTTGTGAGCGCTCACGGTGACCGAGGTCGAGTCGTAACGCTTTCCCAGGCTCTCGGTGAAGTGGAGCGTGTACCGACCGGCGGCCAATGCTCCGATCTTGAAACGGGACACGGTCGAGTCCAGCGAGGTGCTCGCAACGTATCGACCCGACGAGTTATAGACCCGCACGAAGTAGTAGTCGCCCCGGGGCTCCCTGGTGAACCGCCCGGTGATGAACCCGGCTGAAGCGAGCCTCTCATCGACCCTGCGGTTCTCCGCGGCCTGTACGTGCGGCACGGAGACCGACTCGGCGAGGAAGGATTTTGACGCGCTGGTCGGATGCGAAGTGAAGGTCAGCCGGTAGTCACCCGGCTGAAGCCCCACCACGGAATAGGTACCGTTCGACGCGGTGTGCGCGGATCCCACCGCGTAGTCGGGGTCGCTGGGCAAGTAGGCGGCGACGGTGATCCCCTTCAGTGGCGTACTGCCGTTTTTCACCACCCCCGAGATCGTAGCCGTGGGCTGGGGATTGATGTCGAGCTCGGTCTCACTGCCGGGCGTGACGCTGATGGTCGGCGAACGGTAGGTCGTCAACCCGGGCTGATAGCCCGAGATCGTGTACTTGCCCGGGTATAACCCGTCGAACTCGTAGGCACCGTCGTCGGCCACGTCGACGTTGGCTGCCTCGGTATGGCCGAGGGTCCACAGGAAAATGGCCCGTCCGGAATAGGCCTCGGCCGTACCCGAGATCGTGCCTGATGCCGTCAGGGTGATGTCCAGCGGACCGGTGATCGGTGCGGGGAAGGGATCGACCCGCGTGCGCAAGAAGTCCCGGTCACCGCCGCTTCCGAAGAACTCTGCGGTGTACTCGGGGTCGATCGCCCGGCCGACTCCCTGGTTGGTAACGGAGGCGTTGGTGAAGAGCAGGTAGTCGCCGATGTCGTCGGGGATGTCGAGCGAGTACTGCCCGGATGCCCCGGTCGTCGTGGTCTCGAAGCTCGCGAAGTCCTCGGCCTCGACCCAGCCGATGACCAGGCCGGCCTGCGGACCGGACGAGCCGCTGAGCACTCCGGTCAGCGTGGTATCCGCCGCACTGGCAGCAGACACCGGAACGAGTGTGGCGATCACCAGCGCTGCGGCGGCCGTGGTCGCAAGGTGGCGGATCATTGCTGCTCCATTCCGTGAAGTACGAACTCGAGCGTGCCGAGTTCGGTCGTCTCACCTCCGGTCAGCACGATCGTCTTCGCAGCATCGGGCACCTCGTACCAGTACGGCGAATAAGAGGGAAGCGGACGATTGTCGTATCCGAAGTTCTCGAATGTCGCCGTGCCCGGCCAGCCGAAAGCCGAGAATCGCCCCCTGCTGTCGGAGTAGAAGAAGGCGTAGTCACCGTCACTGGCGTTGTACCCGCCGAAGCCCTCCCGCACCGGGACCCCGTCGATGAGGGCTGTCCCCGAGAATCTTCCGAGCGGATCGCCCTTGGTCAGTTGCCGGGATGACATCCCTCTCGACACGGCAATCGTTCGCGTCTTCGGAGCGAAGCCTGTTGCACGGGCCTCGACGGTGTACGTTCCGGGAATGAGCCCCTTGATCGTGTAGTGCGAAGACGATGAGATCTCGGTAGCAGCGGCGCGGTACTCGCCCCAGTCTGCTCGCACAAAGCCGCCAGACGCCCCGGGCACTGTGCCGGTGAGTGTTGCCGTCTTCTTGGTCAGGGTGCGCGTGCCCACCGAGAGCGACTTCTTCGCCGTGACGGTGATGGATTTCGAACTCCACATCTGCCCGCTGCTGAAGTAAGCGGTGTACTTTCCGGCGGGAACCCCGGTGGCGTAGAACCGCGCGCTGGACGAGCTACCAGAGGTCTCTCCCACCAGGCGCTTGGACGACGTGAACAGCCTCACCCGGTAGAACGAGGATCCGGATGCCAGTTTCACTTTTCCGGTAACGATCCCGGCGGACGCCAGCCTCGTAGTGATGCTCCGTGACTCGAGCGCCTCGAGGCCCGGCACAGCCAGGAGTTCCGGCACGAATGACTTGCCGGCCTCTTTCGCCCAGGTGCGGAAGACGACGGTGTAGTCACCCGGATTCAACCCGGCGAATGAATAGCGCCCCTTCGAATCTGTGCGGTCGGTACTCACCGGGTAGTCGATCTCGTCGACGGGAAAGCTGGTGAAAATCGTCTCGTACACCTCGACGGATACGTTCGGAAGAACTTTGTCGCCCTTCTTCACGACTCCAGAGATCTTCGCCGCCACCGGCGCGACATCCGCATCGGTCCCTGCACCTACGGCAGTGGTTTCACCCGATTCCACGGTGAAAGCAGGTGAGAGGTTGTGAGCATTGGACTCGCCCACCCATGCCTGCAGCTGGTACCTGCCGGGCACGAGTCCCGAGAATTCGAACCCACCCTGGCTGCTGATGCTCGTCGAGCCGACTCTCGTGTCGCCGAGGGTCTGCAGAGTGGCGTAGCCGCCGGCATAAACGGGTAGGTACCCCTCGACGCTGCCCACGGGGGTGAGGGTGATGTCGAGCGGCCCGGAGGGCGCGACCGAATACGGGGTGACGCCCTGGTGCAGGAAGTCGCGCTCGCCGGATGCGCCGAAGAACTCTCCCGTGTAGTCGGTGCGAAGAGCGGATCCCCCGCCGTCGGAGTTCAGCTCGAAGTTCGTGAAGAGGTAGAAGTCGCCGATGTCGTCGGGGATGGCAAGCGAGTACGAACCGTCTTCACTCGACCTGACGGTTTCGGTGTTACTGAAGTCATCGGCTTCGACCCAGCCGATGGCGAGATCCTCCTGCGGGCCGGATGCGCCGCTCAGCACTCCGGTGAGAGTGAAATCCGCCGCAGTGGCCGCGGACACCGGCACGAGTGCGCTGAATAACAGAGCTGCAGCCGCAGTGGCGGCCAGGTGGCGAATCATCATCGATCACTCCCGTGGTGTTTCCCCGGGCAGGATGGACACCGCCCGACAGGTGCACCTTAACCCCGAGGAGTGCTCGCAGTCCAGCATTCGCGACGGTGGCTTTCGTCTGGCGGCTGCCTCAGATCATCGATTTGGTATGCCACACGGTCTTGGTCTCGGTGAATGCGAGCATCCTCTCGAGCGATAGCGAGGGTATGCCGTCGACGGGCGTGAGCACCCGCTTGAGAGTCTCGGCTGCAGCGACCTGCAGGTCGACCCAGTCGAGGCTCGTCGCCCCGGCGAGATCGATTCCGTTGACATCGGCGTGGCCGGCGAGCCAGGGTGCGATCTCGGCAGCAGACCCGGTGAGGATGTTGATCACTCCCCCGGGCACGTCGCTCGTCGCGAGCACCTCGGCGAGGCTGATCGCCGGGAGCGGTGTCGATTCGCTCGCCAGCACGACGACCGTGTTGCCGGTCGCGACCACCGGGGCGACGACGCTCGCGAGGCCGAGCAGGGATGAGCCGTCGGGCGCGATGACCGCGACGACGCCGGTCGGCTCTGGCGTCGACAGGTTGAAGTACGGCCCGCTCACGGCGTTTCCGTTGCCGGCGACCTGCACGTACTTGTCAGCCCAGCCGGCGTACCAGACCCAGGTGTCGATGGCAGCGTCGACCTGCTTCTCGGCGACGGATGCCGATACCCCCTCGCCCCGGACGATCTCGTCCACGAACTGGGCGCGTCGCCCTTCGAGCACCTCGGCCACCCGGTAGAGCACCTGGCCGCGGTTGTACCCGGTCGCACCCGCCCAGCCGGGCTGGGCGGCACGCGCCGCGACGACGGCATCCCGCGCATCCTTGCGGCTCGCCTTCGCGGCGTTAGCGAGGAAAGCGCCCTTAGCCGTTGTGATCTCGTACACCCGGCCGGATTCGCTGCGTGGGAACTTGCCGCCGATGTAGAGCTTGTAGGTCTTCGGAATGGTGAGGTGGGTCACTTCGCTGCTCCTTTGCGCGCGGCGACGGGGCGGGGGGAACTGCCGGAACGAATGGCCGACGCGGAATCCTGCAGGTAGGTGGCGAGACCGTGCTTTCCGCCCTCGCGGCCGTACCCGCTCTCTTTGTACCCACCGAACGGTGACGCCGGATCGAACTGGTTGAACGTGTTGGCCCACACCACGCCGGCCCGCAGTCGGTCTGCGACTGCGAGGATGCGGCTTCCGTTCGAACTCCAGATGCCGGCCGAGAGTCCGTAGGGGGTGTTGTTGGCCCTCGCGACGGCCTCCGCCGGAGTTCGGAAGGTCAGCACCGACAGCACCGGCCCGAACACCTCGTCGCGGGCGATCCGGTTGCTCGTCGACACGTTGGTGAAGATGGTCGGGGCGAACCAGAAGCCGCTGTCGGGAATGGCGCAGTCGGCGGTCCAGCGGTCGGCCCCCTCGGTCTCGCCGATGTCGGAGAGCTCGCGGATGCGGTCGAGCTGCTCGCGGGAATTGATCGCACCGATGTCGGTGTTCTTGTCGAGCGGGTCGCCGAGCCTGAGGGTCGACAGCCTCGACTTGAGTCTCTCGACGACCTCGTCGTGGATGTTCTCCTGCACGAGCAGCCTGCTGCCGGCGCAGCACACGTGGCCCTGGTTGAAGAAGATGCCGTTCACGACCCCCTCGATCGCCTGGTCGATCGGGGCGTCGTCGAAGACGATGTTCGCCGCCTTGCCGCCCAGCTCGAGGGTCAGTTTCTTGCCGCTCCCCGCCGTGGACCGCGCGATGGCCTTGCCGACGGCCGTCGAACCGGTGAAGGCGACCTTGTCGACTCCGGGGTGATTGACCAGCAACTCGCCCGTGTCCCCGGCACCGGTGACGATGTTGACGACACCGGCGGGCAGGTCGGCCTGCTGCAGGATCTCGGCGAAGATGAGCGCCGTGAGCGGCGTGGTCTCGGCGGGCTTGATAACGACGGTGTTGCCCGCGGCGAGCGCCGGCGCGATCTTCCAGGCGAGCATGAGCAGCGGAAAGTTCCACGGGATCACCTGGGCTGCGACCCCGAGAGCACGAGGATTCGCGCCCAGCCCGGCGTAGTCGAGCTTGTCAGCCCACCCGGCGTAGTAGAAGAACCACGCCGCCACAAGTGGCACATCGACATCGCGGGACTCCCGGATCGGTTTGCCGTTGTCGAGGCTCTCGGCGACGGCGAGTTCCCGTGCCCGCTCCTGCACCAGGCGGGCGATCCGGAACAGGTATTTGCCGCGGTCGGCTCCGCTGAGCTTCGACCAGGTGCGGTCATAGGCACGACGCGCGGCCGCGACGGCGAGGTCGACATCCTGCGCGTCAGCGCTCGCGATGTTCGCTATGTGCTGCTCGGTCGAGGGAGAGATGGTGGTGAATCCGGCACCGTGCCCGTCGACGAACTCGCCGCCGATGAAGAGGCCGTAGCTCTTCTTGAGATTCAGGATCGCCGTGGACTCCGGCGCCGGGGCGTAGTCGAGAAATGAAGCCATGGTGCTGGTCCTAATCCATCGTGACGTAGTCGGGGCCGCTGTACCGCCCGGTGGTGAGCTTCTGGCGCTGCAACAGAACGTCGTTCAGAAGGCTCGAAGCTCCGAATCGGAACAGGTGCGGGATGAGCCATTCCTCGCCGACTGTCTCGGCGACCGTGACGAGGTATTTGATCGCATCTTTCGAGGTGCGGATGCCGCCCGCGGGTTTGACCCCGATCATCTCGCCGGTGAGGGCGTGCCAGTCGCGCACGACCTCCAGCATGAGCAGTGTCACCGGGAGCGTCGCCGCTGGGGCGACCTTGCCGGTGGAAGTCTTGATGAAATCGGCACCGGCGAGGATTGCCAGCCAGGACGCCCGTCGCACGTTGTCGTAGGTGGCGAGCTCGCCGGTCTCGAGAATCACCTTGAGGTGGGCGTAACTGCCGTCCGCGCGGCGGCAGGCCTCCTTGACCGCGACTATCTGGTCGAAAACGACCCCGAAGCGTCCGGAGAGGTAAGCACCGCGGTCGATGACCATGTCGATCTCGTCTGCGCCGGCTGCCACGGCATCCGCGGTGTCGGCGAGTTTGACGTTCAGCGAGGCGCGCCCGCTCGGAAAAGCCGTGGCGACGGCGGCCACCGAGATGCCCCCGGCATCCGGATCGCCGTGCAGGCTGCCGAGCGCGTCGACTGCCGCACCGACCATGTCGCCGTAGACGCAGACCGCGGCGACGCGCGGCGTCGAGCTGTCGGCGGCGTCGGGGGTGATCGCCTTCGCGACGAGGGAGCGCACTTTGCCCGGTGTGTCGGCTCCCTCGAGGGTCGTCAGGTCGATCAGGCCGATGATCGTGTCGAGGGCGCGGGCTTTCGAAGTGGTTTTGATCGAGCGGGTACCGAGAGTCGCTGCGCGCGCTTCGAGTCCGACCGCGTCAACCCCCGAAAGGCCTTCCAGATGCAGTCGCAGGCTCTTTTCGGTGAGCTCGGTGCCGATGAGTCTCACCGCGCGCTCGGCTGGAGCGAGCTCGATGGACCCGGGTGCGATGGTCACATGTTCTCCCAAGGATCGTCATTGATACGGGGTGCCCGCGCGCGTTCGCTCACGCGCGGAAGTGGTAGGTCCAGTCTGCCTCGACTGGGGTGCCTGCGGTAGTGGCACGCCGGGACTGGTTCAGCCCTCGGCGTCGAGGACCTGCAGGTTGTCGCGTGCCACGCCGTTCGCCGGGTCGATCCCGAGGGCCCGCACGAAGTCGGCACGGGCTTCGTCGAGGTGCCCGGTGAACGCGAGAGCCGTTCCGCGGCGCACCAGGAGCGAGGCGTTGTAGGGCGAGGCCTCGACGAGTTCGTCGAGAAACGGGAGCGCCTCGTCGTACTGGTTCGCGGCTGTGTACCCGATCGCCGTCGCGAGAGTCGGCGCAGCGGCGCCTCCCAGTCGTCCGCGGGCGTCGGTGCCCAGATCGACGGCAAGGCTGCCGAAGGTCGAGCGCACCCCGGCATCGGGTGAACTGTTGACGACTGCGGCGGCGAGCTGGGCGAGGTTCGAGACCGAATCCGCGTCCCACGGGCGTAGTGCACGCACGGCGGATGCGGCATCGCCGAATGCCGGTGCGTCGCCGTCGAGGGTGGCGGCTTCGGCGGCGCGCATCGGCAGCTCGGCGAAAGCGGCCGGGACGAGCACGACAAGCGACAGGACTCCGGCAACGAGCCAGGTGCGCGCGGCGGCGATCCCGCCGGGACGGGCCGGCAGCGCAGGCGCCCCACGCAACCGCACCGGCACCGGGATCGGCACGGCGACAGCGCCTCCCGCGATCACCAGCACGAGGGCGAGCACGCTGATGGTGGTGAAGTGCGTGAGCAGTCCGACAGCGACCCCGATGGCCGCGGCCACCGCTGCGCCCTGGCGACCGTAGGCGGCATCGTCGGCGGCCGCGCGCAGTCCACGAGAGAAGGCGAGAACGCCAAAAACCCCGAGCAGAACGAGGGCCGCGACGAGCAACACTCCCCCGGCGCTCGCCGCCTGCAGCACGATCGTGTGGGGTGAGTCGATAGCCGAGTCGAAGCCGACGGCATCCGCCCAGTCCTGGCCCTGCTCGGCGGTGATCCGGTCGGAGAATCCGCTCGGGCCGACCCCGAGCAGCCAACGGCCGTCGAGCATTGCCATCGTGTCGCCCCAGGCCAGTACCCGGTTCTCGACGGTGGCTGTCGCGAGCGGGCTCGTGCCGGTGACCCGGCTCGCGGTCTGCGGTACCAGCAGCGCGGTGGCAGCGAGCACGGCGAGCGCTCCGGTGGGCACCGCGAGTGCGGCAAGCCACCGGCCCCGGTGCCGGACGACGACCAGGCCGGCGAGGATCACCAGGGCGACAGCAGCGGCGAGCAATCCGGCGCGAGATGCAGAGAGCACGATCGTCACCAGCGCGGCGACAGCACCCGCTGCCTCGACCGCCCGGCGCGAGGTCGTGGCCGAACCGACGAGGGTGACGAGAAGCGCCGCGCCGACCAGCCCGGCGTCTGTTGCGTTACCGAGGAACGAGCCGGTGCGATCCCCGACGATTCCGCCGAGCGGGCGAAGACCCGCGACCTCGAGCAGGTAGAGGGCCGCGATAGCAACGCTCGCGAGTGAGAGCCCGGTGGTGAAGAACCGCCGCGTTCCGGATGTTGCACCCGGGCCGAGCAGGCGGGCACCGGCCCAGAGCAGGCCGAGATAGACCGGCAGCGCGACCAGCCCTTCGTACCGGGGCCAGCGGCCGAGTAACGCCGGCAGCGGATTCCCCGAGACGAACGCGGCGACCAGCAGCACGACACTGCCCGCGGCCAGCACCAGCACTATCGACCGGGGCAGGCGACCCGTGCGGGGCGCGAGGGCCGCCGCGACGATGGCGGCCGCCGCGAGCGCGAGCTTCGGCAGGTAGTAGGGGTACATTCCTCCGGGAAGCACGACGACGACCGAGAGAACCAGCAGTGTCAGCGCTATGCGCTCCCTGACCGCTGTTGTCACCGTCGGCATCCATTCCCCGCGTGCCCGAAGGCGGCCACCTGCTGGTGACCGCCTTCGGGAATCGCGATTCTGTTTCTTAGCGAATCGGATCGGCCGGAACGCCGAGCAGGTCGAGTTCGAAGGTGCCGAGCACCTTTGTGGCACCCGACTTCAGCGTGAACGACTTGGCCGCCGCCGGGAAGTCGTACCAGTAGGGCGAGTTGCCGGGCAGCGCAGTGGATCCGGTGTACAGGTAGTCGAGCTTTGCCGTACCCGACTTGCCGCTGCCCGAGAAGCTTCCCGCTTCGATTGTGAATTCTGAGCTCGCGCTGGAGCCGATCGTGTAGTAGCCGTAGCCGTAATCGATCGGCGATCCGTTGACCAGCGCCTTGCCGGTGTACTTTCCGTAGGAAGAGCCCTTGGCCAGGTTCTTCGTGGTCGACTTCGGGACCTTGACCGTGCTGGTCTTCTCGGCCGAGTTCGCGGCCGACACAGCGACGGTATAGGTAGCGGGCACAAGACCCTTGATCGAGTACTTTCCGCTCGACGAGATCTGGCTCGAGCCACCCGGGAGTGACGACGTGTAGGCGCTCACGTAACCGGAGGTTGCGCCGGTCACCTTGCCCGCGAGCGTCACGGTCTTTCTGGCGAGCTTCTCCGTGCCGACCGAGGCCGACTTTCCGGCCTTCACCGTGACGGAGGTCTTGCCGTAGTACTTCTGCTTTCCGTCCAGGAAGTACACGGTGTACTTTCCGGCCGCGAGGCTGCCGATCGAGAACGACTTCGTCGACGACGATCCGGAGGTGTAGCCGGCGAACTTCTTGGACGAGCTGTTGTAGGCGTAGGCCTCGTAGTACTCCGCGCCACTGGTCTTCTTCACCTTTCCGGTGATCAGTCCTGCGGTTGCGAGGCTGGCGTTGACGGTCTTGGTGGCGCCGGTCTTGACGCCCTTGGCCGAGACCGTCTTCGTCACGTACTGCTTCGACGAACCGGTCGAGTACGACCCGAAGGTCACCGTGTAGTTTCCGGAGGACAGGCCCTTGACCGAGTAGGAACCGGTCGAGCTGGTCGTTGCGTAGCCGCCGTTCTCAGAGTTGTTGACATAGACCGAGATACCGCTGAGCTTCTTGCTGCCGTTCTTGACGACGCCCGAGATGCTGCCGCCGGTCTTTGGGGCGAGAGCGACCTCGGTCGCGGTCCCCGCCGACACGGTGATCGCAGCGGAGGTGTAGTCGAGGTACTTTCCGGTCTGCTCGGCAGTGATCCGGTACTTGCCGGGAATGAGGCCCTCGAACGAGAATGCGCCATTGTCATCCACGTAGGTCTGGTTGACCTGCGTGTCGCCGAGGGTTTCGAGGGAGATGTAGTCGTCCGCATAGACCGTCGAAACGCCGGTGATGCTGCCCGAGGGTGTGAGAGTGATGTCGAGAGTTCCGTCGACAGGCGCCGTGTAGGGCTGGATCAGCTGGCGCGCGAAGGCACGCTGGCCGGATGCCCCGAAGAACTCACCCGTGTAGGCCTGGTTGTCAGCGTCCGAGCGCCCGCTGCTGTAGATACTGAGGTTCGTGTACAGGTAGTAGGCACCGATCGATTCCGGGATGTCGAGCGAGTATTCGCCCTCGGAATCCGAGTAGACGGTCGAGTAGGTGGAGAGGTCGTCGGCGTCGACCCAGCCGACGCTGACGTCTGAGGCAGCACCATCGGTGCCGGAAATGACTCCAGTGAGCGTGGTGTCAGCTGCGCTGGCGGCCGTCGCGGGGACCAGCCCGGCAAACAGTAGGGCCGCCGCCGCAGTCGCGGCGAGGTAACGAGTCTTCATTGAGGTGTCCTCTGGGTTCTGCGCCGGGGCGCGCTAGCTTCGGGTTAGCAAAAGAACAATATCTCGTAGCGAATATCGCAGGCTATAAGACTTTCCCTCATTACCGACCCCCAGTTCGGGGCGTTCGGGGTCGGTCTACCGTGCCGAGGGGTCAGTGGGACGATTCGCGAACCGCCCGGTCGAAGTGATCGCCCCAGCTGGCCCGGCGGTCCCGCTCCCAGTTCGCCCAGTCGACCGGTCGCCCACGCAGCAGGTCTTCCAGCTGGTCGAGGCTCGACTGCCAGTGCGCGATCACCCCGGGTGCGAATCGCGGCTCGATAACGCTCGTGACGCCGATGGTGAGTCCGCAGCCCGACCCACGGGTTCCGCCGGGCAGCTCGCGCAGGTCGAACCGCAGCCGTTCGCCGTTCGGGCTGGCGACCTCGAGCAACTCGCCGGGCAGCATTCGCACGATCTCACCGGCGAACGGGGCGAGGTGGTCGGGCTCGATCCAGCGCAGCCGATAGCCGCCACCGACCCGGGGTTCGACCTCAGCATCCGCAAGCCAGCCTTCGAGCAGCACCGGATCGACGAGGGCGTCCCAGACGATGGCACGCGGCAAGTCCAACTCGCGGGTGAATTCGAGGGTGAGGCCGGTCACAGTGACAGGGTACGCGCGGCCACGCCCGAGCGCCGGTTGCACAGCGGGCCAGCCCTACACTGGTTCGCATGACCACCAGGACTCCGGACCCGACGGCCCCTGCCCGCCGCCGTAATCGATCACTCGTCATTCTCGACATCACCGCGGGCATCGTCATCGCACTCGTGGGGCTCGTATTCGCCTACGGTATTGTGGTGACAACGTTGTCAATCGCGAATCAGTACAAGGTCGACAACACGTCGCTCCTGGCGACGATCACGACGCTCATGATCGCGTTCGCCATCTTCGGCTGGGCGATCACGGGCGGCATGTTCATCGTGAGGGCAATCCAGCGGCGTTACGCGTTTTTCTGGCCGATCATTGGAATCATCATCATTGTGCTGTCGTATTACCTCGGAGCCCTCATCGTCGGACCGCTCGGAGTAGACGCGTGAGCGCTCTGGCACTCGGCATCGACCTCGGCGGAACGAAGGTCGAAGCCGCACTCGTCGACGCGAGCGGTTCAGTTCTCGCCACCAGTCGCTTCCGCACGCCCACCGGGCCGCTGGCGACCTCGGCCGACCTCGAGGCAGCGGTGCGTTCCGTCATCGCCAGCTCGCTTGCACAGCTTCCCGCAGGCGCTGACCTCATTGGGGTCGGAGTCGGAAGCGCCGGACCGATCTCTGTCGTCGACGGCCGTGTGTCCCCGCTCAACCTGCCGGTGTGGCGGGACTACCCGTTCCGCGACCTCGTCGCGAGCGCTGTCCCGGCCGGCACGCCGGTGGTGCTGCGCATGGACGGCCAGTGCATCACACTCGCCGAACACTGGGTCGGTGCCGGCGTCGGCATCGACAACCTCATGGGCATGATCGTCTCGACCGGCATCGGGGGCGGACTGATCCTGCGCGGTATGACCGTCGCCGGGCCCACCGGCAACGCCGGCCACATCGGCCACGTCGAGGTCGGCGGCTTCGACGACCTCTGCCTGTGCGGAGGAATCGGATGCGTCGAGGGCATCGCCTCGGGTCCACGGACTGTCGCGTGGGCCGTGCGCCAGGGCTGGGTCGGTTCGACCGGTGAAGAGCTGTCGGCGTCGTACGCTGCCGGAGACGAGATCGCCCGCGCCGCGGTCGCTCGTTCCGGCCGGGCTATCGGCCAGGCCATAGCTTCGGCTACCGCGCTCGTCGATCTCGACCTCGTGGCGATCGGTGGCGGATTCTCACGGGTGACCCCCGACCTCTTCGACTACATCCGTGAGGCTATCGCCGAGCGGGTCCAGTTCGGCTTCGTCACCAAGGTGCGTGTGGTTCCGTCAGCGCTGTCTGACGAGGGCCCGCTGATCGGTTCCGCGGCGCTCATCCACCGCGCCGAGCTCGTCCCACCCGCGCTCGCCCACTAGGTCGCGCACGCCGTTCCTTCGAACGAAAAAGCGGGCAGGGACGGAGGCGGTTTGGGGTGCCGCAGCGCACGGGTGCAGCTCACTTGGTCGCCTCGGGCCGCGACCGTGCTCTATCCCGACCCTCAACTCCCGCGCTCAGTCGTCCACAAGCACCGTTTTTCGAAGTTGTTCACACATACTCAAAGTGCACCACGAATGTCGGTGGGTGTTGCCAAACTAGACCCATGACAATCGACACCAGCATCCACGAATCGGCACCGCGCGTGCCGGGTGCTGCCCTGTCGAATGCCGAACTCGAGCAGGCTATTCGGGACAACGAGCAGGTGACCCGTACCGCCGCGGCCCGCGGAATCGAGCTCGCCCACGAGCTCGCCATACGCTCCCGCAGAGACCTCCCAAAGGACGAGAACCTCGCTCTCATTACCGGGCACCGGAACGCGGCCGACTTTCTCGAAGACGTCACCCACATCTCCTCCGCCGAAGCCCGGCGCCGGCTCACGCTCGGCAACAAGACACAGCCCCGGCAGTTCATGGGGCAGGTGCTCGAGCCGGAATACCCGAAGGTCGCCACCGCCCTGAACAACGCTGAGGTGCCTGCCGAATCGGCGCTGGCGATCATCCGGATGCTGGAGGCGTCCGCGAAGAACAAGGTGATGCCGGAGAAGATCGCGATCGCCGAAGAAGCTCTCGTCGAAGACGCCATAAACGCGTGCTTCGATGCTCTGAAGGACCAGATCAATGTCTGGCATTCCTACCTCGACCCGGATGGCCTTGAGCCGAGAGAAGACCGGGCCTTCCGCAAGCGCTCCCTGCGGTTCGGGCATGAGGTGAACGGGCTGACCGAGATCATCATCATGGCCCCCACCATCGACGCCGCCCGCATCAAAGCCGCCTTCGCGGAAGCCGACCAGCTCACCACGAAGCCGCGGTTCCTCTCGAAAGAAGAGCAGGCCGAGCAGGACGCCGCCCCGGAGATGGTGACGGGCCCGCACGGTGAGAAGTATGCGAAGTTCCGCGACCCCAGGAGCCGCTCACAGCGGTGGTATGACCTGATGTTCGGGTACTTCAATGTCGGCCTGCGCGCCAAGGACCTCGGCGACAACGGGGCTCGCAGCCTCGCGACCGTCAACGTGACGATCACGGCGAAAGATCTGGAAAGCGGCATCGGCGTCGGCTGGGTCGAAGGCCTCGGAGGCGGCATTTCGGTCGCTGAAGTGCTCCGAATCATGGATTCCGATGGCGGTCATCCCATCTTCTTCGGTAGAAACGGCGCGATCAAGGCTTACGGTGACCGACAACGCGGGTTCACCGAGAAACAACGGCGGGCGATCGTCGCGCGGGATGGCGCGTTCTGTAGTTGTGGGTGCGGTCTGCCCGCAGCGGCGTGCGAAATACACCACATCATCCCCTGGGCGCGGGGCGGTCTGACGGAAGTCGATAACGGGATCCTGGTCTGTCGACCGTTTCATAGATGGTTGCCCGAATCCGGGTTCGAGATTGCCATGATCAACGGGAAACCGCACCTGCAAGCCCCGCCACACGTCGACCCGTCGCAGACCTGGCGGCCGATGGGACACAACCGCGGGCAGATCCGCGACCAGCTCGACGGCATCGGGTTCTGAAAAGGTCTCGATACGCAGCACCATCGCGAAGAGTCGAACCAGAAGTCGGTTGCACCCACGCAGTGCCCAAGTGCGCGCACTCTCCGTCGCTGCCCGCTTTTCGCCGAGGCCAGCGTCACCAGCACGACGAGCCGGAGGGCGGGGCGCATCACACAGACGCGTGCAGCTCGTCCTCGACGAAGCGCCTCGACCTCAGGGCGATGGCCGCACCAATACCGGCAAGCGCCGTCGCAAGCAGGAAGACCAGCGGAAGGGTCCAGCCGCCGCTGATGTCGTGAAGCACCCCGACGACCAGCGGCCCGAGGGCGCCGAGGGTGTAGCCGATTCCCTGAACAAAACCGCTCAACGCGACCGAGCCGGAGTGCGTTCGGGTTCTCGAGTTGATGAGAACGAGGCAGACCGGGAACAGGATCGGGCCGAATCCGATCAGGACTACCCAGAGCAGGGTCGCCGTGCCTGGCGCGACTATCAGCCCGAGGTAGCCCACGACGAAGAAGGCGACGCCGGCGAAGATGAGCCAGCCGACGTTCTTCAGCCGGGCAACCAGGATCGGGGCGATGATCGAGGCCGGCAGCCCGGCAAATCCGAAGATCGAGAGCATGATGCCGGCATCGACGTTGCTCATGCCGGTCTGGTCGGTGAGGATCTCGGGCAGCCAGGCGAATGATGCGTAGGCGTTGAGGGCCGACACAGCGAACGCCACGGTGATCGCGACAGCGACCGGCGACCGCCACATCCGGCCGACAACAGCCGGTGGCGCGACCTCGACCTCTGGCGCGTTTCCGTCGACCGCAGCAGTGGCCGCGTCGGCAACAGAACGCCGGTCGCGTGCGAGCAGGATGATCCACGGGACGATCGCTACGGTCGCGGTGACCGACCAGATGCCGAGCGACAGGCGCCAGCCCCCGACATCCGCGAGGGGTGCCGACACGAGCGCGGGAACAGCGGTGCTGAGCGACAGCATCGTGGCGTAGCTCGCGGTGACGATGCCGATCCGGTCGGGAAAGTACTTTTTCACTGCCGGGGGCAGCAGTACGTTGCCGATTCCCATTCCGACGAGCGTTACGACGCTGCCGATGACGAGAACCGGATAGTTGCCGGCAGCTGCCCGAAGCAGGTGGCCGGCGATCATGAGGGCGATGGCCGCCACGAGCGCGGCCTCGAGGCCGAGGCGACGGGCCACCGTCGGGGCGAAGAACCCGGACAGAGCGAACAGGATCGGCGGGAGCGCCCCGATGACGCCGATCCCGACGCTGGTCAGCGGAATATCGACCCGGATCAGGTCGATGATCGGCGAGATCGCGGCGACCGCCTGCCGCAGGCTGAGGGCCACGGCCATGATGCCGAGAAGCGCGATGGTGCGGCCGAGCCACAGGGAAGCAGGTCGGTTGTCACTCACTTGCCAAGTCTACGGTTTGGCCTCTGGCGCGAAGTCCCGTGCACGGTGCCGACGGCGGTGAATAGAGTAGTGGCCGTGAGCGAAACCCCCGATCCCGAGCGCCTCAGTGGGCCGGCAGCATCCGGCAACCCGGCCGAACTCGCGAGATACCTTCCGCTGAGCCAACGCCCGAGGCGGGACGAGACGGCGGTCACCGGCAACTGGTCGGAGCAGCTCGCCCAGGCACTCCTGCAGCTCGCCGAACAGCTCGGCGCGCTCAGTGAGGCAGACTGGCTGACCCCGAGCGCCCGCCCCGGGTTCCGGGTCGCGGATGTCGCGGGTCGTGTCGTGTGGCGCACGAGCACGCCGCGGCTGGCCAGGGTGCGCGACCGCGTGAGGCGCGCGTTGCGTGACCGCCGCCGCTTCTCAGCGAGCGAGCTCTCGCTCGGCAGCGAAGCCGTCTCCGCCGGCAGGACCGACGCCGAAGAGCAACTGCGTTCCCTTGCGGCTCGCGTCACGACGGACAGCAGCTCCCGCTCGGTAGCCGACCTGGCTGCCGTCGTGCTCGCCTGCTATGAGATCAGCGAGGCCGTCGGCGAGCCGATCGTCATCGATCCGGTCGCGAGCGGCGCGGTCGCCCTCGCACGGAGCCTCAGCGCGCCGGTCGAGATCAAAGCCGTGTTGAAGACCAGGTCGTTGGTGTCAACCGACGGCGACTGGCGGGTCGGCACCGGCACGGAGCTACGCGGGACATCGGCGCAGATAGTGCTGTTCCTCTATGGGCGCGCGGGGTTGCCTGGGGCGACGGCCTAGAGCGAGAAGATCGGGCGCTCGGCGGGCGGGTAGCCGAGCAGGTCGCGAATGCGCTGCTCGTCGCGTCCCATCTGGGTGACCAGGGCATCCGCGTTCTCGAATCGGCTCATCGGGCGGATGTAGTCGACGAACGCGAGTTCGACGAGCTTGCCGTAGAGGTCGATCTTGGCGTCGAGCACGTGCGCTTCGACCTGCCGGTCGGGCACTCCCTCGAAGGTCGGGTTGTTGCCGATCGAGACGGCCGCACCGTAGCGCTCCCCCTCGACCGTGAGCCAGGCGGCGTACACGCCGTCGGTCGGCACGAAGCCTTCGAGGTCTGGTGAGAGGTTCGCCGTCGGGTACCCGAGCTCGCGCCCGCGCTGGGCGCCGGGGACCACGACCGAGCGGATGGCGGGAAGGTGACCGAGCAGCGTTGCCGCCTCGGTGATGAGTCCCTTACTGAGAAGTTCGCGGATCCAGGTCGACGAGGCGCGGCGCGGCTCTTCACCGAATGCGTTGGCCGTCACCAGTACGTCGTCGACGAGCCGGACCTCGAATCCGAATTCCTTGCCGGAC
>Ga0247736_10000087_pt1 | contig 36853 bp, 31 predicted proteins | sample UWRJL193509B2_FD_180935 | JGI IMG/M metagenome (GOLD analysis project Ga0247736, IMG submission 180935) | Plant litter microbial communities from Arlington Agricultural Research Station in Wisconsin, United States - UWRJ-L193-509B-2 | ecosystem: Environmental > Terrestrial > Plant litter >...
CGACTGGACCCTTGACGCCTACGACGCACTCGGCGCCGATGAGCCGGTGGTGTTCTCCACCGCAGACGGCACCGACTTCGAAGCGGTCGCCGACACCCAGCCCGACCTCATTCTCGCGGGCTACTCGGGTGTGACCGAGGAAGATTACGCCACCCTGAGCGAGATCGCGCCGACCGTCGCCTACCCGGATGCCGCATGGCTCACCCCGTGGCGCGACGTCATCAAGACCGACTCGGCTGCTCTCGGGCTCGCCGACAAGGGCCAGGCGCTCGTCGACTCCCTCGAAGGGCAGATCGCGGATGCGACTGCGGACTCCGCATTCGAGGGCAAGAAGGCCGCGTTCTTCTACATGAACGCAGCCGACCTCTCCACCATCTCGATCTACGGCCAGGGCGACTCGCGTACTGCGTTCCTCGCCGATCTCGGATTCGACCTTCCCGAGTTGGCCGGTGATGTCGACACCTTCTACCACGACGTCAGCGCCGAGAACGCTGACGAGCTAGCCGACATCGACGTGATCGTGAGTTACGGCGACGGCGATGCGCTGCTGACAGCGCTGCGCGCCGACCCGCTGTGGAGCACCCTCACGGCGGTCAAAAACGGTGCCGTCCTCTCGGTCGGGTCCGGTGATGCCCTGAGCGGCGCCGTGACGCCGACCGCGCTGTCGATCCCGTGGATGCTGAAGGACTACGTCGCCCTTTTGGACGGTGCCGTCGCGCTCGCGAAGTGACCTTTCCGCACACAACGGTCGATGACCGCCGCCGCGCCGACGCCACCCAGGTGTCGGCGCGGCGGCGCGCTGTGACGATTGCGGGCTTGATCGTCGGCGTCGTCGTCGCAATAGTGCTCTCGCTCGCTTTCGGTTCGCGGACCGTCTCGATTGCAGAGATCTCTGAGGGACTGACCTCCTGGGCACAGGGACGCACACCGACGGAAATCGGAGCGATCGCTGTGCAGGAGCGCATCCCTCGCACGGTGCTCGCCATCATTGCGGGCGCAGCGCTCGCGCTGTCGGGGGCCCTGATGCAGGCAATCACCCGCAACCCCATCGCCGACCCCGGCATCCTCGGGGTGAACACCGGCGCCGCGCTCGCTGTTGTGTGCGGAATCGCATTCTTCGGAATCACCTCGCCCTACCAGTACCTCTGGCTCGCCCTGGGGGGCGCCATTCTGACGGCGGTGTTCGTTTACAACGTCGGCTCGGTCGGACCCGGTGGCTCTACGCCGATCAAGCTGGCGCTGGCAGGAGCGGCGACCACCGCGGCGCTCTCCTCCCTGGTCAGTGCGGTCCTGCTCCCCCGCACGGCAGCAATGGACACCTTCCGCTTCTGGCAGGTCGGTGGCGTCGGCGGAGCCGACTGGGGCACGATGGCGGTCATCTCCCCCCTGCTCGTGGCGGGAGCGCTGGTCGCATTCGTCTGCGCACCCGCCCTGAATGCGATCGCCCTCGGTGACGACGTCGCAGTAGGGCTCGGCGTGCGTATCGGCCGCACCCGGCTGCTCGCTGCCGTGGCGGGGGTGGTGCTCTGCGCCGCAGTCACCGCGGTCGCTGGTCCCATCGCCTTTGTCGGTCTCATGGTTCCCCATGTGATGCGGATGCTCGTCGGTCCCGATCAGCGCTGGATACTGCCGCTGTCCGCGCTTGGTGGTGCCGTGCTGCTGACGCTCGCCGACACGATCGGTCGCCTCATCGGCTACCCCGGCGAGACGGAGGCGGGAATCGTCACCGCATTCGTCGGCGCCCCGGTGCTGGTCATCATTGCCCGCCGCAGCAAGATGAAAGCGCTCTGACATGACGGCTCACCCCGCAACGCCCGATTTGGGAGCGCGAATGGCGCTGGTCCGCGCCGGCCGCATCCGGCGTTCGCGTCGCCGCATCATCGTTATCGTCATTCTCGCCGTCGCGGTACTGGCGCTCGTCGCCGCCCAGCTCATGGTCGGCAAGACGATCTACCCAGTCTCGGACGTACTTGCGGTCATGCGCGGAGAGAGCGTGCCAGGGGCATCATTTACCGTCGGCAGCCTTCGCATCCCGCGGGCGCTGATCGGCGCGCTTGCCGGCCTCGCCTTCGGCGCAGCGGGTACGACGTTCCAAACGATGCTGCGTAATCCCCTCGCAAGTCCAGACGTGATCGGAATCAGTGCCGGAGCCAGCGCGGCGGCCGTCGTCTGCCTCGTCGTGCTGCGCTGGAGCGGCACAGCGACCCTGTTTGCCGCACTCATCGCGGGTGTCGCCACAGCCGCGGCAATCTATCTCGCCGCCCGCGGGGGCGAATCCACCGGCGGCCGGCTCATCCTCATCGGCATCGGCATCGGCGCGATGCTCGACGCGGTCGTTTCCTACGCGATCCAGCGGGCGGCCGAATACGATGTCGCCGTCGCGATGCGCTGGCTCACCGGCAGCCTCAACGGCTCGCGCTGGGAGAGCGTCCTGCCGCTCGGCATCGCCGTGGTTGTGCTGCTGCCCCTACTCGCCCTTCTCTCGCGGCAATTGCGAGCACTGGAACTCGGCGACGCCGCGGCGACCTCGCTGGGCGTGCGGGTGGACCGCGTGCGCGTGCTGCTCATCATCGCCGCAGTCGCCCTGACCTGTTTTGCGACCGCGACCACGGGGCCGATCGCGTTTGTGGCTTTTCTTGCCGGTCCCATCGTGAGCCGGCTGGCCGGCCACGGCTCGTCGCTGGTCATCCCGGCCGCGCTCATGGGTGCCTGCCTGGTTCTCACGGCCGACCTGATCGGCCAGTTCGCCTTCGACACGCGATTTCCGGTGGGGGTGATCACCGGAATCCTCGGTGCTCCCTACCTCCTGTACCTACTGATTCGCACATCCCGCCGCGGAGGATCCTCATGAGTTCAGAACACCTGCTGACCACCGAAGGGCTGGTCTCGGGCTACGGCGGCAGGACGATCGTCGACGGCATCGACCTCGAGCTGCCGGCCGGGCGCATCACGGTGATCGTCGGCGCGAACGCGTGCGGCAAGTCGACCCTGCTGAAGACGCTGTCGCGGCTCATCACACCCACCAGCGGGGCTGTCGTGCTCGACGGCAAGCTGATTGGCGAGGTACCGACCAAGCAGCTGGCGCGCACCCTCGGCCTGCTCCCCCAGCAGCCGATCGCGCCAGAGGGTATCGCCGTCGCCGACCTCGTCGGGCGCGGACGTCATCCCCACCAGAAGCTGTTCCGCTCCTGGACGACGGAAGACGACCGGGCCGTCGTGGAAGCACTCGAGGCGACCGGCATCGCCGACCTCGCCGACCGCAGCGTCGATGAGCTCTCCGGCGGCCAGCGCCAGAAAGTCTGGATCGCTATGGCGCTCGCCCAGCAGACCGACATCCTGCTGCTCGACGAGCCGACCACGTTCCTCGACATCGCCCACCAGGTCGAGGTGCTCGACCTGCTCACCGATCTCAATCGCCGCCAGGGCACAACGATCGTTATCGTGTTGCACGATCTGCACCTCGCCATCCGCTACGCGGACACCCTCGTAGCGGTCAAGAGCGGCAAGGTGCACGCCATGGGTGCCCCCTCAGAAATCGTCACGAGCACACTCATCGAAGAAGTTTTCGGCCTGCGCAGCACCATCATCACCGACCCGGTGTCGGGTAAGCCGATGGTCACCCCCCTTGGGCGGCATCACGTCCGTTGAGAATGGCGGCGAAGAGTCCTCCGCCCGGTAGCGCTCGCCTCCCCGAGAGACGAGCCTGAATCAGCGCGCCGACTGCTCCAGCGTCGTCGCAATACGCTCGGCCATCCGGTCCGCCTTGAAATGATCATCGGCCGTGACGGTGACCACGGCGTCGCCGAGGAAGACAAGCAACTGCCCGTACGCACCGTGCAGGCGCCAGGCCTCGCCGGGCCCGTCCCAGCCCGCGAGCGCATAGCGCCGGTAGGCCGGCTCGGGCTCCGGCCCCCGATCGAACCAATCGGAGTGCATGGCGTTTACCCAGTCAGCGGACACCAGGCGGTTTCCCTGCCACACCCCGCCATCGCGAATGAGTCGCCCGATCCGGGCGAGTTCCAGAGTGCGCAGATGCAGCCCACCGCCTGCAACGATCCGGCCGTTCGGACACCGCTCCCACGTAGGCGCTTCGATCGCGAGCGGCCCGAACAGTCGTTCATCTAGCCACCGGGGAACGTCTCCGACAACGGCCTCGAGCACCCGCATCGCGGTGTAGGTACTCGCGTTCGAGTACTGGAACAGCCGTCCACCCGATGGACGGCCAAGGAACTCGCGCGCGAGATCGGGCCAGTCCGTCATCATGGTCTCTGACCAAGGGAGGTCGATGCCGCTGGTCATGGTGAGCAGATGCCGCACGGTAACGTCGTCGACGCCCTCACCGAGCGCGAAGTCCGGCAGGTAGGCAGCTACGGGCGCGTCGACATCGAGCTTTCCCTCATCGGCCGCAATCCCGACCGCAAGAACGCACACGCCCTTGGCAGCCGAGTGGATGTCTCGCCGGACGTCGTCACTCCAGTGATACTCGGCGGTCTCGTCGCCGATGAGTACGTGCACGGAATGCGCATCGAACCCGTCTTCGTCGGCTACGACGACTAGTCGATCCAGGGTCTTCTGCGCGCGACTCATCTCACTATTCTGCCGGTTGAGCGGGAGGGGTTTCGAGGCGGATGCTCCAGCGGGCGAGGATCCCCTGCAGTGCGTCCCGGTCGGCGGGGCTCATCGCGTCGACCAGCCGGTGCTCGTTCGCCACGTGGTCGGTGAAGGCCGCATCGATGACCGCCCTGCCGCGCTCGGTCAGGGCGATGACGCGCGTGCGCGCATCGGTCGCGGATACGCGCCTCGATACGAGCCCGGCCTTTTCGAGCCGATCGATCCGCTTGGTCATCGCGCCCGTGGTCACCATGGTGCGGTTGGCGAGCTGTCCGGCGGAGGTCTCGAACGGCTCCCCCTGGCGGCGCAGCGTCGCGAGCACGTCGAACTCCCCCTCGAGCAGCCCGTGTTCGGCGTAGACGGAGACGAGTTCCGGCGTGAGCCGTGCGGCGATCCGGTGGATGCGCGCGATGATGCCGATCGGACTGGCGTCGAGGTCGGGGCGTTCCCTGCGCCAGTCGCCCAGCACACGAGAGACATGGTCGTCGGAGGTCATTGTTTCATATTATCTTCCCGGGAAGATAATATGAAGCAATGAGATCGAACTGGCGCTGGATCCTGGTGACCGCTATCGCCCCGGTCGCGTGGGGCTCGAACTACTTCGTCACCCGCCAGTTCCTGCCGGTCGACCTTCCGCTGTGGGGTGCGGTGATCCGCGCCCTGCCCGCCGGGCTGCTGTTGCTCGTCTTCGCCCGCCAGCTGCCCCGGGGTCACTGGTGGTGGCGGTCATTCGTTCTCGGCGCGCTCAATGTCGGCGCCTTCTTCGCACTCATCTACGTGGCATCCCAACTGCTGCCGTCCAGCGTCGCGGCAACCCTCATGGCCACCTCGGCCGCGGTACTGCTGCTGCTGGCCTGGCCGCTGCTCGGCGAACGACCGTCGCTGGTCGCCATCGCCGGGACCGCCCTCGGGTTCACGGGTGTCGTGGTGATGTTCGCGGGCGCCGGAGGCGCCATCGACCCGCTCGGCGTCGCCGCCTCACTCGGCGCCATGCTGCTCTCGTCGGTCGGCTACGTTCTCACAAAACGCTGGGGCCGGGATGTCGGCGTCGTTGCCCTGACCTCGTGGCAGCTGCTTGCGGGCGGCCTGCTCCTGCTGCCGGCGGCGCTGCTGGTCGAAGGCGTCCTGCCGGCGCCCGATCCACCGGCGATGGCGGCATACGCCTATACGACGATCGTCGCCACCGCCCTCGCGAACCTCGCCTGGTTCTTCGGCCTGCGCCACCTCACCGCGGGAACAGTGGGAGTGGTCGGCCTGCTCAACCCGGTGACCGGGGTCGCTCTCGGCACGCTCGTCGCCGGGGAGCTTTTCGGCCTGCAGGAAGCAATCGGTACGGCGCTCATCCTGGTCGGGGTCTTCCTCGGGCGCGGCACAGCAGCGAGACCCGCGCCGAACCCGGCGAGCGCCCCGGCGACTTAGCTGCGGATCCTTCTCGTTCCGCCCTATGCAACTGGTCGATAAAGTACACTTTTAGGAACATGTCCAGCGGGGGTAGGGCATACGACAGGCCTGGCTTGTTGTATCGATCCGGCTCTGTTCCACGGGAGGGTGCCATGCCTCGACTCGTCACTTCAGCGCGACCGGTGCGCGGATGACCGCGACCGCTCCCGGCATCGGACCGCAGGCCCGCGAAGACCGCCGCCAGCGCGCGGTCGAGAGCCTCGGGTTCACCGAAGCCGCGCGGAACCCGCAGCTCGACCGCGTCGCCCGCATCGCCCGCGCCACCTTCGGCGTCGACTTCTCGTCGATCACGGTCTTCGACAAAGATCGGGCGCTCTTCGTCGGCGGCGGCGGGTTCGACGCCCTCGAATCGCCGCGTGCCGATAGCCCGTGCCAGCTCGTCGTCGACTCCGGCGAGATCGTGACGACCGATAACGCGCGCACCGACCCTCGCTTCGACAACATCGCGAACATCAGGGGCGCCAACTCCGGGTTCTATGTCGGACACCCGCTCACCGATGCCACCGGCAATGTGGTGGGGTCGCTCTGCCTCGTCGCCCAGGAGCCGCGCGTGCTCACCGACAGCGAAATGCAGGTGTTCATCGACCTCGCCGGGTGGGCGCAGCAGGAGATGCTGGCCGATGCCGAAGCGCTCCGCGCGCGCGACACCCAGCAATCGCTGTTCCCTGCCGCCCCGCTCGAGCAGGACGGCTACCGCGTTTCGGGCCTGTGCGTTCCGGCAAATAGCGTCGGCGGCGATTGCTTCGACTACGGAATCGTCGGGTCGCTGCTGCACGTGGCGATCGGCGACGTCATGGGCAAGGGCACCGGGGCCGCGATCCTCGGTGCGGCCACCCGCGCGGTATGCCGGGCCATCGTGCCGACGATCCCGAGCGGCGATGCCCTCGGCGAGGGCGTCGACCGGATCGAGGCCGCGATGATCAGCGACCTGCAGCGCACCAGCAGTTTCGTCACCTACTTCCACTCGGTCATCGATGTCGAGAACGCGCGCCTCCACTATGTCGACGCGGGCACCGGGCTCGCCCTTCTCGTACGCGAGAGCGGCGAGACACTGCAGCTCACCGGCGCCGACCTGCCCCTCGGCATCCAGGCCCAGCCGCACGAGACCCATTCGATCGACCTGCTGATTGGTGACCGTCTCGTGCTCGTGAGCGATGGGCTCCTCGACATCGTCGACGACCAGCACAACTGGGTCGACGAGGTAGACACACTCGTCCGGGCTGCAACGGACGGAGACGACGCCCTGCACCGGATCGCAGACCTCAGCCGGGCCCGCGTGCCGCTCGACGACGTCACCATAGTCGTCATGGAGTACCGCCCATGACGATGGAGGCGACACGCATCGACCGCCGCCGACTCGAGCACAAGACATCAGCGCGCCGCCTTGCCGTCATCCGGATCGTCATCGTGCTCGCGGCGGCCTCGGGGCTCAACTATGTCGTCTGGCGCTGGCTGGCATCCGTCAACTGGGAATCCTGGTGGATCGCGGTGCCGCTCGTGCTCGCCGAGACCTACAGCCTCATCGACTCCCTGCTGTTCGGGCTCGGCGCGTGGCGCATCCGCGAACGTGGCGAGCCACCGAAGCCACCCGCGGCGGGCTACACGGTCGATGTTTTCATCACCACCTACAACGAACCGGTTGACCTCGTCGTGCGCACCGCGCGCGCTGCCCTCGACATCAGTTACCCCCACACCACCTGGATCCTCGACGACGGCAACCGCGACGAGGTGCGCGCCGCGGCCGAGCAGCTGGGTATCGGTGTGATCACCCGTTCGGCCGACTGGGTCGACCGCCCCCGCCACGCCAAGGCCGGCAATCTCAACAACGCGCTGCTCGCCACCGAGGGCGAGTTCGTGCTCGTGCTCGACGCCGACCAGGTTCCCGACGCGCTCATCCTCGATCGCACCCTCGGGTACTTCAAAGACCCGCAGGTCGCCCTCGTGCAGACGCCGCAGTGGTTCGAGAACGTTCCGGATGCGGATCCGCTCGGCAGCCAGGCACCCCTGTTCTACGGCCCGATCCAGCAATCGAAAGACGGCTGGAACGCGGCATTCTTCTGTGGCTCCAACGCGATCCTGCGCCGCGAGGCCCTCATGCAGCTCGGAATCTCGCGGTATGTCGCCGAGGTCGAGCAATCGGTCTACCGGGCGATCACCAGCTCGAAGCGCGTGCTCGCGCGTGCCCGTGACGAGGCCCACGGCGACCGCCGCGTCACCCTCGCCCTGCGTCGTGCCGCCGACATCGTCGAGACCGCGCGGCTCGAAATCATCCGCGGCGATGGCATTTCGGATGTCACCTACCGTTTCCAGCGCGGAATCGACGCGATCTCGACCGAGTACGCCGATTCGGACATCGCCCTGATGCGCGAGAACCTGCGGGAGCTCGCCGCCCTCTCCGACGACCCGGACACCTTCGCGAGCATCGACGAAGCGGCCCTCGAACTGCTGGGCCAGCGAGACACGTCCCCGATCGCCGCGATCGAGGCCATCTCGCTGCTCGCGGGTGCCCTCAACGTCGACCGCGGCGACGAAGCCCAGGCGATCATGCCGATGGCGACGATCTCGGTCACCGAAGACATGGCGACCTCCATGCGCCTGCACGGCCTCGGCTGGAAGTCGGTCTACCACGGCGAGATCCTCGCGATCGGGCTGGCGCCGGAAGACCTCGAGACGATGCTCGGCCAGCGACTGCGCTGGGCCCAGGGCACGATGCAGGTGTTCTTCCGCGAGAACCCGCTGCTGCAGTGGCGCCTCTCGCTCGGCCAGCGCCTCATGTACTTCGGCACCATGTGGAGCTACCTGTCCGGGTTCCCCGCCCTCGTCTACGTCACGGCACCGGTGCTCTGCCTCGCGTTCGGCGTCATCCCGGTGACGGCCTACAGCCTCGACTTCTTCGCCCGGTTCCTGCCCTTCCTCGTACTCAACCAGCTGCTGTTCTGGGTGGTCGCGGCCGGGAGGCCGACCTGGCGCGGCGCGCAGTACTCGCTCGCGCTGTTCCCGGTTTGGATCGAGTCGGTCACCTCGGCAGTCCGCAACGTCTTCTTCGGCCAGCCGCTCGGCTTCCGCGTCACCTCGAAGACGGGCGCAGAGGACGACCGTCGCCGGTGGGACCTGGTGAAGCCGCAGCTCTATGTCATGGGAGCTCTCGTCGTCGCTCTCATCGTCGTCGGCATCCGGATTCTTGCGGGTCAGGCCGATGGCATCGCCCCGTATGTCAATATCGTCTGGGTCATCTATGACCTCGCCGTGTTCAGCATCATCATCCGCGCCGTGCTCTACCGGGGCCCGGCCGCCACCAAGAAGGAGACCTCATGACGTCGATCGACGTACGCGAAGCCGACGGAGGCGTGGTGCTCGTCCCGAGCGGGCGGCTTACCGTGGTGACCGCGCCGAACCTGCGCGCAGCGGTCGCCGAACGGATCACCGCCGGTGACCGGATCATCATCGTCGACCTCTCCGGCACCGACTTCGTCGACTCGTCAGGCCTCGGAGCGCTGGTCTCCTGCCTCAAGTCCGCCCGCCAGGCCGGCGGCGACCTTCGTCTCGTCGCACCCACCGAACAGGTGATGATGGTGCTGAAGATGACGAACCTCGACCGCATCCTCCAGCCGCGCGCTTCAGTCGCCGACGCGCTGCGCGACTAGGGCACTGGGACAATGAACGACCCCGTGCAGCGCGTGGTCATCGTTCCCGCCACCATCGAGAGCATCGATGTCGTGCAGGCGGAGTTCGCAGAGTGGTGGACAGAACTCGGTGAACCAAGCACCGAGACCCGCTTCAAGTTCGAGACGGCGGTGGTGGAGATCGCCACCAACATCGTCGAACACACCCACCGGGCCGAAGGTGCATCCGGGCGCGGTTACAGCCTCGAGCTCACCGGCAGTGACGCCGAAGTCACGGCGGTGTTCGAGGACAACGGTAAACCTGCGGATATCGACCTGAGCACCGTCACGATGGCGGAGGTGGATGACGAGAGCGGTCGTGGGCTCGCCCTGGCCATCGCCGCTCTCGACAGCCTCGACTACCGCCGAGCGAACGGTCGCAACATCTGGACGCTCGTGTGCCAGCGCTGATCCGCCGCGCTGGCGCAGTTCTCGCCCTCGTCGCCGCGGGCCTGATCGTGGGCCCCTTCGCGATCGGGCCGGCGCTTGCAGCGGATGCCGCCACAGCCGCACCGCAGCCGGACGAAGTCTGGTTCGGTCCGAACCTCGACTGGACGGCCGACGGGCCAGAGGGCTACGAGAACCGTCTCGGCGCCACCCCGTCGATGTACCAGCTCACCCTCGACTATCCGCTCGATACCAACGCGGAGTCCCAGCTGCTCACCTCGGCGCGCGCTGTCGCCACCCAGGGTGCCGTGCTCACGCTGAGCCTCCTGCCCACGACCACCCTCGACAAGCTCACTGCCGCTGACGCGAGCAAGCTCGAGTCGAGGCTGAGCGAGATCCACGACCAGTACGACACGCAGCTCCTGGTGCGCTTCGCGCCAGAGATGAACGGCAGCTGGATCGCGTGGGGCCAGCAGCCCACCGCCTACACCGGCGCCTTCGCCCGGGTTGCCGACGCGGTGCACGGCGGAGACTCCGGGGCACTCATGGTCTGGGCGCCGTCCTACGGTTCCGGCTACCCGTTCGGTCTCGCCGAGGGCGCCCTCGACTCGCTCTCCGACCGGGACCGGTCGCTCCTCGACACCGATGGTGACGGTGAGGTCACCCAGTCCGACGACCCCTACGAGCCGTACTACCCCGGCGACACCCACGTCGACTGGGTCGGGCTGACCATGTTCTACTTCGGCAAGGGCGATGCGCGGGAGTCGGCCGGCGTGAATGTGTCCCTGCTCGTCAATAAGACACCGGATGGCGACGAGGTCGAGGAGAGCTTCGACGAGGCGTGGGGCTATACCGCCCTCCAGGACGACAATTTCTACGACCGCTTCGCCGTCGGTCATGACCGGCCGATGCTGCTCGACACCGGTGCGCTCTACGACGATTCGCTCGACGGTGCGACCGAACTCGAGGTCAAACAGGGCTGGTGGACACAGGTGCTCGCCGCCATCGACAGTCGCCCCCGCATCGAGGGTGTCACCTGGCTCGAGCTCGAGCGCGACGAGGCCGAGGCCGGCGGAAACAAGGTCGACTGGCGCGCCACGGGAGACTCCCAGATCGCCACGGCCTTCCTGGCTGACCTGCGCGCCGACGACCGGATCGAATTCGGGCCCGTGACGAAGGTGACGTCGCCCGAGGACGGCAGCGCGGCCACGGTGCAGATTCGCGACCCTGCCTCCGACGACGCCAGCACGGGCGGTGACCAGATGGGCTTCATCGTCTGGTGCGCGGCCGGCCTCGCCATAGCCTTCCTGCTGTCTGGCCTGCTCGGGCGGTTCCTACCCAAGTGGCGCTATCCCGACGACGGCTCCCCGGGGCGCGACCTGCGCATCGACTTGTTCCGCGGATTCATCATCCTCGCGGTCGTCGTCACGCACATCGAGGTCGCCGGGCCGCTGTCCTACGTGACACTGCACGCCATCGGGGCGATCACCGGCGCCGAGATGTTCGTGTTCCTGTCCGGCCTGGTGCTCGGCATGGTCTACCCGCTCGGCGTCCGCAAGTTCGGCGAGCTCAAGGCCGCGACCGGCGCTCTGCGCCGCGCGGGCAAGCAGTACGTCGTCACTCTCGTCGTCATCCTCGTGGTGTTCGCTCTCGGGTTCATCCCGTTCCTCGGCACAGCCGCAATCACGACCTTCACCGACCGCGGCACCGGAACCAACGGCCTCGGTGCCGAGGGCACCACCTACGATCTCTACCCGAACGCCGACCGTCTTCTCGACTACCCGCCGCCGTGGTACGCGGTGCGCCAGTTCCTGCAGCTCGAGATGGGGCCCTGGCCGTTCAACATCATGGGGCTGTTCGTCGTGCTCAGCCTGGCGATCCCGGCCGCCATGTGGCTGATCCGTCGCCGCCTGTGGTGGGTCGTGCTGGCTATCAGCTGGGGGCTGTACCTCTGGCGCAGCTTCGTTCCGGATGCCCCCGCGCTCCCGTCGCAGTTCGAGGCCGTGTTCCCGCTGTTCCTCTGGCAGGTCCTGTTCACGCACGGGTTGGTCGCGGGGTACTACCGCAAACAGATCACGAGGGCGCTGACGAGCCTGCCGGGCCGGATCATCACCGGTGCGGCGATCGTCACCTACGCCGGCATCATGGTCTACCTGTGGGCCGGCTACACCTACGGCTTCACGCCGGCGCCGTTCCCCGCGACGTTCTACGAATCGCTGTACGGCACCGCCTACCAGCGGGTCGACATGCAGTGGGGTCGACTGATCGACATCGTGCTCGTCGTGATCTGCGTCTACGCGATCCTCACTGTGTTCTGGAAACCCATCAACAAGGCCATCGGCTGGTTGTGGATCCCGCTCGGCCAGGCGAGTCTCTACGTCTTCGTCTGGCAGGTCTTCTTCGCGCTGGCAGTGGCGTCGATCCCGGGGCTCGACCGTACCAACGTCCTGATCGGCACGGCGATCCACGCCGGGCTCATCATGCTGGTCTGGTTCATGGTGAGGAAGAAGTTCCTCTTTAAGGTCATCCCGCGGTAACCGACTTGTAAAACTCAGGACTTTCACCATGCGGCCCGCCCGCTCCCCCCGTAATCCGGGGGACGCGAGTGGGTCGCTTCGGGGTTTTTCCTGAGTTTCACAAGTGAGCCCGTCACGGTGCGGGAGAATTGCCGGTGTGATGATTCTCTCGATCCAGTCGGCCGTCGCCTACGGCCACGTCGGCAACTCCGCCGCCACCTTCCCCCTCCAGCGCATCGGTGCAGAAGTACTCCCGGTCAACACCGTGAACTTCTCGAACCACACCGGCTACGGTGCCTGGCGGGGCTCGCTCATCTCGCCGGAAGAGGTCCGCGACGTGATCACCGGCATCGAGGAACGCGGCGTCCTGCCACAGATCGACGTCGTCCTTTCGGGCTACCAGGGCGGAATCGGCATCGGCGATGTGATCGTCGACGCGGTGAAGCGCGTGAAGGCGGCCAACCCCTCGGCGATCTACGCCTGCGACCCGGTGATGGGCAACGCGAAGTCCGGGTGCTTCGTCGCCCCGGAGATCCCCGACCTTCTTCGCGACCGTGTCGTCCCGGTCGCTGACATCATCACCCCGAACCAGTTCGAGCTCGGATTCCTGACCGGAACCGACCCCTCGACTCTCGAGTCCACTCTCGAGTCGGTCGACCTGGCCCGGGCGATGGGCCCGTCGACGGTTCTCGTGACAAGCGTCGAGCGCCCTGACCGCGATCCCGGGACCATCGAGATGCTCGCCGTCGACGACTCCGGCGCCTGGACCGTACGCACCCCCTACCTGCCGTTCAAGGCCAATGGGTCAGGCGATGTCACTGCAGCTCTCTTCGCCGCTCACTATCGTGAGACCGCGGATGCCAGGGTCTCGCTCGAGCGCACCGCCTCGAGTGTCTTCGACCTCATCCGGCTCACCTACGAATCGGGCAACCGTGAGCTGCAGCTCATCCAGGCGCAGGAGTTCTACGCGCATCCACAGATGCAGTTCACCGCCGAGCAGGTGCGCTGAGACACAGGTCCGCCTCGCTACAGCGCGTCCTCGATCAGCTCGAACAGACGGTCCGGGGCTTCGACGTGCATGTCGTGATGCACCCCGGCAAGCCGACGCACCTGCCAGCCGTGCTGTTCGAGCTGGGTGGCCAGGTCGTCGGAAAGCACGGTGAGCGACTGGTCGGAGAGCACGATCGCCGACGGCACGGCCGGCGCAGCTGCGCGCATCGGGCTGAACACGATTTCCCGGAAGATGCCGACCATCATGCGTCGGTCGAACCTCTTCTTCGCCGTCTCGATCAACGCGCGCTTCTCGGGACTGTAGCCCTTCAGCACCGCGGCACTGGCTCGCGCCTGGCCGATCCCGGCTATGCCGAGCGACAGCAGCGGCGCCATCCAGAACAGGCGGCCGGCGACTCCGCTCGATGGTAACGACAGGCCGAATCCCGGATCGAGATATACGGCGCGCTCCGGAGCCAGCCGGGCGACGGCGCGGACCAACACGGCTCCACCGAGGGAGTGTCCGACGACGCTGTGCAGTCCGGCCGGCAGCGCCTCGACGAGGTCGTCGGCCATGTCGTCGAGCCGATACGACGAGGCCCGTTCGCTGGTTCCGTGACCGCGCAGGTCGACTGTCGTCACCGTGAACCGGCCGGTCTCGAGCATCCGGTCGACAAGCGGGCGCCACGTTCCGGAATCCGCACTCAGCCCATGGACGAGGCCGACGTGGCGCGGCCCGGTACCGACAGTCGTCGTGGCCAACTGCATCAGTGGCGCCTGCCCGGCAGGCCTAGCCTTTTCCGATCGCCGTCGGGAAAGGGTTGCGCTCGCTGAAATTCGCCTGGTGCCAGTAGGGATAGGTCGGGGTGGTCGCACTCGCCGCATCCAGTCGGGCTACCTGCTCTGTCGTGAGGTTCCAGCCGACCGCCCCGAGATTCTCGCGGAACTGCTGTTCGTTGCGCGCGCCGAAAATCACAGTCGAGACAGTGGGACGCTGCAGCACCCAGTTGAGTGCCACCTGCGCCAGCGACTTGCCGGTCTCGGCAGCGAGCTCGTCGAGCACATCGACCGTGCGGAACAGCGTCTCGTCGTCTCCGGACTGCTCCGTCTCCGACCCGGCAACCAACCGGCTGTCGGCCGGTGCGGCCTGGCCACGGCGGATCTTTCCGGTGAGACGCCCCTGTGACAACGGACTCCAGACGACGGTGCCGACACCCTGGTCGATGCCGAGCGGCATGAGCTCCCACTCGAATTCCCGGGCCGCGAGTGAGTAGTGTGCCTGGTGCGCGATGTGCTTTGTCCAGCCATATCGGTCGGAGACCGCGAGTGATTTCATCAGCTGCCAGCCCGAGAAGTTGGATGCCCCGATGTAGCGCACCTTGCCACTGCGCACGAACTCGTCGAGGGTCGACAGCACCTCTTCCTGAGGTGTGGCGGCGTCGAACCCGTGCAGGTAGTACACGTCGACATAGTCGGTTCCCAGCCGGCGCAGGCTGCCTTCCAGCGCCCGGGTGAGGTGGAAGCGCGACGAGCCGACAGCGTTCGGGTCGGTCGAGGTGCTGCCGCGGAACGTGGCCTTGGTGCCGATGAGCACATTGTCGCGGCGACCGGCCACGGCCCCGCCGAGCACCTCCTCGGCGCGGCCGTCGGAATAGACATCGGCTGTGTCGAAGAAGTTCACCCCGGCCTCGAGCGAGATGTCGACGAGCCGCTTCGCCTCGTCTACCTGGGTATCGCCCCACGACCCCTCCCGGGATCCCGCCGCGAAGGTCGCGGTACCGAATGAGAGCACGGGCACCTTGAGCCCCGATTTTCCGAGCTGCCTGAATTCCACAATGAACCTCTCGTTTAGAAGACGCCGTCGCCTCGACCGTAGACGCTCAGCCTGCGCTCACGCCGGACGCACTTGTAAAACTCAGGAAATTGTCGCGGAAGGGCAACCGGAACCTCTGGAATACCGGTGTCTTGTCGACGCGGCCCGAGGGAAAGTCCTGAGTTTTACAAGCGATTGTGGATCGGGCTAGGCCTGCTTGGATTCGATGCGTCCGACCGGCTCGGTCGACGACTCGGCCAGGTCGGCCCACGCCGACGAGTCGACTCCCAGCGCTGAGCGCAGGAATGCCGTTGTACTGCGGCGAACGAGGTCGACCCGCCCCGGGCTCTCGTCGGTGGTGGATGATGATCCGTAGGCGTGGATGCCGCCGAGCGAGTGCTCGCCGCCGAAGAGCGTGACGAGGTGCTGGGCCCCGGGGCTGAGGGTGTAGACATCCGTGAACCAGTCCGGCCCGCGCGTGGAGAGCAGCGACTGATCCTTATCGCCCGCAACGACCAGCGTCGGCAGCTCGAGCTGAGTGAAATCGGGGCTCATGAAGGCAAAATCCTGCTTCGCGAAATCGCTGAGATCGTCACCGCCGATACCGGTGGTCGCGAGCAGCACCCCGGCCTTCACGCGACTGTCGGTGCGGTCTTCACCGGGAAGGCCATCAGCGCCCACAACGCGCGCTCCGAGCAGCATTCCCACCGACTGGCCGCCCCAGGAGTGTCCGGCGACCGCGAGTCGCTCGGTGGCGACCCTCCCGACCAGGCCGGGAACAGCAGCGATCACGGTGTCGAGCTCATCGATGATGAGGGCGAGGTCATCGACGCGCCACTGCCAGATCGCGGGGTAGCGCGGGTCAGCCGGCGTCAGGTCGAGCGTGGTCGAGTCGAGGAAGGTCGGCTGGACAACGACGAATCCATTCGCCGTCCAGTGGTCGACGAGTGGGTCGTAGGAGTTCATCGACCCACCGAAACCGTGGGCGAACAGGATCACGGGAAGGTCGGTGCCCGCGGCCGGCGCGGAGATTCGCACCTGCAGGTCATCGCCGCGGCCCGGCACTGCGAAGGTCACCGGCCTGACGCTGATCACGGGATGAGAAGCGGGTACTTCGGAAATGGGAGTCGGCATGGTTTTCCTTTCGAGAACGACTGGCGAGGTAAAACGGATCGCCGTTCCGCAAGAATACGGAACACGGTTCCGCTCTGCAAGTCAAAACGGAACTTTGTTCCGACTTCGTCGGATCCATGCGAAGATGGCTGAGTGACAAGCACCCCGCCGACCCCCGCTGCACCACGCCGGCGGCCCGACGTGGAACGGAACGAGACCGCCCTGCTCGAAGCAGCCTCTGCCGTCTTCGCACGGTCCGGAGTTGATGCCCCGGTGCGTGAGGTCGCCGCGGAAGCGGGTGTCGGAGTAGCTACGCTCTACCGGCATTTTCCGAGTCGGGCGGACCTGGTCGTCGCCATCTACCGGCACCAGGTCGACGAATGCGCGGATGCCGGGCCCACCCTGCTCGCATCGTCCCCGTCAGCATTCGTGGCAACTCGCGAGTGGATCCACCTGTTCGTCCACTTTCTCGGCACGAAGCACGGCCTGGCGCGCGTCTGGGAAGGCGATGCAGCGGGATTCACCGCGCTGCATGTGTTGATCGTCGACCGTCTCGTGCCCGCGCTCGACGAACTCCTCGACGCAGCGAGGTCTTCGGGAGAGATTGTTGCCCCCACCAGTGGATACCAACTCATCAGAGCGGTGGGGGACCTCGTGGCGTTCGCGCCGAAGGACCCGGATTACGACGTGAGAGCGATTGTCGACCTTCTCATCAGTGGACTCAGGCAGCCCCAGCCCGAGCGCTGACCGGCTGACAGGCGAAAGCACCGGCACTCAAGCGGGACGACACTGAAGCGGGACAACCCTGAAGAGGGACAACACTGAGGCGAAATAACGGAGCCGCCTGTCAGAATCGAACTGACGACCTTCTCATTACGAGTGAGATGCTCTACCGACTGAGCTAAGGCGGCGTGGCTCGAATTTCTTCGAGGCACAGCAAGAAAGCTTAGCCGATCATTTGGGTGTCTCTGACACACTTCGGCAACTGATCGGCGCGAAAGCAGCTATCGGTTCGAGCTGACCAGGGTGCGCATCTGCGCAAACGACGATCGAAGCCGTTCCGAGAGGTCGACGGCACCCGCACCATCCGCCCAGACAGCCCAGGCGTGTTTCATCGCGGCGAATGCGACGAGGGTGATGAGCCTCGCCCGCTGCTCGAGTTCCCGGCCGCTCTCGGTCGAGGCTGGAGCGTCGAGCCTCAACCGCTCGACCACGAGCTCCACCATCTCGTCTTCGAAGGTGCGCATGTTGGCCATGCGGATGGCGAAAAGCTGCGGATGCGCCTTCAGCAGTTCCCGGCGACGGGTGACGAGGTCGAGGTCGGTACCCGAGCGGTCGCCCGCTCCCCCGGCGAGAAGCTCGCCGATCCCGGTGAGGATGTCGGCATCAGCGCCGGCCGAGACGAACTGCTGCCGGCGCTCATCGCGCGGCAGGGTCGGGCCGTCGCCGATCAGCGCTTCTTCTTTCGACGCGAAGTAGTTGAAGAACGTGCGTGGTGAGATATCGGCCACTCGACTGATCTCGTCGACGGTCACGCTGTCGAATCCGCGCTCGGTCGACAGGTCGAGCACGGCGAGCTGGATCGCGCGCCGGGTGGCAAGACGCTTGCGCTCCCGCAGCCCGAGTTCTGTCGCTTCGATCGTCACGGCAATATTCTTTCACGTCGCGAAATTCTGCGCGGGTTCACGTCACCGGCCGTCGCGCAGCTCAGCACTCCGGGTCGGATTTCGGCACAACCCCGCCGATGAGGAAGTCGTCGACAGCATCGTTCACGCATTGGTTCGACCGGTTGTAGGCCGTGTGCCCCTCGCCCTTGTATGTGACGAGGTGACCGTTATCGAGCTGGTCGGCCAGCGACACCGCCCACTTGTAGGGGGTTGCCGGGTCGTTCGTGGTTCCGACGACGAGGATGTCAGCGGACCCTGCGGCGTGGATCTCCACCCGCTCGCGGGTGGAGGGGAACGGCCAGGACGAGCATCCGACTCCACCGAACGCGAGCTGCTCGCCGAGCACCGGGGCCGCTTCGACGAGCTTCTTCTCTTCGGACCGCATGGCATCGAGGGAGGGATCTGACGAGTAGTCGAGGCAGTTGATGGCGAGGAACGCCTCGGTCGAATTCGACAGGTACTCGCCGTCGCTGTCGCGCTCGTAGTAGCTGTCGGCGAGCTGGAATGCCACCGTTGCATCCCCCTGCTTCACCGAGGCGAACAGCTGGTCGAGATAGGGCCAGTTGCCTTCGTCGTAGAGGGGAAGGATGATCGCGATAGTCATCGTCGCGCTGCCGAGTTCACGACCGTCGGCCGCCCGCAGGGGGCTGGCGTCGAGCCTGTCGAGGATCCCGCGGATCGAGGTCATCGCGTCGTCGACGGTTCCGCTGAATCCGCAGTCGGTACCGGCGAGGCACGCGGTGAGGTAGGCGCGGAGTGCACTCTCGAACCCTTCGGCCTGGCTGATGCTCACGTCGGCGCTCGTCGTCGCCGGGTCGATGGCACCATCGAGAACCAGGTGGCCGGTCTTCTTCGGGTACAGGTCGGCGTAGGTCGCGCCGAGCAGGGTGCCGTACGAGAAGCCGAGGTAATTCAGCTTCTTGTCGCCGAGGGCGGCGCGCAGCAGGTCGAGGTCCCTGGCGGCGCTCACCGTGTCGACGAACTCGAGGAGCTCGCCGGTGTGTTCGAGGCAGTCTTTGCCGAACTGCGCGTTCGCTTTCGCGTAGGCCGCGATCCACTCGTCCGAACCGTAGTCGCCCGGCAGCAGGCCGAAGATGAAGTCGTCGAAGTCAGCCGGATCGTCGTAGCAGGAGACCGCGGACGACCGCCCGACTCCGCGGGGATCGAACCCGACGATGTCGTAGGCCGCCTGCACTCGCGAGCTCGTCGCCCGGGTGACGCCGGTCGCAACGAAGTCGTAGCCCGAACCTCCCGGGCCGCCGGGGTTCACGAGAAGCGAGCCCTGGGCTGTGCCGCCGGTGGCCGGCTGGCGGATCAGCGCCAGCTCGATCTCGCCCTGTGCCGGATCAGCCCAGTTGAGCGGCGCTTTCGCCGTCGCACACTGCAGGCCGTCTTCGCATCCGGTCCACTCGAGCACCTGGCTGTAGAACGGCTCGAGCGTCGCCTCGACCGTCTCGCCGGTCGGCGTCGACGTCGCGGCGACAGCGGGTGGGAACAGGGCAGTGCACCCGGAGAGCGGGACGACGAGCACAAGGGCAGTCGCGACGGCGAGCCTGAGGCGGGATATGGTCATTCGTTCTTCCGTCGGGCTGTCATCAACATGGCCTCGAGCGAGAGCGCCGGTGTCACGTTGCTCTCGATCCGGCGCCGGGCGGTCGTGATGGCATCCATCGTGGCGAGGGTCTCTTGTGGTGTCGACAGGCGGGCAGCACGTTCGATCTCGCCGAGGATGCTGAGGTTGATCGGCTCCGACGTGACCCCGAGCTGCACCAGCAGGATGTCGCGGTAGAGCGAGAGCAGGTCGACCATGATGCGGTCGATGCCGTCGCGCAGGCTTCGCGTCGCCCGCCGCTTCTGGTCTTCTTCGAGATTCTTCAGCTGGGCGCGCAGGGCGGGGGGAATGGTGCCGCCGGCCTCCACGCCGAGCGACCGCAGCGCGCTCTCACGCTCTTCGGCATCCCTCTCGACAGTGATGGCCTTGGCGTCTTCACCGGCGAGCTCGAGCAGCGCTCCCGCAGCGACGACAGCCTGCGATACCGAGCGGATGCCGAGCGCGATCTGCAGCGTGCGCGTACGCCGGGCGCGCGCGTCTTCGTTCGTGGCGAGGCGATGCGCCATGCCGATGTGGCTCTGTGCCTCGCGGGCCGCGCGCGTCGCTGTGGGCAGGTCGACGTTGTCGCGACGCGCGATGAGAGCGGCGACGTCGTCGACGCTTGGCACCCGCAGCCGCACCGAACGGACGCGGGAACGGATGGTCGGCAGCAGGTCGGCCTCGCTCGGCGCGCAGAGGATCCACACGGTGCGCGGCGGGGGTTCTTCGAGGGCTTTGAGCAGCAGGTTCGAGGTGCGCTCCGTCATGCGGTCGGCATCTTCGATGACCATCACCCGGTATCGCCCGACCGAGGGCGAGTAGTACGAGCTCGAGAGCAGGGTGCGCACCTCGTCGATCGAGATGATCACGCGCTCGGTGGCGAGCACGGCGAGGTCGGGGTGCGACCGCGCGGCGACCTGGCGGCGGGTGGCTTCGTCTCCTTCGGGGGTACCCGGGCTGAGCAGCGCCGTCGCGAAAGCGTAGGCGAGGTTGGAGCGCCCGGAACCGGGAGGACCGGTGATCAGCCACGAGTGCGTCATCGACGAATTGCCGCTGCCGCCGAAGCTCGAGGCGGACGCAGCGGCCTCGAAGATCGCAATCGCTTCGGATTGCCCGGTCAGTTCATCCCACACGGCCATCCGGTCAGCATAAGCGCCGCCGGCGACCTCCGGTTGCCCGGTCGCGGGCACAGTGGAATCCGGCCCCGCGGAGACCAGGTCAGAGCGAGCGCTCAACGCGGTCCCTGATCAGCCCGGCGATGACCTCGACCGGCAGGGTCGCGTCGACTACGAGAAAACGTTCGGGCTCTTCCGCCGCGAGTTCGAGGTACGACTCGCGGACACGCGAGTGGAAGTCCCGCTGCTCGGCCTCGAGCCGATCGTACTTCGACCGTGACTCATCGAGCCTGGCGCGCCCGGCCTCCACGTCGATGTCGAGAAGGATCGTGACATCCGGAACGAGTCCCTCGGCAGCCCAGAGCGACAGGTTCCGCACCTCGGTGCCATCGAGCACCCGGCCGGCACCCTGGTAGGCGACCGACGAGTCGAAATAGCGATCCTGCAGGACGACGTCGCCGCGCTCGAGAGCCGGACGCACTTTCGTGGCTATGTTGTGGGCACGGTCGGCCGCGTAGAGCAGGGCCTCAGCGCGTGGTGCGATGTAGCCGCGTCGGTGCAGGATGATCTCGCGCAACTCGAGCCCGAGATCCGTTCCCCCGGGTTCCCGGGACTCGACGACAGTGTGACCAGCGCCGGTGAGCCACTCGTGGAGCAGGCGTGACTGGGTCGATTTGCCCGAGCCGTCGCCGCCCTCGAGGGTGATGAATAGTCCGGGCACGCTACTCCGCTTTCGCTGCCGCAGCGGCTTTCGCCTTCGCAGCTGCGGTCGGAGCCTTCGCCGTCGTAGCCCTGGCGGTCGTCGCCTTCGCGACTCCCGTCTTGCCCGCCGCAGCCTTGGCCGCCGAGGGCTTCTTCACTGCCGGCTTCTTGGCCGCGGGCTTCTTGGCCGCCGCCTTCTTCGGCGCAGCCTTCGCCTTCGGCTTGGCTGGCCCTTTTGCACGCTTGTCGGCGAGCAACTGCACCGCCCGCTCGAAGTCGACGTCTTCGACGGTCTCACCGCGGGGAATCGTCGCGTTGGTGGTTCCATCGGTCACGTAGGCGCCAAAGCGGCCGTCCTTGATACGGATCGGCTTGCCGCTCTCGGGGTCGGCGTCGAATTCCTTGAGCGCACTGGAGGCCGCCCGTCCGCCGTACTTCGGCTGGTTGTACAGCTCGATAGCGGCGGCGAGGTCGACCTCGAAGATCTGCTCTTCGCTCGTGAGCGAACGGGTGTCCGTTCCCTTCTTGAGGTACGGCCCGAACTTGCCGTTCTGCGCGGTGATGTCTGCGCCGGTCTCGGGGTCCTGGCCGACGACGCGGGGAAGCGACAGCAGGCGAAGTGCGGTGTCGAGGTCGATTGTCGCGAGATCCATCGACTTGAAGATGGATGCCGTGCGCTCCTTGGCCACGACCGTCTTTTTCGCCGCGGGCTTGCGCTTGGGCTTCGCAGCGATGACCTCGCCGGTGGCGGGGTCGACGACCTCTGCCGCTGCGGCAGCCGCGGCGGCGATGGCCGCGGCCTCTGCAGCGGCGGCGGCTTCGGCGGCGACAGCTGCCTCGTCCACCGGCTCGGCCTCGGTGATGTACGGGCCGAAACGGCCGTCCTTTGCCAGGACGAGCTTGCCGTTGTCGGGGTTGATGCCGATGACCCGGTCGGTGACGACGGGAGCATCGATCAGCTCGCGCGCCTTGGCCGCGGTGAGTTCATCCGGAGCGAGCTCCTGCGGGATGTTGACCCGGCGTGGCACCTCGGGGTTGTCGGTCGGAGCTTCGAGGTACGGGCCGTATTTTCCGATGCGCAGCGTGATGTCGTCGGCGATACGCACCGAGTTGATCTCGCGGGCATCGATCTCACCGAGGTTGTCGATGACCGTGCGGAGTCCCCGGTGCTTGGAGTTTCCGAAGTAGAACCCGGTGAGCCACTCGACCCGGTCTGCTTCGCCGCCGGCGATGAGGTCGAGGTCGTTCTCCATGCCCGCGGTGAAGTCGTACTGCACGAGGTCGCCGAAGTACTCCTCGAGCAGGCGCACGACCGAGAAGGCGATCCAGTTGGGAACGAGGGCCTGGCCGCGCGGGGTGACGTACCCGCGGTCGACGATCGTCGAGATGATCGCTGCGTAGGTCGACGGGCGACCGATGCCGAGCTCTTCGAGGGCCTTGACGAGGCTCGCCTCGGTGTAGCGCGGAGGAGCACTGGTCTCGTGGCCCTTGGCCTCGATGTCCTGAACCGAGAGCTTCTGGCCCTCGGTCAGCTGCGGGAGCTTCGCCTCGACCGGTTCGGCGGTGGCGTTGCGCTCTTCGTCGCGGCCCTCCTCGTAGGCGTGCAGGAACCCGCGGAAGGTGATCACGGTTCCACTGGCCGAGAATTCTGCGAGCTTGTGCGTGGGGGTCGGCCCGGCTGCGATCGTGACGGTGGCCGTCGATCCCTTGGCGTCGGCCATCTGCGAGGCGACCGTGCGCTTCCAGATGAGTTCGTAGAGCTTGAAGTCGTTGCCGCGCAGCACCGACGAGAGCTCGGCCGGCGTGCGGAAGGTCTCACCCGACGGGCGGATGGCCTCGTGGGCTTCCTGTGCGCTCTTGTTCTTGCTCGCGTAGACGCGGGGCTTGTCGGGCACCGTCTCGGGGCCGTATAGCTTCGCGGCCTGGGTGCGGGCCGCCGTCGACGCCTGCTGTGACAGGTTCGACGAGTCGGTTCGCATGTAGGTGATGTACCCGTTTTCGTACAGCCCCTGCGCGACGCTCATGGTCTGGCGGGCGCTAAAGCGCAGCTTGCGGCCGGCTTCCTGCTGCAGCGTCGATGTCGTGAACGGCGCTGCCGGGCGGCGGGTGTACGGCTTCGACTCGACCGAGCTGACGACAACCGGCACTCCGGGGTCGCGCAGTGCTTCGGCGAGGGCCTGGGCCGCCTGCTCGTCGAGGGCGATGGCCTCTGACTTCAGGTTTCCGCGGTCATCGAAGTCGCGTCCGACGGCAACACGCTTTCCGTCGAGACGGACGAGTCGCGATTCGAAGCTCTGGGAGTCGGTTCCGGATGCCGCGGCGAGTTGCGCGGTCAGGTCCCAGTAGCCGGCAGAGACGAACGCGAGGCGCTCGCGCTCGCGGTCGACGACAAGGCGGGTCGCCGCCGACTGCACCCGACCGGCCGAAAGGCCGGGTCCGACCTTGCGCCAGAGCACCGGCGACACTTCGTAGCCGTAGAGGCGGTCGAGGATGCGACGGGTCTCCTGCGCGTCTACCAGGGCAGTGTCGAGTTCGCGGGTGTTGTCTTTGGCGGCGTTGATCGAGTCTTTGGTGATCTCGTGGAAGACCATGCGCTTGACCGGCACCTTGGGTTTGAGAACCTGCAGCAGGTGCCAGGCGATGGCTTCTCCTTCGCGGTCCTCATCAGTTGCGAGGAAGAGTTCATCGGCGTTCGCCAGCGCTCTCTTCAGGTCGGCGACAGTCTTCTTCTTGGCGTCGGAGACGACGTAGTACGGCTCGAAGCCGTTCTCGACGTCGACGGAGAATTTACCGAGCGAGCCCTTCTTGAGCTCGGGCGGGAGGTTTTTGGGCTCGATGAGGTCGCGGATATGGCCGACCGAGGCCTGGACCTCGTACCCATCTCCCAGGTACTGTCCGATCGTCTTGGCCTTGGCCGGCGACTCGACGATGACCAGTTTCTTCGTGCCTGGCACGGTACTCCTCTATAGCGGCTTGATAACGGGGCGTTGCAGCCCTCGTCAGCCACACGATACACACGTCCACCTCATTACTACCTAATCCGACGTTTCTCGGATTCTGCTGGCGGCGGACCGGCTGTCGCTGTTTGCTGCACCAGGAAGCCCAGAATCGTGCTCCCCACGACGACCGTGACGACCAGCCCGTCGACCTCGCAGGCATCCAGTCGCGCACCAGCGACGACCGCGATCTGCCGGGCCCCGGCGCATGGATCCGACACCGAACCGGCCGCGCTGAACCCCGACCTCGTGTCCGCCGCGGCGAGCGCAGCCGCGTCAGCCACGGTCGCCAGTCTCGCCCGCATCGCGAAGACTGAATAGAGAGGTGCGACGAGGAGGACCAGAGCGAGCACACCGGCCAGTACGGCGACGCCGAGGGCCGACCCGCTACCGCGCTCTGCGCTGCCTCCTGCCGGGGCGCTCACCCGCCCGGGGCCTCGCTGAGCGCGCAGCTCTCTGCCCGCAGCTCGAGACCCAGCACGCCCACTGGTCCGGATGCCGCCATCGAGAGTGTTGCGCAGACCAGCGGCCCGCGACGCGAGACCGCCACGGTCGCACCGGCGAGCCCCGGCCCGAAGGCTGGCACGTCGGCGGCACGGCCGAGGGAGCGCGCGGCCACCGAGGCAGCATCCTGCAGCCTCACCTGGGCCCCGGCCACCTGCAGCGCGGCCAGACACAGCCCGAGCACGAGGACCACGGCCGGGATCACCACGGCGAATTCCGCTGTGATGCTGCCCGTGCACCCCCGCGACAGCCGCCTCGAGTCAACCGCCATAGCTCAGGGCGGTGCGCACGAGGTCGGTGAGCATGCCACGCACCTCGTCGCTGCGCATGATGATCACGAGCAAGCCGGCGAATCCGACCGCGGCCATCGTGGCGATGGCGTACTCCGCGGTCGCCGAACCGCGGTCGCTGTGCATCGTGCCGTTCGGAATTGTGTCGGCGTTCATGGTGTCGGCGGGTGTGTGCTTGCCCGGCACGCGGTGGCCGGCGATGACAGCGGGGCGAGCGGGGTGGGGTGTGGTCACGGTGGCTCCTCGATCGGGGCGGCACGAGCTCGATCCAGTCTGCGTCGCGCGGCGCGCGCAGGGCTTGCCCGGTGCCTGGTCGGTGGTCAACTCGAGAATCCGAGGGCTGTGGAAGAGATGACGGCTATCAACAGCGGCACCACACCGAGCGCCATGAAGGCGGGAAGGATGCAGACGCCGAGCGGCAACACCAGGCGCACCGCGAGGATCGCCGCCCGGCGCTGGGCAGACGAAGCAGCCGCCCGGCGCACCTCCTGGGCCTGGCTGCGCAGCAACTCTGCTGCAGGCACCCCGGCACGGCTCGCCAGGTCGAGGATCTCGTCGACCTGGCCCCGATCGGCGGTCACAGAGATCCCGCTCGCTTCCAGAGCGGCATCGACGGCCCGGGCAGCGCGGTCGAGAGACGATCCCCCGCTTACCGCGATTGCCATGAGGTCGAGGCGCAGGCCCGGGTTCGCGTCTCTCCTGCGGGCAGCACGAACCAGCGACCGGATCCAGGCTAGTGCGAACACGACGAGCACGATCCCGACGAGAAGGCACCCGATGCCGGCGGACGTCGTGAACAGTATGCGCGGCGAATCGAACCCGAGAGCGGCGCCGAACAGGATGCCGAGCACGGGAAGGGCGAGAACGATCCGCGCCGTCGACGTCGGGCCCGCGAGCGCCGTGGCGACTTCTCTCTCTACGGCCGCTGCACCCCTCAGCGACGCCGCTTGCTCCCGCAGGGTCGACGCGAGTGGCGCCCCGGTGTGGGTGGCGACATCCCATACCGTCGCCACCCCGGCCCACGCCTGTGCATGCTCACCGCCCGCAAAACTCGCGCGGATGGCGTCGGGAACACCGAGCCCCGCGTGCCGTGCCCGTGTGACCGCTGCCCCGTCGCGGCCGAGATACTCCCAGGCGGCTGCCGGGGTGACCCCGGCAGCGAGCAGTACTGCGAGCCGATGGACGATCGCGGCAACCTGGTCGAGCTCGGCCGCCCTGTCACGAGTTCTCGAACGGAGGCGCTTCCGCTGGTGCGAAAGCGGCTTCATTCCGCAGCCCGTCGCACGTCGCCGACTGCAGGGTTCACCGGCACTGCTTCCAGTCGTCCACGCCGCCCGAGTTGCAAGTGACCGACCTGGGCAAGCCGACGCACTCCGTCGACCTGGTCGATGTGCAGCACCACGTCGATGGCGCTCACCGCCTGCCTGGCGACCGCCCCCTCGCTGAGCCCGGCGAGGGCACCCAGCGCCTCGAGCCGGGCCGGGACATCGGCGAGGGAATTAGCGTGCAGGGTTCCCGCACCGCCGTCGTGACCGGTGTTGAGAGCGGCGAGCAGATCCCGCAGTTCCTCACCGCGGCATTCTCCGAGGACCAGACGGTCGGGTCGCATCCGCAGCGCTTCGCGGACGAGCCTCGCCAGCCCGAGTTCGCCCGCCCCTTCGATGTTGGCCTGGCGCGCCTCGAGCGAGACGAACTGCGGATGCGCCACCCGCAGTTCCGCCACGTCTTCGATCGCGACTATGCGCTCGGCCGGCCTCGCGAGCCCGAGGAGTGCTCCGAGCAACGTGGTCTTGCCGCTGCCCCCGGCTCCGGTGATCAGCAGGTTCCGGCGCGCGGCGACGTGCGCGCGGACGACGGCGAGCGTCGCCCCGGGAAAGAACCCGGCTCGGTCGAGCTCGTCGACTCCCCAGACCTCCACCCGGGGCAACCGGATCGAGATGAGGGTGCCGGCCGGTGAGATCGGGGGCAGCACGGCGTGCACCCGGATGCCGTCGTGCAGCCGGGCGTCGACGCACGGCGTCGCCTCGTCGATGTGCCGCCCGCCCAGCGACAGCAGCGAGACGGCGAGCGCTCGCACCGCCGCCTCGTCGGTGAGTTCAGCGGGAACCCGCACCGGGCCAGCGCCCCGGTCGACCCAGACCTGACCCGGGCCGTTGACGAACACATCGGTCACCGCCGGGTCGGCCACATGAGCGGCGAGCGGGCCGAACTCGACCGGAAATCCACCGCGCATGCCGCGACGGGCGGGCTCGCCGGCGCCGACTGCCGACACTGACGGAGTCACGGCACGGTTGTCGGCGGCCCGGGCTGTGCCGTCCGGCCGGGTCGCGACGAACCACGCCGCGGGAGCGGGCTCCCGGGAAGTCGGTTGCCACAGATCACCCCGCGGGCTGCCAGCATCGTCGATCGTGCCCGGATTGCTCGCCGCAGCCGGATTGCCCGTCATAGCCAAGTTGCTCGTCACAGCCTGATTGCTCGTCATAGCCTGATTGCTTGTCATGGGCAGACGCTAGCCATCGGCATCCGGCCGGGAATCATCGGAGCGCCCGACTGTGCAGACCAAACCGTTTCGGCGACTGTGACGGATGAGAGTCGAGGGGCTCTTTGCCGTACTTCTTTCCGGACCCAAATTCCGCAAGGTATGACGGTTAAAGAGGGGCGGCGCCCGTTGGGGGGAACAGGCGCCGCCACAGCAACGCTGATTGGGGGGAATCGTGCGCGTTGCCAGTCTGAATGCTTGACATTCGACGTCAATAGTGTACCGCCAAGAACCGCGCGCGCAATGAGGATTTCAGTGCGCTGCCAGATCTCTGGCAGCGCCCTCCCAGCCGTAGCGTTTGGCGTAATGTGCGAGTCCGTCCCGGCGGCTGTCGGTCTAGGATCGGATCAATCACTCGCCCAGTTCGCGTACAACCCTGGCACGTAGCGATCGAGAATCAAGGATAACGATGTCCACCAATTCGATAGACAGCCTGCTGACCGAAACCCGACGCTTCGCCCCACCGGAGGAATTCCGTTCCGCGGCCATCGCGAAGCCCGAACTGTATGACCACGCGAAGGCCGACCGGGTCGAATTCTGGGCCGAACAGGCCCGCGACCTTCTGCACTGGCAGAAGCCGTTCACGCAGACCCTCGACTGGTCCAATGCCCCCTTCGCGCGCTGGTTCGCCGACGGAACTCTCAACGTCGCGTACAACTGCCTCGACCGCCATGTCGAGGCCGGCAACGGCGACCGCGTCGCCTTCCACTGGGAGGGTGAGCCCGGAGACTCTCTCTCGGTGACCTACGCCGAGCTGACCGCCAGCGTGAAGCGTGCGGCGAACGTGCTGCTCGGCCTCGGTGTCGGGCAGGGCGACCGGGTGGCCATCTACCTTCCGATGATTCCCGAGGCCGTTGTCGCCATGCTCGCCGTCGCCCGCATCGGTGCCGTGCACTCGGTGATCTTCGGCGGCTTCAGCGCCGAGAGCATTCGGTCGCGGGTCGAGGATGCCGACGCGAAAGTAGTCATCACCGCTGACGGCGGATGGCGCAAAGGCCGGGTCTTCCCGCTCAAGGCGGCCGTCGATGCGGCCCTCGAAGGCGGCTCACCGGTCGAGAAGGTGCTCGTCGTGAAGCGCGGCGAGAACGACATCGACTGGACCGACGGGCGCGACCTGTGGTGGCACGAGCAGCTCGACGCAGCCGACCCGGAGCACGAGGCGAAAGCATTCGACGCCGAGAACCCACTGTTCATCCTCTATACCTCGGGCACCACGGGAAAGCCGAAGGGGATCCTCCACACGAGCGGCGGGTACCTCACCCAGGCGGCTTTCACCCACCGCAATGTCTTCGACCTGCACCCCGAGACCGACGTCTACTGGTGCACGGCCGATGTGGGCTGGATCACCGGCCACAGCTACGTCATCTACGGCCCCCTCGCCAATGGTGCGACCCAGGTGCTCTACGAGGGCACCCCCGACACCCCGCACGCGGGGCGATGGTGGGAGCTGATCGAGAAGTACAAGGTGAGCATCTTCTACACGGCGCCGACGGCCATCCGCTCGTTCATGAAAACCGGCCGCCAGGTGCCGAACAAATTCGACCTCACTTCGCTGCGCGTGCTCGGTTCGGTCGGCGAACCGATCAACCCCGAAGCCTGGATCTGGTACCGCGACGTGATCGGCGGGGGCAAGACCCCGATCGTCGACACCTGGTGGCAGACCGAGACCGGCGCGATCATGATCTCGGCCCTCCCCGGCATCACGACCCTCAAGCCGGGCTCGGCCCAGGTGCCGATCCCCGGGGTGAAGATCGACATCCTCGGAGACGACGGAACCCGCGTCGACCCACCGCACGGTGGGCTGCTCGTCGTGTCTGAGCCGTGGCCCTCGATGCTGCGTGGCATCTGGGGCGACCCCGAGCGCTATCGCGAGACCTACTGGTCGAAGTTCTCGACGGGCGACGACTGGAAGTACTTCGCGGGCGACGGGGCACACGTCGATGCGGATGGCGACATCGTGCTTCTCGGCCGGGTCGACGACGTCATGAACGTCTCGGGCCACCGGCTGTCGACGCAGGAGATCGAATCGGCTCTCGTGTCGAACCCGATAGTCGCCGAGGCGGCCGTCGTCGGTGCTGCCGACGAAGCCACCGGGCAGGCCGTGGTTGCTTTTGTCATTCTCAAGTCGAACCAGGCCGACGCCCAGACCGTCGACGAGGCGGTGTCGCTGTTGCGCGCCCACGTGACCAAGCAGATCGGCGCGATCGCCCGGCCCCGCCAGATCTTCATCGTCGCCGAGCTGCCCAAAACCCGCTCGGGCAAGATCATGCGGCGCCTGCTGCAGGATGTCGCCGAGGGCCGGGAGATCGGTGACACGACGACCCTCGCCGACACCTCGGTCATGCAGATCATCACGGACAAGCTTCGATAACGATTGCCCCGCAGTGATGCGGTCGACCGTCCCCTGCGATCCCCGGTACCCCGCGGATCGCAGGGGACGTAGGGCGGTTGCGCTGCCCCAGCGCTCTGAAGACTTGCTCAGGGTAACCACAGGTTGGTCCGTAGCGTCGAAGTCATGTCTGCTCAAAAATCACGCCCACAAGGCGTCTTCACTGGCATTGTCGGCCTGATCGGCTTCAGTGCACTCGCCGGCTTGTTGGTGACCGTCTTGGTCACACCGGCACTGGCCGTGACCACAGCGGCCACCACCCGCACCATCGATCTCTTCGACAGCCTCCCTGAGAACATGGAGATCGAGAAGCAGCCCCAGCAGAACAAGATCTACGCAATGAGCGGTTCGAAGAAGGTGCAGATCGCCACCGTCTACAGCCAGAACCGGGTGGAGATCACCTGGGAGCAGGTTCCCGAGGTGGTCAAGCAGGCCACCCTGGCGGCCGAAGACATCCGTTTCTACGAGCACGGCGGCATTGACCTGCGTGGAATCGCCCGTGCCGCTGTCAAAAACGTCACGAGCAGTACCACCGAAGGTGCTTCGACACTCACCCAGCAACTCGTGAAAAACATCTGCATCATGGCTGCGGTCAAGAACAATGACGGCCTCACCGAAAAGGCGGCCCTCGACACAGCCATCGACGCCTGCCAGGAGAGCACGTTCGACCGCAAGCTCCGCGAGATGAAGTACGCCATCGGGCTCGAGAAGAAGTACTCGAAAGACGAGATCATGCTCGCCTACCTCAACATCGCCGGCTTCGGGGGCAACACCTACGGCATCCAGAGTGCCGCTAAGCGGTATTTCGGCGTGAGCGCGCGCTCACTCACCGCCGCGCAGGCAGCTAGCCTGCTTGCCATAGTTCAGCTTCCCGGTGAGCGGAGCCTCGAGAACCCCGATCACTATGCCGCGAACCAAGCGCGCCGTGATGACGTGTTGAAGCGAATGCACGCCGCGAAGTTCATCACGACCGACGAATACCACGACGCAATCGCCACCGCCGTCGATAAGAAGTTCGTCCAGCTGAATCCTCCGAAAAACGGATGCATCGCGGCGAACCAGTACGCCAAGCAGTTCTGCGATTACGTCGTGCGCAGCGTAAAGCACCTCCCCGCCCTCGGTGACACCACGGAGGAGCGCCTATCCAACTGGAAGACGGGCGGCTACAAGCTCTTCACCACCCTCGACCTCAAGCAGCAGAAGGTCGCGCAGAGCACCGTTCGCAAATACGTGCCGAGCGACGAGAAGCGCCTGCGGCTCGGTGGGTCAGCCGTCGGAGTCGGCGTGGGAACCGGCGAGATCCTCTTCATGGCGCAGAACAAACGGTTCGACGACAGCCTCAAGGGCGGTGGCATCAGCGCAACTGCCATCAACTTCAATACCGACTTCGACTACGGCGGGTCTAGCGGGTTCCAGGTCGGGTCCCTCTACAAGGTCTTCACCCTGCTGAGCTGGCTCGAGAGCGGCCACGGCCTCGAAAAGATGGTGCCGGCATCCCCGCGCACCTACGACCTCGCCGGGTTCACCGACTCGTGCAATGGGCCGTATTCGGGCTCCTGGTCACCTCGCAACGACGCCCCGGCACCCGCATCGATGTCGGTGCGGCAGGCGACCGCGTACTCGGTGAACGGAGCGTACATCTCCATGTCACTCGAGCTCGACCTCTGCCGCACCAAGCAGATCGCCGAAGCCCTCGGCGTGCACACTGCGGTCAAGGTCGACAACCCCGCCACCACTCTCGTCGACAACGTGCTGCAGACCAACCCGTCGTCGATCATCGGCACCAACGACATCGCACCGCTGACGATGGCCGCGGCCTACGCGGGGATCGCCAACCACGGTGTCTTCTGCAAGCCGATCGCGGTCACCGGGGTGCGCACCGCAGCCGGAACGGATCTCCCCGGGCAGAATGCCGACTGCACGAGGGCCGTGGATGAAGACGTCGCCGCGGCTGCCGTCAGCGCGCTGCAGACAGCGATGAGCAACTACAACGCGAACACCCGCGACGGCACCCCGCTGATGGGAAAGACGGGCACGACCGACAAATCGAAGCAGACCTGGGTCACCAGCTCGAGCTCGAAGGTGACGAGCACGGTCTGGGTCGGGAACATCTCGGGCGAGTACCCGATGCGCTCCTACCCGAATGGCGGCAACATCCGCCACCAGGTGTCCCACGACATCATGTCGAGCGTGAACAAGGCCTACGGCGGTGGCGAATTCGACACGGCGCCGCAGAGCCTGATCCAGGGCGAGTCGCGGCTCGTCGGTGCGTATGTCGGCGCGACGCCCGCCGTCGCGAAGTCTGCGATCGAAGGAGCGAAACTCGTCTACGCCGAAAAGGGCACCGTCGACTCCGCGCTTCCCGTCGGCCAGGTCGCGCGCCAGAGCCCGGCCGCGGGCACGCCGATCTCGGCTGGCGGCACCGTGACCGTGTGGCTGAGCAACGGCAGCAAGACCCAGGTGCCGGATGTCACGGGCATGAGTGTCGAGGAGGCACGCAGCGAGCTCGGGTCAGCCGGCTTCGGTTCGGTTGCCGAGACCTGTGTTGTCGCCGGAGACCCGGCGCAGCGGGACACCGTCGTGTCGACAACGCCCGCCGCGGGCAAGACCGCCCTGAGGACCGCCGAAGTCACTCTCACCGTAGCCCGCGAGGACTGCTGACCTGCTCCGCCCGTCCTCATGCGAATCGGCTCCTCACCCCCGCGATGGCGAGGGTGAGGAGCCGAATCACCTGAAGGACTGCTGGTAGGGGTCAGGCGAACTCTACGACCAGTTCTACCTCTACCGGCGAGTCGAGCGGCAGCACGGGAACGCCGACGGCGCTGCGGGCGTGCTGGCCGGCATCGCCGAAGATCTCACCGAGAACCTCGGAGGCGCCGTTGATCACACCGGGCTGGCCGGTGAACGACGGGTCGGATGCCACAAACCCGACGACCTTCACGATGCGGGTGACGCGGTCGAGTGAACCGATGACGCTCTCGACCGCGGCGAGGGCGTTGAGAGCGCACTGGCGGGCGTAGCCCTTGGCGTCGTCAGCCTCGACTCCCGCACCGAGCTTGCCGGTCTGCGGAAGCGCGCCGTCGACGAACGGCAACTGGCCGGACGTGAACACCAGGTTTCCCGAGATGACGGCGGGCACGTAGGCGGCCACCGGCTTGGCGAGAACGGGAAGGGTGATGCCGAGTTCGGCGAGTCTTTCGTCGATGGTGCTCATGATGCGTCTGCTTTCGTTTCGCGCTTGAGGTAGGCCACGAGTCCGCCTTCGGGACCCGTCACTACCTGGACGAGTTCCCACCCTTCCGAGCCCCAATTATTCAGGATGGCGGCGGTGTTGTGGATCATGAGGGGAGTCGTGAGGTATTCCCAAGTTGTCATTTGTCGGCTTTCGCTCAGGCTGAAACACGGCGTTTCGCGTAGCATGCAGTCTATGTCTGCCCAAAATTCCCGGCCCAAGGGCGCCTTCTCGGCCCTCATCGGCCTGATCGGTTTCAGCGCCCTCGCTGGCCTTCTCGTGACAGTCATGGTGACCCCTGCCCTCGCTGTAACCAGCATGGCCGCCAACAACACCATCGACATTTTCGACAGTCTTCCCGAGCACATCGTCATCGAGAAGCAGCCCCAGCAGAACCAGATCTACGCGAAGAGCGGCAAGAAAGACGTGCTCATTGCGACCGTCTACAGCCAGGACCGGGTAGAGATCAGCTGGGACCAGCTGACCGAGACCGTCAAGGACGCCACCCTCGCCGCTGAAGACATCCGCTTCTACGACCACGGCGGCATCGACCTGCAGGGTATTGCTCGCGCGGCGGTCAAGAACCTCACCACCAGCAGCACCGAGGGTGCATCGACCCTGACGCAGCAGCTCGTCAAGAACATCTGCATCATGTCTGCGGTCAAGGAGAACGACGAGCCGTCGGAGGTCGACGCCCAGGAAGCCGCGGTCAACGCGTGTAAGGAATCTAGCTTCGACCGCAAGCTCAAGGAGATGAAGTACGCCATCGGCCTGGAAAAGAAGTACTCCAAAGACGAAGTGCTGCTCGCCTACCTCAATATCGCGTATTTCGGTGGCAACACCTACGGCATCCAGAGCGCCGCGAAGCGCTACTTCGGTGTCAGCGCACGCAAGCTCAGCCCCGCCCAGGCCGCGAGCCTTCTCGCGATCGTGCAGCTGCCGGGAGAACGCAGCCTCGACAACGTCGACAACTACGAGGCGAACCAGGTTCGCCGCGACAACATCCTGATGCGCATGCACGACGCTAAGTACCTCACCGACGAGGAATACCAGAAGGCCGTCGCCATCAAGGTCGACAAGAAGTTCGTCAAGCTGACCGCTCCGGAGAACGGCTGCATCGCCGCCAACCAGTACGCCAAACAGTTCTGCGACTACGTCGTGCACAGCGTCAAGGACCTCGAGTCGCTCGGCGACAACGCCGTCGAACGTGCCGCGAACTGGAAGATCGGTGGCTACAAGCTCTTCACCACCCTCGACCTCAAGCAGCAGAAGGTCGCCCAGTCCGTCGTGCGCAACTATGTGCCGAACGACGAGACTCGCCTGAAGCTCGGTGGCTCAGCCATCGGCGTCGGCGTGGGAACGGGAAAGATCCTGTTCATGGCGCAGAACAAGCGCTTCGACGACACGGCGAAGGGCGGCGGTAGCCGCGCAACGGCCATCAACTTCAATACAGACTTCGACTACGGCGGGTCGAGCGGTTTCCAGGTCGGATCTACCTACAAGGTGTTCACCCTGCTGAACTGGCTCGACAGCGGGCACGGTCTCGACGAAGTGGTGAACTCCTCACCACGGACGATTCAGACCTCGCAGTTCACCGACTCCTGCAACGGCCCCTACGCCGACTCGTGGCCGCTGAGGAACGACTCCCCGGTTGCGTCGTCGATGTCGGTGCGCCAGGCGACCGCCTACTCGGTGAACGGCGCATACGCGTCGATGGCCCTCGAGCTCGACCTCTGCAAGACGAAGGAGATCGCCGAGTCCCTCGGCGTGCACACCGCGGTCAAGGTCGATAACCCGAACACCCCGCTCGTCGACAACGTGTTGCAGACCAACCCGGCGTCGATCCTCGGAACCAACGACATCGCGCCCCTGACGATCGCTGCGGCCTACGCCGGTATTGCCAACCACGGCATCTTCTGCAAGCCGATCGCCGTTACGAAGATCCGCACCTCGGGCGGAACCGAGCTCAAGGGCCAGGACGCGGACTGCAAGCAGAGGGTCGATAAGGACGTCGCCGCTGCAGCGGTGAGCGCACTGCAGACTGCCATGGGTACCTACAACGCGAACACCCGCGACGGCACGCCGCTCATGGGTAAGACCGGAACCACAAGCTCGTCCAAGCAGACCTGGGTCACCAGCTCGAGCACCAAGGTCACCACGACCGTCTGGGTGGGAAACATCTCGGGCAACTACCCGATGCGCTCCTACCCGAATGGCGGAAACATCCGCCACCAGGTGTCGCACGACATCATGCTGAGCGTGAACAGGTCATACGGAGGTGGCGAGTTCGACGTCGCTCCCACAAACCTCATCCAGGGCACGAGCGTGATTGTCGGCGACTACGTCGGAACGACCCCGGATGTCGCCAAGTCGGCCATCGAGGGCGCGAAGCTCATCTACTCCGAAGAGGGCACCGTCGACTCGTCGCTGCCGGCCGGCCAGATCGCCCAGCAGTCGCCGAGCGCCGGTTCGCCGACCGCGATCAACGGCACCGTCAAGGTGTGGCTGAGCAACGGCTCGAGAACCAAGGTCCCGGATGTCACCGGCAAGGACTTCGATTCCGCGCGCGGCCAGCTTCAGAGTGAGGGCTTCGACAACGTCTCTGAGAAGTGTGTTCCTCTCGATGGCTCCGACCCGGCGAACCTCGGCACTGTCGTGTCGAGCTACCCAGCGGCCGGCAAGGCCGTGAAGCGGTCCGACCCGATCACCCTCAGCGTGCTGCGCGAGAACTGCTAGCGATGGCGGCGGCACGCTCAGCGCTCGCTACGTCGCTCGGCGTCGCCGCCGCTGCCGGGGTGGCGGCCCTGGCCTGGGGCACGCTCGTGGAGCGCACCATGTTCACGGTGCGCCAGGAGCAGCTTCCCCTGCTTCCCCCGGGCGCCCGTCCGATCACGATCCTCCACCTCAGCGACTTGCACCTGGCGCCGTGGCAGGAGAAAAAGATCGAGTGGGTGCGTTCGCTCGCGCTCTACGAGCCCGACCTCGTGGTGAACACCGGAGACAACCTGGGCCATGAAGATGCCTACGAAGCCCTCGAGAGCGCCCTCGCGCCGTTCCAGGGCACCCCGGGAGTCTTCGTCAACGGATCGAACGACTACTTCGGGCCGAGCGCCAAGAATCCGTTCGCCTATTTCGCCGGCCCGTCGCGCGACCCCTCGGCCGCAGCGCGTTCCGCGACTCCGCTCGACACCCCGCGCATGGAGCGATTCTTCGAAGAATCACTCGGCTGGACGAACCTCAACAATGCAGCACACTCCGCAGTGATCAAGGGATCG
>Ga0247736_10000089_pt1 | contig 36639 bp, 32 predicted proteins | sample UWRJL193509B2_FD_180935 | JGI IMG/M metagenome (GOLD analysis project Ga0247736, IMG submission 180935) | Plant litter microbial communities from Arlington Agricultural Research Station in Wisconsin, United States - UWRJ-L193-509B-2 | ecosystem: Environmental > Terrestrial > Plant litter >...
GTCTACTTCGATCGGGTTGCCGCAGTCCTGGGCGATCGCCATGATCCTCGGGGCGAGCGTGGTGGACGAACCCGGGTTGTCCTCCGCTCGGGATCGTATGTTGCACACGACCACGACCTGTATCGCAGGCTGACCCCGTTCGCGAGGATTGTGCCTGCCGGAGCATCCACCCCGCCGCCTGCATCGTCTGGGCCATCATCGCCCGGACCGACTGCGTCTGAATCAGCTGCGTCTGAGCCAACTACATTCGAGCCAGCCACTTTTGAGCCGGCACTAGAACTCTGGGCCACCGTCATTTCGCGCCCCCAACCCGACCTCGCCCTGCTCAACATCGGGCGTCGCGACGCCGCGCACGACGAGGGTTTTCCGATTCCACTCGATGTGTGGGCCGCGGGCGCGCAGACGAAGCGCGGGACGGATGCTCTCGACGGAGCTGCCGTGACGGCGCTGAATGACCAGCACGCGTTCCTGCATCTCTCGGAGCACTCACCGATCGTGGTGGGCGATCTTGTGCGCCTCGGTATCTCGCATCCGTGCACCACCTTTGACAAGTGGACGGAGATCGCGATTGTGCGTGGCCTTGCCGACCAGCGCGACCAGCCGCCCGTTATTGAGGGGTATCTTCCGACCCGGTTCTGAGGTGGGGTTCGCCGCTACCCGCGGCCGTTGTCGCCGCATTGTCCGCGACGCGGAACCGGATCCAGGAGTCGGCTGGCAGGTCGGGGCGGCCCACAACGTCGGTGTGTTCCGCCGTCCAGTGGGGGTCGGCGTCTGCGGCGACGGAGGGCCAGAAGTGTGCCGCGGCGGTGTTGGCGTCCTGAAACGCTACGGCCCAGCGCCCCGGGTGTCGGTGGGTGATGGTGCGGACGGCAGTGCGTCCATGCCCGGCGGTGCGGGCGCCGTGCACCAGGAAGAGGCTGTTGATCACGCGCTCTGGTTGGTCCAGACCGCGCACAATCACAAATCCGACAGGGCCGTCACCGACGTGTAACAGGTAGGCCTCCCATGCGGGGTCGGTCAGCGCACTGTCCAGACGCTCCTGCCGGAAGCGGCCTCGACTGTCGGGGAGGGCGCCAGAGTAGGCGGACATGTCGTGCCGGAACATCGTCCATAACTGCTCGAGCACGGGTCGGTCGGAGGGACCGGTCACACTGACGTTGAGCGTGGGCGACGGGGCAGGAGACGGGGACTGGGACATAGCTCCTCGGATGATCAGTCGGCCGTAGGGGGCAGCGGCGCGACGTCCCAGACTGCGGGGGTGGAATAAAACGGGTTGACGTCGTCTTCTGGGGCAAATACTAGCGAGGGCTGCGTGTTGTGCCAGGCCAGACCCACCAGCGTAGAACCGATGGGTGCCGTGTACAGAACACAGGTGATGAACTCGTTGGGTCCGCGGGTGGTGTCTTCGTCGAAACGCTCGATCTCGAACGGGCACACCGAGTCGGCGGTCAGGGCGCCGAGGGACTCGAGCTGCACAATGCCACCTTCCGAACCGTCGTCGAGGATCGGGCGCAGGAGGGGAGTGGCTCGGTCGGAGACGGTTCCGGTCACCCAGCGGTACTGGATCACGGTGAAAAAGGGTGTGTCATTGGCGAATTCGGACCCATTGTCGAAGGTCTCCCAAAACGACGGGTCTCCCTCGATCACACCGATCACGGTCGTCTCGATGGAGTCGAGGGGTGCGCCGTTGTGGTCCGTCTGCGGGAGCAGGGCGATCTCCCCGGCGGCGAGGTGTTGTCCCGGACTGACGGCAGGCGCGCTGTCCACCGGCATGGCCACCGCGTCGAACGGCATGGCGGGGATTTCAACTTCGGGCTCGTCGGCCGTGCACGCCGTCAGCAGTAGCCCGCTGGCGAGAGCGCCAATAAGAAGGAGTGGTGGCTGTCGACCATTTCGTTTACGAATTCTCATATTTCCCCCTGCAGTCACGATGGCAGCGCGGGATGCCAAATGCAAGGCGTCATATGCGCACCGCTGACACCTCCGTAGTTGCACGGATGGGCGCGCGAGTCGGTTTCTTTAGCGTCAAAGGGTGGATGTTTTTCCTCCACCCGACGCAACGAAACGGACCACAATGCCCAACCCCCACGCTCCCTACGACGCTCCCCACAATGCTCGTCACCACGGTGTGCACTCCCTGGAGCCCGCCGAGCCCGACTACGACTACATCGTGGTCGGAGCGGGCACCGCCGGTAGCGTCATCGCAAGTCGTCTCACCGAAGACCGCAACGTTCATGTGTTGCTCATCGAGGCTGGGTCGGCGACCGCCCTCCCCAACATGCAGCTGCCGGGAATCTGGCCGACCCTGCTCGGAACCTCCGCAGACTGGGGCGACTCGACCGTTCCGCAAACATTTCTCGGGGCGCCCATCTATGCTCCTCGCGGCAAGGCGCTCGGCGGCTCGTCCAGTATCAATGGGCTGAACTTCCTCCGCGGTCACCGCTCCAGCTACGACGCCTGGGTTGACCAGGGTGCCACCGGGTGGGGCTTCGACGACCTGCTTCCCTACTTCCGGCGCAGCGAAACCACAGTGGGACGCGACACCACCCTGCGCGGCACCGACGGACCCCTGATTATCGGAACAACCCCCGACCCCAGCCCCGTCATCACCGCGGCGCTCGCCGCAGCGGTTGAGGTGGGATACACCCTGGCGGACGACATCTCATCCGGTGCCGAAACGGGGTTTGGACTCTCCGACGCCAACGTGCACAACGGCGCACGCGAGAGCGCTGCCGATGTGTACCTTCGTCCCGTCGCCTCCCGCAACAACCTGACCATCGTCACCGACGCCATGGTGCGACGACTCGTGATCACCGACGGTGTGTGCACGGGTGTTGAGTACGCCTCCGGGCTCCGCTGGTCCGTCGCCACGGCCGCGCGCGAGGTCATCCTCACCGCCGGAGCGATCGGTTCCGCACAGTTGCTGATGCTCTCGGGAGTTGGCCCGGCGGACCACCTGTCCGAACTCGGCATCGAGGTCGAACTCGACCTGCCCGGAGTCGGCGCGAACCTGCACGACCACCCGATGTCCACGGTGGTCTACGAGCATGCCGCTCCGCTGCAGGGTAAGCCGGAGCACATCTACGGCCAGGGTGTGGGGTTGGTGCACACCAGTGCCGCCGCGGAGAACCCCGACATGCAGCTGCTGCTCATCAGCCAGCCGTACCGAGCACAGACGCTCCCCGGCCCCGGTCCCGACGGCGGCTACGCCATCGCGTTCTCCGCAATGCTCCCGGTGAGCCGCGGGTCTGTGCGTCTCGCCAGCGCGGACCACACTGTTGCGCCTCTCATCGACCCGAACTACCTCGGGGATGTCCGTGACCAGCGAGTGATGATCGACGGCTTCCACATCGCCCAAACCATTGGCGGCGCCGACGCGCTCGCGGATTGGCGTGGCCCCGAGGTGCAGCCGGGTCGCGCGCTCGACGGTGACGACGCCGTTCTCGACTACCTGCGCGAAAGCCTCGTGGTGTACTTCCACTACGCGGGAACCTGCCGCGTCGGAACCGACGACCTCGCGGTGGTTGACCCAGAGCTCCGCGTGCGGGGCATCTCCCGGCTGCGTGTGGCGGACGCATCCATCATGCCGTCCCCCCTGTCGGCGAACACCAACGCAACGGTGTTCGCTATCGCGGAGCGAGCGGCCGCCCTCATCGCGGGCTAGCGATGACCACCTCGCCGCCCCTCGCCGCGTCGCCGATCACCTCGCCGCACCTCGCCACTCCGCGAAGCGCGACTCCGCGAAGCGCCACCCCGTTTGTTGTCGACTCCATCGTTATCGGAGCTGGCCCCGCCGGCCTCGCCACGGCCCACGAGCTTATGCGCGTGGGCCAGCGGGTGCTGGTTCTCGAACGGGGTACGGGGGTGGGGATGAGCTGGCGCACGCACCGCCCGGGTTTGCGCCTGCACACCGTGCGGCGTCTCTCATCCCTGCCCGGCATGATCATTCCTCGCCGGCTCGGTCGTTATGTCACCAGCGCCGACCTTGTGCACTACCTCGAGCACTATGTGGTCGCGTCAAAAATCGACGTGCGGTTCGGGGTGGCGGTGTCCCGGGTGCGGCGAGTGCGCTCGGGGCTGGTTGGTGCGGGGCGAGTGGATGCCTTCGGCCGCACTCCCTCGTGGCGCATCGACACCTCCGACGGCACAACGTATACGGCGACCACCGTGGTGATGGCCACCGGCTACAACCAGCATCCCTACATCCCGCGCCTGCCCGGACTGGCCGAGTATCAACCACCTCACCTCCATGTCGCGGAGTATCGGGGCGGCGACCAGTTCGCTGGCCTCGACGTTCTGGTCGTGGGCGCGGGCAACGCCGCCGCTGAGGCTGCCACCGAGCTGGTGGCGTCCGGCGCTCGCCGGGTCAGGATGGCGGTGCGCACCACCCCACACATTGTGCGGCGACGGGTAGGCGGAGTGTCGATGCAGTCCGTCGCCATCGCGATGAGCCACGTCCCCCTGCGGTTCGCGGACCGTCTGGCGTCGGTGCTGGCACGGCTCACTGTTCCTGACTTATCAGCGCACGGACTCGCCCGCCCGCGCGCCGACCTTTACACCCGGGTGCAACGGGATGACTCGGTGCCGGTGCACGACACCGGCATTGTTGCGCTGCTGCAGTCGGGTGCGGTGACACCGGTTGCGGCAGTGACGGGGTTCGAACCCGGTGCGGTGCAGCTCGCTGACGGCTCGGTGGTGAGCCCCGAGGTGGTGCTGTTTGCCTCCGGGTATCGTCGAGGCCTGGATGCTCTGCTTAACGGTCTCGACTTGCTCGACCACATCGGTAACCCACGTGCACGGTCGGGCACGGAGGCGGCCCCCGGGTTCTACTTTGTCGGTTTCACCGTGTCGGCGACGGGCGCCCTGCGGGAAATCGCTCGGGATGCGCGTCGCGTCGCTCAGCACGCTCGTCGGCGCGTCCGGCTATGACCCGCGGCCGTGCCGGTCGAGTGACGCGCGCCGTGCCGGTCGAGTGACGCGCGCCGTTCCGATCGAGTCGCGCGCGCCGTGCCGATCGCCGGACGAGCTACTCCCGTGACGCGCGCCTACTGCTCCCGCGAGATGAGTTTGGACCGGCCCGCCGCCCCGGTTTTGCGGAGGATCGCGGCGACGTGCGACTCGACCGTGCGCACGCTAATAAACAGTTCGGCTGCGATCTCTTTGTTGCTCTGCCCGTTCCGCACGAGGTTGTGTACCCCCGACTCCGCAGTGGTCAGCTCGGTGGTCGATCGAGTTCTGCGGGCGGTCGCCCGTGCGGCGTCAACCTGACGAGTGAGGTCAACAGCACCCGCGCCTGCGGCTAGTGCTGCGGCGGCATCCAGATCCCCCCGCGCCAGCGCCACCCGCCGCAACCGCTGCAGAACACGAGCCCTCTGCAGCAATGCGCGAGCCCCGTCTGCCGAGCGCGAGGCAGCAGCGGACAGGGCGACGGCGGAGTCAGCACTCGCGAGGGCACCGGGAAGGTCGCCCTGGGCTGCCAAGTGGAGAGAGGCCACCCGGTGCAGGTCGATCTCGGAGATGGGGCGATCGTGTGTGGAAAGAAACTCTCGCACCTGTGCGAGGCGGAGTGCGGCCTCGTCGACCTCCGCCGTCTGCAGCAGCGCTTCGATGAGGGGCAGGTCGACACGCATCCGGCTGCCGAGCTCGACCAGCTCGAGGGCGTCTGCAGCATTCGCCGCTGCGCGCAGGTGGTCGACCGCCGTGTGGGCCGTGCCCTGCGCGAGTGCGGACAACCCCAGCAGCGCGTCAAACTTCAACAGTGCTTCCGACCTCGGCAGCGCCTCCACACTCAGTCCCGCCTCCACGCCACGCCCCGCTTCCACACCCGGCTCTGCCTCCGAACCCAGCTCTGCCTCCAAACCCAGCCCTGCGTGTAGTCCGTTCGCGGCGGACGATCGCCACACCCCAACCATGCGCTCCAGATCGGAATGCCGACCGGCGGAGATGAGAAGCATGCCAGCGACCCATTGAAGCTCGGCGGGAAGGATGGGGGAGAGAAGGGAGAAGCCCGACCGCTCGGCACACGCGCGCGCCGCGACAACGTCACCGCCGAGGATCTCGACGCCGGCAGCGTGGGCCAGAAAAACTCTCTCGACGCCCTCCTTGCCCTCCGCCTGGGCCCAGCTGACGAGGGAGCCGAGGGCCGCCCGGGACGTAGCGACGTCGTCGATGAGGTGTGCACCGGAGGCGGATGCCGCTAGGCCAGTGTCATCGAGGCCAACCACAATCCGGATCGACTGTCGACGGTCCATCTCGGCAATCCTCGCTCTGTCGAGACCGCCACCGGCATCCAGACGGGCACGGATCATCCCGCGAAGGGAATGGTGGATGGCGTTGGGCGCCGTCACCCCCTCCAGATCCTCAAATACGGCCGCACTCAGGCGAGTCCGCTCGGACACCGTGAGGGTGCCGTAGGCCACCAGGTTGGCGGTCACCAGCGCGCGGCGACGATCATCGAGTGAATCGTCTGTCATCTGGTGGGCGAGAAATTCGACGGTCGCTGCGGGGCGAGCGCCGGACGCGCGGCTACTGGTCGCGAGGGCCAAATAGGTGTCATATTGGAGCAGGTCGAGCCGCGAGGCCGACACCTTGTCGAGAGCACGGAGACAGGCGGCGTTGTCGCCGGCGGAGAACAACTGTTGCGCCTGGTTGAGCAGTCGATCCTGATAGTGCGGGCTCAGGGGATCGGTCCGTTCGACGGCCTGCGCATCAAAGTGTGCGGAGCGGAGTCGAGCGCCGCGCTGGCGCATCGCGACGGCGGCCAGCGCCAGCGCTTCCGCGATCTCCTCATCGGGCCCAGGCGGTTGGGACTGTTGCAGGTGCTGCGCACGCACGACTGGATCAGTGATGGCGCGGGCGATGAAGTTCTGCAACTCGCGCCGCCGGGCCGGGGCGAGACGCGCGGTGGCGGCTGACGCGTGAAGGGGATGCCGGGTGCGGGCCGAGCGAGTTGTCAGTAAGAGAAACCCCGCTGCTTCCGCATCGTTGATCGCCGCGGCTGGGGTGTTACTGAATCGGAGCACCTCCCTCAGTAGCGACAGGTCTGGTCGGCCCAGTAGTGCCACGATCGAGACGACGTCGGCGGCATCCGCCGTGAGTGTTCGCAGGCGGTCCGCGACCGCCACGGCGAGAGGCGGCGGTGCGTGCAAGGTTCCGACAGGGAGGGCACCCAGGTCGCCAATCACGCCGCGTCCGATTAGTTCCAATGCCCACATGGGATTGCCGCCGGTGTGCTCGCGCAGAGCCACAACCTGGGCACGGGTGAGGGTGGATGGCCACGCGGGACGCGTAAGAGTTTCGAGTTCGTCGACCGAGAGGCCGTCGAGGATGTGGATATCGCCGGGTTCAAAACGGAAATCCGGTGCGTTGGTCGTTCGGGTGCCGTACTCCCGGCTCGTCGCCACCAAACTGACGCGGCTCGAGGTCAGCCGTCGGGACGCCCGCTCCACGGCCGCGAGGGACTCGGGGTCTGACCACTGCAGGTCGTCGATCATCACCACCACGGGTGTGCGGGTGGCGAGTTCCTCGAGCAAATTCTCGAGCGCCACTGCGGTGGCGAGGGCGGGGAGTTCGGTGGTCGAGCGTGTTCGTCCGAGAGCGATCTCCAGGATAGTGCGGTACTCATCAGGAAGCCGGGTGATGGTGTTCCAGTCCAGATCGCCCAGCAGATCCCACAACATACTGAAGGCCGTATGACGTTCGGCGAAGGACGGGCTGGCGCGCAGCACGAGTGTGCCCACCGCCTCCAAGCGGACGGCGGCGGCATCGATGAGGGTGGACTTGCCGATGCCTGGCTCGCCCACAATAAGAACGCGTGTGGTATCTGCGCCGGACACCGAGTCGAGAAACGCCCCGGCTTCCGCTCGGGTGGACAAAGAACCTCCGGTGGCGTTCACACTCGACCGTAACGCGAGGTCTGTACGTGCGGGCCAAAAACAGCATGGTTTAGTGAGATATCCGTGGTTTTACGGAGGCCATTCGGGTTGTGCGTCATGCGGTGTATCTCCGGGTCGATGGTGGCGGGCACCGGGGCGAAGCCAACACTGTCCGGCCGGTCAGAAGACCGGCCGGACAGTGTCGTTTATCCGAGGGGTGCGGATGGATGCCGCCGCGGGCGTTACTTGGTGGCGTTCGCCGCTTCGGTGATGATGCGAGCGACGGTTTCGGGCTCGCCCGCCATCGAGAGGTGGCCGGTGGTGACGGTGGTGAGTGTCGAGCCGGCGCGCTCCGCCATCCACAGCTGGGTCTCGAACGGGATGCTGTGGTCTTCGGTGCCGGCGACGTACCAGGAGGGCAGCGTCTTCCACGCCTGGGGACGAGCCGGCTCGCTGAGAGCGGCGTAGGTGATCGGGCGCTGCTTGGCGAAGAAGATCGCGGCCAGATCTTCCGGGAGGCCGTTGACGAACCCGCCGGCGAACGCGCCGGGCTGCAGGTAGAGGTCAACGTTGTGGTCGCCCGGGAAGGGTGCCATGTCGAACAACGCGCTCGGGTCGACCGGACCAGCATGACCGGCGAGGTCGAGGATCGTTTCGCCCTGTTCGGGGACAAAGGCGTTGAGGTAGACCAGCGCCTGGACGCGGGAGTGGCCACGAGCGGCACCGCCGATAACTGCTCCGCCGTAGGAGTGGCCCACGAGAACAACGGGTCCGGTGGTGCGGGTCTCGAGGAATGCGGCGAGGTAGTCGGTGTCGCCGCTGAGCGAGCGCAGCGGGTTGGCGAAGTGCGTCACGGTGTATCCGTCGGCGGTGAGCAGTGCCTCCACAGCGTTGAACGGGGTGGAGTCGCTCCAGGCGCCGTGCACGATAACGATGGTGGGAGTGGTGTTCGTCATGATGATGTCTCTTTCTGAGGTGATGAAGCTGAGTGGGTGAAACGGGAGTGGGTGAAAGGGGAGTGGATGAGGCGGTTACAGCGGGGTGGTGGAGAGAAGGGAGTGACAGAGAAGGGTGTGACAGGGAAGGGTGTGACAGCGGGCCTTAGTTGGTGGCGGTGGCGGCATCCTTGATCACGTCGGTGACGATCTCGGGCTCGGCGACCATCGACAGGTGGCTGGCGTCGACCTCGGTGAGGGTGGAGCCGGCACGCTCGGCCATCCACCGCTGGGTCTCGATGTCGATGCTGTGGTCTTCGGTGCCGGCGACGTACCAGGACGGAAGGGTGGTCCAGGCCTGCTCGCCGGCGGGCTCGCTCAACGCGGCGTAGGTGATGGGGCGCTGCTTGGCGAAGTACTCGGCCTGCTGGTCCTCGGTGAGGCCATTGGCGAAGCCGCCGGCGAAGGTGGCGGGCTTGAGGTAGAGGTCAACGTTGTGCTCGCCGGGGAACTCGGCCATGTCGAACAGTGCGGCGGCGTCGACCGGTCCGGCGTGGGCAGCGAGCTCAAGGATGTTCTCGCCGGCTTCGGGCACAAATGCGTTGAGGTAGACGAGGCCCTTGACGTCGGGGTCTGTAGTTGCTGCGCCGCCGATGAGCGCTCCGCCGTAGGAATGTCCGACCAGGATGACCGGGCCGGTGGTGCGGGTGTCGAGGAACGAGGTGAGGTAGTCGGTGTCGCCGCTGAGGGAGCGGAGCGGGTTGGCGAAGTTGACAACGGTGTAGCCATCCTCGCGGAGCTGGCTGCCCACTTCGTCGAACGGGCTCGCGTCGCTCCACGCGCCGTGCACCATCACGATGGTCGGTTTGGGCGAGGTGTCGGCGGCTGCCGTTGTTGCTGACGCTGCGGGCTGAGTGGGGGTGGCGCATCCCGCCAGCATCGTGACAGCTGCAGCAGCGGCCAGCGCTCCGCCGACGAAGCGGCGACGTGCGGACGTGGAAGAAGAGGACTTCGAGAGAGCGGAGAAGTTGAGCATGGTGGCTACTTTCTGAGGTTGGACTGGCGGATGAAATTGCAGTGGCAGAGGTGCAGAACCGGAGAGTTGCCGATGTAGACGAACTAGTAACTCTACGTTGGAGTTCAGCTTGGGGGATGAATGAGCAAAGCGCAAGTCCGCATCTGAAATTGATGAAAAAGACTTTTCCGGCCGTGCGTAGAGAGCCAGTGATTATGTAGACGAACTAGTGCCTATTGGGAGTACACTGACGGTGATGGAGCGCAGCGAATACGCTCGTCCCGAGCAGTTCCAGCCGATCCCCCAGAGGTAGAAGCAATGTCATCCGACCAAACGACCCCCGAGGTTTCGCCGAGCGCGCCCGCACCGTTGGGGCGTGGCGCGATCACGCGTGAGCGCATCGTTGATGCGGCCGCCGAACTCTTCTATGCGCAGGGACTCCGTGCGGTGAGTGCGGACAAAATCATCGAGAAGGCCGGGATCACCAAGGTGACGTTCTACCGTCACTTCCCGACCAAAGACGATCTGATCGTCGCCTACCTCGAGCGTCGGGCTGCGTGGGAACGCGGAGCAGTCCTCGGCGCGAGCGAAGCGGCCCACGGTAACGCGGACGAAACGCTCCGGATCGTCTCCGAAGGAATTGGAAACGAGGCGTGCTCCGCTGGATTCCGCGGTTGCCCATTTATCAACGCCGCGGCCGAATATGCCGACGCGACACATCCCGTGCGACAGGTTGTCGACAGCCACCGTGCGTGGTTCCTCGAGATGTTGACAAAACTGACGGAATCGGTGGGGATCACAGACCCGGCGGTCGCCGACGAACTAATGATGTTGCGCGATGGTGCCATGGTCACGGGTTACCTGGGCAATGCGGAGAAGGTCAGCGCCGCGCTGTTGTCTGCGAGCCGCGCCGTGATGGCATTGCCCCGCTAAAAACACGACCTACTAGAGGTACTGCCGACTCTGCCATTGCGGCCAGGACCTCTGAGTGACACGTCCGTAGTTGCACGGATGCCCCGCAGTCCGGCGCCGCGCAGGCTGGAGGATGGCGACGGGTCACATCCCGCGTCGAGACCATCTACGCGTTTGGAGATCCACCTTGCAGCAACATGTGCAGCACAGCCCCGCCAACAGCGAATCGAGTGAGGCCGAGGCCATGTTCCTGATGTTGGCGAATGTTGCCGAGCCTCACCGTTCTGCACTCGGCACCTCTGCCGTGCGGTTCAGTGGCGGGGTTGTCCTCTCGATGGCGCACGACCCGGTGAACTACTGGAGCAAAGCCCTCGGTTTCGGATTCGAAAGCCCCATCGACGCACACCTCGTGCAGCGCATCGTTGACACCTTTCTCGCGGCCGGAGTGACGTCGGCGATCATTCCGCTGGCGCCTCACGTGCTGCCTCCGGACTGGATGATAATCGCGGCCCGTCACGGTTTGACAGCCGAGAGCACCTGGGTGAAGTTGGCCGGTGAACCGCTGCCCGCGCCCATCTTTGAACTCGCGTCCGTCTCTCCCACTGGAGGTAACTCGGACGACGACCTCCGAATTGATCGAGTCGAACCAGCCGACATTGCGGAGTGGGCCAACGTGATTGTGTCGGGATTCGGGATGCCTCCGGCGCAGCTCTCCAGCCTGTTAGTCGCCGCGGCGAACTCGGCCGAGACCTACCCGTTTGCTGCGTGGGACGGGAACCTGATGGTCGCTGGCGCGAGCCTCGTTGTGCAGGGCGATGTCGGCCATCTTGCCGGGGCTGCGACATTGGCGTCCGCCCGCGGTCGCGGAGCGCAGAGCGCCTTGATCGCCGCTCGCGTTCAGACAGCGCGGGAGTTGGGTGTTCGTCGGCTGTATGCCGAAACGGGTATGCCCGCAAACCCCGGGGAGAACAGCTCCCTCAACAACATGACGCGTGCCGGACTCCGGCCTCTGTACGAGCGCATCAACTGGCGGTGGACTGCGGCCTAGCGGAACTTGCGGGCACAGGGAAGCGTGGGCACGATCGACCTCAAGACAACTCGACGGCATCGCGCCCTGGATACACTGTGCCCACGATCTCAGGGGGAATTATGGCCGACATCACGGGCGACAGCGCACCAGGACGCACGTCCGGCACCGCGCCGGGACGCACCAGACAACCACTGACACCCCTCAACCCATACCTCGGGGCTCTCGGACTCATCTGGATTCTTGCGCTGATCGCCGGGGCCGTTGCGACCCTGTGGGCTTTGAGTGCTGGGTCAGAATCCGTGCTTGCCTGGGGCATCGTGTTGCTCGGTGTGGCTGCACTCACCGCACTGTTTCACCTGGCGGTGAACGCGATTCGGTGGCAGCCGAAGTAACCGCGAGAAACCCCCACCTCCCGAAAAGGAGGTGAGGGTTTCCGACAAGGCTTCAGGCTGAGCCTGTGGTCAGTCGCCCTTAACGTTCACAATCTGGCGCAGTGTGTGCCGAATCGTTACTAGCTCCGCGGCATCCGCCATCACCTGATCGATCGGCTTGTACGCTGCCGGAATCTCATCAAGGAACGCGGGGGTGTCCCGGAACTCGATGCCCACCATCGCCTCACGCAACTGCTCGTGGGTGAAGGTCTTTCGGGCGGACGACCGGGAGTGCACCCGACCGGCGCCGTGCGGACTCGACTCGAGGGCAACGGGGTTTCCGAGCCCCTCGACCACGTACGAGGCGGTACCCATCGACCCCGGGATCAACCCGAGCTCGCCCCGCTTCGCCGAGATCGCACCCTTGCGCGACAGCCACACCTCCTTGCCGAAGTGCTTTTCCTTCTGTGTGAAGTTGTGGTGACAGTTGATGCGGTCCTGCTCGATGACGGGTGTGCCCATCCATTCCGACAGCTGCCGGATGACGCGGTCCATCATTTCCTCCCGGTTGAGCAGCGCGAAGTGCTGCGCCCACCGCAGTTCGGCGATGTAGCGGCTGAACTCCGGGGTGCCCTCGACGAGGTACGCGAGGTTGGGATCAGGGAGGGTAATCCACCACTTGACCATCTGCGCCTGCGCAACCTTGATGTGCTTCTGGGCAATTTTGTTGCCCACACCACGGCTGCCCGAGTGCAGGAACAGCCAGACGTTGTCCGACTCGTCGAGGCTGACCTCGATGAAGTGGTTTCCGCTGCCCAAGGTGCCGAGCTGAAGCTTCCAATTGCCGGCGTAGCTCGCAGGGTCAAAGTCGCTACGCTCGGCGTGCGCCTCCAGTTCGGCGATCCTCGGCTCGGCGGTCGCCACAATCTTGCGGTTGTACGCGCCAGCGGACGTCGGCACGGCACGCTCGATCTCCTCCCGCAGCTCCTTGAGCGCATTGGGGGAGTGGGCGATGTCCGACGCGGTGAACTGGGTTTTCACCGCGATCATGCCGCAGCCGATGTCGACGCCCACGGCCGCCGGGATGACGGCCTTCAGGGTGGGGATCACCGACCCGACGGTTGCGCCGAGTCCGAGGTGGGCATCCGGCATCAGCGCCAGGTGCGGGAAGATGAACGGCATGGTCGCGGTGGTACGCGCCTGCTCTTCGGCGTTGGCGTCGAGAAGGCTCGCCCAGCTGATCAGCCGGTCGTTGATTTTTTTCATGGTCCTTGTCTGTCTGTGTGTTTCTTCAAAGGTCGTTCGGGGAGTGGCGCCCGAGGCGGCGACTCCCTGACCCTGCAGAATCAGAAGAAAATGACTGTGAAAAACACAGAACGCCCCGGGCCTCGAGCAGGCACGGAGCGTCGAAAGACAGCTGGTGTCGTACTAGAGGTGCTGGATCTTGCGCTGGTAACGCGCGAGCTCAAAGGTGAACTCGTTGACCATGGGTCGACGGTTCATCTCCAGGGAGAGACGCTGTGGTGTGGTGAACATGGGGGTCTCTCCTTCCAGGTGAGCGGGGCGGCACCGACGATCGGTGCGGCTCTGTGACTGTAGGCGAGTGGATGCCCCGGCGTCAAGCGATGTGTCATGTTCGACGTATTCCGGTCGCGACTGGGCGCAGCCGTGCCACCCTTTTATGATGGCTGATTGTCCGGAAAGGGCGACCCACCCGGTGAGCGCTACAGCGCGATGTCGAGGACAAGGCGGATCGGGTCGCCAACGTCGAGATGTTCGGATGCGCGAACTGCCGACTTGATGGGGACGATGTAGCCGCCGTCCTTGGGCCACAGTGCGGTCGACCAGGTTGTGGAGCCAATGGTCACACTCGCGGGAATCATTCCCCAGCCGTAACTTACGGCGTCGGAGACCGCCGCGAGTTGCTCCGACTCCGCCTCGGGCACGGTGACAAAGTGCCACGGCGCCGGGCCGCGCCAGAACCACAGGTCTCCGCTGCATTCGACTCGCATGCCCACAGGATAGTTCCGTCCGCGGTTTGTCAGCCCGTGATTGTTGTCCAGGCAATGTCGACAACACACAGTCCGTCGTCGCCCTCACGGTAGAACACGTCGCCGGGATAGGTCTCACCGAGCGCTGATTCCTGGCCGTCGCGCTCGAGGTTGATGCTCCACGTGGGGTTGAGCGCCGCCTGGTCCTCCCAGAACTGGGCATGAAACTCTTCGGGTTCGCCGGGAGAGAGATGTGCCCAGTCCGCGGCATCCCGAATCTCCGCATGTGTCTCTGTGCACAACTCGGGTTGCCCCGCATCAGAGGACGCCTCAGCGATGAGCGTCTCGGTGGTGGTGATGACCCGAGCGCCGTCTTGGCCCCAGATGATTGTGTCGATCGAGCATCCGGACAGAACCAGAAGCAGTGACCCCGCGATGGCCACGCGCGCCGTGTGGTGCCGTGACTTAGACAATTGCTGCCGGCGGAACGTCTCCGGTGCGTGGACGGCGAGGCGAAAAGAGGTCTTTGGTGCGGGTCACGGCGACCGCGAGAATACCCACAATGGGGCCGCCGATAAACAGTTTGAGATCGTCGTTGCCTCCGTCGCGAGCGAAAACGAACAAAACGATCACACCGACGATTGTGATGACCGCTGCAGTCGCGCCTCGGCCCAGGCTCCCTTTCGGTGTGAAGAAATACGCGTCCAGGGCCCAAAAAACGAGAATCGGCGCCACCGGGATCAGTATCAACAGCAGTGGCATACCGCCCACGAGCGAGGCGAGCAGCGCGAGGATGAGACCGAGGGTCAGCCCAGTGCCGACCGCGCCGCCGAAAACCACGTGCACAATCGCACCCGCCCGGGATGCGGCAAACCGGCGAAACGCGGTTGGTGGTGCGGGCGCCGTCTGTGGACCGGTCGCGGGTGCAGGTGTCGACATGCAGTCACCCTAGCGGTCGCGTGTATTCACCCCGGTGTCATATCTCCGGTTTCCGGCCGGCCGGTGCCGGGTCCGTAGCGGAGGAAGATGGTGCCCTTACCCGATGCCACCGGCGGCTCCAGCAGTGTCAGGCTCGTTGGGAGCCCGTCATCGGGAAACAGGCGTTTGCCCCGACCGAGCACAATCGGATAGACCCACAGATTCAGCTCGTCAAAGAGTCCCTCCTCGACGAGAGTGCGAGCAAAGTCGATGCTGCCGATGACGTGGATGCTCTGATGGCGCTCGCGCAGTTCGGCTATTTCCGTCGCGAGGTCGCTGCCGAGCAGGTGGGAGTCGCGCCAATCGAGTTGCGGTGTGCCCCGGGATGCGACGTACTTGGGGATCGCGTCGAACTTGAGGGCAATCTCGGCGTCGGGACTGTTGACCTGGTGTGGCCAGTAGCCAGCGAAGATGTCGTATGTGCGGCGGCCTAACAGCAGAGCATCCATGTCCCGGATGCCACCCATAATCTGCTCGCCGTCGGCTTCGTCGGTGAGCGGCGCTTGCCAGCCGCCGAACTCGAAGCCGCCGGTGGGGTCTTCTTCGGGCCCGCCCGGCGCCTGCGATACCCCGTCGATGGTGGTGAAAAGGTCGATGTGGATGCGACCGGTCATGGTGCTCTCCTCTCGGGGGTGATGCGCGGCGGCATTCCCCTCCCGAGTTCCATGCTCGCAAGATCACCCGGTCGCATCAATGGGCCGATCAATCTGTGCATAAGTGAATTTGTGCACAAACGCATTGGTGTGGAGACGAATCTGTGCACAGGCGCATCGTTACCCGGTTGTCCACAGATCGAGAATTGCTCCGTTCTGAGAGTTACCGCTGACCCACACTTTCCCCGAGGCGCAGCTGAGTGCAGACACGCAACCGGGCGTCAGACGGAAGGCGGACCCCATGCTGAAGGCTGTATCGAGTTGTGTTGTTGCCGTGCTTCTCTTTGTCACGCTTGTCGCGTGCGCACCGGGAGTTCCTGCTGTTCCGGATGCACCAAGCAAGACCCCTGTTACCGTCTGGCCGGGCTTGACCGCCCGCATTCAGCCCACGTGGACGGTCACCGCGAATCTTGTCGGTGCGACCGCGGTGTCTGAAGGCGTTGTGGTGTCGTATGTCAATGGCGGCGAGGACACGCTGCAGGTTGTGGCGTGGGACGTTGCCTCGGGCGCAGAGCTGTGGAGGGACGCTGCCTCGTTTGGTTCTATCCCGCAAAACGCCGACGGTTCCGCCACACTCGTGGATATCGACGGCGTACAACTCGTCGTCTACCTCCAAGACGACGCCACGGAAGACAGTGGACGCCAACTGGTCATCGCGGCGGATCTTCACACAGGTAGTCACTGGGATGGCGGAAACCTCGTTGTGGACGCGACGTCACTTCCGGCAGATTGCGCCGACTCTGCGGGGATTTGCCTGCACGGGCGGATTTTGGTTTCTCCGAACGACTCCGACCAGCCGGTGCGGGTAGATCCAACAACCAAACAGCTTGAGGTCGAGGAAGGTGACTCCTCACGGCCAAATGCTCGTTCTCTCGGTGGGGAGATCTATTCAACGCTGGACCGGGCCCCCGATGGAATTGAAATGCTGGGCTACGGCGCGCCAGAGGCGAGTGTGTGGGAGCGGCCATACACCGATGTTTTTGGTTCGGGATATTCGTCCGACCGCGGCGGATATTGGCTCGACGTTCGGGGCGATGTGGGACGCGATTTCGCTGTTGGCGTGGGCTATCCCACCGATCCCGCAGCCAGCGATGCACAGACCGCGACGTTCGACATGCGCAAAAACATCATCGTCGGACTTGACCCAGCGTCGGGTCGCACGGTCTGGAAGGTGACCGCGGCTGACCGCGGTTGCGACGCAGTACGGATCGACTCGTCACTGGTCACAACGGTGATCCCGGTGTGCATGTTTGCTAGTGGACTGGTGATAGCCGACCGATCGAACCCTGAACACACAACTGTGACCAGCAGTGCTGTCGACGCGCGAATCGTCGGGCTGGACTCCGCCACGGGCGACGAACTCTGGTCGATCGATGCGGGAAGCGATCCAGCGCTGCTCAGAAACTCAACACGTTTTGTCAGTTGGCTCGCAGTACGCCCCATACGGATCGATAAAACACTGTGGATGGTCGACGTGCTCTCCGGAGAAAAAACGGCGATTCCGAACGGAGCCGGGTTCGCCTGCGAATACGAGCGCAATCCCTTTACCGTCCATATTCCGGGCCCCACCGTTACTCAAACTGTGCGGTACTCGACAGGTATGGGTGTAGTTGCCTGCGACAGCGACCGCACGGAGATTCCCGATGGATTCTCTCCGGGCGCGCTCGAGATGGCCGCGATCGACGCGGGTGGAGGCTTGTCGATCGTGGCTGGCCGCGACAGCTTGTTGGGGTTCCGGCTCGACTAGATCGCGCTGAGACGTTCCGCTACCAGCCGGTCGGCCGCCTGAACCGTGGTGATTCCACTGCGCTCGGACTCGTCGAAGACCTCACTCAGGGTCTGCTCGATGGCGTCAATACGCGTGAACACCGCAGTGTCTGACGTGTTCTCATTGGCCAGACGGATCACTCCGCCTGCGTTTACAAGGTAATCGGGGGCGTAGAGGATGCCGCGGGCGCGGAGTTGAATGTCGCCGCCGATCTCTGCGAGCTGGTTGTTCGCCGGGCCACAGACGGCGGTGGCCGCGAGTTCTGCGATGACCTCGGGAGTGAGCATGCCGCCCACCCCGGCCGGCACAAACACGTCGGCGGGCACACGGTGAGCCTCATCGGGGGCAACCCACACCGCACCGAGTTCGGTGGCGAACTGTGCGCGCCCCGGGTTGAAGTCCGTGACCGTGAGCTCTGCGCCCTCGTGCGCAAGGCGGGTGGCAAGGCGGGATCCGACTTGGCCGAGTCCGGCAATGGTGATGCGCCTGCCGGCGATGTCGGCTGAGCCGGTGGCCCGGCGGAGTGTCTCGAGCATCCCGGCATACACCCCACGTGCGGTGTATTCAGCGGGGTCACCGTGTCCGCCGGTCTCGGTCGGAAGGCCCACCACGTGGGCGGTGCGCTCCGCGACGATGGGCATGACGGGCGATGAGGTGGCGACGTCTTCCGCCGTGCGGTAACTGCCGCCGAGGGACTCGACGAGGTCGCCCATGTCGAGGAACGCATCTCGTCGCGCGTCACCCTCGAGCACCGTGCCCGCGGGCAGCATAATCACCGACTTGCCGCCGCCCGCATTCAAGCCGGCGAGGGCGTTTTTCGATGTCATCCCCACCGACAGGCGCAGCGCGTCAGCGAGTCCGTCGGCCCAGGAGTTGTATGACCAGAGGCGGCACCCGCCGAGGGCCTGGCCGAGTGTGGTGCTGTGCACCGCGACAACCATCGCGAGACCCGAGCGGGTGCCGGTGGCGGCGAGGACGGTCTCGTGGTCGAAGGCCAGTGGGGTGGCGGCATGGGCCGGGAGGGGAAGGGACGGAAATGACTGTGTGACGATCGTGTGGGTGGGGATCGACTGCGTAGGGAGCGACTGGGTGGGCATAACTGCGGTCATCGGGTTGGCCGTTTCTCTGGGTGTGGGGAGCGGGCAGTATTGAGGTGAAGTAGACCAGTGATTGAACGAGACGACAAGAGTCGCTTCTTTGGTTGAACAATCTGTTCAGGAATAGCCAGCGAGACCGGCATACACTGGCCAGCATGACCGATCTCGATGCCACCGACCGCAGGATCCTCGCGGCGCTCGATGAGGATCCTCGAGCATCCGTCCAACTTCTCGCCCTCAGACTCGAACTCGCGCGGGGAACCGTGCACGCGCGCCTCGACCGGATGTCGCGCGACGGGGTGATGCACAAAAATTCGGTGCGGATCTCGGCATCCGCCCTCGGTTACCCGCTTCGCGCATTTGTGACCGCCCAGGTCGACCAAGACCAGTTCGACGAGATGATGATCGACATGGCCCGCGTGGTCGAGGTGGTCGAATGTGTGGGGCTCGCGGGGGAGAACGACCTGATGATCCAGATTGTGGCACGCGACGCCGACCACGTGTACGACATCACCAAACGCATCAAGGGGTGCCGCGGTATCAACCGCACCGCCACGTCCATCGTGTTGCGGGAGCTGATGGGCTATCGATTTGAGCACCTGCTGACCGGAGACCACCTGTGACACTGTTTTGCTCGGACATCGACGGCACACTCCTCAATGCCGAGCGCACGCTGTCGACCCGCACCATTCGCGCCATCCAGATGGTCGAAGAGGCCGGTCACACCTTTGTGTTGTGCTCGTCGCGAATGCCCGCCTCGATGGAGCTTCTCGAGCAGCTGTATGGCGGGGGCCGCGCGCCGCTCATCGCGTATAACGGTGGTGTAGTTCTCACCGCCGATCGAACCGTCGCGCTTGATGTGTCGATAAGCGGGGTGGATGCCGCGGAGATATTCGAGTTCTCCCGCGAGCTCGATCTCCACGCCAGTTTCTACAGCGGTGACAACTGGTTCGCGTGGGCCGACGACCGCTGGTCTGCCCGCGAGGCCAGCAACACCGGTGTTGTGCCGAACGCCACCAGCGCGAGCGACTACTACGAGTCCGGTCAGATCTCGATCGCGCCGCCGCACAAGGTGATGTGTATGGGTGACGCCGAGTTGATCGATGCCGTTGAGGCGCGCTTTGCCGCAACGAGTGGGCTCGTGACGTATCGCTCGAAAGACACCTACCTCGAGATCGCCAGCGCACGCTGTTCGAAGGGCGACGGACTCCGGGTAGTGGCGGCTGAACTGGGCACCGGCCTCGACGACTGTTACTTCTTTGGCGACAACTACAACGACCTCCCCGCGTTCCAGGTGGTCGGAACGTCGGTGGCGGTCGCGAATGCCAAGTCAGCGGTGCTCGACGCCGCGTCCGTCGTCACGGTGGGACACCACAGCGATGGAGTTGCGGTGTTTCTGGAGGAGTGGCTCGAGCGAGCCGGGTAGTTGCGTCGCTTACGAGCTGGGTGACGGCGGCGTCGAGTGGCGGCGCTGTCCAGTGAGGGCGACGACCACGAGTGTCAGCGAGCGGTGAGTCGCCCCTGAGTGAACGCGGCCGAAGCATCCAGCACCGTCTGCATCGGCACATCGATACCAGCTGAGCCGAGCCGGAAACCTTTTTTGACCAATAGCTTAAACGCAGCGGGCGGCAGTGTGGACGTCACTCCCGCACTCGACGGAGTGGTCGATGGAGCAAGGATGAACGAGACGATTCGGTGGCGCCCGCGCTTGCGGACGGCGATCGACTCGACCGCGGTCCACGGCACAACGATTGTGCCCTGAACGATGGACGACGAGAGCCCGGTTGCGTCCACCGTCAGCACGGGCGCTGCGACCAAGCGGATGCCGAGGTTGGTTGCGGTCTGCGTCAGTACAAAAACGAGCAGGAGCACGCTGACGAGGATCGGCAGTCCGAACGATATCCCCGTTCCGATGTTGCCCGACGAGGCTCCGAGCGCTGCGCAATACACCGCGAGGAACGCCGCGACCACAACGAATATCTGCGCGACGACGATGGACGGCATCAGCGCCTTCTTCGCGGCGACGGGATCCGAATTGATGACGAGCGGCGGCAAGGTGTCAACGGGGATCGAGGTCATGCCTCACAGTATGGAGGAAGGGCTCCACTTCGCGGCATACACGACGCTAGATCACACGCTCATTTCCACCGTCGATGGGCACCTGGGCGCCGGTGGTGGCACGAAACGTCGTGGAGCACAGCTCCGCCACAACTCGGCCGACGTCAACACTGAGTATTTCCAGCTGCAGAAGATTGCGTCGTTTGTAGTCAGATTCGGTCATGTTGTACTTCGCCGCGCGTTCCGCGAGCAGTTCGGGAGTCCAGAGACCGGTGTCGAATACAGCATCCGGGTGCACCATATTCACCCGGATGCCGTCGGGCGCCCATTCCAGCGCGGCCACCCGAGCCAGCTGCGCAGTGGCTGCCTTACTCGCCGAGTAGGCCGATGCGCCCGGGCCAGGAGCGGCCACATTTTTTGATGCAATCAGAACGACCCGGCCTCCGTTCGGAGCGAGTGCCAGATACGGGTGCAACAGCCCAAAAAGCCGGGCGACCGCCGTGGTGTTGACGGCGAAACTGCGAAGCCACGCGTCATCTTCCAGCGACGCGATCGGTGCGCTTTTGGCAAAAATTCCGGCGGCGGGAACGGCGATATCGATTCCGCCAAAGCGTCGAACCCCGTCGTTGATGGCAGAGCGAAGCTGGTCGATGTCGCTGACGTCCGCTTGGATCCCCAGCCAGTCGGGAGAATCGAATGTAGTGGTGATTCCCGGCGCGAGGTCGAGCCCAATCACCGCAGCACCCTGCTCGAGCAGAACCTGCGCGCAGGCCCGGCCGATTCCCGATGCGGCACCCGTGACCAGAGCGACTTCACCCTGAAACCGTTTCGGGGAGGACCCCCGCCGCAGCTTGGCCTGTTCCAACTCCCAATACTCGACGTCGAAAATGTCGCCGGTGGGCAGGGCGCGGTAGCCCGACTGTCGCTCCGCCGCGTCGATGATGTCCATAGTGTGCAGGTAGATGTCGGCCGCGATCGAGGCATCTTTGGCCGAGGCGCCAATGGTGACCAGGCCCCACTCGGGATCGAGCACCACTCGCGGCGCCCGATCGAGCTCGCGCAGCTCGGCACCGCGGCGCGCACGGTTGGCGCTGAAGTACGTGTCGTAGTTCTCGGCGTAGGCCGTGACATCGCGTCCGATGAGGGGGAGTCTTTTGGTGCGGATGACGTGGTCCGGGGTGGCTGGACCCTGGCTCGCTCGTGCTGCGACGTCTGGCGACGCGGCGAACTGTCGTGCGCGCTCGGACTGATGCTGCATCACAATCATCGGTCGGCCGGCACAACGACTCACATCCGCTCGGAACGCGGCGAGCTTCAACAGGTCGCCGCCCTCGCCACCATCAAGTAGGGCGGTAGATGGCCCCCGGGAAGTGGTCACAAACCCCGCGGCATCCTCAGCCATCTGGATGAACTCGATATGCCGCGCATACGCCTCCTCTGCTGTCTCGCCCACGGTGAAAAGGCCGTGGTTCATCAGCACCATTCCCTCCGTTCGACTCGACGAAAGCGTTGGCCATAATTCGGCGGCCAACCGGGAGAGATCAAATCCGGGCATCACGTACGGGATCACGATCACCCGTTCGCCGAAAACCCGTTCAATCTCGTGCCGACCATCGACCTGGTTCATCAGCGCGAGGAGCGCGTCCGCGTGCGAGTGGAGCACAACGCGCGCAGGCAGAAGCGCGTGCAGCAGCGATTCGACAGAGGGGTCGGGCGAGGACGAGTCCAGGCTCGCCTGGCGCAGTCCGTTCATCATCTGGGTGTCGGTGAGCGCCCGCACCGTCAGCAATTGTGCGAGGCGGTCCCGTCTCAGCGGCACGAAGCCGGGGCGCTCGATAGACGCCAGATCCCATCCGCTTCCCTTTATATAGAGGACGTCGACGGGCTCACCTGTGACGTCGATGACCCTGTCCTTAATGGACGTGTTGCCACCTCCGTGCAGAACAAGAGCGGGGTCCGCGCCCAGAAGTCGCGACACGTGCACAATCTCGTCGAGCGCATCCGTTGCGTCCGGTGCGTCGAGCGCATTTGGCCCATTTGGCGCATCGGGTGCTTCGGGCATGCCCGGGGTGGATGCCTGGGGGAGGTCTGTCCAACGATTGAGCATGTGATTTCTCGAACCTTCTGGTGGGTGCCGCGGTGCAGCCGGTGGCGGATAAGTGGACGAACGGAGGGGGCGAAAGCGGCACTCAATTAGGTCGTATGCACCGCTGTTGCCCGCAACTCCGTCGGGAACTCCGACGACAGATCGCCGAGCACCGCAAGCGAGTACGTCATACGGGCCGCCTGCTCGAGGTTGTTCACTTTGCGGAGTGCATCGTCCACTGTGGATCCCAGGACCGAGCACCCGTGGTGGCCAAGAATGACGCAGTCGGCGTTGTCCATTGCTCGTGCGGCGTGCTCGGCAAGCTCGATCGACCCGTTGGGGTAAAAGCCAATGCGTTCGATCCGTGGGATGTACGCGACGTGGTCGAGGGTGAGCTGACGGATCGGGATGCCCAGGATGTCGAGCGTCACGGAGACTTCGGGATGTAGGTGGAGGATGACCCGTCCGTCTGGCCGTTGCCGGTAAGTCTCGGTGTGCAGGCGCCACTCGCTTGATGGCGCGCAGCCAGCACTGTGCTCCCCATCTGGACCGAGCAGCGAGAAACTCTCCCGGTCCAGTCGGTCGAGGTAGGTTCCCGACCCGGTGATAACAATCTCATCGGAGTTCGGTAATCGTGCCGAGAGATTTCCGCCACTGGCAATGGCGAGCCCTGCGCGCACGCTCTCTTTGCCGGCCACGACCAGTTCGGCGATGAGGTCGTCCCATTCCGTGCCGATACTGCCGTGCATCAGGCTCTGATCCAGGCAGCGATCCGGGAGAATTCGCGACGGTAGGAGTCGAAGTCACGCGACGACCGTTTCACCAACCATGCCCGACCCAGCGTGAGCATGATGTTGACGGCGTGGTTATATTCCGGGTCGTCGAGGGTCTCGATATCGCTGACCTTGGCGAGCCCAATCACACGACGGTGCGCCTCAGCACCAGCGAAGCCCCATGAGTCATCGAGGATGTCGCCCAACCACGATTCGAGGAACGAATCCGCGTATTGGTCAGGGCGGATGCGGCTGGGCCAGAGCGTCCGCAGTTCCGTTTCGAAGGAGGTCCACGAGTTCTCGATTTCCGCGAGGAGCGACTCCGCGCGATCCGGGTGGCCGAGTGCAGACGCACGCGCTGCGGCAGCCAGGATGTTTCCCCACAACGAACCCAGGTCGAACCCGATGGGGCCACAGAATGCGAATTCGGAGTCGAACGCTTTCACCGAGAGGTTTCCCTCGCTTTCCTCGCCCCGCACAAACATGCTGCCCGTGTGGAGATCACCGTGGATGAGGGCCTCTTGCACGGAGAGAAAACGTCGCTTCATCCGCATCGCGCTGGCAACCAACGCGGCGTCTTCGCGCAGAGCATCCGTCCGCTCCTCGACCGACGCCCGAACGCTGTTGCGGGGGCCTCCCACAAACGGCTCCGTGAACACGAGCTCTTCGGAGATCAGGCACAGCTCGCTGTTGACCGCGCTTCCCGCCTGCAGGCGAAAGCTCTCTTCGCCGAGGCTCAGCCACGACGTGCCAAATAGAACGCGCGCAATGAGGCGACCCATCGGCGCGAATGCGCCCTCGTGGGACCCTCCTCGGTTCAGGCGTTTGCGGAGAACCTCGTGGTCGGTGAGGTCTTCAAGCGCAAGCACGTGGTGTTCGTCGTCGTACTGGATGAGCCCGCAGACAAGGTCGGGCGCGAGTGTGCCGTGCACGGAGAGGGCATGCGCCTCGCGTGCGGCGCGATCTTCCGTCATGGGCCAGTCGGGGCCCACCAGACGCACGTAGGGGAGTGCCTGTTTCAGTACTAAGCCACGTGCGGACCCATCGCGGCAGGTGAAAACCTGATTGAGGTTGCCGTCACCGACCTCGTCGACGATCAGTCCATCCGCGCTGATCAACGCCGCCAGCGCTGAGTGGTCGCGGATGTATTGGGCGACAGTGTTGCGGTCGAGCATGTCGGTAGTCATTAGCGAACCCGCTTTCGAGCCAGAGAGAACGAGAGGATAAGAGACAGCAGAAGCACCAGTCCCTTGATGAGGTCTTGGGTGAAGTAGCTCAGTCCGAGCCGGGTCAGGCCATACAGCAGCACACCAATAAAGACAGCTCCGACGAGGGTGCCCAGAGCATTGGGTTTGCGTGCCCCTAGAACTGCGAAGCCGATGAGGGTCATCGCCACGGCATCCAGCAGGACGGAATCTCCCGCGGTGACGTCTCCCTGCCGAAGGCGTGACGCGAGGATGATGCCGGCAACGGAGGCGAGCACCCCAGAGATTGCATAGGCGGCGAAGCGGTGACGATTCACGCGCGCCCCGGCCAGCCGGGCGGCAACGGGATTGCCGCCGACTGCATAAAAGAGCCGGCCGTAGCGAGTGCGTTCGAGGAAGACCCACACCAGCACACCGATGACGATGAGGAGGAGGACGGAGAATGGAACACCGAACAGCTTGGAGCCGTCGATGGCGCTGAAGTCGGCGGTGAAGCGTCCGGGCATCTTCTCGCCGTTCGGAAGAGTCATTCCGGTGGTCAGCGTCTGGCCATCCACGAGCCATTTTTTGAGGCCCTGGATGGTGAACATCACCCCCAGCGTGGCGAGCAGGTCGGGAATCTTGAGGACAACGATCAGAACTGCGTTCAGGCATCCCACGGCAGCGCCAGCCAGCAGGCAACACACAATGGCGGTCGGACCGGTGAGATTAAACCGGATCATCACCAGCGCAGCGACGGTCACTGAGAGCCCGGCGGTTGCGCCGACGGAGAGGTCCAGGTCGCCGACCACCGCGGCGAGTGTCATACCGAGGGCGCACAGCGCGGCAACTGCCTGGGCCTGCAGGATCGACGTGGCCGTTGTCAGCGACGCGAAGCCGGGGATGAGGATCGAGAACGCGATGACCAGAACCAACGCCATGGTTAGTACGCCGTAGCGCACAAGAAAGTTGGTGATCAGGTTGCTGGTGCGTCTGGTGCTGATTGTTTCGGTGGTCATGGAGTTCGGCTTTCTGAGCTGTGGGATGCGGTGTCAGCCACGGTGGGCAAGTTCGGGCTGAACACGGTGGTCCTGACCGTGAATGGAGTGGGCATTGGCGCTCATCGCGGTGACGATTCGTTCTCGGGTTGCCTCTGACAGGCGCATGTCGTCAACGACGCTTCCGTTGTTGAACACCAGGATTCGGTCGGCGACCTCGAGTGCTTCGTCGATATCCGACGTTGCGACCAGCACGGGTGCCCGTTCGGTGATTTCGCGGATCGTCTCGGCAATCTCGTGGCGGGCGTTGATGTCGACTCCGCGGAAGGGCTCATCGAGCAGCAGAAGAGTGGCCTCGCCGATCAACCAACGCCCGATCACCACCTTCTGCTGGTTGCCGCCCGACAGCGATTCGATCTCGATGCCGGGGCCGGAGGCGACAATCCCGATTCGTTGGATCATGCGGGCAGCAGCAGAACGTTCCGCTCTGCGATTCATCACAATCCAGCGTGAGAAGCGCCGCACAAAGGGGAGGGTCATCACGGTGTCGATCGTCCATTCCGGCACAATCGATTGCTCGTGGCGAGATTCGGGCACGAGGTAGACGCCACGGGCAACGGCGTCGGCGGGATGCTTGGCAGCGAAGGGCACGTCGTTCAGTCGCACCGTTCCGCCGTAGATTTTTGTGGCACCGTAGAGCCATTCCAGAAGTTCTGATTTGCCGCTGCCCAGCAGGCCAAGAAGCGCGGTCACCTCGCCGTTGCGCAGAACCAGATCGAACGGCGACGACTCAGCGAAAACCCTCGCCTGAGAAATGGCGAGCACCGCGTCTTTTCCCGGCATCTCCGTGTGCGTCAACTCCGACGGTGTTTTGTCGAAGAGCTCCGTCAGAACCCGCGACCAGTCGAACCGGCCCGCGTCGTCCTTGCTGAATTCGCCCCGCATCTGACCGTCGCGTAGAACCCCCACGCGGTCGGCAAGTTGTCCGATCTCGCTGAGTTTGTGGGTGACAAACAGCACCGACATCCCTTCGCGGACCAGGTCACGAATGATCTGGAAGAGGCGGGCCACCTCGTCGCCCGACAGCGCAGACGTGGGTTCGTCGAGAACAAGAATCTGGGGTCGCCGCGACAGCGTTCGCGCGAGCACCAGGAGCTGCCGCTCGGAGACCCCGAGGTCGCGCACCGGGGTGCGGAGAAATCCCGGGGTGACCTCGAGCCCAAGGAGCGCCGCGATCTCGGTCGCCTTAGCCTCCGTGCTCCGCCGGTTGGTCAGCATGCCGGATGCCCGGTCGACAAACGTATCCAATGCCAGGTTTTCCGCCACAGTCATGTCGAGAACAACCCCGTCATTTGGGTTCTGCTGAACGGTGCCAATGCCGTGGCTCTGCGCGCTGATCGGGTCAACAATGTCGACGGCTGCACCGTTCAACAGAACCTGCCCCGCGTCGGCACGATGGGCGCCCGACAGCACGCGGATCAGCGTGGATTTCCCCGCACCGTTTGCTCCGATCAGGGAGTAGATCTCGCCCTTTTTGACCGCGAACCCCACTCCGCGCAGCACACGGTTGGGGCCAAAATCTTTGACGATGTTCTTCAGTTCCAGCGCAGAGGCCATTGTGACCGAGTCTCCTTTGACTCAAACAATTGTGCGACGAAAGGTTTCTGTCTCAACCGGTTGTGCTTTCGAACCGGGCGTGTGGAGTTGTGTGTTGGGATGCGAAGCCGCTGTAACGCGAGCCGTTACAGCGGCTTCTCCGCTTCTCCGCTACTTTGCCTGAGGGATCCAGGACGCCCCGAGATAGTCGGGTGTGCTCAGCTCGGGAAGTGCTTCGCGCAGCTCTTCCATGTTGGTGACACCCTCATCACGCAGCAGTTGCTGGGTGATGAGCGCTGCGGGGATAACCATCTTCGACGGCATATCGATTCCGGATCCTGCAGCGATGGACGCCCGCGCAACAATGGCACCAACGTTGGTGGGATCCGTGGCCGCGGTGGCCTTCCATGGGCTGCCGTCTTCGATCATCAGTCCGATGTCGGCGGTGGAGATATCCACTCCGTAGAGCGACACCTTGTCGAGCATGTTGTTCTGGCGCAGGGCGATCAAAGCGCCCTTTGCCAGTTCGTCGTACGCCGCAAACACGATGTTTGTGTCGGGAGCCGAGGTCAGTGCCGCGGCACCCTCCGTCGCGGTGTCGGCGGCGGCGGACTCGCTGTACTTGCCGAAGCGAGCGACCTCAACGAAAGTCGGGTTGTCGGCGAGGAACGTGTTGTACACACCGTCGCGGGTATCCAGCGGAGCGATGCCCGACACGTTGACGTAGGCGACGTTGCCGCCGTCAGGATTCTCACTCTTGATCTGATCGAGAATCAGGCCCGCCAGCGACTCGTCGTCCTGTGACATATAGAGGGCGTCTTGGTTCGAGATGGCCACGTCATAGACCACAACGGGGATACCCGCATCGATAGCTTCATCGATCTTGGGATTCAGGGAATCCGCGAGGCCGTGGTCGACAACAATCACGTCTGGCTCCGAGTTGATCGCGTCCGTGAACTGGGTGACTTGCTCGCCATTGTCTCCGCGAGCGTCAAAAAGCGACACCTCTCCGCCGGCGGCTTCCACCTGCGCATCAAACCCGCTGCCCCACTGTTCGAAGTAGTCGCCGACACCGGACTGGCGCACAAGTGCGACCTGCAGGCCGTCCGCGAAACCGTCGGGGGCATCGTCCGGCAACACAAACTCGTTGTCGGCTTCTGCCGCCGGGGGAGCGTCTTCCGTCGTTTCGGGGGTTGCCTGTGAGCATCCCGCCAGCACCAACATTGACGCGGTAAGCGCTAGTACCGGCATTGCCTTGAACTTCATTGTTCAATCCTTTTTTTGAGGGTTTGCACTGATCAGGTATCAGTGGGTTTGGGTTGCGAGGACGTCCGATTGGGGGTTATCGCTGGGGAACTCGCCATGGGCGGGGCGGATGATGCGTTTCTCAGTCACAATCGCTGTGATGAGGCTTGCGGGGGTCACGTCAAACGCGGGGTTGACCGACGTTGTCGCTATCGGCGACATTCGGCGACCGTCAACGATGACTACTTCGTCGGTGCCGCGGTCTTCGATGACGATCGAACTGCCCGTGGCCGTGTGCAGGTCGATCGTTGACTCCGGTGCCACGACCACAAACGGGATCCCCGCGAACTGTGCGCCCAGCGCCAAGGAAAAGGTGCCGATTTTGTTTGCGGCGTCGCCATTGGCAGTGATGCGGTCGGCCCCGACAAGTACGGCGTCGACGCGTCCCTGGGCCATCAGAAAATTGGCGGCGGAGTCGACGATTGTTTGGTGGGGTGCGCCCATATTGCTCAATTCCCACGCGGTGAGGCGGGCACCTTGGAATAGCGGGCGGGTCTCGCACGCCAAAACATTGTGCAGATGACCATTGCGGAATACCTCTTCGATCACGCCGAGGGCAGTGCCACGCTCAACGGCCGCAAGGGCACCGGTATTGCAGATGGTGAGCAGATTGAGGCCGGACTCCATTTCGGCCGGGATGAGTTCTTGAAGAAGTTCCATCCCGCGACGGGCCATCGCGTGGGAACCAAGTACGTCGTCGTCGCGCACCCTCAGGGCGATTTCGATGACGGCATCCAGTCCGTCAGGGATACCTGCGGATGCCCGGTCAACTCCCCACGCGAGATTCACCGCGGTGGGCCGGGCCTGTCGGAGACGTTGGACATCGGCGCGGGCGGTGGCTTCATCGCTGTTCTGCACCGCGAGGGCGACCCCGAGGGCTCCGGCGACCCCGAGTGCTGGTGCTCCGCGAACCGCCAGGCGCTGGATAGCGTCGATGAGCTGGTCGACGGTGGCGATATGAAGAATTTTGACCTCACCGGGAAGCAGAGTCTGGTCAATGAGCGCGATGGAGGCATCGCCACCGATGCTTGCCGGAATCCAGTCAATTGCGCGCACTGTTCGAGCTTTCTCTCCAGGTGCGCCACAATATTTTCGACGCAAAGTTGATGATTACTGTGCTGTTCGGTTAGGTTGTCAGACAACAGACAACAAAGTCAAGGGTGGTTATGGTCACGAAAAAATCTCGCCCTGGACTGGCGGAAGAGATTGTTGCAACACTGAAGTCGCGGATCGACGGTGCCACCTATGAGCCTGGATCACGGCTGCCAACGGAGGCACAACTCTGCGACGAATTCGGAGTATCGCGGGCGACGGTGCGGTCGGCGATCAAAGAACTCGACGTTGTTGGGCTGGTTTACACGCGTCAGGGTCTGGGTACGTACGTGCGGTCGATCCCGTATGTGCAAGACGGTCTCGAGCGAATGGGCTCCATCTCAGACTCGATTCGACTGAGCGGCAAAACCCCAGGAATGGAATACGCCCGGCGTCTTGTCCGTACTGTCACCGACGCGGAAGCCGCGAAGATGTCGGTTCCTCTCGACACGGCTGTGCTCGAGCTTCGTCGACGAATCACGGCAGATGGCGAGATTGTGGCGTACTCCTACGACACACTCCCCATGTCGATCTTTGGCCCGGACTTTGAACCGGAGGAGCTCAGCGGTTCGATCTTCGCGTACTTCACCAACGAGCTCGGCCACACCGCGTCCCTGGGCTTCGCCGAGGTGCACGCCGTGGAGTCCCGCCAAATCGGATGGGGCCCGGGAAGCGCCGATCACACCTTGTTTGTCCTGCTCGATCAGCTCCAGTACGCGGAGGACGGCACGCTACTGGGCTACTCACGCAGCTACTTCGTTGAAGGCTCCTATGCGTTTAATCTGAAGCGCACCCGATAGTTCGGTTTCATCGTCGGCTTGGCTGCGCGTCGTCGACATGTGCTGTGAAATCCAGGATCGCGGTGGCAAGGGCCTCCGGCGCTTCCTGTGCAACGAGGTGGCCGATTCCGTCGATGTGCACCGAGGTGATCTCGCCCGCACTCACTGACTGGAATGAGTTTGCGGTGAACGGAGAGTTCGCGCCATCGACGGTGAGTACCGGCACCGCGATCGGGTGCTCTTTGGCTAGGAGCGCGGTTGCCCCGCCGTCGGAGAAAAGGGCCTGGTAGAGGCTCTCGGTGCCTCGCCATCCGTCGGCGCGGGAGTAGGTGCGAACGAATTCGTCAAGGTCGGTGTCGCTGATCGCGCCCCCGGTGCTGTTCATCATTGGGTACGCCCATTCGGCGAGCAGTGTGCGTTCCTGTCCAGGGAGCAGCAGCGACGGGATGCCGGGGGCGCCAAGGAAGCCGACGTGCCACGACCCGTGGTTATTGACGTCGGCGAGCATCTCCAGCCCAAATCCGGCGAGGGTCGACTCGATGGCGGTGAAGCTCAGCAGGTCATCGGGATGGGTGGCCGTGAATCGAAAGCCCACCCCGCCGCTGATGTCCTGCACCAGCACGTGCACGGGTCCGACGTCGAGGTGCTCAACGAGGTAGTGGAGATCGTCGGCCGCGACCTGCTCCTCCCATACCGCTCCGTCAGTGCCGGAGTCGCCGAACCCACGGAGGTCGAGGGCATAGACGCGGTGGGTCTGTGCCAGTAGGGGGATGAGTTTGTGGAAAGCCCACCATGACTCCGGCCAGCCGTGCACAAGCACAATTGGCGAGCCGGTGCTGCCGGCCGCGACGTAGTGCAGCTGCGTGCCGTTGAGGTTGACGAGGTGATGGGCGACCTCGGGGATGGATGCTCCGGCGGGGGTGACTTCAGTCATGAGTGTGCTCCAATAGACAATTAGGTTGTCTAACTAAGGTAGACAACCTGGATGTCGATGTCAAGGCCGTCGTATGCTGGGGTCATGTCTCGATCGGGTGCCGACCTCGCGCTGTTGCTTCTCGCCGGCTTCCGCACCATGGCGGACCAAGGCGCCGCCGAGTTATCAGCACTCGGGTACAACGACGTGCGCCCGGCGCACGACTTCGCCTTGCATTCGATCCTGTCGGGAGCGGACAGCGCCTCAGAGTTGGGGCGAGCGATGTCCATCACCAAGCAGGCTGCCGCCAAAACGATCGCGCTACTCGAAGAGCGCGGATATCTTGCCCGCGAACCCGACCCGAACGATAAGCGGCGCATGCGACTGCAGGTTACGGAACGCGGACGCGCCATGCTTCAGGAGGGCGAGGCTGTCTTCGACCGGCTCCGCACACGATGGGAAGAGCAGGTCGGGGCAGACGTCGTTGCAGCCCTCGAGGTCACCCTTCGTCAGTTCGTCGGACCGAATGTCATCCAGATCGATGCACCCGGCTGGGACGCGCGCGATCCGGAGGCGTAGCCGCGCCCGCCGCCCGCCGCGCCCTCAACTTACGCGCGCCGCACCCGCAACACCCGAGCACTCTCGCCCGCTCCGGCGAGGTCAACCGCCAGCTGTCCGGTCTCGTTGTTCCAGGTTGTCGGCCAGGCCGGAAGCGCGGTGGGGAAGACCGTCTCGACCGTGACATCAACCCCCACAAAGGCGGGCAACGCCAGGGAGGTCGCTGCCGCCGCGGCATCCCGATTCCACACAAAGACCAGAGTCTCGTCGTCGGTAGCGCTCGCGAGGGCGACCTGGGCGTCGTCCCAGACGGGCAGACCCAGCGGCCAGGCCGGCAGCGCACGTGCGTGGTGTGCGATCACTTCGGGGTACGCGGACGTCGCCTCACGAACGATGGCGAGCTGGTGGTCGTCGAGTCGATCGATGTTGCCCGAGAGATACAGGCGCCCCGAGAGACCCGTGACCAGGGTGAAGGCGATCTGTTCGTCAGTCCATTCAGACTGCGGATACGCCCAGTTGCCCGCCATCTCGAGGGGCATCGACATGGGCGCGCTCGCCGCGATCGTGGGGTACAGGCGGTAGTCCTGCTGATCGGACGTCGACTGCAGGTCGTACCGGGAGAGAATTGCGGCGTCCATACGCTGCGCACCCGACGAGCACGCCTCGAGAATGATCTCCGGGTAGCGGGCACGGAGCGCTTCGACCCAGGCGAGGTGCGCCCGGGTGTGACCGAGCAGGCCTTCGCCGGGGCCGGACGCGTTGGTGTCGGGACCAGAACCGGGGGTGACGTTGTAGTCCCACTTGAAGTAGCGGGCGCCGTACTCGGTGATCAAGCGCGCGAAAACGCCGTCGAGGTACTCGCGGGCTGACGCACTGCGGAAGTCAAGGAAGTAGCGGTCATGCTCCACAATTCGCACTCCGGCGCGATACATAAACGCGTCATCGGGCAACTGCTGGGCGACGGGGGAGAGCACGCCCACCACCTCGGGTTCAACCCAGAGGCCCGGTGTCATCCCGGCTTCGCGAATGTAGTCGAGAACCCCGGTGAGTCCGCGCTCGCCGAAACGCACGGTTGAGGCTTCCCAGGCGCCAACGCTCGGCCACCAGTCGCCTCCGTCGTCGTACCAGCCGGCGTCGATGCAAAAATAGCTGGCGCCGGATGCTCGGGCCGCGTCAATCAGAGGCAGCAGTTTCTCCGTCGTGGGGTCGCCCATCAAGGCGTTCATGTAGTCGTTGTAGATGAGCGGACGGGCGAGGTCGGCGTGCACGTCGAGGTGAGACAGGCGGCGGTGCCCGGTGAGCGCACCGATCGCGCCGGTGATGCCCCCCGTCGCGAGGGCGAACGAGGTGGGCACCGTGGTGAAGGTGTCGCCGGGGGCGAGGCGGGTCGTCCAGGCGTGGTCGACGTCGGTGGGGCCGAGAAGGGCGAGCGCGAGGGCTTCGGCTGGGTCGAACAGGGTGTCGAGTTCCCAGCGCCACGGTCCACTGTTCTCAATCTCCCAGACCAGGGAGTGCCCGTCGACGCGGTTCTCGATGCCGGCAACCGGGAGGTACTCGCCTGACGACCAGGTGGAGTGACCGGCGAGCGAGATGGTTCCGCGGGCGAAGTGCCCGTGGATCGGGGTGTTGATGTCGGCGACACCGCCCGCACCGCCGAGTGCAGTGGAGAACCAGCGGCTCTCGGCGCACCACTCGCTGCGCGCGGTCCACAGGTCGAGATCGTGGGCGGCACCCAGGTGTCCGGTCAGCCCGATAAGCGTCGCCGAGGTCACCTGCTGCAGCACCAGTTCCGCCGTGCCCGTGTTCTCCACCGTGCTCACCACCCGGTAGGCGTCGACGCCGTCGAACTGCGTGAGTGTGGTGGTGGCGAGAAGGCCCGTCGTTTCATCGCGCTGGCGCAGTACAAGGGTCGCGGTGCCCTCGCCGGCGTGTGCGGTGTGGTCGACGTAACGCAGCCGGTCGCCGATGGTGGTGCGGATGGCGCGCATGTTGTTGAGACCGCGACCTTCACCGAGGGCGAGCACCTCCACCAGGGCGGGGCGTGCGCGATGGCGCTCGGGCTCAACGGCGTCGACGCCCTGCGCGATAGAGAGCATCACCGGAGTGGAGTCGGTCGCGACAATACGCAGCGGAAAGGCGCCAGCGCCCCAGGTGAAGTCGGTCATTGTGGTGGTCTCCATCGATGCGGCGGCGGTCGCGCCGAGCCAACATCGGCTTCGGTGCACGACCATGATTGACCCTTATCATTACGAGCCCCGAGGGTGATCGTCAAGTGAATGGATGCCGTGGATGCGCGAGCATCCATTATAAGAGCTGATGAGAAGCACAATAAATAAGTCTGCGTCGTCGGCCTGCGTTATTGGAGTTTCAGCAATGTGTGAATTTTGCTTGACTCGGAGCCGTGCCGTATTTCACAATGACGAAGGTTGATCATCAGCTCGCTCGTATCGCAACACCGAGCGAATCACCGCGGCCACCGCGGAAGGTGAGCCGCCGGCGCCCGCCGGGAATTCAATGAAGAATCAAGGAGGCAGAATTCAATGAGGAACAAATTGGCTCTCGCGGCGGCAGTCAGCGTCGTGGCACTCGCCGCAACCGGGTGCTCCGCATCATCGGGTGGAGATCCGAAGACCATCGAGCTGTGGACGTCGTGGAGTGAGGGCGAGGCCACCGCCAAGACCCTCGACCCGCTGATCCAGGAATGGGCGGACGAGAACGACTACACGGTCAACCAGACCAACTTCACGTACGACCAGATTCACGAGAAGCTCATCGCGTCCGCTGCCGGCGGCAACCTCCCCGACGTGGTGTGGGGCCTGCCCGAGTACGTGGGCGAGTTCTCCAAGCTCGGTATCCTCGCCGATGTCTCCGACGCCTGGGCAGACTGGGACGACGCGGGTGACGTGAGCGACGCCGTCAAAAATGCCATGACCGTCGACGGCCAGGTGATCGGCTTCCCGTACGAGACCACGGCCCGGGCGTACCTGGTGCACGACGACCTGCTCGAAGCGGCCGATGTCGACGTTCCCACCACCTGGGACGAGGTGCTCGCCGTGGGTCCGAAGGTGCAAGACGCCACCGACAGCTCCTTCTACGGCCTGACCGGCGCCGGTGTGCGCGAGCCGCAGGAACTGCTGGTCTACCTCGCGCAGCAGGGACTGACCATTGCCGAGGAGCAGGATGGTGGCGGTTTCGCCAACACCTGGAACGACAACCCCGATGAACTCGCCAAGGCTGCCAAGGTCTTCCAGTTCTATGAAGACTTGCTCGCCAGTGGTGCCGTCAACGAGAACTCCGCGACCTACGGCTGGGAAGACACCGACGAGAACTTCGCCACCGGTCTCACGGCCTCCTTTGTCACCGGGAACTGGCTCGCCGAGCGCGAGGGAACCAACCCTGACACCATGGGTGACGTCAGCGTCCACCCGATCCCGTACCCAGAAGACGGCGAGCCCGCGACATACATCGAGTCCAAGCCCATCTTCACCATGGCGAACTCGGACAGCCTCGAGGCATCCACCGAGCTCGCGCAGCAGTTCGCGAGCAAGGAATGGCAGGAAGCGGCCTTCGCTGACCGGTCATCCCTCAGCACAGTCTCGACCGACAGCAAGTGGAGCAAGGACTTCGCGGCCCTGCTCGACACCGGTGTCACCTACCCGCCCATCTCGCTCGGTGAGGTCACGCAAGACATGATCGACTCGGTCGCCAAGGTGCTGCAGGAGGGCGAGAGCCCGGAGGAAGCCGCTGCCTGGCTGAGTGACGCAATCAACGACGCGCTCGAGACGTCCGGCGACGCTGCGGGCAAGTGAGCCTGCCGGCTGACAACGACGTAGCTGACACAGACAGTGCAGGCGAAAACATTGCTGACGAAAACATCGCTGACGAAATGATTAGGTGAATACAGTGCGAGTCGGAACCGTCTCACGAAAGCGCACCAATCGGCGCTTTGTGATCCTGTCCCTGAGTCCGGCGTTGATTTTTCTCGTCGTACTCATCGGGTACCCCCTGGTCACGGTGCTGACCGATGCGTTTGAACACGCGCATCTGGTCAACCCGGGCGTCGGCGGTTTCGCCGGCCTCGAGAACTTCGAGAAGGTGGTCTCCGACGAGCATTTTTTTCCCGCCGTAGGTAACACGTTTGTCTGGACCATCGGCTCCGTCGTCGGCGAATTTCTTGTTGGCCTCGGCGCCGCCATCCTGCTCAATCGCAAAATGCGTGGGCAGGGCCTGTTCCGGGTCGCGACGTTTATCCCGTGGCTGGTGCCGATTGTGGTCGCCGGGATGACCTGGGAATGGATGCTGAATCCCGACTTCGGGATTATCAACAGTGTCCTCACCTCAACAGGGCTGCTCGAGTCGCCGATCAACTTCCTGGGCGACAAGGACTGGGCAATGGGCACGGTGATCTTCGTCAACGTCTGGCGCAGCTTTCCGTATTACACCATCTCGTTCCTCGCCGCGATGCAGGCGATCCCCGACGAGCTGTACGAGGCGGCGTCCCTCGACGGCGCCAACGCCTGGCGCCGGTTCTGGAGTGTGACGGTTCCCCAGCTGCGCAGCGTCGCCCTCATCATTGTGTTTATCCACCTCATCTGGACGGCGGTGAACTTCGACTTCATCTGGGTGCTCACCCAGGGCGGTCCGAACTACGCCACCATGACGCTCCCGATACT
>Ga0247736_10000090_pt1 | contig 36589 bp, 35 predicted proteins | sample UWRJL193509B2_FD_180935 | JGI IMG/M metagenome (GOLD analysis project Ga0247736, IMG submission 180935) | Plant litter microbial communities from Arlington Agricultural Research Station in Wisconsin, United States - UWRJ-L193-509B-2 | ecosystem: Environmental > Terrestrial > Plant litter >...
ACCGGGAAGCTGTTCATCTCATGAGTCTGCCAGATAACACTCTGGTCACGAACTGGGAATCCGCCCTAAAGTTTATTTTTCCTCGAACTTTTGCGGTGCGGCCTGTGAAACTCAGGACGTTTGCGAAAAGTCGGGCCGGCGATTGCCGGATTTCCGGCATTCGGTCAGGGCGGTCTGGGCGAAAGTCCTGAGTTTTACAAGTGAGCCGTGAGGGCCGTCGTCCTCGGGCCGAGGCGGCCTTCGAGTGCAGCCAGCTGCTCGGCCGTATCGACATCGGTGCGGAGACCGGATGCCGGCGGCAACTCGAGCTCGAGGTAGCCGTTCGCGAGATGGGCGGCACGTGACCCCGCACCGAAGGCCGTGGCGTGCACGGCACCGTCGGCGGCGGTGATGAGGGTCGTTCCCGTTCCGTCGGCATCCGGCACCATGGCGAGCTGGTGATCGGCGGCAGCCATGAGCGCAGCGTCGAGCTCGCCGGCCGTGAGTGCCGGCAAGTCGCCGAGCAGCACGGCGACGCCGCGCCCCGGTGCCGCGAGCTCGGTAGCGGTGGCCAGGCCGTTGGCGATGGCCGCCGCCAGGCCGGTCGGTTCTTCTTCGATGACCACAAGGGCATCGAGCTCGTCGAAAGCCGGGGCGGCTGCTTCGTTGGTGACGACGAGCACGCCGATGACCGACTCGGCTTCGGCTGCTGCTTCCGCCGTGTCGAGGGCGATGGCCAGGGCGAGCGCGGAGCGTTCCGAACCCGCGTCGGCGAGCCGGGACTTCGCCTCGTCGGTTCCCTTGACCGGGATGATCACGAGCCATTCCCGGGTCGGTTCCGGCTCGTGGGTCTCGGGCACGGCCTTGCCGGTTTTGCGGAAGCCCTTATTCTGCGGGCGCGACGCGAGCTGCTTGAGCGCCTCACGGTCGATGGCCGCGTGCGCCGATCCGGAATCGCGGGCGGGAGCAGACGACGTCGGCAGCTTGGTGAGGCCCGGGATGGCGGTGGCAGCGCGACCGGCCTCGAAGCCTTCTTGCCAGGCTTCGTCGGCGCCGAGGCGAAACATGTCGGTCGGGCCGGTGCGCACGAGCGAACGGGCGCCGGGTGCGCCCGGGTCGAGAAGGTGGGCGAGGCCGCGCACCACGGCGACCGGACGCCCACTCGCCTTGCCCTTGACCAAGTCGGCAGCCGCCGCGATCTCGTCGGCCACGGCCGGAGCAGTGACCTCGAGGAGCTTGCCCGAGGCGTCACGGGTGCCGGCGAGGTCGTCGAGAACCCGCACTCCGCTTGCACCGATGGCGGCATCCGTCTGCCCTTCACGCCAGGCGCGCCCCAGCGTGTCGGTGATGAGCACACCGAGGCGCACCCCGAACCGCTCCTCGAGGGCGAGGCGCAACCGGGCTGCCGAGGCATCCGGGTCGACGGGTAGCAACAGGATGACGCCCTCAGGGGTGTTGCTCGCATCGACCCCGGCGGCCGCTGCGACGATGCCGAGCCGGTTCTCGACGATGCGGGTGACACCGGCCGGGTGCACGCGCGTCGCGACCACCCGCACGGTCTCATCGGTGATCGCCTGTTCGCGGTCGCTTGACGCGACCTGGCGCCCCTCGGCTTTCGACACGATCTTGCTCGTGATCGCCAGGATGTCGCCGTCACGCAGACCGGAGCCCGCGAGGGCGTCGCCGATGATCGTCGCCAGGTCGTCCCCCGCCGAGATCTCGGGGATCCCGTCGGGAGCAGAAATCGAAAGCATGCCTAGCGGTGCAGTTTGGGCAGCACGTCGCGGCCGAACACGTCGATCCAGTCACGCTGGTTGCGTCCGACATTGTGCAGGTAGACCCGGTCGAAACCGAGGTCGACGAACTTCTGGATGTAGGCGCGGTGAACGTCGGGGTCAGCGCTGATGACCATGCGGCCCTCGAAGTCTTCGGGGCGCACGAGCTTGGCCATCTGTTCGAGCTCGAACGGCGAGCGGATGTCGCCCTTCGGGAACTTCATGCCGCCGTTCGGCCACTCGACCATGGCATTGCGCATGGCTTCTTCGTCGGTCTCGGCCCAGCTCATGTGCAGCTGGAGCACCTTGGGCATCATCGACGGGTCTTTGCCGACCTCGCGCGCGCCCTCGTCGAACTTGGCGAACAACCCGCTGATCTTCTCGAGCGGTGCACCGACGGTGATGAGGCCGTCGACGTTCTTGCCGGCGCGCTTCGCGGTGACGGGCCCGGCCGTGGCGACCAGGATCTCCGGCGGCACCTCGGGCATGGTCCACAGCCGGGTCGACTCGAGCTTGTAGAACTGGCCGGAATGCTTGACGTCTTTACCGGCGAGGGACGCCGCAAACAGCTTCTTGATGATGTCGATGGCCTCGAACATGCGGTTGATGCGCTCGGGCACCTCTGGCCAGTACTGGCCGACTATGTGCTCATTGAGTGCTTCACCGGAACCGAGGCCGAGCCAGTGGCGGCCCGGGTACATCGCGGCGAGGGTCGCGCTGGCCTGGGCGACCATCGCCGGGTGCCAGCGGAAAGTCGGCGCGGTGACGCCGGGCCCGATGTCGCCCTTAGTGCGCTCGCCCAGCGCAGAGAGCACGTTCCAGACGAAGGCGCTCTGGCCCTGCTGCGGCACCCACGGCTGGTAGTGGTCTGCGGCCATCACGCCGGAGAACCCTTTGCTCTCGGCGTATTCGCTCAGCGCGATGGCCTCGGTGGGGTGGAATTGCTCGAGCATTGCGGCGTAACCGACCTGCAAACCTGTCATGGAGTAATCCTGCCACCTCCATGTTTCGAGTAGTCGCACGCGCGGAGTACTCCCGGTATGCCCGAAGGCTCGCCCACCGGTTGCGCCCCAGCACAAAGAACGAACGTTCTATACAATGAGATCATGACCGGAACGACTCCCCCCGCAAAGATCTCCGAACCGCGCGAGCGGCTGCTGCGCACGGCCTCCGGGATCTTCTACCGCGACGGCATCCACGCGGTCGGTGTCGACCGGGTCGTCGCCGAAGCCGGCGTCACCCGCGCCACCTTCTACCGGCACTTCCCGAGCAAGGAAGACCTCGTCACCGCATACCTCCAGCTCGAAGACTCCACTATCCGCGGCTTCTTCGAGGCTGCGGCGCCCACCGCGGCCAGCCCGGACGAGATGCTCGAGCTGATCATCGAGGGCATCGCCGGCGACCTCTCGCGCAACCATACGCGGGGCTGCCCGTTCATCAACGCCGCGGCGGAGTACCCCGACCCCACCAGCGCCGTCAGGCGCACGGTCGGCGCCCACCGCGAGTGGTTCCGCAACTCGCTCGAGCAGGCGCTGGTCGCCGCCGGGCGACCGGATGCCGCATCCGCCGCGTCCACACTCGTGCTGTTGCGCGATGCCGCGTTCGTCGGAGGGTACCTCGACGGCCCGGATGCGATCCTCGACACCTTCCGCGCTACCTCGCGCACCGTCGCCGGGCTTTCGGCAGCCTGAGAGCGCTCGGTCGAAGCAGGCTCAGTCGAAGGTCGGCTTGACCCGCAGTTCGGCCTGGATGAGGTGCGCCAGCTGGCGCAGCATCGTCGGGTCGACGTCGTCGGCCTCGCGCGGTTCCGGGTCGAATACACAGAGAGCCCCGATGCGCTCCCCCGACGGCGACTCGACCGGAAAGCCGGCGTAGAAGCGGATATGGGGATCTTCGGTCACCATCAGGCTGTGCGACACACGGTCATCGGCGAGCGCGTCGAGCACGATGAAGGGCCCGCGATCCTCGATCGCTATCGAGCAGAACGAGTCGACCCGGGCGATCTGCTCCCAGGCGATGTTCTCGCGCGACTTGTGCCATTGGCGGTCGCGATCGATGATCGAGAACGCGGCAGACTCGGTTCCATAGAGCGACCGGGCCAACGCGACGATGCGATCGAAACGGTCCTCGGTCGTGGTGTCGAGGATTCCGAGAGCGTCCAGGTCGCGCTGGCGTTCGCGTTCGACCACGTCTCGATCGATTATCGCCAGGGCCGCAGCACCTTCGGCCCGAGCGACGTTCAGGGGATCGTACATCTGGTCACAGAGTTCTTGGGCCCAGCGCTGGTAGTCCGAGAACAGGTCGCGGCTGCCCTTCGTTCCGCCGCGCGGGCTCAACGGCATCCACACTGCGCGGGGCAGCGCTGCGCAGATTGTGGCCGAGACCGCGTTGAGTGCGACCGCCTGGGCGTCTGCTATTCCGCCGAGGCGGGAGTCGAAGATGGGCACCGATCGGATCGAATTGATTCCCACCAGAAACACGCGGGTGCTCGGCGGAACCGCTGCGAGCAACAGCGCGAGCGTCGCGGAGAGCTTTCGGGCCCAGGTGCGCTCCGAGACCAGGTCGAGGGCCTCGAAATCGCCGAGCGTCAGCACAATCGCGTCGTACCGGCGCAGGGTGAGTGACCGCAGCGATTCCATGACCGTGTCTATTGTCATGGTCGGGCTCGACTGGATATCCACATCAGCACCCCGCGACGTCAGGTCGCTGAGAGCGCGGGCGAGTCGCCCGGCGAGCGCGTTCTCGTGGCTGGCGGCACCCCACCCGACCGCGAGTCCTGCTCCGACGATCAGGATGCGGTCGGCATCGAGACCTTCAGAACTCACCTGGCCGACAGCGGGAGGACGTGAGATTCCCCGGAGTTCGGCGCCACGGCAGCGAACCCACGACTTCATCACGGGCGCGAGAACGGCACGTTGCAGATCGTGCACGAATCCCCCAGAGCAGTTCCAACAATTGCTAGACAGCCTAGCCACTGTGCTGACTATGGTTCGGTACCGTGCCTGCTATCGACAGGACTCGCTCAGGGTGCGGTCGTCACCACATGGATGGTCACGCCGGCGGCGGCGATCTTCTCGAGCTCCACCGGGTCGGCACTGGAGTCGGTGATGAGGTCGTCGATCTCGTCGAGCCCTGCCACCCTGGCCAGCGTGAGCCGCCCGACCTTCGACCCGTCCGCGACAACGATCACCCGCTGGGCGTGCGCGACCATCGCGTGGTTCGTGCGCGCCTCGGTCTCGTCGTGCGTGGTCGCCCCACCCTGTGAACTGATGCCGTCGGTACCGAGTATCGCCGTGCCGACGTTGATGGCGTTGAACGTGTTCTCGGCGAGTGAGCCGACGACTTCGAACGAACTCGACCGCACCACCCCACCGGTCATGATCACCTTGAGGTTCGGCCGCGACGCGATCTCGATCGCTGTCGTCAGAGCGTTGGTGACGATGGTGAGCTGCTGGCGCAGGGCGAGCGCCTTCGCGACCTCGGCCGTGGTCGTACCGCCGCTGATGGCTATCGCGTAGGGGCCGGTGGGAATCAGTTCCGCGGCACGCAGGGCGATCCGCCGTTTGGCATCGCGGAACTGCGAATCGCGCAGCCGCACGGGAACCTCGCCGCGTGGTCCGGATGCCCGGGCACCGCCGTGGGTGCGCACGAGCAGGCCCTGGTCTTCCATCTCGGCCAGGTCGCGGCGGATCGTGGCCGCCGATACCTGCAGTTCGTCCGACAGCGTCGCGAGTGAGATCGACTCGCGGTCGGAGAGCAACGACAGCACCGCGAGCATGCGATCCGACCGTTTTCCCGACGTCGCGCGGGGCAGGAATGCCTCTCGGCTTGGGGTAAGAACCATGGCTGTGCTCGATTCGTTCGACGGCTGAATGCTAGTTCGCTCAGTAAGTGTGATCACTTTAGCTCAAATCACTCATTTTCTTGCGTAATACGCTCACTACCCCCAAAGATCAGACCATGACTCGCGTTACCTTCATTGGCGCTGGCAGCGTGGTATTCACCCGCCAGCTCATCGCCGACCTGCTGCGTTTTTCTGAGCTAGCCGACCTGCACATCGCCCTGTTCGACATCGATCAGGAGCGACTGGATGTCGCTGAGGGCACCGCGCGGCAGGTGAACGACAGGCTCGGGGCGCGGGCGACCATCTCGGCCACCCTCGACCGCAAGACAGCACTCACCGGTGCCGACTTCGTCATCAACATGATCCAGGTCGGCGGAATCGCCGCCACGAAAAAAGACCTCGAGATCCCCGCGCGCTACGGCCTGCGGCAGACCATCGGCGACACCACCGGCGTCGGCGGCGTCTTCCGGGCACTGCGCACCTTCCCCGTACTCACCGCACTCACCGCCGACATGCGCGAGATCTGCCCCGGCGCACTGCTGTTGAACTACACCAACCCGATGGCCATGAACATCTGGTGGGCCTCGGTCGTCGCCCCCGATATCCGGGCCATCGGCCTGTGCCACAGTGTCTACTGGACAGCCAACGACCTGTGCGAATTGATCGGTGTTCCCCTCGAGGGCACGCACTACCGCGCTGCCGGTGTGAACCACCAGTCCTGGCTGCTCGAATTCAGCCGCGAGGGGCAGGACCTGTACCCGCTGCTTCGCGAGAAGATCGTCAGCGACCCCGAACTCGAACGCCGGGTGCGCGTCGAGATCTTCCGCCGGATCGGGTACTACCCGACTGAGACCAGCGAGCACTCGGCCGAGTACCTGCCGTGGATCCTGCGGTCAGACGAGCAGATCGCGCACTTCCGCGTCGAGCCGCTACAGTACATCGGCATCAGCGAAGAGAACGTGGGCGAGTTCGACTCGGCCCGTTCGGCGCTCGCCGAGGGCCGCGAGCTGCACCTCGAAGAGGGCGCCGCGGAGTACGCACCCCAGGTGATCCACTCGATCGTCACCGGGCAGGAACGGGTCATCCACGGCAACGTCGTGAACGCCGGCCTCATCGACAACCTGCCCGCGGGCTCGGTTGTCGAGGTACCGGTGACCGTCGACGCCGATGGCCTGCACCCGCACGCCGTCGGCGCCCTCCCGCCCCAGGCCGCCGCCCTCAACGGGCCCTACCTGGCTGTCGCCGCGCTCACCATCGAAGCGGCGCGCACCGGAAACCCCGACCTCATCCGCCAGGCCGTTCTGATGGACGGCAACGCCAACTCCAGTCTCACTCCCGAGGCCATCTGGCGCATGTGCGACGAGCTCGTTCTCGCGCACGGCGACCTGCTGCCCGAGCCACTTCGCGAGTTGGTCCCGGGAAGCTTCCGGTGACCTTCGTGCACACCGGCGCGCTCCTGGCCTCAGCGGTCGCGAGCGAGTCGGCGGTGTTCGCCTTCAACGTGATCACCCTCGAGCACGCCGAGGCGATCGTGACCGGCGCGGAACGGGCCGGCCGCCCGGTCCTCCTGCAGGTCAGCGAGAATGCGGTTCACTTTCACGGCGGCCGCCTCGCCCCGCTGCTCGCCGCCTGCAACCGACTCGCGATCGACGCCGATGTTCCCATCGGCCTGCACCTCGACCACTTCACCGACGAGGCACTCATCCGCGAGTCGGTCGCCCTCGCCCGCGATGTCGGCGTGACCTCGATCATGGTCGACGCCGCGCAGCTGCCGTTCGCCGAGAACCAGCAGCACACCAGGGCCCTCGCCCACGAAGCCCACGATGCCGGCCTCTGGGTCGAGGCCGAACTCGGAGAGATCGGAGGCAAGGACGGCGCCCACGCGCCGGGCGTGCGCACCGACCCCGACGACGCGGCTGCCTTCGTGCGAGTCACCCGGGTCGACGGCCTCGCCGTGGCCGTCGGCAGTTCGCACGCGATGACCTCGCGCGATGCGGTGATCGACCTCGAGCTCGTCGAACGGCTGGCTGCCACCGTGCCGGTCCCGCTGGTGTTGCACGGCTCGTCCGGGGTCTCGGATGCCGTGATCCGCGACGCGATCGGCGCCGGCATCCGCAAGGTCAACGTCGGCACCGCGCTGAACCTTGCCTTCACCGGCGAAGTGCGCCGGTATCTCGCCGGCGACCCGGCTTCCAGCGACCCGCGCACGTACCTCGCGGGTGCCCGCGAAGCGATAGCCGACCGGGTAGAGCACCTCTGCTCACTCGTCTGAACTCCCCCGCGTTTCCACCAGATTTCACAATCACTCACCCAAACTGATCGTTTCAGGCAGTTTTCTTGTAAAACGATCAGTCATGCGAGCACTATTACTCAACCCTCCCGCGCACGACGTGCCGGCCACACGAAAAGGACCACCACCAGCAATGAGCATTACGACCACTGAGATCCAGAGCCAGCCCGTCGTGTGGCGCCAGGCGCTGTCGACGGCGAGCGCTTCCGGGGCCATCTTCGGGGCACCGGGCGAGCGGGTGCTGATCCTCGGCTGTGGAACGAGCGCCTTCGTCGCAGAATCGATCGCCATCCTGCGCGAGACAGCCGGTCTCGGCGAAACGGATGCCGCCTACGCCTCCGAGTGGACTCCCGGCCGCCATTACGACCGGGTCATCGCCCTCACCCGCTCGGGCACCACGAGCGAGGTGCTCGACGCGATCGCGCTGATCGAGCCCGGCACCACGATCGCCCTGATCACCGGCGTCGCTGGCGGCGCCATCCACGAGCTCGTGAGCGAGTCACTCGTACTCGAGTACGCCGACGAGAAGTCAGTCGTGCAGACCCGCTTCCCCACCACTGTTCTCGCCATCGCGAAGGCCGCCTTCGGTTACCCGGTCGACCAGCTCGTCGCCGAGGCCGAGACTGCACTCGCTTCCCCGCTCGGCATCGACGTCACCGGGTACGACCACTTCGTGTACCTCGGCAGCAGCTGGACCTACGGTCTCGCCCAGGAAGCAGCCCTCAAAGTGCGCGAGGCCGCCCAGGCCTGGTCGGAGTCGTACCCGCTGCTCGACTACCGCCACGGGCCGGTCGCTGTCGCCCACCCTGGTTCGCTCGTCTGGGTCTTCGGCCCGGTCGAAGCGAGCCTGATCGCCGACATCGAGGCCACCGGAGCCACCGTGGTCACGAGTGACGTCGACCCGCTGGTGCAGCTGGTGCAGGCCCAGCGACTCGCCGTCGCCCTCGCCGAATCACGTGGTCTCAACCCCGACACACCCCGCCACCTCACCCGCTCCGTCATTCTTCGATAGGCCCGCCTCACCACCTACGCTCCACCCACAAGGAGAACCACGATGTCGATGTTGCTCACCGTTCTTTCCCGCCGAAGCGCCCTTCCCACCGGTCGGGCCCGCGCGGTGCGCCGGGTTCTCGGGGCCGCAGCCATCGTCACCGTGGGGGCAGTGGCGCTCAGCGGCTGCTCGGGCAGCCAGGGAGCGACGACCCTCGACCCGGACGCCGACGTCACGATCACCTTCTGGACCGGCCAGGCGGATGCCGCCGAAGAGATCCTCGAGGGTCTTGCCGACGAATTCGAGAAAGACCACCCCAACGTCACGATCGACGTCTCACCCGGGGCCCCGTCCACCGAAGACCTGCTGCAGAAGTTGTCGGCGAGCTTCGCGGGCGGAAACTACCCGGACATCTCCTACGCCTTCGGCTCGTGGGCAAGCCAGCTCGAGGGCTCCAACCGCACCCTCGACATCACCGACCAGGTCGCCGACCCCGAGGTGAAGTGGGACGAGTTCAGCGAGGCAGCCCGCCAGACCGTGCAGCCGACCGGCAATAAGACGATCGGGTTCCCGGCGGTCGTCGACAACCTCTCACTCATCTACAACAAGACGGTGTTCGATGCCGCCGGTGTCGAGTACCCGACGGCCGACTGGACCTGGGACGACTTCCGCACCGCGTCGAAGGCCCTGACCGACGAAGCCTCGAGCACCTACGGGTACGCCTACTCGGTGTCGGGGAGCGAAGAGACGACCTGGCAGTTCTGGCCGCACCTCTGGCAGAACGGCGGCAGCATCCTCTCGTCCGACGGCACCAAGGCCGACTTCGCATCTGACGCCGGTGTGAAGTCGCTCGAGTTCCTGCGTGACATGGCGATCACCGACAAGAGCGTCTACCTCGACCAGACCGATACCAAGTTCGGCCAGCTCTTCGCGAGCGACAAGATCGGCATGATCACGTCGGGCCCGTGGCAGCTCTACGACCTCGGCGTCGCGAAGACGGACTACGGCGTGACCGTGCTTCCGGGCACCGACGGCGATCACCAGACGGCATCCGGCCCCGACATCTGGGCGTTGTACGACCACAAAGACAAGAACCGCGAGCACTGGGCCTACGAGTTCACCAAGTGGCTCACCTCGGCAGAGCAGGACGTGCGCTGGAACGTGGCCTACGGCAACCTGCCGCTGCGCTCCGGAGAGATCGAGAGCCCGGAATTCCAGGCCCAGGTCAAGGCCCTTCCCGGCCTCGACACCATGGCCGAGAATGCAGTGAACGCGAAGCAGGCCCGGCCGACGATCGCCGGGTACGTGAAGCTCTCGGAGGCCATCGGTTCAGCCATCTCCGAAGTGCTGCAGGGCAAGGGCGAGCCGGCCGATGCCCTGAATCAGGCGGCCACCGAAGCCGACGACGCCCTCGGGGAGTAGACCAGCCATGACAGACACGAAGCCCCGGGTGCCCGCGGCCGAACCTGAAAGCGCAGCCCACACTGCCCTTCCCGAATCGTCGCCGGGGTTCGTGTCTGTCATCGGCTCACCGGCGGCCCGCAATCCCCGCGACCGTCGGCGCCGCGCCCTGCGCGACAACCTCGAGGGCTGGGGTTTTGTCGCCCCGGCGCTTGTCATCATCCTCGGCCTCTCGCTCTTCCCCGCGGTGTGGGCGTTCCTGCTGTCTCTGCAGGAGTGGGACGGCTTCAGCGACCCGGTCAACGTCGGCTTCGACAACTACGCGGCGATGGCGACGGATGGCGACCTGCAGGCCGCCCTCGTGCACACGTTCGTCTACACGGCGCTGTTCGTGCCGACCTCGGTTCTGCTCGGCCTGTTCCTCGCCGTGGCGCTCAACCGCCGCATCCGGTTCATCGGGCTCTACCGCACGGCCATCTTCGTTCCGTTCGTCGCCTCGGCGGCGGCCACCGGCATCCTGACCACCTACCTGTTCAGCCCACAGTTCGGGCTTCTCAACCAGATGCTCCAGTTTTTCGGGATCCCCCCGCAGGGCTGGCTCGAAGACCCCAACCAGTCGATGGTCGTCATCACCATCATGTCGCTGTGGGGCCAGGCCGCCTTCACCACCGTGATCTACCTCGCCGCGCTGCAGGACATCCCCGCCGACCTGCTCGAAGCGGCGCGCATCGACGGGGCGAACCCGTGGCAGGTCTTCTGGCACGTCGTCTTTCCGCAACTGGCACCGGTGACCGTCTTCGCCACGATCTGGCAGATCATCCAGGCGATCCAGCTCTTCGACCTCGTGTACACCACAACCAGGGGCGGACCTCTCGGCGCCACCGAGACCATCGTCTATTACCTGTGGGACGCCGCCTTCAAGCAACTCGAGTTCGGCTACGGTTCGGCCGTCGCCTACGGGCTGTTCGCGGTCACCCTCGTCATCACCATCGGCGTCACGATCTACTCGCGCCGGTCGAGCATGAAGGCCTTCTGATGACAACTCTCGAAGCCGCACCCCGCAGCCGGCCCGTGCGCCGCCGGCCGAGCGGCTGGCACCTTGTACTCGCCCCGATCGCGATCGTCTTCGCGATCCCGTTCGTGCAGATGTTCCTTACGTCGGTGACCCCGGCAAAAGACATCAACAAGTTCCCGCGGGACTTCTTTCCGTCGGCGCTCACCCTCGACGGCTACGAGAAGCTGTTCCAGACGTCGGACATCCTGCTGTGGCTCGGTAACACCACCATCGTGTCGGCCATCGCGATCGTCTCGCACATCGTGCTCTGCTCACTCGCCGGCTACGGCTTTGCGCGGCTCACCTTCCGCGGCCGCACTTTCGGGTTCCTCGCGATAGTCGGCACCATCATGATCCCGACGCAACTTCTCATGATCCCGACCTACATCCTGTTCTCCCGGATCGGGCTCATCGACAGCCTGGGCGCCGCGATCGTGCCGTGGCTGGCATCCGCCTTCGGCATCTTCCTGATGCGGCAGTTCTTCATCTCGCTGCCCGCCGAGCTCGAAGAGGCGGCCCTCATCGACGGCTGCACGCGGCTTCAGGTGTTCTTCCGCATTATCCTGCCGCTCGCGAAGCCGGCGATCGCCACCCTCGCGATCTTCACGCTTCTCGGCTCGTGGAACGACCTGGTCTGGCCGCTCATCGCCATCAACAACGACCAGGCCTTCACCCTGCAGCTCGGAATCACGAACTTCCAGGGACCGCGCCGCACCGAGTGGTCGCTGCTCATGGCGGGTAACGTCGTCGCCACGCTCCCGTTGATCGTCTTCTTCCTCTTCGCCCAGAAACAGTTCATCGCGACCATGTCGTTCTCCGGCCTGAAAGGCTGACCGTGCCCCAGCTCTCCCCCACTGTGCTCGTCGTCGGCGATGCGAACGTCGACCTCGTGCTGCGCGGCGATGTCGTGCCGCGTTTCGGCCAGGCCGAACAGTTGCTCGATTCCGGCGAACTCGTGCTCGGCGGCAGCGCCTCGATCACCGCGAGCGGCCTCGCCCGCCTCGGGGTGGCAACGTCGCTGGTCGCGCGGGTCGGCGACGACGCGTTCGGACGATTCACGACGGATGCCCTGCTCGCCTCGGGTGTCGACGTCGCGGCGGTCGAGATCGACCCCTCTGTTCCGACCGGCATCTCGGTGATCCTGTCTGCGCCGGGCGACCGCGCGATCCTGACCGTGCCCGGCACCATCCCGAGCCTCGAACCGCACGCCGTGCTTGATGCGCTGACCGTCAGCGTGCGGCACGTGCATTTCGCCTCGTACTTTCTACAACCGGCACTCGCGGCGGGCATGCCGTCGCTTCTCGCCCAGCTGCGCGAACGAAAGATCAGCACGAGCCTCGACACCAACTGGGATCCGGCCGAGTCGTGGCGCGGACTGCGCGAAGTGCTGCCGCATCTGGACTTCCTGCTGCCCAATCGCGAAGAGCTGCACGCGCTCGCCCGCGCACTCGGGGCTGCCGAGTCGAGCGACGGCGCCGCGGCGCTGTTCCTCGCCGAGCTCGGCCCGCGCGTCGTCGTCAAGGCGGGCAGCGATGGCGGCTGGAGTGTCGCCGCCGGGGCTCCCCTGGTTACTGCTCCCGGCCTGCTCGTCTCGGTTGTCGACACGACTGGAGCGGGCGACAGTTTCAACGCCGGCTACCTCGCCGCCCTGGCCGACGGCATCGACGACGAGCGCGAGCGGCTGGGCTGGGCGACCACCGCAGGCTCGCTGTCGACCCTCGGTGCCGGCGGGACCGGCGCGCAGGCGACCCGTGCCGAGCTCACCGAAGCACTCGATTCCGCCTTCGTGGCCGGACCGTAGCCGGACAGTATCGTGATCACCGCCCTGGCCGCGAGCCCATCGCTCGATGTGACCTACATCGTCGCCGATTATAGGCTGGGCGGCATCCATCGTCCGGAGTCCGTCATCCGCGTGGCTGGCGGCAAGACCCTCAACGCAGCGCGCGCGGCAACGCTGCTCGGTGCCGACGTGCACACGATCGCACTTCTCGGAGGTTCGCTCGGTGCTGCCGTGCTCGCCGGCGCGGAGCGAGACGGAGTGAGCGTGCATCCGATCGCCACCGAGTCCGAAACCCGCGCCTGCGTGTCGGTTTCGTCGCTCGCCAGTGGCGCACTGACCGAGGTTTACGAGCACCCCTCGATCGTGACGACGGCCGAGTGGACCGCGGCGCTCGAGGCAGTGGTCACCGCCCTGCGGGCCCGTCCGGGCTGGCTGTTGATCTCGGGCGGGATGCCGGCGTCCCTCGGCACCGACGCTCTCGCCGGGCTGCTCGCTGCGGCGGCGGAGACCGGAGTGCACGTCGCGCTCGACAGCCACGGTGCCGCGTTGGTCGCAGCGCTCGAGACCGCGGCACCGGCGCTGCTCAAGATCAACCGGGCCGAGGCAGCCGAAGCCCTCGGACTCGCTGTCGACACTCCGCTCATCGAGCTCGCACGGGCACTGCACCGCACAACGCAGAATGCAGTGGTGATCACGGATGGCGTGGGCGGCGCGATCGGGGTCGACGCCGGCGGCGCTGCGCTGCACGTGTCACTCGACGGTCATACCGGCGCGTTCCCGGTGGGCAGCGGCGACTCGTTCCTCGGCGCACTCGTTGTTGCACTCGACGCGGGCGAATCCCTGGCCTACGCGCTCCGGGGAGCGACCGCCGCAGGTGCTGCGAACGCCGGCGGGCCGGGCGCCGCGGTTTTCAGCCGCGCCGACTACGACGCACTCCTGCCCGCGGTGCGGCTCATCCCCATCGCCCCCGAACAGTGAAAACTCAGGCGAGACAACACTCTCGACCTCACAGAGCGGGTCGAGCAGCATCCTGCGCCTGAGTTTTCGACTCAGCTGGACTGCAGGTAGTTCCAGACCGCCTTGGGAACGTAGGGCGCGACGTCCCCACCGAGCGCGGCCACCTGGCGCACGAGCGAACTCGAGACGTGGGCATGGGCTGGGTTCGGCAGCAGGAACACCGTCTCGACGTTCGCGAGGTCGCGGTTCACAATGGCCATCGGCGTCTCGTAGGCGACGTCTACCTGTGAGCGGATGCCCTTGACGAGAACGCTCGCCCCGACATCCGTGCAGTAATCGACGAGCAGGCCGACGCTCCAGCTGGTGACCTTGATGTTGTCGGGCAGACCCTGTTCGACGATCGACTGTTCGATCAACGAGACCCGCTGGGCTATCGGCAGCAGCGCCGTCTTGCCGGGGTTGTGCACGACGAGCACGTGGATCTCATCCCAGAGACCGGCAGCGCGTCCGATGACATCGAGGTGACCAAGGGTGACGGGGTCGAAGGACCCGGGAACAACGGCGATCCGGCTCATGACCTCACCCTAGCGGCTGGATGTTACCGGTTCGTGACTATTACCCGTGCTGGTCATTTGTGCACCCGGAGTGCCGGTCGGCTCCCCTGCGGTGACCCGTGCTTCGGCCTGTAGCTCGGAGAGCACTATGCGCACCGCGCGCCGGGCAGCACGATCGGGCCGCAGCAGGGCTTCGACGTGGCGCCCCGCGCGCAGGTCGGCGAGCGGCATCAACCGGTATCGTCCGGCGGCCCGCGCGACAGCGGTGTGGCGCGGAAGCAGCGCGACCCCGTGCCCGCGCGCGACGAGCGACTCGGCGAGCGGCAGGTAGCCGGTGCGATGAACGATGCGCGGGCGACTTCCCGCCTGCTCGGCGAGCCGGTCGAGAACCCGGTCGAACGGGTACCCCTCGGGGTTGCCGATCCAGTTCTCGCCGATCACCTCGGCTGGCGTCACAGTCGCTTTGTCGGCAAGCGGATGACCGAGCGGCAGGGCCACATCCAGCGGCTCGCGCATCAGCGGCACGATCCGCAGGGCGCCCTGCACCGGCGGCAACACGTCGTCCGAGCGATGGGCGACAACGATGTCGTAGTCCGCGGCGAGCGCGGCGAACTCGTCCTGCGAGACATCCTGGTCGTCGACGACCAGGCGGATGTCGCCGTGGGCGGCGACGCGTTCGAGCAGCCCGGGCACGAAGAGCTCGGCCGCGGAGTGGAACATCGACACCCGCACCTCGCCGCTCGCGGCTCCCCGGTAGGCGTCCCAGGTCGCCTCGGCCTCGGCGATCGCGGTCGCGATGTTTACGGAACTCTCGGCGAGCGCGATGCCCGCCGCGGTCAGCCGCACCCCGCGGCCCGCACGCTCGACCAGCTCGACACCGACCTGTCGCTGCAGGGTGCGAAGCTGTTGCGACACAGCACTCGGCGACTTTCCGGTTGCAGCCGCGACGGCCGTTACGCTGCCACGGTCAGCGAGTTCGCGCAGGATCGCGAGTTGGGAGACATCCATGAAGGCATCCTACAAACTGGATGCACTAACTGCCCGTAGTCCTTCAACCTCAATTCGGGCGAGGATGGACCCATGACCACCCGCGACCGCCTTCTCGCCCTCCTTGTCGCCGTCTGCTGGGGAATCAACTTTCCGGCCACAGCGCTCGCCCTCGAGCACTTCCCGCCGCTGTTCCTCGTGGCGCTGCGCTATGCGCTGATCGCGATCCCCACGATCTTTCTCATCCCCCGCCCGAAGGTGCCGCTGCGCTGGCTGATCGGTGCGGGCATCGGTATTGGCACGCTGCAGTTCGCGTTCCTCTACCTCGGCATGGCCGCGGGCATGCCGAGCGGGCTGGCCTCGATCGTCATCCAGGCATCCGCCCCATTCACGGTTCTCATCGCCGGGTTCTGGCTGCGCGAGAAGATCTCCCGGCGCGCGGGAATCGGAATCGCCATCGCGGTCATCGGTCTCGTGGTCATCGCGGTTCACCACGCGCAGGCGGCCGCGCTGCTGCCGGTCGTGCTCACCCTCTGCGCCGCCCTCGGCTGGGCCATCGGCAACGTCTCGACGCGCAAGGCGGCCGCACCCAACCCACTGCACTTCACCCTGTGGCTCTCGGTCGTGCCGCCGATCCCGATGTTGATCATCTCCCTCATCGCCGAAGGTCCGGCCCGAATCGGAACGAGCCTTGCGACAGTGTTCACTCTCGACGCGCTGCCCTCGGTGTTCGGGCTGCTCTACGTCGTCGTAATCGCAACGCTCGTCGGGTACGGCATCTGGACCAGCCTGCTGTCGCGCTACCCCTCGAGCACGGTCGCCCCGTTCTCGATGCTCGTGCCGATCGTCGGCGTGCTGGCGTCGTGGCTGGCTTTCGGCCAGGTGATCGACGGCATCGAGCTCGCCGCCGGAGCCGTCGTGATCGGCGGAGTACTGTTCGCCAGCTACAAGCGCCGCCAGCCACCCGAGCCCCGCCCCGAGACCGGAGCGATTCCCCTCACCTCACCGGCCTGACCCGTCAGTCGAGTTCGAACGTGTTTGCCCGAGATTCGGACTCCCCGTTCGAAAAATCGAGAGTGACCGTTAGCGGGCGACCGGTCACATCCTCAGGCAGGGAGACTGCAACGGAGCGCTGCGCCTCTTCCATCCAGCAGACCACGGTCGGGGTGATCTCGCTGTAGGTGAGAGAGATCTCACCGCCGGAGATGACAGTGAGCGTCACCGGCTCTCGGCCACAGTCGGAGAATCCGTAGGCGGGAACGACAATGCTCTCTCCGCGGACAAACCATCCCACCCGTGGGCTGAGGTCGAAGTCCCCGATCGGATCGCCGGAACGCGCGTAGTAGATCGACTCCGGCATCTCGACTTCGACAATCTTCTCCGTTCGAGGAGAGGCTGTTTGCGCAAGAGCAGTGGAGGGTGAAACTGCCCTCGTGCCTGACTGCCCGGGCACTGAGCATCCACCCAATACCGCGGCAATGGCGAGCCCTGTTGCGATTACCAGGAGAGACGATGACCTGCGCATCGGTAGACCTTTCGTTGTGGTGAACCCGGGAGCGGGTCAATCAAGTGTGAAGGTGGGGGCGCTGGACGCTGGCTGGTCGGTCGAGACGACGAGGGTGACCGTCAGCGGGCGCCCGGTGACATCGGCGGGCAGCGCGATCGCCTCGTTGCCGACGAACAGCGCCGCGGTGCAGAGCTCAGCAGTGCTGCGCTTGTAGCCGATGACGACTTCGCTGGCTGAAACCACCTCAATCGTCGAAGGTCGTTGCGAGCAGCCGGTGCCGTAGCCGTAGCTGGTCACGAGAAGACTCTTGCCCCGCACCAGCCAGGTGGCTTTGGGCTTTCCGTCGTACCTCTCGGCCGTGTACTCGAACCCGGCGTAATACATGTCCTTCGGAATCTCGACCAGCGTGACGTTTTCCGTAGGCGCGGTGACGAGCGGTTGGGCGACGTCCGTCGGACTCGGCTCCCGCCTGTCCAGCACGGATGCCGCGCACCCGGTCATCGAGATTGTCACGAGCAGCGCTGCCGCCACAAATATCGCTCTTGACGTTGACATGGTGTGCCTCTCGTTCGGAATCGTGCTGGGCCGGTTTGACCTGAGCGCTTGGAAGATGTCTGAGCGAATCGTCACGGAAGCGTCTCGCGATCCTCGAGAAGTATCCCTGTATCCGTAGCGCTGCTCGATTCCTCACCTGGCTCGAGGTATCTGAACGAAATGACGATGGGGCGCTCAGTCGACTCTGCGGGCAAGTCGATCTCCGTCGTTGCCGTACTCCCCAGGTCGCTGTCACTGCACGTCAGGTCGGAGCGGTTCAGGCTCACCACAATTGAATCTGGCGAACGAACCTCGATGGATACGGGGACGGGAGCGCAAGCGCCCTTTTCCGATGTCGTTATCGAGAATGTTCGGTCGTCATCAAGCCACATCGCATAGCGCTCGTAGCTGACGCGGTTGAAATCTGCGGGCAAGTCGAGCCGTGGCATACCCGAATACCGCACTGCACCGTCGAGCGAGATCTTGCGGGGCTGAAATTCGTCTGGCGATCCCAAAGTCGCGGTATCGACGATTTCACTTGCGGCTGTACATCCGGCGAGCAATAACGAAGCGCAGAGCACTCCCACCATCGAGGCGATCCGGAAACGGTGTGAACGAGTCCTCTCTGTCCACCGCGAAGAAAGTTGTTCCCTACGGACAGTCATTCGAGAACAAACTGGGGCAGGACTGTGGTCTTGGGACCTTGCTCGTCCTCTTGAACCCAGATGGCGTGCTTGAAGGCAACGGTGAGCGGGCGACCGGTTACGTCCGGCGGCAGGTCGAGAACGAAACTCGTGGGACCGAGATCCATGGTGCAAAACCGGTTGGGTCCGGCCAGGTCCAGCTCGACGACGATCAGCTTCGCCGAGACCACCTCGATCGACGTCGGAGTGTTCGGGCACGAGCCACTGCCCCAGGTGGTGATGGAGAAGGTCTTGCCACGCTCAATCCACTTCGCCTGGGGTGCGGTTCGAGAGTCGACGTCGGTCCCGACGTCCTGCACATGGACGCCGCGCAATCGTTTGGGCTCTGACACCGGGAGTACGTAGGGCATTGCCGTCGTCGACGCGTCGACGGCGGGAGTCATCGCATCAGCAGGTTCCGTCTCATCCGTGTTGACGACACTCGCGCTGGCGCAGCCGGCAAGGATCGTCAGCACCAAGGTCGCCGCCATAACGCCTGGTCCGAATCGCCGGATCGGGTCCGCTGGAGAGAACAATTTCGATCCGTTCACTCGAGTGCCGCCTGCGGGAAGGTCTCAGCCGAACCACTGAATCGGAATGAGACGTCGACCGGTCGGCCAGTGACCTCAGCCGGAAGAGTGAGCCCCTGCACGGTAGGCGCAAGGTCGAAAGTGCATCCGCTCATAGTGGTATCGAACTCGACCACGATCTCGCTGGCTGAGAGGACCTCGATAACGGATGGGCGATCCGGGCAAACGCTGCTGCCCCAGGTAGTGACCGCAAACGTGGAACCGCGTTCGATCCACCCGGTTTTGGGCGTGCGCGAGTGCCAGTCAGTTTTCAGCGGGGCGGGTCCCAGCTCGCCGGTTGCCACTGCCGCTTTGCTCCAGACGACCGGGTCCACAATCGGCACGCGGATGGGGAGCGCTGTCGCGGTCGTGGGCGGCGCCGCTTGGGACTCCGCGGGCGCGGCGGATGCGGTGCATCCAGTCAGCACGAGCGCGAGCGCGAGGAGTGCGGGTAAAGCAAGCTGCGAACGACGCATCGGGAAACCTTTCGTTACTTCTGTAGACGAATGAACCCGAGGAATCGTTGGGAGCTTCCGGGCTCTGACGTTGGATGGTTGCACGGTGCTGAAGGGCGGACGCCGTTCGTGGGTTGTAACACCGGGCGGCAACAGGGTTGACCTTCGGGTGGTGCAGTCGCTGTGCCAGCGGTTAGAAGCGGGCAGCGACGGAGGTGGTTCGAGTGCCGGTAGCGCGCGGGTGCAGCTCGCTTAGTCGCTTCTAGCCGCGACTACGAGGTCACCGCGTTCCCTCCACCGCTCGCTGGTCGAGTAGCACGGTGAGCGCTAGCGAACCGCGCGTATCGAGACCCTTTCACGACCCGAAACTCGGGTAGTTGTCTGTCCACAGGCACCCATTCTCGAAGTTATTCATACATACCCACAGTGCCCCACGAATGTCGGTGGTTGTTGCCAAACTAGACCCATGGCAAACGACAACCGCACCCCCGAATCGGCACTGCACGTGCCGGGTGCTGCCTTGTCGAATGCCGAACTCGAGCAAGCAATTCGGGACAACGAGACCTCACGGCGAGAGATTGATTCCCGGGGTATTGAGCTCGCCCACGAACTCGCCGTGCGCTCCCGCAAAGACCTCCCGAAGGACGAGAACCTCGCCCTCATTACCGGGCACCGGAACGCGGTCGAGTTCCTCGAAGACGTCACCCACATCTCCTCCGCAGAGGCCCGCCGGCGGATCACGCTCGGCAACAAGACGCAGCCTCGGCAGTTCATGGGCCAGGTGCTCGAGCCCGAGTATTCGAAGGTCGCTACAGCTCTGAGCAATGCAGAGATGCCCGCCGACTCAGCGCTCGCCATCATCCGCATGCTCGAGGCGTCAGCGAAGAACAAAGTCATGCCGGAGAAGATCGCGATCGCCGAAGAAGCACTCGTCGAGGACGCGACCAACGCGTGCTTCGATGCTTTGAGGGACCAGATCAACGTCTGGCATTCCTACCTCGATCCTGACGGTTTGGAGCCGAGGGAAGACCGTGCGTTCCGCAAACGCTCCCTGCGGTTCGGGCATGAGGTGAACAGGCTCACCGAGATCATCATCATGGCCCCCACTATCGATGTGGCACGGATCAAAGCCGCTTTCGCCGAAGCCGACCAACTGACAACCAAGCCCCGCTTCCTCTCTCCCGAGGAACAGGCAGAGCAAGATGCCGCACCGGAGATGGTGACAGGTCCGCATGGTGAGCAGTATGCGAAGTTCCGTGACCCGCGCAGCCGCTCACAGCGCTGGTACGACCTCATGTTCGGATACTTCAATGTCGGCCTGCGCGCCAAAGACCTCGGTGAGAACGGTACCCGCAGCCTCGCGACCGTGAATGTGACGATCACCGCGAAAGATCTGGAAAGCGGCATCGGCGTCGGCTGGGTCGAAGGCCTCGGCGGCGGGATTTCGGTCGCTGAAGTCAAGCGGATCATGGACTCTGACGGTGGCCACCCGGTGTTCTTCGGTAAAAACGGGGCAATCAAGGCCTACGGGGATCGACAACGTGGTTTCACAGAGAAACAGCGGCGGGCGATCGTGGCCCGGGATGGCGCGTTCTGTAGTTGTGGGTGTGGTCTGCCCGCAGCCGCGTGCGAAATTCATCACATCATCCAGTGGGCGCGGGGCGGGTTGACCGAAGTCGACAACGGGATCCTGGTCTGTCGCCCGTTCCATAGATGGCTCCCCGAATCGGGGTTCGAGATCACGATGATCAACGGCAAACCACATCTACTCGCGCCCCCGCACGTCGACCCGTCCCAGACCTGGCGGCCGATGGGGCAGAACCGTGGGCAGATCCGGGACATGCTCGACGGCATCGGGTTCTAAAAGGGTCTCGATACGCGCGGCGCTCCTTCGTCGCGTCGTGCTACTCGACTAGCGGGCGCTTAGGAACACCGATCGGCGGGCGATAGAGAGCACTGATCAGCGTGCGCCGGGCTACTCGACCCGCGGGCTGGGCTTCACACACGCTCGCTGGTCGAGTAGGACTGCGAGCGCCAGCGAGCAGCCCGTATCGAGGCCCGGGCACCAACGCAGCGTCGGATCACCGGAACAAGGCGCTCATTCAGCCGCACCCACGCTATGCCCAAGCGCGCGCAGCCTCCGTCGCTGCCCGCTTCTCACCGAGGCCAGAGATGCGTGCACGATCCAGGCCCTTCGACCCTTCGATACGGCGCTGCGCGCCTACTCAGGGCGGGCAAGCTCTGGGTGCGAAGACGAGTGGGGAGGGTCAGTTCTTTGAGAGGTAAGCCTCGGACTCGGCGTCCAGTCGGCGCGCGAGAGCGTCACGCAGGGGCTGGTGGCGTTCGAGGGCCGGGTCGTCGGCGAGCATGGCCGCCGCGATCTCGCGGGCCTCGGCGATGAGCTTGCCGTCTTTCCAGGCGCGCAGCAGGCGCAGGCTGGAGCGTCCACCTGACTGGTTGTTGCCGAGCACGTCACCCTCTTTGCGCAGCTCGAGGTCGCGTTCGGCGAGCACAAAACCGTCGAGGGTCTCGGTCACCGCCTCGACGCGCTCGCGGGCGAGGGTCTCGGGCTCGGCCCTCGTCACGAACAGGCACTTGCCCGGAACGCCGCCACGGCCGACCCGGCCGCGCAGCTGGTGCAGCTGCGAGACTCCGAAGCGGTCGGCATCCAGGATCACCATCGTGCTTGCGTTGGGAACGTCGACGCCGACCTCGATGACCGTCGTCGCAACCAGGATGTCGATCTCGCCAGCCGCGAACGACTGCATGGTGGCATCCTTCTCGTCACCGGTCATGCGGCCGTGCAGCTGCGCAATGCGACGCCCGGCGAAGAGCTCGTTGTGACTGAGCGAGGCGAGCAGGTCGGTGACGTTGGCCGAGGGCTTTCCGGGCGGGGCGTCTTCGAGTTCCTCCCCCGGTTCGACCTGTTTGGCATCGATTGCCGGGCAGACGACGAAGACCTGGTGCCCCTTGTCGATCTCGGCAGCGGCCGTCGCCCATACCCGGCGGATCTGGCCGGGGTTCTGGTCGAGTGGAACGAAGTGGCTGACGATCGGCGAGCGTCCGGAAGGGAGCTCGGCAATCGTGGAAATGTCGAGGTCGCCGAAGACCGTCATCGCGACAGTGCGCGGGATCGGTGTCGCGGTGAGCACGAGCACGTGCGGAGGGGTGACGCCCTTGAGACGCAAGGTCTCGCGCTGCTCGACTCCGAAACGGTGCTGCTCGTCGACCACGACGAGGCCGAGGTCGAAGAATCCAACCGACTCGCCGAGCAGCGCGTGGGTACCGACGATAATGCTCGACCCACCGGACACGGCAGCGAGCATGGCCTTCTTGCGCTGGGCCATCGGCAACTGTCCGGTGAGGATCACGGGGCGGAGTTTCGCCGAGAGCTCCGGCCCCAGCGAGCGCACGATCGACCGGAAGTGCTGGTGCGCGAGAACCTCGGTCGGCGCGAGCAACGCGGACTGGCCACCCGACTGTGCGACAGCGAGCATCGCACGGAGAGCGACGAGGGTCTTTCCGGAGCCGACCTCGCCCTGCACGAGGCGGTTCATCGGAACCTCGGCGGCGAGGTCCCGCGTGATCTCGTCACCGACCTTCACCTGGTCGTTGGTACGCGTGAAGGGAAGCGCAGCGTCGAACGCCTCGAGCATCGCGCCGCCGACGCGAGGCGTGGTCGCCACCTGCCGCAGTTTGTTGCGCTGCTGCAGCAAGGCTGCCTGCAGCACGAACGCTTCCTGGAACCGCAGGGATTTGCGGGCCGCGCGCCAGTCGAGGTCTTTGAGCGGGCGATGGATGCGATCGAGGGCCGTCGAATATGTCATGAGCTTGCGCAACGAGCGGATCTCCGCGGGCACTGGGTCGTCGAGGGGCGGAAGAGTGTCGAGGTTCGCCCCGATCGCCTTGCGGATCTTCCAGCTCGGGATGCTGGCTGTCGCCCGGTAGATGGGCACCGGCATCGAGGCCCAGTCTCGCGCCTCTGCCTCAGTCTGGCCCTGCTGTTCTTCGAAGATCTCGTAGTCGGGGTTGGTGAGCTGGAACTGCTCCTTGTACATCGTCACCTTGCCCGAGAACAGGCCGCGCGCCCCCGGCGGAAGGTCCTTGCGCCGGTGGGGCTGGTTGAAGAAGGTCAGGCTGAGGAATCCGTGCCCGTCGGTGATGGTCACGTCGAGGATCGAGCCCGGGCGGTTCTGCATCCGTCGCTCGGCGGTCTTCACGACTTCGGCGATGATCGTCACGGTCTCGTCGAGAGGCAGGTCGGAGATCGCCGACAGGTCGCCGCGATCGGCGTACTGGCGCGGATAGTGGCTCAGCAGGTCGCCGACAGTCGAGATCCCCAGGTTCTTTTCGTACGCGGCAAGCTGCTTGGGGGTTCCCACCAGCTTGGCGTCGAGGGGCGAAGTCACGATTCGAGGGTACCCGCCGCCCCTGTTACTCGTGCGACGACCCGGGCATCAGCGCCCACCGACGCCGCCGCCACCTCCGCCACCGCCAGAGAAACCCCCGCCCATCGATCCGCCCGAGAAGCTGCTGCCCGAGCTCGTGGCCGGAGGCGTGTAGGTGACCGAAGTGCTCGCGCTGTGCAGCGCCGCGGTGAAGGCCGCGGCACGGAAACCGTTGGTGCTGAGGAACCAGTCGGGCTGGTCGCCTTCGGCCGCGACCTTGATCTCGAGCTCGCGCGACCACTGGTCTTCGACTCCCCAGATCACGGCGAACGGCAGCAGCTTCTCATAGAGCTTGATGATCTGCTTGGTGTCGCCGACATCGACGCGCTCGGCGCCGTCGGGGCTCTGCAGCATCCGGAACCGGTCTTTCTCGGCGAGCTCGAGGTACATCTTCATGCCGAGCAGGTACTCGCGGGCTTCGGCGCCGGCCGCCGTCAGCGGGAGTCCCGCGCTGAGGATGCCGCAGACGATGACAGCGACGACACCGAGTCCGATGACGAAGCTCGGCCACAGCGAGAACGCGCCGATACTGAAAGTCGCCACCTGTACCGCCATGCCCCCGGCGATGATGAGCAGCGCGAGGGCGGGGAACAGGCAGCCGAGGGTCGACCGCGGGCCGCGCAGGCCGGAGGTGCGAAGCGAGGTGTTCGCATCGGTCGAGACCTTGTTGACCTCGCGGCCGAGTTCGACATCGGCCGGAGTCAGCTCCCGCACCGCGCCTGGCGCGGGCTGCGGGCCGAACAGGGCGAGCAGCAGCTGGATCTCGAGGGCGTCGGCACCCTCGAGCGTGAGGAACTGCAGGGTGTACTCAGCGCCGCTCGACGTTACCGGATAGTCGAGGATCCGCAGGTTCTTGCGCACGGCGAGGCTCACCAACTGGGCCGGGACCGCCGTGGCCGGGCGACCCACCAGGTGAGCGGCTGCCATCACGTTGAGCCCCTTGGGCACCGAGTACTGCGGGATGATGATGCCGCGTCCCTTCGCTCCCCGCCTTGCTTTCGAGACGCCGGCGACCACGATGAGTGCGATGCCAGCCAGGATTCCCAGCACGGTGAGCACGTAGGTCCAGACCGGCGTCGGCGCGTAGACCGGCGGCGCATCGCGGTCGACCGGGGTTCCCGGAACGAAAGTGCCCGACTCGAAGCCGATCGCGAACGACAGGTTCTCGCGCGGGCCGAGGTTCGAGGCCGCGACCTCGAAGACCGTGCCGCCGTCGGCATCCGTCGTCGACGAGATCCGCTCGCAGTCCTGATCGGAGCCCTCTTCACCCACGTAGCAGGCGCTGTTGCCCGACAGCGCCGGGGTCAGCTCGGGGTCGACGTGGATGGTCGCCGAGACCTCGCCGAAGGGCTGATCGGAGCCGGTGCCGTTGACGTCCCAGTAGAACTCGTCAGAGTCGGTGTCGGCGAACGCCCCCACGACATCGGTCTGGGTGTAGCTGATGACGTAGGTCGTGACGCCGTAAACGAATTCGTCGGTGCCGAGGGCGAGCGAGAGGAAGTCGCCGTCTTCGGATTCCTCCCACGGAATGTCGTCGCCGTTCTCGTCGGTGATGCTCTGCACGTCGGTGTTCAGCGGTACGTCCTGGTACCAGTCCGGGATCGCGCGCACGATTCCGCGGTTCTGGTCGAAGTCGGGGAACTCCGCGACTATCGTCTCGACCACCGAGAGCCGCGCGGTCTCGTCTTCTGCGCGGGTGATCGTGTAGTCGGCGTCAAACGACCGGAACTCGAAATCGGAGGTATCAGCCTGCGCGGCGAGCGGGGTCGCGACCGGCGCGACGACCGCTCCGACGATCGCAAGGGCGGACAGCGCGAACAGGATCCTCGAGCGACTGAGCATGTGTCGAGCCTAGCGAGGCGTCTTCGTCAGAGGTCGAAGGCGTAGCCGTTGGTCTGGCGAACCGACGCGCCGATCTGCTTGGTGTAGTTGTCGTCGTTGCTCTCGAGGGCTTTCAGTTCGGCGTTCACGGCGATGGAGGCGCGCTTGCAGAAGTTCACCGCGACAGTCTTCTCGGCTCCCGTCACTGGCAGGCCGTCGCGCGCGATGATGGCACTCGCCCGACTGACCACGGCGACCTGCGCGTAGATGCCGGATGCGGCATCCGCGAGTCGCTTCTGCACCAACTGCTTGTCCTGGATCTTCTTGCCGTGCTGGCGGAGCGCCGCCTCGGTGCGGTCGCGCAAGCGCACCGTCTGCTCCGAGATATCGGCGACCTGGCGAGCGAGGGCGGCGTTTGCGCCGGTGAGCTTGTCGGGGCGGATGGCGCGGTTGACCCGGCCGGCGACGTAGGGCGCGAGCACGCCGAGGGCCTTGCCCGGGTCGTTGATCTTCAGGCTCGCGACGTCGGGCAGAGCTTCGCTGAGGGCCTTGATGCCGTTCAGCGCGACATACGCCCGCATGACGTCGTTCGAGCCTTCGAAAATCGGGAAGATACGGAAGTCGCGAAGTGCCTTCGACAGCGGGTGGTCGTTCATGAACGCCGTGCCGCCGTGCACCTGGAAGGCCTTGTTCAGGGCCTTCCAGCCGACGTCGCTCGCGACGACCTTGGTCATCGCGGACTCGAGCGAGAAGTCGGCTTCGGCGCGGTCGACCAAGCCGGTGGTGAGGTAAGACATGGACTCGAGGCCGTAGATCTGGGTGTTGATCCAGGCTGCTTTCTCTTCGACCATCTCGAAATCGATGAGCTTGCGGCCGAACTGCTGGCGCTCGTTGGCATGGTCGAGCGTGTACTCGAGAAAGCGCTTCATGCCGCCGGCGATCGAGGTTCCCATCGACATGCGGCCGTTGTTGAGGGTATTCATGGCGATGCGGAAGCCGTCGCCGGGTTCGCCGAGCAGGTTCTCCGCCGGCACCCGCACATTGTTGAAGTGAACGCGCTGCAGGTTGTTCGCGCGCAAGCCGAGGGTGTCGAAGCGCGGGCCGGTGCTGAGACCTTCCATGCCCTTCTCGACGACGAGCGCGACATGGCCGAGCTCGCTGCGCGCGAAGACCGTGAGCACGTCTTTGCTGCCGTTGCCGATCCAGCGCTTCTCGCCGTTGAGCAGCCACGAGCCATCTGCCTGGCGTTCGGCACGCGTCTCGAGGTTGTAGGCATCCGAACCCACATTCGGCTCGGTCAGTACGAACGCGGCGAGCTTGCGCCCAGCCGCGAGGTCGGGCAGCCAGCGGGCCTTCTGGTCGTCGGTCCCATAGAGGTAGATCGGCTTCGTGCCGATGGACTGGTGCACGCCCATGACCACGGCGAGGGTTCCGTCGACGCGACCGAACTCCTCCATCACGCGGCAGTAGCCGGTCTGGCTGAGGCCCTGGCCGCCGTACTGCTCGTCGACGAAGAGCCCGAGCAGGCCACGCTCGCCGAGATCGCGGATGGTGTCGTCGCCGACCCAGCGCTCTTCTTCAGCCTTGAACGGGTCATAGCTCTCTTCGAGGTAGACACGGGCGCTCTTCGCGAGGGCGTCGACCTTGCGCCGCTCGGGATTCTTGAGCAGCGGGTAAGGCATGACGAGTTCGGAGTTGATGTTGCCCAGGAACAGGCCCTTGGTGAAACTCGGTTTTACAGAACGGTCGACGGTAGCCATAGTTCGATTGTCGGTACAGAGCGGTGGATCGACCAGATCGTTGTGTGATTTCCACTACGGCTGTTGTGCAAGTCGGCGTGGGTGTTGTCGGGTGCGCTGTACCGTTGAGTCACCATGACGCGCATCATCTCCGGGTTCGCCGGCTCCCTTCCCCTCACGGTTCCGCGCAGCGGCACCCGCCCCACGAGCGACCGGGTGCGCGAGGCGATCTTCTCGTCGCTCGAGGCGCGGAACGAGATCGACGGTGCACGCGTGGTCGACCTCTATGCCGGGTCCGGTTCGCTCGGGCTTGAAGCAGCATCGCGGGGCGCTGCAAGTGTGACCCTCGTCGAGAATGGCAAAACCGCCGCCGCCGCGTGCCGTAAGAATGCGGCATCCGTGCTGAAAAACGCGCCGCGCGCGGGCGGTCTCACGATCGAGATCGCGGATGCTTCGGTGCAGTCGTTCCTCAGCGGGTCGGCCGCGACCTGGGACGTCGCGTTCCTCGACCCTCCCTACGAGCTCAGCAACGGCGAGCTGGTCGAGAACCTGGTCGCCCTGGTGCCCCGGCTGTCTGAGGATGCCGTCGTGCTCATCGAGCGCAGCTCGCGCGACGCCGAGCCGGAATGGCCCGCTGGTCTCGAGCTGGACAAGCGGAAGAACTATGGGGATACGACGCTCTACTGGGTATCGCGGGTTCGCCCTTAATTAGGAAATATTTCAGGAAGTTTGCTTCCGGCACGGAACAGGGATCGACTACTGGACAGTATTGACGTCCTGTGCGGTGTGCCTGTCCGACCCCCGCGAGTCGTATCGCGGGCCTGACCTTCGACAGGACGATTTGCTGCCTGCGCACGCCCAACAGGAGTAATTCGCCGTCAGCAAAGGCGCGATCCTGTTGAACTAGCCGGCGGCGCCGTTCCAACCGGTGTACGGGTCCCAGCCGCCGGCCGAGTCGTATGGCTGGCCACTGACGAGGATTCCCTCACCTGCGACAACACGCCCGATGACCCGGAAGCCGACGGGCAGGGTGGTTCCGGCCGGGAAGGTCGCGAGCAGCGAGTGGTCTTCGCCACCGTCGAGGGCTTCACGGGATCCGATCGCGCCCGGGTCGAGGTCGAGGGCGACTCCGCTCGCTTTCGCGAGCCTGCGAGCATCGAGCGCGAGACCGTCGCTGAGGTCGAGCATTGCGGTAGCTCCCGCGATCGCCGCGAGCGGGCCGTGGCCGATCGGAGGTCGCGGTGCGAGCTGGGCGAGGATGAGGTGCTTGAATTCGCCCCGGAGCTCGCCGGCGAGCAGGGCGTCGGGCTCGCCATCGGTGGTGGCGCGCTCGAACAACAACCGGAGGCCGGCAGCGGCTTCACCGAGCACACCGGCGACGGCGACGATGTCGCCGACCTGGGCTCCGGAGCGCAGCACGGGGTCGCGGCCCTCGAGGTCACCGAAGGCGGTCACCGCGATGGTCAGCGTCGACGAAACGGAGAGATCGCCACCGACCACGCCGCAGCCGGGCGCGAGCGCTTCGCAGGCGTCGCGCAGGCCATCCGCGATCCCTTCGAGCAGGGTCACCGGCGAATCGGCCGGGGCGGCGATTGCGACCACGAGGGCCGTAGGCTCGGCGCCCATCGCGGCGACGTCGGAGAGGTTGGATGCCGCGGCCTTCCAGCCGAGGTCGTGTGGCGTTGACCAGGCGAGGCGGAAGTCCGGGCCGTGGATCATCATGTCGGTCGTGACGACAAAACGGCCGTCCGGGGCCGCGATCACGGCTGAGTCGTCACCCGGCCCGAGCAGTTGCGCGGTCGCGGCAGGAAGGCGCGGAAAGATACGGGCGAGGGCAGCGGTCTCGCCGACTTCCCCCAGGCTGTCGGCGATACTCATGCACCAACGCTACCGGTAGCCCCGCACGCCCGGCGCCCTTCCCCGCATGCTGGTTGAGTGAGACGACCGAGCTTGCGAGGCCGCCTGTATCGAAACCCCCTCATACGATTCGGCACTGCCCCGCGCCTCCCCTGCTCCCAGCAACCCCTCCGCCGAAGACGGCTAGCCTGATACCGATGAAAACCTTCCTGTCGCCGGTGCGCATCGCCGCGGTTCTCGCCGTGCTGTCGGCGTCCCTGCTGAGCGGATGCGCAGCATCCGTGGCCCTTCCCGTCGCCGACGATGCGATCAACCCGGTCTGCGCCTCGGTTGTGGTGGCGCTCCCCGACACGGTCGTCGACCTGCCGAAGCGCGACACCAACGCGCAGGGCACCGGTGCGTGGGGTTCGCCGACCTCGGTGGTGCTGCGCTGCGGCGTGGCCGTGCCGGCCCCGACCTCGAACCTCCCCTGCGTTCTCGCGGGTAGCGTCTACTGGCTGCGCGACGGAACCAACGCCCCGAACTACGTCTTCACCACCTACGGTCGCGACCCCGCGATCGAGGTCGTCGTCGAGCAGAAGGATGGCGTCTCGCCCGGCGTCGCCCTGTTCGAACTGCAGAACGCCGTGTCGATATCGCCTGAGAAGTCCAAGTGCACCGAGATCGAGGACAGCCTCGGCGCCGACACTTCGACCCCCACACCCACGCCGACACCTTCCGAGACGCCGCTCAACCAGTAACGTCGCGCCGGTCTGTTATCAGCGCGGCCGTTCGAACACCCACGCTGATTACAAACGCGGCTATCGTCTGAGGATGAGCTTCCCCCGCGACCCGCGACCTGACACCCGCAAACACGTTCTTCTCGAGCGACTGCAAGTGGTGCCGTTCGTGCTGTTGGCGGCATCCGTGTTTGTCGGTTTGATCGTGGGCGACAGCGACCAGCGGGCGTGGTCCAACGTGTTCCTTGGCGTGGACATCTTTCTCGTGGTGACCATTGTGGTCGGCTTCGTGGCGATCCGGCTCAAGCAGAACGCGGATGCGCGGTGGGCGCTGCGCCAGTCACAGCAGCGCACCGCGACGCTCGCGCGGAAGATCGACTCAGGCGACTGAGCCTCTGGTGAGAATTTGCCAGCTTCGCTCGACACGCGGATCCCGAAGGGTACGCTCCCGACATGGCTTTTGATCCGGGTGCTCCACCGCGAGCACGACGATCAGCGATTGTTGGCTTCGTCCTTTTCGGCGCCGGCCTGATCCTGGTACCCGTCAGCGGCCTCCTGCTCCGCGTTCCTCTCTTGGCGAGCCTGGGGGCAGAAGATTTCGAAGTCGCTCGAAACGTCTCTGTTGCAATCAGTCTCGCTCCGGTAATCGCAAGCATCGTCGCATTTCTCATTAGCGCCCAGTCACTGGCGGTAGAGAATCGCGCGAGCGAGTTGAAGGAAGCTGCGCTGAGAAGCCAGCAGATCGAAGTTGGAGCCCCACCGCCAGAGAGCTTTCCACAGGACCCACGTCCGGACACCACGAAGTACACATACGCCCAGATTGCGCTCTTCCTTGGAATCTTTGCGACACCGAGTGCGGCTCTCCTCGCGCTGTTAGGAACCGTCAAACTCATCGGTGCCAACGACGCGGTCCAACCACTCTTATGGGCCGTTCTGGTAATCGGCGCGCTAATCACCGCCGGCAGCATCGTTGCCCTGCCGTTCGTCTATCGCGCGAAAGCAAACGCGAACGCTCGGTGGGAAATCGCGCAGCGCGAAGCCCGCGAGGCCGCAGCCGACCCCAGCTAGCGTGCCGTTTGTTATCAGAATGGGCGTTTAAACGGCCACTCTGATAACAAACGGCAGGGCAGTCACAGAACGCCGCGGCGTCAGCCTCGCGGGCCGTCGAGGCCGACGAGCTTGCCGGCGATACCGCCGGCCGCGCGCAGCGCGGCTCCGGAACCGAAGCCGGCCTGGGGAAGGGTGAAGCGACGGTCGCGCGCCTCGACGAGGGCGTCCTTGAGCACGGTGGCGGCCGGGACCGTGGGTGCCCAGAGGTAGAGCGACATCGCGCCGGGGATCGAGTTGACCTCGTTGACGTACAGGTCGCCGGTCGCCTCGTCGAGAAGCAGGTCGACGCGCACGACACCGGTGAGGCCGGTGACCTCGGCGACGCGCACGGCGAGCTCGGCACCCTTGGCGGCAACGGCATCCGACACGTTCGCCGGGAACTCGCGCGGCGCGCTCATGAAACCGGCTTCACTGCCCGCGCCGCCGGCGAGGTACTTCTCGGCGTAGGAGTAGAGACCACCCGTGGACTCGCCACGCAGTGGCTTCTCGAGCGCGGTGACCTCGAGCTTCGGGTAGGTGCGGAACGAGATGTTCAGGTCGACGAGCTCGGGGCGGTAGGGCTCGACGACGGCGCCGACCCGCAGGTGGGCGCTGGCCTTGGCGATCGCGCGCGCGGCATCCGCGTCTTCGACGATCTCGATGCCGATCGACGATCCACCGAAGCGCGGCTTGACGATGTACGGGCCGGCGAAGCTCGGGGCGACGGTGGCCGAGAGGTGTTCACGAGTGAGCGACGGGATGCCGGAGACAGCCATGAGACCGCCGAACGCCAGCTTGTCGATGCCGACGGCGCCGGCGAACAGGCTGGAGCCGGTCGCCGGGATGCCGAGGAGCGAGAACAGCGCAGCAGCGCCACCGCCCTCACCGACACCACCGTGCAGGCAGAGCAGGGCGGCCGAGATATCGAGAGCCTTGCGCTTCACGTAGAGGCCGGAGTCACCCGAGAGACGCACGTCGATCGGCTTCGAGCCCTTGGGCGTGCCCTCGAGGTAGTCCTTCGCCTCGGTACCCGACGGCACGAGGAACCACTCACCCGACGGTGCCCAGTAGATCGGGACGACCTTCTCGCCGCTGGCCGTGAGCACGCGCTCCGACTGCAGACCGGTGAGGATCGAGATTTCGTGCTCGGGCGACGGTCCGCCGAATACAACTGCCCACGGGGAACTCACGCTCATGACCATCCAGGTGCTCTAGTGCCGCAATTCTCTACTGCCAGCCCCGGTGCGACGGAAGGTTACGGATAGTGGTCCGGCAGGTCGTTCTCATAGAGGATAACGCCTCGGTCGCCGGCCTGATCGAGCGCCACCTGAACGGCGTCGGCGCGTCGGTCGAAGGTGCGCACCGGGTGCACGCCTGTCGAACCGCCCGCGACCAGCGCTGCACGGTTGGTTCGGGCGACGGCGATGAGGTATCCACCTGCTGCCGCAACGGATGCTGCGAACTCCTCATTCCGGGCGCGTTGCACGTGCCCGAGCTCGACCATGCCCGGCGTCACCACGACGAACGGGCCACCGCGCTCGGCGGCGAGGGCGGCTGCACCCTCGACGGCGCGGGCGGCGCCGACCGGGTTGGAGTTGTAGGTGTCGTCGACGATGACCACACCGCTCGCTGCATGCTGGATCTCGGCGCGGTGCGCCGAGTCGGGCAGTGCGCCGGCGAGGCGGGAGGCGATCACGGCGAAGTCGATGTCGAGAGCCAGCGCGATACCGACCGTGACGGCGAGGTTGACCGCATGGCCGACTCCGGGAATCTCCACCGGGGCCGACTCGGCGCCAGCCGTGACGATTCCGGCAGCAGCGTCGACCACGACATCCGCCGCCGTTCCGGGCACGGTCGAAACGGTGACGACACGTTTGCCCTCGGCGCGGCACTTCTCGGCCAGGCCCGCGAGCAGCGGGTCGTCGATCGGCAGCACGACGGTCTTCGCCTTCTCGGTGATCTCGGCCTTGGCCTCGAAGATCACCTCGCGCGAACCCATGCGGGCGAGGTGAGCCTCACCGATGGTGGTGATCGCCGCGATATCGGGCGGAAAGCTCTCGCTCAGTTCGCGGATCTCGCCGCGCCCGTAGATGCCCATCTCGGCGATGAACACCTCGGTGCCCGGCACGACGCGGTCGTTGACGGCGCGCGACAGGCCCATGAGGTTGTTGAAGGATGCCGGCGACGCGACAGTCGTGAACGCACCTCCGATGACGTGGGCGACATAGGCCTTGGTCGATGTCTTGCCGTACGAGCCGGTGATCGCCACGATGCGCGGAGCGACCTGCTGCAGGCGCTTGCGTGCGCTTACGAGGTACTTGCGGGTGAGGCGCTTCTCGACCGGCTTGAGGATGACCAGGGCGAGGTCCATGATCGGCGCGAGCGCGAGCACGGTGATCGCGATTCCGGCCGGGCCGACGGCCAGGCCGAGCACGGCGCCGATGATGACGACGAGCGCAAGCCAGACTCCGAGCAGGCGCTTAAGGCGGGCCGTCCAGGCCAGCTTGGCGCTCGTGCCGCGCAGGCCGAGGCCCCACGGGAGTCCGCCGAAGGCGATGAGCGCCGAGAGCACGAAGGTCGCGGCACCTGGCAGGAAGGAGAGAGCGACGAGCACCACCCCCGCCACCAGGAAGAGCAGGTTGAAGGGCACGCGCACGAGCCAGAGCACGCCGAGGCGGGTGACCCAGGGCGCGATGTAGTGCTCGCGCTGGGCGACTCGAAGCCAGCGCAGCCCGTTGAGGGCGACGATGACGACGCCGAAGATCAGGGTCAGGGTCCAGACGAGGGCCGGGGTCACTTCGATACCTCCGCGGTAATCAGCTCTAGTTCTTCGCGCACGGCGGTGCGCAGGTCGCCCTCCATGAGGTGGCCGGCGCCGGGAACGACGCGGAACGTCGCGTTCGGGATCAGTTCGCTCGCGGCGAGCCCGGCATCCGCGGGTGCGGAGGTGTCGTTCTCGCCCCAGACCATGCGCACCGGCGAGCTGATGCGCGCGAGCTGATCGGCGTAGGTCTCATTGACCACGCGCACGAAGATCTCGCGCATGATGCCGTTCGCGGCGCGGTAGTCGGCCGAGCCGTTCTTCTGTCGCTGCTTCTCGAGCACCGACTTCGGCACGACACCGGCTTTGGCGAGAGAGCGCACGATGCGAAAGCCGAGCTTCGGCTTCGGCGCGGCCTTCAGGCGAAGCAGCGGCACCCCGGTCAGCACAATGCCGCGCACGAGTTCGGGGTACTTCGCGGCGAGGTGCACCACGACGCGTCCACCGAACGAGTGGGCGACGAAGATGACCGGCCCGAAGGGGCGGATGGCCTCGGCCAGGTTGTCGGCGTACTGCTCGCTCCCCCAGGCGTCGGTCGGCTCGGGCGTGATTCCCATCCCGGCGAAGTGCACGGCGATGGCATCCTGCCCGGCAACGATCTGTGCGAAGTCGCCGCCATTGCGCATCCACCCGTGGAGTGCGATGACCGAAGGCGGCGTCGCCCCGGTCTTGTCGGCGAGGATGCCGCTGTCTCCCAGTGCTGTCAGCATGGCTACTCCCCCTGCGGCATCGGGTCGGACGTCAGGTGCGGCGCGATGTCGCGCGGGTCGAGGGTGCCCGCGAGCACTTCGGCGACCTGGCTGACGATCGGCATCTCGACACCCTTCGCGAGTGCGAGCTCGAGAATGGGCGCGACCGACGAGAGTCCCTCGGCCGTCTGGTTCATCTGCTTGACGACGTCAGAGAACGTGTAGCCCTGGCCGAGCAGTCGGCCGGCCGTGTTGTTGCGCGACAGCGGCGACTCGCAGGTCGCGATGAGGTCGCCCAGGCCGGCGAGCCCGGCGAGGGTCTCGGCGCGGCCACCGTAGGCGACGGCGAAGTCGGTCATCTCGGCGAGCCCGCGGGTGATGATCGACGCCTTGGTGTTCTCACCGAAACCGACCCCGTCGACGATTCCGATCGCTACGGCGATGAGGTTCTTGAGCACTCCGCCGAACTCGGTGCCGATGACATCCGTGTTCACATAGCTGCGGAAGTAGCGGTTGGTCGCGGTCAGGGCGACGGCCGTGGCCGTCTCGAGGCTCTCCGATGAGATGACTGCGGCGGTCGGCTGCTCTTTGGCGATTTCGAGGGCGAGGTTGGGCCCGGATGCCACGGCGACCCGCTCCGCGCCGATGCGGAGTTCCTGGTGGATGACCTCGCTCATACGAAAGCGGGTGCCCTTTTCGACACCCTTCATGAGCGAGACGATGAGCGCGTCGTGCGGAATCAGTTCGCGCACCACGGCCAGGTTGCCGCGCAGGGTCTGGCTCGGCACCGAGAGGTAGACCTGTTCGGCTCCGTCGAGAACTTCGGTGAGGTTCGGGCTCGCCATGAGGCTGCGCGGCAGGTTGATGCCGGGAAGGTAGTCGCTGTTGCGCTTCGACTCCGAGATCTCGCGGGCGAGTTCGGGGCGGCGGGCCCAGATGGTGACGTCGGCACCGGCGTCGCAGAGGATCTTGGCGAAAGTCGTTCCCCACGACCCGGCGCCGAGGACAGCGACCTTGGTCTTTCTCGGGGTGGAGGTATCAGGCAGGCTCAATGCGTCCAATTTCTGTCTGGTTGTGCTTGGCGGGGTCCCAGCGCTCGAGTGGCGCGGTCTCGCCCCTCAGTTGCTCGACGAGGGTCGTGATGTCGCGCATGAGCACGGCCGTCGCGGCGGTCAGGATCGTGGAGTCGAGCGGACGCCCGCGGAATTCCGACAGGTCGACCGGCGGGCCGAACAGCACTCGGATCTTCGAACGGGGAAAGAAGCGGATGCGCGAGCTGTACGGCCCGAGCAGGTCCTGCGTGCCCCAGTGTGCCGCCGGGATGAGCGGAATGCCCTGCTCGAGAGCGGTGCGCACCGCGCCCGACTTTCCGCGCATCGGCCACAGGTCGGGGTCGCGGGTCAGCGAGCCCTCGGGGTAGATCACGATGGCGCTGCCCTGCTCTGCGTTCGCCCGGGCACCCGCCATCGGGTCGCTCGAGCGTGACCGCCCGCCGCGCTCGACCGGCACCTGGCCGGACTTCTTCAGCAGGTAGCCGACGCCCGGGATGCCGAACAGCGAAGCCTTGGCGAGGTAGTGCGGCATCCGGCCGATGCGGTACATCGCGACCCCGATGACCAGCGGGTCGATGTTGCTGAAGTGATTCGGCGCGACGACGAACGCGCCGGTTTCGGGAACGTTCTCGTCGCCCTCGATCCGGATCGAGGAGACCGCACCCATAAACGGGACGCCGATGCCGGCCATGATGCGAAAGATCGCGGTCTTCTCAGAACGCGCCTTCGTCACTTCGCCGTTTTTCGCATCGTCAGTTGAGTGCGGCACCCGATGATTATCCCTCGTAGACGAAGTCTGCTCCAAGCAGGCGCAGCTTGTCGATGAAGTGCTCGTAGCCGCGCGAGATGATTCCCACGTTGCTGATCGTCGACTGGCCCTCGGCTGCGAGAGCCGCGATCAGGTGGCTGAAGCCACCGCGAAGGTCGGGAACGCGGATGTCGGCGCCGTGCAGGTGCGTCGGCCCGGTGATGACCGCGGCCTGCTCGAGCGGGC